>Ga0079218_10000316_pt1 | contig 13606 bp, 6 predicted proteins | sample NCCompost_FD_77181 | JGI IMG/M metagenome (GOLD analysis project Ga0079218, IMG submission 77181) | Agricultural soil microbial communities from Utah to study Nitrogen management - NC Compost | ecosystem: Environmental > Terrestrial > Soil > Agricultural land | place: USA: Utah | collected... | reverse complement strand
AGCCTTCGTCGTCGATGTGGATATGGGCCTCGTGAGGAGCGCCGAAGAGATTGTGATTATTGCCCATCACTTCCTGGTACGCTCCGACCAGCATGAATGCGAGGTAATAAGTTTGTCCCGGGATCAGTGCATGCAGTTCAAGCACCTGTTTCACGTCGTGAAGATCGACAAACTTGTCAATGATGCCATCGGAGTCGCAGGTGATGTCGCAGAGTGTTGCGTATTCAGTTGGGGCACGGTTCAGCCAATGAATGGGAACAATGGGAAAAAGTTGATCCAGCGCCCAGTGATCCGGAACGGATCGAAACACCGAAAAATTCGTCAGATACTTCGCGCAAAGCAGGCGGCGCAGATCGTCAAACTCCTCAGAGACATATTTAGCCTGCTGTGCATACTTATCCGCGCGTTCACAGACATCCCAAAACAGCACTTCGCCCTTGGCCCGGTCTTCGAGTGAAACAAGGCCCAGATTGAAAAGTGTGAACAGCTCTTCGCGATGTTCGAGCGCGTCGTGGTAATACTCGCGATAGTTCTTGACGGTTATCGACGCGCGCAGGTCGCCGAGTTCGGTAACGACCTGGGGATCATCGTCGTCGATTTCAATTGGCGTGATGTCTTCAACGACGGTCTCGATTTCGTCCTGCACGTTGGTTACAAGGATCGCGTGATAGGCTGCGAGGTAACGGCCCGACTCCTGAATGATCGTCGGATGCGGCACGTTCTCGTCGTCGCAAACCTGCTTGATCGTGTAGATGACGTCGTTTGCAAACTCCTGCGCGGTGTAATTCGCTGATGAGTCAAAAGCCGTCTTAGAACCGTCGTAGTCGACTGCCATGCCGCCGCCAACATCCAGCAGATCGACCGGAACTTTCATCTGGTAAACCTTCGCGTAAACGCGCGCGGCTTCTTTCATCGCGTTCTTGATGCGCTTGATGTCAGTGAGTTGAGAGCCGATGTGGAAGTGCAGTAAGCGCAGCATGTCGATCCGGCCCGCTTGTTCCAGGCGCCGGATCACTTCCAGCATCTCAGTGGTGGTCAGGCCAAACTTAGCTGCTTCGCCTCCGGATTTTTCCCAACGGCCAGAGCCTTTCGAGTAAAGCTTGACGCGCATGCCGATGATTGGCAGGTGAGCTTCCTGGCCTTCGGCGATGTTCAGCACGTGATCCAGTTCGTTGAGTTTTTCGATCACGATGACGACGCGCTTTCCGCACCGTGCTCCGGCAAAAGCAAGCTCGATAAACTCTTGATCCTTGAAACCATTCAAAACTAAAAGGCTGTCAGCCGTTTGTTCCAAGGCCAGCGCCGCGTAAAGCTCAGCCTTAGAGCCGGCTTCGAGACCGAAGTCATAACGCGAACCTTCACGCAGGTACTCTTCAACGACTGAGCGTTGCTGGTTCACCTTCATGGGATAGACACACAGATGAGAACCTTGATACTCAAACTCACGGATGGATCTGCTGAAGGCTCGTTGAAGTTTCCTGACTTGAGCGGCCACTAACTGAGGAAATCTAAGAAGCACGGGTGCGCCGATGCCCCGATTGGCGAGGTCGTCGATAATCTCTTTTAGGTCGGCGGAGCGAGGATCACCTTCGGCGGGTCGGACGATCAGATTCCCCTTGCGATTTACGTCAAAGTAACCAGCGCCCCAGTTCTCGATGCCATAAGTTTCTAACGTCTGCTCGATTGCCGTCGTCAATTCGCGGTCTCCTGACTAAACTGCAAAACTCCTTCCATGCCAATAATTGCTGATAAAAATACGCAGGTGTATTTCATCCGAATCGAGGGCGGAAGTTTTTCTATGGGATGGAACGCTTAGTCGTCGCAATGTAACAGAAATCAAGGGGTCGGTCTATAACTATTTTGGAGCGGGTGCTGCGCCTCAAAGCAGTTAAAAGCTTACTGTTAAGTGGGTTAATTAGGGTTTGCGACTAGCGCTGCTCGTCAGTTGCGGCAAACATCTTGACATAGTAGTCTGGCTCACTATAATGCAAACTTTTTTACGCGCCGTCGCTCCATGACGTTCGCCTTTTTCTACGGATCACCTCCGCTTTTCAGTTACTTCGCACCATCAACCACGCCGGGGCGAAGAGCACCCCTAACACTCCCTTTAACGATCAGGAGAACTCATGAACCCAAAGTCTGTCTTGAAGTACGCCTCTGATGAAGGCGCCAAATTCGTGTCCGTGCGCTTCACGGATCTGCCCGGTTCCTGGCAGCATTTAACATTCCCCATCGGCGAGCTAGACGAAGATAAGTTCGAAGAAGGCTTCGGGTTTGACGCCTCCTCGATCCGCGGCTGGGCGGCCATTCACGAATCGGACATGCTTTTGGTCCCTGACGCCGTGCGCGCCTGGATGGATCCTTTTGCGGAGCATCCCACCCTTTGCCTAATCGGCAATGCCGTCGATCCCATTACCAAGGAAGGGTATGCCTTCGACCCGCGCTCAGTCGCTGTCAGAGCGGAAAGTTATCTGAAGTTTACCGGCTTAGCTGATACCGCCTTTTTCGGCCCCGAAGCAGAGTTCTTTGTATTCGACTCCGTTAAGTTTCATAACGAACCGCACTCGGCCGGCTACATGGTTGACTCTGACGAGGCCCACTGGAACAGCGGCCGCGATGCCAACGAGTTTTCGGGTTCGAATCTTGGTTTCCGCATCCGTCCCAAAGAAGGATACGTGCCGGTACCGCCGCTCGACTCACTTAGCGATCTACGTTCGGAAATCTCCCTGACACTTTTGAAGTGTGGAATCAATGTCGAATGCCATCATCATGAAGTTGCCACCGCTGGTCAGTGCGAGATCGATTTTCGCTTCTCGACGATGTTGGGAACTGCCGATAATTTGCAGATCTTTAAATACGTAGTCCGCAATACTGCGTTCCAACTAGGCAAAGCCGCGACCTTTATGCCGAAACCGCTTTACGGCGATAACGGTTCGGGCATGCATTGTCACCAGTCGCTGTGGAAGAGCGACAAGCCCCTCTTTTCCGGTGATGGCTATGCCGGCCTATCCGAGATGGCGCGCCACTACATTGGCGGATTGCTGAAACACGCAGCCGCGGTCGTAGCCTTTGCCGCGCCCACCACAAACAGCTATAAGCGACTCGTGCCTGGCTTCGAGGCCCCTGTTAACCTCGCGTACTCGGCACGGAATCGCTCGGCAGCGATTCGCATTCCGATGTTTTCCACCAATCCTAAACTTAAACGACTCGAATTTCGGCCACCCGATCCGTCTTGTAATCCTTACCTGGCTTTTTCCGCGATGTTATTAGCCGGGCTCGATGGTGTGCAGAATCGAATTGATCCAGGTGAGCCACTTGAGAAGGACATTTACGATTTGTCGCCGGAAGAACTGAAAGACGTGCCGACGCTCCCCGGCTCGCTGGATGATTCATTAAAGGCGCTCGAGGCTGACCACGACTTTCTGCTGAAGGGCGATGTGTTTAGCCCGCAGCTGATTGAACGCTGGATCAGTTACAAGCGCGAGAAAGAGATTCAACCGTTACGCATGCGGCCGCATCCGTTGGAGTTTGGCATGTACTTCGACATCTAACGGTCGCAGTCTCAGGTCTCAAGTCTCAAGGCCCAAGTCTCGAGTCATCAAGGTGAACCCACTGTTTAGTTTGGGATTCTTGAAACTTGGGCTTGGGCTTCGAGTTTAGTGTTGAGACCTGAGACCTGAGACCTGAGACCTGAGACCCGAGACCTGAGACCCGAGACTGACATTGAATCCCGAAACTCGGAACTTGAAACTCGAAACTGCTTCGGTAGACGCCCTGATCCGCGGTTTGCCCGACGAGCAGGGTGCCCGACTTTTTCTTGAGCGATTCGCAAATGAACACCCGCGCGTTTACCGCAGCCTGATCAAGGAAGCGGGCTTGCTCTCCGACGTCCTCACGCTCGCCGCATGGAGCCCTTTGCTGGCGACCACTCTTGAACAGAATCCCGATTATGTCTCCTGGTTGATGCGCGAACGTCAGAACCCGCGCGTCAGGAGCTGTGAAGAGTTAAAGGAGGCGCTGGCTCGTTTTGCGCTGACTAACTCCACGATTGAGCACCAGGTACTCTTAGCGCGTTTTAGGCGTCGCGAGTTGCTGCGAATTTATTTGCACGACATTCGCCGCACGCACGCCATCGTTGAGACTACCGAGGAGTTGTCCAACCTTGCCGATGCAATTCTGGAGTACGCCCTAAACCTTTCGCGGCAGGATCTGGATAATCGTTTTGGCCCACCGCAGTTGGCCGATGATCGTGGCCGCAGCGCCACCGCTGAATTCTGTGTTGTTGCTCTCGGCAAACTAGGTTCGTTTGAGCTTAACTACGCCTCGGATATCGACCTTGTTTTCATTTATTCCGACGATGGCGTCACTTCTGGTGCCGGTGAACGTGGCGAAGTCAGCAACCGTGAGTACTTCATCAAGCTCGCGGAAACGATAACCAAGCTGGTAGGCCAGCCTGCGGGTGAGGGCGCAGCCTATCGGGTTGATCTGCGTTTGCGCCCGCATGGCCGAGACGGCGCGCTAGCTTCCTCTCTAAACGAAACGGTTAGTTATTACCGTAAAACCGCGCAACCGTGGGAACTGCAAACGCTAATTCGGTCACGTGCTGCGGCAGGTTCGGCGGCGCTCTTCACTCGCTTTGTTAGCGCGGTTCGTGCCGATGTCTTTCGTCCCGGCGTTTCAGTCAAAGAAGCCCTGGCGAGCGTACGTTTGGCAAAACTGAAAATAGACAAGCACATCGAGCGCAAAGCCAATGGCTTTAACGTCAAACTAAATCGTGGTGGCATTCGCGAGATTGAATTTATCGCCCAGGCACTGCAACTTGCGCATGGCGGTGACGACGACTGGCTGCGTGTCGCTCACACACTGATTAGTTTAGGCCGTCTGGCCGACCGCGGTTTGATCACCGAGCAGGAGCGCCCCGAACTTTCCGACGCGTACACCTTTTTGCGAACCCTCGAACACCGCTTGCAGATGGAGCATGGTCTCCAGACTCATAATGTCCCGCTCGGCCTTGCGCAACGCGCTTTGGTGGCGCGGCGGATGAATTTCAGTGGACCTGATGTGACGGCGCAGTTGGACAAAGCGCTGGAGCTACACACCACGAACGTGAGGCGTGCTTACGACCGCGTATTTCAGACCAGGGACGACGACGAAGACCTGCAATCCGCGGCGACGAGGACCACGCGTGCAGAGCTGCTAACTGCTGACGAAACGGCGTCCCGCGCTGCCGCTAAGCTGTATGCGGCCCGTCTCGATCCGGTTAATGAGGGCGAAACGCTAGCAGACGATTTGCAGAAAATGGCCCTCACGACCATAAACCCGCACCGGGCGTTGACAGGTATCACGCGGGTCGCTTCCTCGCTCGAAAAGTCGGACAGCGCGATCAGGATCGCCGCTGACAACCTTTCGGCCCTGCTTCGGCTTTGCGGTGCATCTGAATTTTTTGGCGAGATGGTCGCCAGCAATCCATCCTTGATCACAACGCTCGGTGAGAGGAGCCCCCCACCGCGCCGGGACTATCGCTCCGTCCTGCGCTCGAGCGTTAATACTGAAAGAGACTTCTCCGCGGAACTTTCTGCTCTCCGTCGTTCGTGGGCAAAACTGCTGGTAGAGATTGGTGAAGCAGATGCAGCAGGAAACATTTCGGTTTCAGAATCTAATCGCTTACAGACGGAATTGGGCGTGGCGAGTATCAACGTCGCCTATCTAGTCGCGCGGCGCGAGCTAGTGCGTCGTTATGGAAAGCTGCCAAGTGAGCCACGAATCGCGGTTCTCGGACTCGGACGTCTGGCAAGTGGCGGCGTTGACTACGGGTCTGATCTGGATGTGGTACTCGTTTACGATTCACTCGTGCAATCACCGGTCGCGTCATTGTCACGGGATGAGGCTTATGCGCGATTGGGTGAACTGATGATTGCCGCGCTTTCGAGTATTACGCGCGAGGGCTATCTCTATCGTGTGGATTTACGCTTGCGGCCTGACGGCCAGAACGGCCCGCTTGTACTCAGTTCCGAGGGATTTCTTGATTATCTGAAGGAACGCACTGCAGTCTGGGAGTATTTGGCCTATGTGAAGTTGCGCGCTGTCGCCGGCGATCTCGAGCTTGGCAAGATGGTCGAAACACACGCTCGGCACGCCATTCATGAATCCGCTGCTCGACTCGACCCCGACGAGTTGTCTCGTGAAACCCGCTATGTTCGCGATCGCCTTGAGAAGGAAAAGACTACGCGTGGCCGGCGCACCGGTGTCGACGTCAAATTTGCCGCCGGCGGAATGCTCGATGTGTATTTCGCCACACGTTATCTGCAGTTGCGCCACGACGTGCCTGATGAAGGTGACGATCGCTCGACTACGACAACGATTGAACGGTTACATGCCACGGGAGCATTGAGCACTCCACATTTCGAGGCACTGCACAACGGTTACGTGCTGTTGCGTTCCATCGACCATTATCTGCGCTTGATTCTAGGACGCCAGGCCCGATTACCTTCGGTCGATCATCCTGCGCTGCACGACATCGCGAGGCTGCTCGGCTTCGAATCGGCGATTGTGTTGCACGCGACTCTGCTGGAGAAGATGAAAGGAATTCGTAAGGCTTACGACAGTGTTACGGGTGGCGTAGCTTCAGGCCTGTGAGTTGGGCTTGGCGGATTCGTACCAACACCGAGTGCACCAGACGTGGTTTCTTTCTCGCTCCGTTGCTGAGTATTCGCGCGCGCCTGGCAAACGACGCACAACCTCGCGCTCGTCTTCATCAAGCTCCGCCCACGGTTTTAGTAGTCCATGGCAAGCGGGGCATTGTGACTCGGTGTTCATTTTGGTGTGCAAACTGTAAGTTTGTGTCTTCTCAATTTCGAAACGGAAGCAAACTAACAGTTTTTGTTACAAAGGTCAGCCAAATAAAGGAGTTTACCTGCGTCTCATCCTCGTGTAATTTAGCTTTGGTGCTGACTGCCGTGCAACAGAGCGACTGAGCGAAGCATCAAGATAGTGGGATAGGTAAACGGGAGAACGAATGTTCAGGATTAAAGCCTCGTATACAGAACAACTGGAATTAAAAACATCGATTGAGCGAGCGCGGGAGTTCTTCGGCGAGTTTCGCAATTTCGTAGATCTGATGCCGGGGATCGAGGGTATTCGTAAAGAGGCCGGCGGCATTATGCGTTGGATGGTACGCGCTGATGTGCCGGTCATCGGGCCGGTGGTTGCGAGTTTCGCGGTTGAGAAGACCGAGGATGAACCAGATCGGCTGGAATGGTCACCAGCACGCAGCGAAGTAAAGAATTACTTGCGTTATGCCGCAGCGTTTGAAGAGCGCGGTCAAAAGGTCTTGATTCGCATTGCCCAGCACGTCGAATTGCGCCGGCCACATGCGCGTGATTTACATAAGTTGGCAAGTCTCGTGGGCGAAGGACCAATCAGCGCGGAGATGCAGAAGCGCGTGCGCGAGATGATCAAGACTTTCCTGGCACGGGCGCAAGAAAAGTTAGAGACTGAGCCTGAGTTTGAAGAGCAGCCAGTCCCGGTGCCTTAAAGCGCAAGTTTTCACAGTCCGCGAAGCGGACGGTTGCTAATAGCCCAGCACGTCAGTGCTGGGTTTTCAGTTTTATGGGGAGCTAGTCCGTAAAACGGACGACTGAGAATTAACGAAAAGTAAGGGTTAGGGGGGCTCCTTTTTGAATTTTCAGTCGTCCGCTGCACGGACTGGAATCCTCCAACTGCGCGAAACCAGCACTGAAGTGCTGGGCTATTACCGAGTCGTCCGCTTCACGGACTCAGATAACGAACCTACTGCCCATAACTGACCATGTTGGCTAGCATGCGATACGCTCCCGGCACACCAGCCGCGAGCTGCCGGTACCAAACCATGCTCGTGTAGATATAATTCCCGCGGCCGTAACGCGCCACGAGTAACCCCCCACGCAAAGGTTTCTCGCCCGTGTCATTGCTTTCAAACAAAGCGGTGTAGTGGCTGTCCCACTCACTTGGATAATAGAGTCCGCGTTCCTGAATCCAATTCGTGAAATCAGAAGTGCGAATCTTGTTCGGATAATTTAAGAGTGGATGACGCGGTTGCAGGAACCTTATTGCCGCAACCTCTTCCGTGACGCGTTCGTCATCAAGGATGATCGGGTAGGGGGCGAGCTGTGGGCGCCCGCGGCCCGGATTGGGATTCCACTCGCTGTCCTTGTGATAGAAGACGATCAGCGTCCCACCTTGCTCAACATATTTCAGCAGCCGAGGGTTCGCCGCAATCAGCTCCGGATGAGCGTAGTAGCCGCGGTTATCGATGATGATCGAGCTATATCGAGTGAGTGAACCTTCCCGAATTTCCGCGACGGTCAGTTTATCGGCGGGTGCTCCGAGAGCATTGAGTGCTTGTTCGAGAGTCTGATCGAAACTCGGAACGTAGCCAACCCGGAGCCCTTTTGCCACGCGCGCGTCGGAGTAGGTCACGGTAACAGTACGCTTTGAGATCGAATGCGTCCGGGCTAAAACTTTCTGTTCTGGATCAGTAGTGATTGAGACTAGAAGCGTGCCAGGTTTCCGCAGTTCGCTGAGGGTCTCTCGCCGAGGGCGCGAGTTAGTGAACGTTTGAGCGCGAGTTTCGAGGGGAGCCAAGTTTAGTTCGTAACTTGTTTCACGCTGATGTTGACCTAACGTTGTGGTTAGCGCGAGGGACCCGGCAAAGGGCTTTGGCAAATGATTTGTTAATGAGATTTGAAACGTCTCGCACCGCCACAGAGTCGCCTCAGTCCTGACACATGGACTCGGCGAAACGTCTTTTATCTCTACCGCTGGAACCACGTCAAAACTCTTTTCTGCTTCCACGGAAAATTTCGCACCATCAATCTCCAACTGCGTCTGAGCCACAAAACGATGGCCAAAAGGAAGATCATCGTAAAGGTGTTCTGCATGGGGAAGGGTAATCGCTGCGGTTGGAGGCGTAACCAGATCAACCGGTATAACCGTCTCTGAATCGGCGCTCAAAAGCTCTGCCGGATCCAGGGGCACCACCTTGCCCCAACCCTCAAATAAGAGCTTCTTGATTTGTACTGTTCGATTTCCAGCGTTGGAGATGTTAATGGAAAAACGTGCCGGCGTTTCGCGTACTAATGCCGTGTCTTGCGAACTCACTTTCAGAGTGATACCCGCTGCAAGAGCCAGCGCGTCATCAACTCGTTCTGCCATCAAACGAGACCGGTGCAGATCTTCGCCGGCAGTCGCTCCGGGTCCAGTGCGCCTCCGCCAGTCAATAAGCGCATTCAGCACCCGATCAGGTTGATCGATGATCTCTGACAAAGCGCGTCCGTCAATCGTTGGAGCGCTAACGGCAACAGGCAATCCGTCGAGAAACGTTTTAGCCGCTGAAGGAAGTGCGGGAGCGCCTGCTATCTCACGGGCTAATCGATAGCGAATCAACGGTAGCTTGCCAGAGGAATTGCCTCGCAATCGTTCCGCGATTGAAGCGGGCCAGGGGCCTTGCGAAGCGTGCTTTTGCAAAGCGGCAAGTGCTTGCTCTGCGTAAATTGTTCCGCGAATCGGATCCACCTCATTGGGATCTATCGTGACAAGCTTTTCAGTCGTGTCAGTTGCAGGAGCCACCGTTGTGCTACTAGCTCCTGGCGGGCGCGTGCGAACAAACAAACGCTGCGGCTGCCAAACGCTCACTTTCGCAAGTTGTTCGGGAAAGCGTTTGGCGTCGGCTGCGGCATCAAAGGCCTCAAGCACGAGCCGACCGGTCGCTTGATGATGTCCATGTCCCCTCGTCGTATCGTGATTGGTGATGATAACGTCCGGACGCAGCTCGCGAATCTTGTAAACCATGCGGCGCAATGCTTCATCGTTTCCCCAAAAACGAAATGCTTCCTCCGCAGACTTTGAAAATCCAAAGTCTTTAAGTCCCAGAAAGTGGGGATCTGAACCCTGAATGTGTGCTGCTTCCTGTGTTTCGCGCGCGCGAATGACGCCCAGTTCTTCGTAGAGTTCAGGACCGACCGCATTCTGTCCACCCTCGCCGTAAGTGGAAAAGAGCGAGACGGTATGCACGCCGTATTTTCGTCGCAAGACGGTTAGCGTAGTTCCATCTTCGTCGTCCGGATGAGCGGCGACACACATAACAGTCGCGGCGTTTGTGAGATCGAGAAGCGCTTGATGAAGTTCAGCTTTTTCGACGGCACTCGGCGTTTGAGCGACCGGCTCTTGCGCCACAATCGACAACACCCATCCAACTAGAAGAACAATTAGTACCGGCCTTACGACGATTCGCCGCGGGCTATCAGCTAAGTGTTTCATCATGTTTTCGTGTTACGGCCCTCAATACTCGATCTCATTCTCACCGGGCTTTAGCCCGGTGCCCTTTGCGCTCCATGCTGAAAACCGTTCAAACGGTTTCCAATAGTCGATCAATAATCAGCGACACCGGGCTGAAGCCCGGTGAGAATATGATGCCGCTTCAAATTCGTGATCGTTCCAGTCTCCCGGCGATGAACATGCTCACGGCGATGATCACGATCAGAACCATCCCATAAGCCGCGGCGGAACCGAGGTTGAAATCGCGCAGCTCGGAAGCTATGGCAATTGATACTGGCCGGTTAGTGGGAACGAACACCAGCACCGACGCCACATACTCGCCCAAAGCTATGACAAATGCCAACAGGGTGCCGGCCACCGCCCCCGGCCAAACCAGCGGTAAAGTGATGCGCAAAAATCTTTGCCACCACTTCGCACCCAAACTTCCCGCCGCCTCATTTAGTGCCGGATCAAGTTGTTCCATGCTTGCCTGTACAGCTCGCACCACCAGCGGCATGAAACGAAGGAAGTAGATTACCGGCAGAATCCAAAACGTGCCGACCAGAATGTAAGAACCAAGCAGTGGGCCCGGTTTGCCGTAGGCTTCAGCGATTGAGACGGCGACGACAGTACCAGGCAAGGCCCAGGGCACCAGTACCAGTAAGGAAAGCAAACGTCGCCCACCACCACTACTCTTTGCTGTCACAAGCGTGGCCACAACGAAACTCCAGAGCAGGGCCGCCACGGAAGCGATGCCGGCCATCGCGATGCTGTTGATGAATACTTCCCCCGCGTTTCGCTCGGTCAGGATGCGCGTGTAATTGTCGAAGGTGTATGCCGGCGGGAGAGTCTGCGTTGTCCAGATTCCATCGCGCGCGAAACTCACGAGCGCGAGTGTCGCCACGGGCAAAATCAACACCACTGAAAACATAATTCCGCAGAGCATTGCCGCGAATCGTGCCCTGCCACTCGTAATCGGTTGCAGCCGGCGCGCGCTTCCCTTAAGCGCGGCAGCGGCAAATCTTCTGGTTCCTTCATAACGTTGAAACAGAAGCAGCGCACCTAAAGAAATCACGGCGAGGATCACCGTCTCCGTCAGCGCCACGCGCGCATCTCCGCGCTGTCGCGCGGTAAAGATTTCCAGCGTCAGCATCCTGACGTCACCGCCAAATAGGAGCGGTGCGCTGAACGATGCCATCGAAACCATGAAGGTCAGTAAGCCGGCAGCAACTAACGACGGCGTCAATTGCGGGAGCGTAACTCTCAAGAGCACCAAGATTGGCCGCGCTCCTAAACTGCGAGCAGCCTCAGCCAAGCCTGCATCGATTCGACGCAGCCCCGCGCCAGTGAGCACGTAGAAAAACGGATACATGGTGTAAGTGTGAAACAGCAGCAGGGCCGCCCAGCCTCGTAAGCTCCAGGGCGGCGCTTCCAGTTGGAATGCTGTTTGAATCACGCGAGCTAGGATTCCTGACTCACCGCACAGCAAAATGAAGGCTACAGTACCGACAAGCGGCGGCAACACCAGGGGCAAAGCAGCGAGTGCCGCAAACAGTTTGCGCAGGGGAAAGGTGTAGCGCTCGAAGAGGAAAGCGAGAGGCACGCCTACTAAGACGCAGCAAGTCACCGTCAACAGCGAAATTCCCAGGCTGGTCAGCACTGATTCGATCACGATGCCTTGAGTAAGGACTTCGCGATACGTCGCAAGCGACCATTTGCCATCGATCTGCAGGGAGCTTAAAAGAGTCTGCGCGTTAGGATAAACGACACCATAGAACAGCACGACAGCGGTAAGGAGGATGAGAATAGGATGCCCCGGCGAGGGGATTCGGAAGCGAGATGAGGGACCGGAGTGGTGCTCACCCGGTGATGGAGGCTTAGTGCTCATTTGAGAAATCATGCTCATCAGGAAAGTGGGCTTGCCCCCTGCTCTCACATGAGAATTAGCCGCAGATTTCCACAGATAACACAGATTGATTGAGTCATTGAATCATCGGGACATTGAGTCATTGCTTCTATTGAAGATCACTCAATCTCCCAAGCTTGGAATGATTTAATGACCCAATGACCCGATGATTCAATGACTCAATCAATCTGTGTTATCCGCGAAAATCTGCGGCTAAGTTCTAAAGATCTTATTTCTCATCCCTCAGTTAGAAGTGAGATTCGGTCCGAAGGTAATTCAACAAAACACTTGTCTCCCGTAACGATTCCGTCCGGCTGGAGCACGAGCGCCTCAAGTTGCAATCCATTCGCATCGAGTTTGATGCTGGAAGTGGCACCGGCAAAGTCGATCTCGTTCACTTGCGCGCGCAAAACATTCGGCCGATCCGGGTCTGTCATACTGAGTTTTAGATGTTCGGGACGGATCGCGAGAGAGCAAGGCTGGTTCAGCGGCGCTAATTCATCGTGCTGAGCAGGGAGCTGAAGGGTGTGACCTCCGGCGAGCGTCTTAAATTCCGCCAGCCTGGATTTGCTCGAGCTCAACCTCATTACGTTAATCAAATTGTTGCGTCCCAAAAATCGCGCGACAGGAATCTGTGCCGGATGTTCGTACAACTCGCGCGGCTCGCCAGTTTGCAAAATGCGCCCGCCCATCATGACGCTGATGCGGTCGCAGAGCGCGAAGGCTTCCTCCTGATCGTGTGTCACATATACAGCCGTCAATCCCAGGCGATTGACGAGCTCGCGCAATTCACTGCGTGTTTCCTCGCGCAAGGCAACATCGAGGTTTGAAAGCGGCTCATCGAACAAGAGCAGCGCCGGCTCAATCGCAATCGCCCGAGCAATCGCAACGCGTTGTTGTTGGCCGCCCGAAAGCTCATCGACTCCTCGCTTCTCGTAACCCGGAAGCTGAACCAGTTCCAAGGCGCTGCTGACTGCATTCACCACTTCTGCTTTTGGTTTATGGCGAGCACGCAGACCGAAAGCTACGTTCTCGAAAACATTGAGGTGAGGGAAGAGCGCGTAGTTTTGAAAGACCATGCCGAAGCCGCGTTTTTCGGGAGGGAGCAAGGTAATGTCCCGCTCTTTGAACTGAATAGTGCCGGAGTCAGGTGATTCCAGCCCGGCGATCATTCTCAGCGTCGTTGTCTTGCCGCAGCCCGAAGGACCGAGCAAACCAAAGAACTCGCCGCGCTCCACGTTGAGTGAAACATCTGCAACCGCTCTCACAGGTCCGAAGTGTTTTGAAATCCGATTTAAAGTAAGAAGCGACATAGATAGATGGTTGTAATTTTAGGTTCTTTGAACTTTGAACTGGAACTTGGTACTTTGTTCTTTGTTTGAATTAGGCGACTTAACTCATCCTATT
>Ga0079218_10000315_pt1 | contig 13613 bp, 9 predicted proteins | sample NCCompost_FD_77181 | JGI IMG/M metagenome (GOLD analysis project Ga0079218, IMG submission 77181) | Agricultural soil microbial communities from Utah to study Nitrogen management - NC Compost | ecosystem: Environmental > Terrestrial > Soil > Agricultural land | place: USA: Utah | collected... | reverse complement strand
CTTCCATCGCCACGGGATCATAAGCGCGTACTTTCGCGCCACGTGCTAACAGTCCTTGAATAATATCCTGAGCCGGCGCCTCCCGAATATCATTCGTTTCCGGCTTGAAAGCCAGTCCCAGTATCGCAATCGTTTTCCCGGCAATGTCGCCTACAAGTTTTTCAATCTTCGGCAACATCGCCTCGCGCTGCTTGCGGTTCACTTCGATGACCGCATCAACCATCAGCGAGTCGGACCCGAACTGCCGGGCGACTGACGCCAATGCGCGGGTGTCTTTCGGGAAGCACGAACCGCCAAAACCCGGTCCCGGATGAAGGAACTTGCTGCCGATGCGTTTGTCCATTCCCATCGCCTTCGCGACGTCATGAACGTCGCAACCGATCTTCTCGCACAAGTTAGCAATTTCGTTGATGAACGAAATTTTCGTCGCGAGAAAGGCGTTGGCGGCGTACTTAGTGAGCTCAGCGGCTTCCAGGGAAGTGATCACAACGGGCGCTTCGATCAAATACAGGGGACGATAAAGGTCCCGCATGATTGCAATAGCCTCTTGATCAGAGCTCCCGATAACGACGCGGTCCGGGCGCATGAAGTCGTTGATCGCTGCTCCTTCCCTTAAGAATTCCGGATTTGAAACTATGCCGAAGGCCAGGGTTGATTTCCGGTGTTCGCGAATCAATTCTCTGATGCGCTCGCCCGTACCGATCGGCACAGTCGACTTTGTGACGATTACCTTGTAACCGTTCATATGTTCGGCTACGGAGCGCGCTGCTGACTCAACAAAACTCAAATCGGGAGAGCCATCAGGCAACGGAGGAGTTCCTACGGCGAGGAAAATTACCAAAGCCTGTTCGACAGCTTCCTGAACATTTGTCGTGAAACTGAGACGACCGGCCTGCGCGTTCTTGTTGACTAACTGCTCCAGGCCCGGCTCGTAAATAGGCATGACCCCGGCTTTCAAGCGTTCAATCTTCTCGGCATCCACATCGACGCAGGTGACATCGACACCAAACTCAGCGAAACACGCACCCGTTACTAAACCTACGTAACCGGTACCAATAACAGCAATGTGCATTTGAGAACCTTAGAACCTGTAGGCGGGAATGAAACGTCCGGACTCAAACAAACTTTGCGGGTCACAGACGACCGAGAGTCGCGTGACCCGCAAGGTTAGTAGTTAATGACCGCAGCGGAAAAGCGCACCGCAGTATTTCTAGTGAACGAACCAACGAGTACTTATCTGGAGGGGCTGATCACGACTGGGTTACCGCCAACTTCCAGCTCGTTGTCTTCTTTAGCGGCAATGATGACGGCAACCACCGCACCACCTACTGCCAGCAGGAGCACCGCAAGCGCGCCGCCGCTCAAGTCGTCGTCGTCGTCATCTGTTTGTGGATTCGGAGTTCCTGCAGTGCCATTGTCGCCCGCAGCGATTTGCTGACTGGCGGTGCCTGACCGCAACTCAGCGAGACCGGCTTCTGTGGACACGACAGTGTTGCCGCGATCGGTGCTGACCGTAAATGAAGTGGCCTGACTACCATCAACGACAACCGCGCCATCCTTCGTCGCAATGTTGACCGAAACACCTGCGACCGTAGAGACCTTCGCGACACCCTTATCCAGCATGCCGGTGACGCTCTCTTCGGTGAAGTTGAGAATTAAACTGGAGTTCGGCGACAACTCAACGCGGCCCATCTTGCTCAAGCTCACGATTGCTGTGCTGTTGTTAGCGGTAACTACAGTGCTTCCTGAAAACAGCGTGCCGCCAGAAATGACTTTCTGACCATTCACTGTTACTTGGCCGGAAACTGAAAGCTCTCCGGACGCTACCTTCGCACCTGCCAGTGCAACCATTGAGTAAACACTCAGGACTGCAACTGAAACAAAGGCCGCGAGCGTTTTGCGGCTCAAAGATTTGCTGATCATTAACTTTCCTCCCGTATTGTGAAACAAGAATCTTGATTGCTGGCGCTACAGTAAGAAACCAGGGGTGAGACGAATGTCCTGTCAATCCCCGTCTCAAAGATGCACTCGGCCGAACGCTACAAGCGCGAATCACGTTCGCAGGCGCTTAACAGCAGGCTTTTTATTACACGAATATAAGGTCCCTGTCAACGATCATTTGGCCGGATTTGGCACAAAACTGTGCTTTTTGCCCGGCTTGACAAGATCTTAGACGAGATAGGACCAGTCGGGTGCCCTCGGTGATGCAATGAGGAATACGGAACTCGATGTCACTTTAGACCACACCGATCTCAGGGCGATGGTACCCGAGGAGACCGGACCGAAACTTTCACGCCGCGGCTTTGCTCTTCCGGAGGATTTGCTGATTTCGTCCCCTTCTCTCGCATTTCTGCCTGCTCGTAGGGATCCAGCCGGGCGAATACGTAGAAGGTCTCCCCGCTGCGAACACTTCCGAGAAAGCGGAACGTATAGCCAAAAACCTCATTAACTCGTAGCATCTCCACTTTGGGCGGTTGTTCAAACAACAATCGCAGCTCTCCTCGCGAAACGGCTTCGAGCTCGGGCAAATAATCGTTTTGGGTCTCTCTAGCGATTCGGATTGCTACCTGACGCAGGGCCCGGATTCGGTTTGAATTATGGCGATAATAGCTGGGGCTGACTTCGCGGCGGCTGGCACGGTCGTCCACCACTTCCTGTTCATTGCGCAAATAACCTAAATAGGCTCTGACGACTGGTCCAAACTCGTCCTCCTGCGCAGAGGCGGTGGGGACAGCGAGGAAAAGCCCCAAGGCCAGCAAACATGCATAGCCAAGTAACCGGGCCGAAGTTGAATACGTTGACGGCTTCATTCGCGAGAGGACCAATCGGAAACCGCTGTACCTTAATCGAAGGCCCTCATAGTACCAAGCAGAGGTTTTGCTTTGATTGCGCGGGTGTTTCAGCAATGTTACATTGAGCATCATTTCGCTATACAACTTACCGATGGCTGACGAGACCACCAAAACCAGTGCAAAAGGCAAAAGAGTTGCCCTTGGTGTTACCGGGGGAATTGCTGCCTACAAGGCCGCGGAGGTTCTGCGTGGACTGCAGCGCGCAGGCTGTGTTGTGCGCGTGGCTATGTCTCCGCGAGCTTGCGAGTTCATTACTCCCCTGACCTTTCGAGCGCTTTCTGGTTCGCACGTGATTGTCGATGATTATGCACCAGACAACCCGGACCCAATAGCGCACATTACCTTTTCCCAAACAGTCGACTTGTTCGTCATAGCACCCGCCACGGCAAACATTATCGCCAAGTTCGCCAACGGTGTCGCGGACGATTTTTTAACTTCGACCTACCTCGCCGCTACGGCCCCGGTTCTCTTGGCCCCGGCGATGAACACCTCGATGTGGGAACACCCTGCCACCAGGCGCAACATCGAACGACTGCGTCAGGACGGTGTTCAAATAATCGAGCCGGATGCCGGCGAAATGGCTTGCGGAACAATCGGTCCGGGCCGACTGAGCGAGCCGGAGCGAATTGTTGCAGCTGCTCTGGAGATTTTGGGTCAAGCAGGTAAGTCAAAGCAGCTGCCTCAGGATCTCGCTGGTGAGCGTGTGTTAATCACTACCGGGGCGACTCGTGAAGAGTTAGACCCGGTTCGCTTCATTTCAAATCGATCATCCGGCCGTATGGGCTTCGCAATCGCCGAGGCTGCCCGTGATCGGGGTGCCGAAGTCACCACGGTGGCGGGCATTACCACTGCAAGTCCACCCAGCGGCGTGACCGTAGTCCGCACCAGTTCAGCTGCCGAGATGCATGCTGCTGTCACGCAGAAAATTAACGACGCATCGATCTTTATCGCCGCAGCCGCTGTAGCCGACTACCGTCCCGTGCAGCGCGCCGCCGATAAGATCAAAAAGAGCGAATCCACCTTGAATCTTAGTCTTGAGCGCACGCCGGACATCCTCGGCGAGGTTGCAGCGTCAAGGACGAACGGTTTGCTGGCGATCGGCTTTGCTGCAGAGACCGAGAAGGTTGTGGAGAATGCACTGGCAAAGCTTAATTCAAAGAAACTGGATGCAGTTGTCGCCAACGACGTAAGCCGTGATGATATTGGTTTTGATAGCGAGACAAACGCGATCACGATTATCACTCAAAACACAGAGCCTCGTGAACTACCGGCGATGACAAAACTCGACGCAGCACACCGCATCCTTGACGAGATAGTTCGCTTGCGACAATCCAAATCACGATGACTACCGAAGCGGCCGCGGCAGAGCTTTCTGATCTGCTCCAACAAACCCGGGAACAATTTCGATTTTTTCAGGAACTCGGCGTCAGCGGAGTTGAGCCACCTACGTTAGCCGTAGTGCCCAAAAAACCCGGGGACAGTCTCGAGCAAATCTGGTCCGAATTGAAGGGCTGTACTCGCTGCCCTTTGCATGAAGGGCGCACGCACGTGGTTAATACCGAGGGAAATTCGCGCGCACGATTAATGTTCGTCGGCGAAGCCCCGGGAGCTGACGAGGATTTACAAGCTCGGCCCTTTGTGGGTCGGGCCGGTCAGCTGCTCACGAAAATAATCGAGGCGATCGGTTTCAAGCGTGAAGAAGTTTTGATCGGAAACGTCAATCGCTGCCGGCCGCCGGCCAATCGCGCTCCGATGCCCGACGAGGCTGCCACTTGCAAACCTTTCCTGCTCCGTGAAATCGCCAGTGTGCAACCAGAGGTGATCGTGGTTCTCGGCAACACGGCGATGAAGAATTTGCTCGACACGAAGATAGGCATCACACGTCTTCGCGGCGAATTTCAGGATTTCAACGGCATTAAGGTGATGCCTACTTTCCATCCCGCCTATCTGTTACGCGACCCTTCGAAGAAACGGGAGACCTGGGAAGACTTGAAAAAAGTCCGCGACTATCTGGATCGCACTGCAAAAAGAGCGACATAGCTTCAAGCACCAACTGCTGTTCCATACGCTTTCTCATTTGCTAATTTAGCGTTAACTTCTTTTCGTGCCGCAAAAGCTCGAAACTTCTTTTCAAACTACAGCAGTTTCGCCTGCTGCCAGCGAGAGTGAAGTAAAAGCCCCGCTCTACGTGAAGGTGGCCGTACCCCTTCATGTGTCGCAGACTTTTACTTACCGGCTGCCAGAGACGGCTCGCGAACTTGCGCATGTGGGATCGCGAGTCCTGGTGCCGCTCGGACGCAGCGCCGTTACCGGATTTATAGTCGAACTGCTACCGGATCTGAGCTCGCACCGAACTTTTACCGATAGCGACATTCGCTCAGTCGAAAAAGTTCTCGATCCAACGCCACTGATAACTCCAGAGGTCCTGGAGATTACGCGCTGGGTCTCTCAGTACTATGGCTCTCCCTGGGGCGAAGTTTTGAAGGCTGCCTTGCCACCAGGAATCAATCCCAACAGCGAACAGCTTTTTACGCTAACGCCGAAAGGGCTTGCCCGGGTTGGCGAGCTCGACAGTGAAGACACGGCAGAGGGGAGAGTTCTGCGGGCTCTTGCGCACGCCGGCGAGTTGAACGGGGAAACTCTGATAAAGCTCGTTGGGAAACGAGAGGCGAGCCGCACAGCGAAAGAGCTGCAAATCCGTGGCCTGGTTGCGACTCATCTTCGATTTGCAACCGCCGGGGCAAGGCCCCGAACCCAGCGGATTGTCCAACTCAGTAAACTTCCAGGAGCTGAAGAGAGAGCGCCCAGAAAGGTAACCCCGGCGCAACAACGAATCCTGGACGCTCTCTCAAATCAACAAACTGTCCCTTTGCCTGAGTTGCTTCGCGTCGCAGGGGTTAGTATCTCGGCAGTCAACACGCTCCATAAGTACGGCCAGCTCGAGATCGCTGAAGAGAACGTTCGGCGAGATCCGCTGGCGCTGGCCACCCTGCCGCAAGTGGACGAATACACTTTAACCGGAGCCCAAAACCAGGTTCTCAGTCAGATAGAACCACCGCTGCGGAGTGGTGCGTACGGCGCGTTTCTCTTACATGGCGTTACCGGCAGTGGCAAGACCGAGGTCTACTTGCGGGCCATGCGTATCAGTCTTGAGTTGGGCCGCGCGGCAATGATGTTGGTTCCAGAAATTGCACTGACGCCTGTTTTCTCGCGCCGCCTGCGATCTAACTTCGGAGATCAAGTCGCGATCTTTCACTCTTCGCTCTCCAAAGGAGAACGTTTTGATGAGTGGGTGCGAGTTAAGACTGGTGCCGCTCGCATCGTGATCGGCACACGTTCAGGCGTGTTTGCTCCGATTGCCAACCTGGGCCTGGTGATAGTTGACGAGGAACACGAGTCAACCTACCGGCAACAGGATTCTCCCCGATACAACGGACGCGATACCGCCATCGTGCGGGCGCAAAAGGAGAATGCAGTTGTAATTCTGGGTTCCGCCACTCCTTCGCTCGAGTCGTTTCATAATTCCCAAACGGGCAAGTACCAATATCTGCAACTACCGTCGCGAATCGGCGATCGGCCCATGGCCAGTGCGCGGATCGTGGATATGAGAGAAGTGTTTGCCCGGCATAAGAAGCCCCGGGTTTTTTCTGAAGAGTTACTTGAGGCGATCGAGGCGACTCACAAAAAAGGTGAGCAGTCGATCATCCTATTGAACCGCCGTGGTTATTCGAGCTTTGTACTCTGCCGCTCGTGCGGCGAAACGATCCAATGTCCTAACTGCGACGTAACGTTGACCTACCATCGCTCCGAGAGGGTCATCGTGTGTCACTACTGCAACCATCGCGAGCCTGCTCCGGAAAAGTGTCCGGCCTGCGATGGCAAGTACATTTACTACGTGGGCGAAGGCACTGAACAAATTGAGGCGATGTTAACGAAGCTGTTTGCCACCCTGCGCATCGCCAGGATTGATCGCGATACGGCGACACGGCGCGGCGCATTTGAAAAATCGCTATTCGATTTTAGTGCCGGGAAGATCGACATGTTGGTGGGGACGCAGATGCTCGCGAAGGGTCACGATTTCCCTAACGTCACACTGGTGGGAGTGGTCTCGGTAGATGCGGGACTGGCGTTACCAGATTTTCGCGCGGCGGAAAGAACGTTTCAGCTGATCACTCAAGTTGCCGGGCGAGCCGGCCGCGGCGAGCGTCCCGGTCGGGTCCTGATCCAAACCTATCATCCAAATCATTACGCCCTCCGACATGCGTGCGCACAGGATTACTCCGGCTTTTATCGCGAAGAAATTCGCCACCGGCAGAATCATGGTTACCCGCCATTTGTCTCGCTTGCATCGCTGTTGCTTCATGGAACCGCATTAGGAAAAGTGCGAGCCGACGCCCTCGAGCTGCGCAAGGAGCTTGACCTCGCTAACCAGGAACGCAGCTGCAGAATACTGGGACCGGCGCCCGCGCCACTCGCGCGACTAAAAGGAGAGCATCGTTTTCAGGTGCTAGTGAAAAGCCGAAGCCGAAAGCAACTGCGCAAGGTGGTAGACACGGCCCTGGATGCCGTAATGGGTCGCGGGCAAAACCTGCGCGCTATCAATCTCGAAATCGATCCTGTTTCGATAATGTGAAGCCGTGCGCGGTGCTGTCCTAATGCGCTAAACTCACGCGCATGAAACTTTCCGAACTTGCCGCGCTGACCAGCGCGCGGGTCGAGGGCGATGCGAACACGGAAATTATCGGGGCCGCCGGACTCGACGCCGCTCGTTCTGGCTACGTAACCTTCCTTGCGAATCCCCGTTACACTCCGCGCGTCAATCAAACAGCGGCATCGGCAATTTATGCTGCTGAAGATGCGCAGATTGAGAAGGCGATTCCGGTCCTGCGCGCCAAAGATCCATACCTCGCCTACACTCGCGCGCTTCGCCTCTTTCACCCCGAACCTTCCGTCAAACCCGAAATCCATCGGACAGCCGTGATCGACGACACCGCCCAGATCGCGAGCGACGTTTGGATTGGCGCTTGTTCAGTGATCGGCTCCGGAGTCAAAATCGAATCGGGGGTGCGCATCTATCCAAACACAACGGTGTATCAAGATGTTTCCATTGGAAAAGATTGCGTGATTCATTCCGGAACCGTGATTCGCGAGCGTTCAGTGATTGGTCAACGGGTGATCATTCATAACAACGTGGTGGTCGGTTGCGACGGGTTTGGGTACGCGAAAGATGAAGAGCGACGGTGGCTGAAGATTCCTCAGACGGGCCGCGTGCTGATCGAGGACGATGTGGAGATTGGGGCCGGAACCACCATCGACCGCGCATCTGTCGGCGAGTCACGGATTGGACGCGGAACGAAGATCGATAACCTGGTTCAAATAGGCCACTCGTGCACGGTGGCTGAAGATACGCTGCTCTGCGCACAGGTCGGGCTGGCAGGAAGTTCTCATATTGGAAGTCGGGTGATTCTTGCTGGTCAGGCGGGCGTCGCCGGTCATCTGAAAATTGGCGACGATGTGGTTATTACGGCAAAGAGCGCTACAAGCCATGACATCCCGGACGGTAAAATAATTTCCGGCATCCCAGCTTTTGACAATAAGGATTGGTTGCGGTCAACGGCCGCGTTTCGCAGGCTCGGTGAGATGCAGCGGACGTTACGCGATTTGGCGAAAAGGTTAACTGCTATTGAGGATTCGAAAGCAGGATCAGATTGATTGGCGATGCCGATGTCAGATGTCAGATTGTAGATCGTGCTCTAGCATCTAGCATCTATCTTTTGAATTCGCATTCCGAAATCTAAGTAACCGTGCCGCCGTCAACAATCACCACTTCACCATTCATAAAACTATTACGGTCGCTCACCATAAAGGCCGCGTATTCCGCTAACTCGTGAGGCTGCCCCAAACGCCCGGCGGAAACCCAAATGTCATGCATCTGCAGAAGACGATCCGGCAAAGCCTGCGCTAGCTCAGTATCAAAAATTCCGGCGGCAATCGCGTTAACCTTAACGCCAAAGGTCCCCGCCTCACGTGAGAGACATTTGGTAAATCCAATCATCGCCGCTTTGGAGGTGGCGTAGTGGACAGCAGTTGGCAGCGCGCGAATGGCGCCGATGGAAGTGATGTTCAGGATACTTCCCTTCCGCTGGCGGATCATCTGTTTATAAATTGGTTTCGTGACGGCGAAGAGGCTGCCGACATTAGTATTAATCACTTCGTCCCAGGCGCGGTCGGTAGTGGTAGCGAAATTGTCGCCCCGGTTGATTGCTGCGTTGTTGACCAGGATGTCGATCCCCTGCCACTTTTCCACGATTTCTCGCGTTAATCTTTTCAGACCTAAACGATCTGTGACTGAGATTTTATAGCTCAGCGCTCTCCGGCCATACGCCTCGATCTTGCTGCGAATCTCTTCAGCGAGGTCATCTCTGCTGTTGTAATTAAAGGCAACATCAGCGCCTTCGCGCGCGAAGATCTCACAAATCGCGGCGCCAATTCCGCGCGTGCCACCGCTCACGAACGCACGCTTTCCTTCAAGCAGCAAGCTCACCTGTTATCAGTCTCCTAAAAAGCCCGCTTCGACAAGCGCAAGCGGGCACGATTCTTTTGAGTTATTTCGTTTTAGGATTAAATCCTGAAAAGCCTTACCAGTCAACGGACTCAAGCGGAAACGACCTCGGTGAGGATGCTTTCGTCCTGGGCACTGACCGATGCGGGGATCAAGGCGACAATCTCTTCCACGATGTGTTTGGTTGCGTTGGGAATTGCCAGACCAACTGTTGCTGCACGCATCGCAGAATAATGCGCGGTGTCTTCCACCATTCGGCGGATGATAGGAACAATATCTGACGCGCGCTCCAGCAAGATTCCCGCGCCTCGCTTAGTAAGCAGGCCGGCGGTGCCAGCTTCCTGGGGCATCGGCGGAGTAATTACGTCTGCAATTATTGGCAGGCGGCAGGCGAGAGCTTCAAATGTGGTAAGGCCACCAAGCTTCGAGATCATTACATTCGCCGCGCTCATCAACTGTTCTACCTGTTCAGAGTAACCGATCACTCGTACTGGAAACTTTGCTTCAAGCGCGAGGGATTCAGCTTCGGTTTTCAACTCGACGTTTCGGCCCGCCAGAAAGATTGCCTGAACATCAAGCTTTCCGCGCACTAACTCACGGAAGATTTGCGGAACGTTACCGCCGCCTTCCCAACCCGCGTTGACAAAGACAGTAAATTTCTCTGGATCCAAATCCAGGGCGCGGCGCGCGGCCTGCGCTGCCTCTTCCCCCGGATAGGCAAATTTTGGATGCACCGGCATGCCGGAGATCTTGATGCGCTCAGGAGAAATTCCGTAATCGATCAATTGGCGACGCGCATCTTCACTCGCCACCAGATAGAGCGAGACGTCGTTACACGCCCAGCCCTTCCAGAATCCATAGGAAGGATCAGTAACTACCGAAACAAGAGGAATGCGATCCGCAACGCCGAGCTCGCGTAAGACTCGAGCAAAAATATGTTGCGTCAGGGGATGAACACTGACGACGACATGCGGGCACCAGCGCTCGAAGAGTTCCGCGCAATATCCGATACAGCGACGATGAAAGAATTCACGTGTCTCTGGACGAAAGCGATTAACGACCCAATAAAGATACTTCATCCAGTTTTGCCGGTTGCGCAGGAGCCAGTTGTACAACCGGACTAACTTCTCGGTGATAGCATGAGACTCTTCAATCGCGCGCACTACACGGACGGCGTACGATTGCCCTTCAAAAAACTTATGCACTCCCGCGACGATAGCTGCCGCAGCCGAGCGGTGGCCACCACCAGTGTCCGACGAGATGATCAGGATTTTTGGCACGCGAGATCGGAACATTGATAGATGGTCTTTGGTCTTTGAACTTTGAATTTCCAACTTCTAACTTCGGAACTTTGATCTTTGAAGTTTGGCCTTCGTTGTTGAGCTTTGGCCCGCTACGTTCAAACGCCCAAGACCAAAGACCGATTTCGGCAATTGGCAATCTCTACGCTCTTACCGTTAGGCCATCCACTTCCGCCCCCAGGCGATCCATCTCCTTGCGCGCTTTCTTCATTTCACGCTCCAGCTTCTTGATTTGGATCAAGTGCGTCGGATTAAACGCCAACGAAGGGTAATAGCTGTTCGATTCATGCGTGCAGAAACATCCGGCAGCGGCTTTCTTACGACGCTCCTTCATTGCCGGTGAAAGCCAAAGCTTCTGGAAGTCCCAGTCGAAATCGCGGAGGTTACCGATCGGCGCGAGGTTCTCGCAGGAAGAAACTGTTCCCTCATCGTAAATCACGCCTCCGGCCGTTCCTGCGTAACAAGTCATCTGCGCCTGTTGCGTCTCCTGCGTTTTGGCAATCAAACCGTGCATGTAGATGTCGATAGCTGCTTTAAAAAAGCCGGCCTTGCCGCCGTAGTTGTTCTTCAACGCGGCGTGCCGCGAATCGTCATCAATCATTGTCGCGAGCTTCGCGTAGCGTGAGTGGTCAATATCAAGCTCCACCGGATCAGCTGATGGCGGACGAATGTAATTGAAGTTAACTTTGTCTGGCTTCAGGTCATACTTGAGGAAGTCGTACCACTCGAAAATCGTGTTCTGATTAGAATTCATGAAGCAAGTACAGGTTTGCACGTCAAGCTGGGGATGCTCTTTCTTGATTGACTGCAGTTGCCGCGCCGTATCGATGGCGATGTCCCACGAACCCGGTTTTTGCCGGATCTTTTCATGCTGGTCTTTCAAGCCGTCAATGCCGAGTGCCACCGTCACGTTCAAATTGGGACACTCTTCGAGAATGCGTGTCACGTCGGGGAAGATTCGTTTCTGAATCTGCCCGTTAGACATGATGTAGATCGATTCCAGCTTGTTATTTGTATAAAACGCCTTGGCAATCTCCGGCAGGTCCTTGCGGGTAAAAGGCTCGCCTCCGGCCAGGATCAACACACCAAGATTGCCACCGAGAGTTTGTGAGATTTTTTCGATCTCATGCGTCTTCATTTGCAGCTTCTTGCGCGGCCGATCGTCGAGCTCATCGGTAAAGAAGCAGTGCGTGCAACGCATATCGCAAACCGAAGTCACCAGTATGTTGAGCAACACGGGTGCAAACGGCTGCCCAATTGCCAGCTTTGCATAGCGTTTCAATAATTCTTTAGTCGTAAAGTCCATAATTCCTCTCGAAACAATAAGAACACGCGCTCTTGCGTGTTTCATAACTGATACGGCATCCGCGCCTGTAAGTCAACGCGCGTTTCCCTCTAGCTGGAGCTTTGATGCTCGTTGACCGAAAGAAGTATCCAGTAGACAGGCAAGGCTTTGCCTTAAAACTCAGATTAGTGAGAGCGTTCGCCTTTCGATCCTAGCTCAGGGCTCTTGGGGTGAGCCGCACGGCATCATGACCAAAAGATTACGAATTGGCTTTACGCGCTTCGTTCCCGAACTTGCATTCCCAGCGTCTTCATGCGCCGGTACAGATGGCTGCGATCCACGCCCATCAACTCGGCGGCCCGAGACACGTTCCCTTCCGCTTCTTCAAGCTTTCGTTGGATGAAGGCGCGATGATAAGCGTCAGTCGCCTCCTTGAACGAGGGAAACCGAAACGAAGCTACCGGCGCTTCGGCTTTCCCGCCCACCGGCAAATCATTAGCTGCCACTTTCGTTCCTGGATGCATGATCACCACTCGCTCGACCGTGTTTCGCAATTCCCTGACATTGCCCGGCCAGGAATAGCTCTGCAATTCTTCAATGGCTTCCGGCAAAAATTCCTTAGGAGACTTGCCGTAAGGAACCGAGTAGTGACGGTTAAAATGTTCGACCAGCATGGGCACGTCCTCAGGGCGTTCCCGTAGCGGCGGCAGTTCAAAAGGGATGACGTTGAGACGATAAAAAAGATCCGCGCGAAACTTTCCCTGCTCGATCTCCAGGTCGAGGCGCTTGTTGGTCGCCGCGATCACTCGCACATCGACACTGATTGCGGTTCCGCTTCCCACTGCTTCGAACCGCTGCTCCTCGAGTACGCGTAAAACCTTGGCCTGCACCTTCGCGCTCATGTCGCCAACCTCATCGAGAAACAAGGTGGCGCCATCTGCCAATTCGAACTTTCCTTTTTTGGCCGCCGTCGCTCCCGTAAATGATCCTTTCACATGCCCAAACAATTCCGACTCAATCAACTCCTCGGGGATGGCGGCTGAATTGACTTCGACGAATGGTGCCGAAGCCCGGGCCGACTTGGCGTGAATCGCGTGCGCAACCAACTCCTTTCCTGTTCCCGACTCGCCATAGATCAGAACCCGGCCATCTGTGGGCGCAACGATCGAGATTTGTTTGCGCAAGGCCCGCATCGCTACCGAATCACCAACCAACGTGTGTTCTTTGGCGAGCTCGGCCGCCATCTCGGCATTCATCAACTCCAAGCACCGTTGCCGCAACGCGTTACGCACCGTCAAAACGGTCTTTTCGATCGAAAGAGGTTTTTCGATGAAGTCAAAAGCCCCCAGCTTGGTAGCGCGGACAGCGGTCTCAACGTTGCCATGTCCGGAGATGATCACGACAGCGGCATCCGCTCCAGCCTCACGCAGCTGTTTCAGCGTTTCGAGACCGTCGATTCCCGGCAACCATACGTCGAGCAGGATGCAGTCGTATGCGCGCCGTTCGACAGCTTTCAGACATTCCTCACCGCTGGCGACGGCATCGATAGCGAAACCTTCGTCGGCCATCACCGCGCGCAGCGTGTCGCGTATCCCACGCTCGTCGTCAACTAT
>Ga0079218_10000313_pt1 | contig 13615 bp, 10 predicted proteins | sample NCCompost_FD_77181 | JGI IMG/M metagenome (GOLD analysis project Ga0079218, IMG submission 77181) | Agricultural soil microbial communities from Utah to study Nitrogen management - NC Compost | ecosystem: Environmental > Terrestrial > Soil > Agricultural land | place: USA: Utah | collected... | reverse complement strand
TAGGATCTGGCGGGAACCGGCAGTCGGTCGTTCAGGCTACAGGGAGGCTTCGATGAAGCGAACGTTCTTCGTGGTGCTCGTGCTCGCGGCGTGGTCGGTCTCCAACGGTGCGCAGACGGCGGTCACCGTGTTCGAAGGCGCGCGCGTCATCATCGGCGATGGACGCGCGCCGATCGACAACGCCACGTTCGTCGTCGACGGCGCGCGCATCACCCAGGTGGGCCGCGCCGCGGACGTGAAGGCGCCGGCCGGGGCCGCGCGCGTGAGCCTGGCGGGCAAGACCGTGATCCCGACGCTCATCGATACGCACGTGCATCTCAGTCAGGACCGCGACGCGCTCACGCAGGATCTGCGGCGGCGCGCCTACTACGGCGTCAGCGCCGCGATGAGCCTGGGGCAGGACACCGGTGACGCGCCCTTCCAGATGCGCGCCGAGACACTCCCCGGCATGGCGCGTGTCTTCACGGCCGGCCGCGGCTTCACGGCGCCGGAACCGGGGCGCTCGACCGCGCCGTACTGGGTCACCACCACGGCCGAGGCCCGAAAGGGAGTGCAGGAGCTCGCCGCCAAGAAGGTCGACATCGTCAAGATCTGGGTGGACGATCGCAACGGGCAGTTCAAGAAGCTGACGCCGGACCTCTACGGCGCCATCATCGACGAAGCTCACAAGCACTCGCTCCGCGTGACCGCGCACCTCTTCACGCTCGAGGACGCGAAGGGGCTGTGGAAAGCCGGCATCGACGCCTTTGCCCATGGCGTCCGCGACCGCGACATCGACGACGAGTTCCTGGCGATGGTCAAGACGCGTCCGGCGTTCGTGCTGGTGCCGAACCTTCCCGATCGCGGCGTCAAGACCGATCTGAGCTGGCTCAAGGCCAGCCTGCCGGCTGCCGAACTGCAGAAGCTCGAGGCCGGCAACACCGATCGTCCCGAGGCGCAGGCCGCGTTCGGCATCCAGGCGAGGAATCTGGCGAAGATGAGCGCGGCGGGCGTCCGCATCGCGGTCGGATCGGACGGCAACACGCCGTGGGCTCCGCACGCGGAGATGGCCGACATGGTGGCGTCCGGGATGACGCCGATGCAGGTGATCGTGGCGGGCACGCGCAACGGAGCCGAGTTCCTCCGCATGACGGATACCGGCACGATTGCCGCGGGCAAGAACGCCGACTTCATCGTGCTCGACGCCAACCCGCTCGACGACATCACGAACACGCGCCGCATCGCTTCGGTGTATCTCCGGGGCGTTGCGGTCGATCGGACCCGGTAGCCGGCTCAACACGTCAGGACACGCGGGGCGGCTCGAGCGGCGACTGCAATACAATTCAGCGGCGGAATGTCTGCCTGGCGTGCGCTCTGCAGATTCGTCGCCGTCCATCGGCTGGGCACGTGCCTGCTGGCTGCGCTTCTGCCGCTGCTGCTTCGCGTGATGCTGCTGCCCTATCTGCCGATCCCGGAACCGCAGATTCACGACGAATTCAGCTATCTGCTGGGCGCGGACACCTTCCTTCACGGCCGACTCGCGAATCCACCGCACCCGATGTGGGTGCACTTCGAGACCGCACACGTCAATCAGCAGCCCACGTACGTGACGAAGTACCAGCCGGGGCAATCGTTGCTCCTGGCGTTCGGCCAGAAGGTTCTCGGCCATCCCTGGTTTGGCGTGCTCCTGAGTGTGGGAGTCATGTGCGGCAGCATTTGTTGGATGCTGCAGGGATGGCTTCCTCCACGCTTTGCGGCGCTCGGATCCCTTCTCGCCATCCTGCAGTTCGGCGTCACCAGCTACTGGATGAATTCGTACTGGGGCGGCGCGCTGGGAGGAATCGGCGGAGCGTTGGTGCTCGGTGCATTACCACGTCTGGTGAGGCGGCCGGGACCGTCGGCCGCCGTTGCGGGCGCAGCCGGGGCGGCACTGCTGAGTATCTCTCGTCCCTATGAGGGCCTGGTTCTCGTCGTGGCCGCCACGGCGGCACTCCTGTGGTGGAGAAGGAAAGAAGGGCGCCCGTTCAACGACCTGCTGACCGTGCGCCATACCGCGGCGGCAGCCATCCTCTTGTGCCTGTTCTGTTCGTGGATGGGGTATTACAACTACCGCGTCACCGGTAAACCCTGGCTGTTTCCGTACGTGGTCAATAACCGCGCGTACGTCACGAGCCCGTTCTTCTGGCTCGCACCCCTCGGGCCGGCGCCCACGTACCGGAACGTGGTTCTGCGCAAGGTCTGGGCGGAATGGGATCACGGTCAGTATCTGGAAGCACGAGCGAACCCGATCGTCCTGGTTCGAAACCTCGGACGGATGCTGTGGTCCTCGTTTCCCTTTGGCTATCTGCCTCTGTTTGCCTTTGCTGCGATCGGCACACGCAAAGCCCGGATCGCTCTGGCGATCGGAGGTGTGTTCGTCGTGGCGCTGCTCATGGAGAAACTGGTCCTCCAGCACTACCTGTCGCCGGCGATCGCCCTTGTGTTTCTGCTCGCGATGCTCGGCTGGAGGTGGCTCTTCTCACAGCAACGCTACCGGCCACGTGTAGGAACAGGCATCGCCCTCGTCCTGTATGCGAGTCTCGCCGGCACGGTCGCCATGGAAGCCAGAGCCGTCTATGATCTTGCGGTCTCTCGTCCCGGCAACCCCTACTATGCTCGCACCGCGGTGGTGAATTACCTGATGAAGACCGGGCCGAGACATCTCGTTCTCGTTCGGTATTCGCCTCAGCACAGCCTCCACCTCGACTGGGTACGGAACGGCGCGGACATCGACGGTTCTCCAATCGTCTGGGCCCACGACCTTGGAGAGGCTCAGGATCGCGAGCTGATCTCGTACTACCAGGGCCGGAAGGTATGGTTGTTCGAGCCGGACAGTGACCCCGTTCGACTAGCCCCGTATCGAACGAACTGACCCGGCATCGAGACATCGCTTCAACTGCCAGCCAGCCGCGGCACATCCGGCCGTGACGATGCCGCCCACGAGCCCCAGCCAGCCGGTCGACACGCCGCCCTTGTACAGGAAGACGAACCAGCGATCGAACCCTTGTCCGATGGGCGCCGGGGCCGGATCGGACAGGTATTTGAGGAGCAGTCCGATCTGCCCCTGCAGCGGGTTGAAGTCGAGGCGATATTTGAACTGCTCGTCGTAGTAGCGGCCGCCCGCCATGTCTTCGAGCGGCGACGTGGCGAGCCCGATGACATTGACGAGCGCGCCCGCGAGCACGAGCGCCGCCGCGATTCTGCGTAAGGCCGGTGATCCTTCCTTCACGACGAAGCCGAGCGTGAGGCCAAGCAGCCAGATGCCCGGAATCAGGTACCGCGGTCCGAAGCTGTATCCCCCATCGAACTGCGTGTACCGCGAGTAGAACGCCAGGAGCGCCAACAGCGGCGCGAGCATCAGCACGGCGAGCGCGCGCGAGTGCTTCCAGGCACGCGGAAGCGCCCAGGGCGCCAGCACCACCAACGGGGCGAACAGCAGCAGCGACTTGCCGGGCGACAGCAGGAACGCGAAGAGTCCCACCGTGACGGGCGTGTCGAAGCCGATCATCCGGCGTCCGCCCTCGACGGTCGGCGGATACCCGAAGTCGAAGGCGTTGCCAAACAGCAGCACGTTTCTGGCCAGCAGCGCCAACCCCGCCGCGCCGACGAGGCCGCCGGCGATCACGACAGCGGGGAGCTTGCGGCGCAGCTCTCCAGGGCCCACGAGCATGGCCGCGAGCACGACCGGCACGGTCACGATGTTGGCCTGCCGGATCCAGAGTAGAAAGCCGAGCGCAAGGCCGGCGACGACGGCGTTGCGAGCCGGAATCACGCCGGCGGGCCGCGAGAAAGCGGCGACCACGGCGACCATCAGGGCCGCCACCGTCAGCGGCTCCGAGAAGTACCACGCCGAGTACGCGAACAGGGGAGTGCCGAAGGTCAGGCCGAGCGCCGCGAGCAGCGCCTGCCGCTGCGTCAGCCCCAGGTTGACGAACAAGACGAACGCCAGCGCCGCCGCGGCCGCGACGAACGCGGCGCTGCTGGCGACGACGGCGAAATCGGTGACCATCGGGCGCGCGCGCCGCGCGACTCCCGGGATACCGAGCAGGACGTGCTTGCCGGCGAGATACCAGGGCACGGCCACCGCGGCCGCCCCCGGTGGATAGGGCGCCTGCGGCCGGTCGGCCAGATCCCGCTTGCCGAAGAAGAAGTCGGCGGACACCGCCTGCGGCACGGCCGTGGAGCCGCGCTCCGCCAGGCTCTCGACCTGGTAGAGGGGAAGCACCTCGTCGATCACCCGCACGCGGCCCGACGAGGTCAGGATGAAGAGGCCATTGAGGAAGAGAAACAGCCAGACGGCCGTTCGGCGGGGCGAACTCACCGCGTCATTAGACCAAATTCCCGACACTAGCTGAACTACTTCCACGCCTCCATGGCCTTGCGCTGCATCGAGTCGGGACCGAACTCCATCAGCTCGATCTGCACGCCGCCCAGGTCGGTCATGCGTGCGAACTTCGCCCGCGCCGGCGTCAGCCCGGGATCGCCCACCGTCGCACCGCGCTCGCGCAAGCGGGCGACGGCGGCGTCGAGGCTCCCGTATTCGACGCCGAAGTGCGTGATGCCGGCGGGCTGATTGGGGCCGGCGGGGATCAGCTCCACGAACGTGTCTCGATTGAGCTGCAGGTAGGTGAGGATGGGGCTCCCGTCGGGCCGCCGCATCGTGTAGGCCTCTTTGAAGCCCATGGTCTTCGTGTAGAAGTCCATCGCTTTGGGGTAGTCGGCCACCACCATGCCGACGTGGTTCAGGCTCCGCGCGTTTCCATCCTGAGCGGTTCCGGTCAGCGTGAGCAGACCGCCCACCAACACTCCGCCCGCGAAGAGCGCGATCCCTTTCATGTGAACCTTTCGCTGGTCGGGCACATCTGAAGATGTGCCCCTACAAGAGCGGCACGGGCTACCAGCTACCGGCTACCAGCTACCAGCTAGATGGTCAGCGGTTCGGTGCTGTCGCCGATGCGGTCCACCGGCGCGCCCATCTTGTGCAGCATCGCCAGCAGCAGGTTGGACATCGGCGTGTGCGGGGCGTGACGCAGGTGGCGTCCTCCGGCGAGCCGGCCCGACGCGCCGCCGGCGAGCACGACCGGCAGCGGATCGAAGTTGTGCTCGTTGCCGTCGCTCAGGCTGCTGCCGTAGAGGATCATCGAGTGATCGAGCAGGGTGCCGTCGCCGTCCGGCGTCGCCTGCAGCCGCTCGAGGAAGTAGCCGAGCATCTTCACGTGGTAGCGGTTGATGACGGCGAACTGGTCCATGTTCTTCCGCTCGTTCGAGTGGTGCGACGCGTTGTGGAAGCCGTCGCGCACGCCCGTGGCCGGATACACGGCGTTGCTGTTCTCGCGGGCGAACATCAGCGTGGAGATGCGCGTCACCTCCGACTTGTAGGCCAGCACCTGCAGGTCGAACATCAGCTTCAGGTGCGATTCGAACTCGGCGGGAATGCCCACCGGCGCGTCGGGCAGATCGAGATTGCGTGACAGGGTCGCGTCGACCTGCTTGACGCGGCGCTCGATCTCGCGGACCTCGTCGAGGTACTCGCGGAGCCGGCGCCGGTCGCTGGCCGGCAGGTCCTTCTCGAGCGACGGCACCTCGCCGCGGATCGAATCCAGCAGGCTTTTGGCCTGGTTGCGCCGCTCCTGCCGCTGCGCGTCGGTGCTGCCGTCGCCGAACAGCCGCTGAAAGACGATCTGCGGGTTGTTCTCCATCGGCAGCGGCAGCGTGGCGGACTTCCACGCCAGCGTGTTCCGGTAGGCGCAGGTGAAGCCGGCGTCGCCGCAATTCAGGTTGAGCGGCTCCATCGAGAGCTCGATCGAGGGCAGCGGCGTGTCCTGCCCCACGTGCAGCGCGGCGAGCTGATCGACGGTCGTGCCGACGAAGGCCTCGTTCTTCTTCACCGGGTGGGCGCCGCTCAGGAACACGGCGGCGGCGCGCACGTGGTTTTCGGCACCGCCCGTGTCCTCGCCGGTCGCGGGCGCCACCGGCGCGTGGGCCAGGTCGCTCACGACCACCAGCCGATCGCGGAACGCCTCGAGCGGTTGCAGGGTCTCGGAGAACTGGAACGCCCGGCCCTCGCCGGCCGGCGTCCACTTGTCCATGGTGGCGCCGTGCGGAATGTAGATGCAGCCGAGGCGCGTCTTGGGCGCCGCCGCGGTCTGGGCGAGCATCGTCCCGGCCGGGACCATCGAGTCGAGCAGCGGCAGCGCCAGCGAGACGCCGGCGCCGCGCAGGAACGTCCGCCGCGAGAGGTGCTTCTTCGCGATGAAACTCACGGTTGCGACCCTCCCTCGTACCTCTTCATCTGAAACGGCGTGCTCTTCACGATGCCCGTCACGAGGGCCGAGAACCGGTTGTTCGCGCCGGCCGCGTCGCGCGCGATGGCGCGGACGGCCGGCATGTCGAAGTAGTCGATTCGCCGCCCCAGGGCGTAGGTTAGCAGCTTCTCGGCCGCCGTCGCGACGAACGCCTCGCGGCGGTCCAGGATGGCCTTCCGCAGGCTGGCCGGGCCGTCGAGCGGCGTGCCGTCCACGAGCCGTCCGGCGGCGTTGACGGGCACGCCCTCGTCGGTGTCGCGCAGTTTCCCGATCAGATCGAACGGCTCGAGCGAGAAGCCGATCGGATCCATCACTGCGTGACAGGCGGCACAGCTCGGGTTGGCGCGGTGCTGTTCCAGCCGCTGGCGCAGCGACATCGGCGTGGCCCCGTGCGCCACCGATTGCTCGAGGTTCGTTTCGACGCCCGGCGGCGGCGACGGCACCGGCGCGCCCAGCAGGTTCTCGAGGATCCACTTGCCGCGCTTCACCGGCGATGTGCGGTTGCCCGCGGAGGTCACCGTCAGGAAGCTCCCCTGTCCGAGCAGGCCGCGCCGCGGGCTGTCGCCCAGGGCGATGCGCCGGAAGCGGCTGCCGCGGACGTTGGGAATGCCGTAGTGGCGCGCCAGCCGCTCGTCCACGAACGTGTAGTCGGCGTCCACGAGGTCGAGGATGCTGCGATCCTCGCGCACGATCGTCTCGAACAGGAGCTCGGTTTCGCGCGCGAACGCGTAGCGCAGGCTGCCGTCGAACTCCTTCGTGACGGGCGACACGTCGTCGAGCGCGCGCAGCTGCAGCCACTGGCCGGCGAGGTTGTCCACGAGCGCCGCGGCGCGCGGGTCCGCCAGCATGCGGCGGGTCTGCTGCGCCAGTACGGCCGCGTCGGACAAGCGGCCTTTCGCGGCGAGCCCAAGCAGCTCGTCGTCAGGAATGCTGCTCCACAGGAAGAATGACAGCCGGGACGCGAGCTCCAGATCGGTCACGCGGTACACGGCCCGCGCCGAAGCCTTGGCGAAGGCGGGCTCCTTCTCGAAGCGGTAGATGAACCGCGGGTCCACCAGGATGCGCGCGAGCGCGTACTGGATGCCGGCGTCGAAGCCGCGCAGCTTGTGGCCCGACGCGTAGAACCCGAGGAGCATCTCGACGCTCGGATCCTTCTCACTCACCGGCCGCCGCATCGCGCGGGTGGCCAGCGACGAGAGGATGCGGCGCGCGCACGCCGTCTCCTCAGGTGTACTGGTCGAGGCCTCGTCTCGCCGAAGCGCGGAGCGCGAAGGCGGACGGCAGATGAAGATGCGGCGGCGGCTTGGCGTGTCGCCAGGGCCTGTCGCGTTCAACGGTCCGTTGATGCCGAGGCTGTTGACGCCGGCCGTGTTGGCGAGCTCGGCGAACAGGTCGTCCACGCCGCGGGGGTTGGAGCGGCGCACGACGGCCACGCCGACGGTGTGCGGGCCGGCCGGCACCCGCAGCTTGATGCCGCCGCGCGGTGGCGTGCGTCCGACGACCTGCACGCGCACGCCGTCGATGGTGATCTCGGCCTCGTCGTCCACGCCGACCGCCGGCAGCCCGAAGAAGCCGACGCCGCCGCGGCCCACGCGGAACTCGTATTCGGCGTCGAGCGGGAAGACGTGCGTCACGAGCAGGCCGCCGCGCGTGCCGAGCGGCAGCCCCTCCTGGTTCATCGCCTGCGAGACGCCGCGCCTGGCCTGATAGGTGGTGAGGTCGGCGCTGATCGTCGGGTCGCCCACCGCCAGGCGCGAGATCCTCGCCGCGGCCGACACATAGGCCTGCATCAGGGCGGGCGAGACGCTGAGCACGCTCGCCATGTTGTCGAAGCCCTCGCTCGAGTCGTCGCCCGGCAGCAGCGCCGCCGCGTCGATCGGCAGGTCGAGCAGATCGCGCACCGCGTTGGCGTATTCGGTCCGGTTCAGCCGGTGGAGCCCCGGCGCCCCCGGGTTGGGCGCCGCCGCGGCCGCGCGATCGATGGTGGTTTCCACCGCCGCGGCCAGCCCGTCGAGCGCCGGCCGATCGGGCCGGGGGGCGTTGGCCGGCGGCATCATGCCGGTCCGCACCTTGCGCACGACCTTTTCCCAGACCTGCGGCTGCTGGCCGGCCTGGGCGACGGGCAGCCCCTCGAGCACCAGGCCGCCGGTCTTGAGGCGATTGCTGTGGCAGCTGACGCAGTAGCGATCGACCACCGCCTGGGCTCCTTGCTGGGCGCCTGCAGGAGCCGCGGCGAGGAGGAGCAGTACCGCTGCAAGAATCGCGAGGCGGGCCTGAAGACCCGCAACTACGTACCTGCTCATGGCTTGGCGCCCAGCTTCTCGAGCAGCGCGAGGGTGGCCGGTTTCTTCTCCGCCCCCACCGCCGCCAGGAACACGCCTTCGGCCCAGCGCAGCGCCGTGCGTCCTTCCTTGTCCTTCACGTCGAGCCGGGCGCCGCGCTTCACCAGGAACTCGATGATGTCGTTGGAGCCGCGGTTCGTGGCGCCGAGGAGCGCCGTCAGCCCCATCGAATTGGTGGCGTTGACGTCGGCGCCCAGCTCGAGGCACAGCGCCACGGCGTCGTAGCGCGCCTGCACCGACTCGGTGTAGGTCTGCGCCACCACCCAGTTCACGCCCGCGGCCGCCATGAGCGGCGTCGTGCCGGCCAGCGTCGGCAGGTTCGGATCCGCGCCGCGCGACACGAGCAGTTTCATGGTGGTCGTGTCGCCCGAGAGCGCCGCGCGCAGGAACGGCGTCTGTCCGGTGAAGTCCACCCACGACACGTCGTTGAGCGAGTAGAGCCACCGGCGCGGCGGCGGCAGCTCGCGCGTGCGGGCGTTGACGTTGGCGCCCTTGTCGATCAGCAGCCGGATCAGATCGAGAAACGGCGGCCGGTCCACGCCGTTGTCGGTCGGCGCATCCTGGTCGTTGTTGTTCATGTCCAGGTTGCGGTACTCGACCGCGGCCCAGAGGGGCGTGCGCCCCCAGAAGTCGTCGCCGTTGACGTTCGCGCCGCGCTCGATCAGCAGCCGCGCCACGGCGATCTGACCGTTGAGCGACGCCATCAGCAGCGGCCGGATGGCGTTGCCGTCGCCGAGCTCGAGGTCGGCGCCGGCGGCCACGAGCCGCCGCGCGGCCTCGAGGCGCCCGTCGCGGGCCGCGTAGAGAAGCGGCGTCATGCCGCCTTTCACTTCGGCGCGGCGGCCGCGATCGGGCAGGCCGCCCCGGTTGATCCCCACGCCTTCGGACCCGCAGCCGGTGCCTTTGCACGGCGGCACGAAGTTCGGCGTCGGCCCCTTCCGCGTCTGCGCGTCGACCGAGGCGCCCGCCGTGATCAGCACGTCCACCGCCGCCGGGTGATCCTCGCGCACGGCGATCATCAGCGCCGTCTGCTGGAACTCCGGTTCGCGCGCGTCCACCAGGGCCCCGCGCTCGAGGAGCAGCCGCATGGCCGGCACCGCGCCGGTACGCGTGGCGGTCATGAGCGCCGTCTCGCCGCCCGGGTCGGTGGCGTTGGCATCGGCGCCAGCGTCCAGCAGCCGCTGGATCAGGGCCACGTTGCCGTTGAGGCTCGCAAGGTAGAGCGGCGTGAGGCCGTAGCGGTCCTTGGCGGTCACGTTGGCGCCGGCGCGCAGCAGCGCGTCGGCAATGTCGAGCCGATCGGCATGCACCGCGGCATGGAGCGCCGTCAGGCCGTCCTCGCGCGCGGCATTCACGTCCGCCTTCTGCCCGAGCAGCGTGCGCACGGACGCGAGATCGCCGCGGTCTGCCGCATCCACGAGCGGCACCCGGCCGGCGGCGGCCGCCGCGCCGGGCTGAAGTAAGAGGGCCGCCAGCGCGCAGGCGAGGAATCGCGCGAACATGCGCGAATTCTACCGTGGCTCCGCCTCGTCGTGACGAGCTCGAGGCTCCCCCACGTTTACAAGAGCGAGCTGAGCCGCGTGTAGCCGGCGCGGCTCACCGGCAGGCGCCGGCCGTCGGTGAGCACCGCCACGCGGTTTTCCCGTTCGTCCTGATCCACCCGGACCAGCCGCCCCAGGTTGAGCAGGTACGAGCGGTGGATCCGGATGAACACCGCGGGATCGAGCGACGCCTCCGTCTCGGCCAGCGTCTGCTCCTTCAGGTAGTCCTTGCCCTCGGAGCGGAAGCAGACGTAGTCGTCCTGCGCCTGCACGTAGTCGATCTTGTCGACCGGAATCACGTGCACGCGCGGCCCGTCGCGCACGAGCACGCGATGCGCGTGCCCTTCCTTCGGCTTGGCGGCGGCCATGGCGCCCGGCGACGCGGCCCGCTCCCCGCGGCCGAGCCGCTCGCGCACGCGGACCAGCGCCTCGCCCAGGCGCTCGGCGCTGATCGGCTTCAGCAGGTAATCGACCGCGTGCACTTCGAACGCGCGCAGCGCGTACTGGTCGTACGCGGTGGTGAAGACCACCGCGACGTCGCGTCCCACGAGGTCGAGCACTTCGAACCCGTCCAGCTTCGGCATCTGCACGTCGAGCAGCAGCAGGTCCGGGGCGAGCTCCGACACGGCTTTGACCGCCTCGAAGCCGTTGGCGCACTGCGCCACCACTTCGACGTTCGGCTCGGCGGCGAGGAACTCGGCGAGGACCGCCCGCGCCAGTGGCTCGTCGTCCACGACGGCGATTCGCAGCGGAAGAGAAGAGGGCTCAGGCATCGACGTTAGAGGGCAGATCGATGGCGACGCGGAATCCAGTGGCGCTCGCGGTGGCGTCCATGCGCGCCGCGCCGCCGAACACGATGGCCAGACGTTTGCGGACGTTCTCCAGCCCGACGCCGCCGCGCGCCCGCGGCATCGCGTCGGGATCGCGCGGATTCTCCACGGCAATCGCCACGCGATCCCCGTGGCGGGCGACGTCGAGGCGGATCGTGCCGCCGTCGATCAACCCGGCGATGCCGTGGCCCACCGCGTTTTCGAGCAGCGGCTGCAGGACGAGCGGCGGCACCTGGCACTCGAGCGCGTTCTCGTCGATCGACCGCTCGATCTGCAGGCGCGCCCCGAACCGGACCTGCTCGATGCTGAGGAACCTCTCCGCCAACGCCAGCTCCTCGGCCATGGTAATGCTCTGCTGCATGCTCACGCGCAGCGTCGTGCGCAGGAACTCCGCCAGGAGCAGGCACATGCGCCGCGCCGCGGCCGCGTCGCTGCCGGTCAGCGCGCTGATGGAGTTCAGGCTGTTGTAGAGGAAGTGCGGATCGACCTGTGCCCGCAGCGCGCGCAGCTCGGCGTCGCGCGTGAGCACCTGCAGCTCCAGCTGCTGGCGCTCCGCCGTGCGGACGGCCTCGAAGGCCAGCACCACGTAGTGCACCGACAGCACGAGCAGGAAGAGCATCACCGCGACGGCGAAGAGGAAGGGCACCTGGCCGCGGAAGCGGCTCGTGATCGGCGCCAGCTCGGGCATCGATTCGAGCGTCCCGAGCCACACTTCGTTCAGGATCAGCCACACCACCGCGGCCACGGTGGCCGCCACCGCCGAGGCGGTCAGCACCCCCGCGACGCCGCTCGTGGTGAGCGGCATGGCGCGGCAGACGTACCACGCCGACAGGCAAACGAACGAGTACACCAGCAGCGGCGGGAGCACCTGGATGAGCGCCTCCGGCCAGCTCAGTCCCTGCCGGGTGAGAACCACCCCCTCCAGGACGCCGATGGCGCACCAGAGGGTGAGGTAGCCGGCCAGGCGCTCGAGGCGCGCGAGAATCGGGTGCATCTGCAGTCGTGGCCGGGAGGCTAGCTCTTGATCTCGATGCCGCCCATCAGCAGCAGGCCTCGCAGCACCAGGCGCGGCGCCGGCTTGCCGCCGATCCCATCGAGAGCGCCGGGCAGGGGCGCGATGCGCTTGTCGTCGATGCCACCCATGACCGGCACGATCGGCGTGGCCACCGTCCAGGTCGTCGGCACGAAGATCTCGCCGCCGCCCATCGCGGTGAAGATGTCGAGGACGGCTTCTTCGCCGGGAGCAATGGTGGCCTGGCGCAGGTCGATCTGGTAGCCGCCCATGACGGCGGTCACTTCGCCGCCGCGGAACCGCGTGGACAGGCTGCTGCGCTTCACGCCCGCCATCACCGCGAAGATGTTCAGCGTGTCGTCGCTCTCCGGTCCGGCCGCCTCGCGAGTGCGCCGCCGCATGGCCTGCATCACGAGCGCCGTGCCGATGCCCATCAGGACCATCGGCCAGAACAGCTGCCAGAGTCCTATGCGCAGGATGCCGAGCGTGTTCAGCAGGAACCAGCCACCGGCGATCATCACCAGGATGCCGTTGACGCCGCCGCCGACATGACGGGACTGCGCGAAGACGAGCGCGCCCACCGCCACGATCGCCGCCGGCCACCAGCGCAGCACCTGATCGGCCACGACCAGGTTCAGCCGGTCCATGACCAGGACGACGCCGAAGAGGGCGATCGCCAGGCCGACGATGAGCCGCGGCGTCAGGAGATTGCCGCGAGGCGTGTGATTCGTGTCCATCGACATATGCTTCGACCTTACGACCTGATTGTCAGCCGGCCGAACATCACCAGGCCCCGAAGGACGAGCCGCGGCCCCGGACCGGTGGGAGCTTCACCATCGCGCAGGCGGGGACGCTCGTCCCGCACGGCGCCGAAGGCGGAGACCGCGCCCGTGTCCACCGTCCAGTTCGGTGGCACCCGCACGACGACGCCGCCCATGAGCGACACCACCCGCAGCGACGCGACGTCGCCGGGGACCACCGTCGCCTCGCGAAGGTCCAGCTCGGCCCGGCCCATCACGTTCGTCACGTCCGCGCCGCGGAAGGCCTCGGCCCGGTTGGTGTGCTCCGCCCGGCCCATCACCGAGACCATACGAACGCGGTCGCTCGACGTCGCCTCGGTCAGCGTCCGGATGCCCGAAACCTGCAGGGCTGCCACCACGGCGATCCAGATCCCGACGACGGCCAGCGGCCCGAGCGTCCGATTGTGCCGGTGCCGAGGCCCGCGGCCCCAGGGGCCCGCGGGTGCTCCAGGGACGGGAGGAGGTTCCGGCGGCTGCGGCACCGGCCAGCGCCGCCGTCCGCCGTTGAGGGCGATGATCAGGCCGAGCACGATGACCAGGATCGGCCACGAGTCCGCGGGCGAAATGAACCCCGCTTCGCCGAGCAGCAGCCACAGGCCGCCCGTGAGGAACAGCAGCCCCTGCTTGGGCTCGCCCGCCGGCGACCCGACGAACCTCGCGACGCCGATGCCGCACAGGATGAGCGGCCACAGCGTCCACTGGCCGCTCCAGGAGAGGATGCCGGCGCGGTCCAGCGTGAGCGCCAGGCCGACCAGGATCAGCATGGC
>Ga0079218_10000312_pt1 | contig 13624 bp, 12 predicted proteins | sample NCCompost_FD_77181 | JGI IMG/M metagenome (GOLD analysis project Ga0079218, IMG submission 77181) | Agricultural soil microbial communities from Utah to study Nitrogen management - NC Compost | ecosystem: Environmental > Terrestrial > Soil > Agricultural land | place: USA: Utah | collected... | reverse complement strand
TCCTTCTGGATCGCCTTCATCTTCTCGTTGAGGTAGTACTCCTTCTGCGCCTTCTCCATCTGCTTCTTCACGCGAGACTGGATGCGGCGATCGACCTGGAGCTTGTCGACCTCGATTTCGAGAATGCCGGCGATGCGGTTCAGGCGCTCGAGCGGCGAGATGATCTCGAGCAGGTTCTGCTTCTCGTCCACGCCGACGACCAGGTGGGCGGAGATCGTGTCGGCCAGCTTGCCGGGATCGTCCACGCGCACGGCCGCCACCATGGCGTCGTACTGCAGGTTGTTCGACAGCTTGACGTACTGCTCGAAGAGCGACACCACGCGGCCCATCGTCGATTCGACGTCGCCGCCGGCTTCCTTCTGCTTCTGCAGCACCTTCACGACGACGCGGTAGAACCCCTTGTCTTCCTTCCACTCCACGGCGCGGGCGCGGTCGATGCCCTCCACGAGCACTTTGACGTTGCCGTCGGGCAGGCGCAGGTGCTGCACCACGTTGGCCACGCAGCCCATGGTGTAGATGTCGTCCGGGCGCGGGTCGTCGATCGACGCGTCGTGCTGCGCGGCCTGGAAGATGCGCTTGTCCTTGCCGAGCGCGTGATCCAGCGCGCGGGTGGACGAGGGCCGCCCGATTACGAACGGCATCATCATGTGGGGGAATACGACGACGTCGCGGAGGGGAACGATGGGTAGCGTTTCGTAGACTTCCATTAGATCCTTGTCGGCCTTGGGCCTTGGGCCTTGGGCCTGGCTGGCGTTGGGCCAGCTGGCCATTGGCGCGAGCCCGCAGCCGGGGGAGGCTAACCCGCCTTTTCGATGAGCGTGATCGACTTGTCCTTCGCTTCGACGATCTCCCGCGTCACGACGACTTCGCGCAGCTTCTTCTGACCGGGCACCGAGTACATCAGGTCGAGCATCAGGTCTTCGATGATCATCCGCAGGCCGCGCGCGCCGATCTTGCGCGACAACGCCGACTCGGCAATCGCCTCGAGCGCGTCGTCGGTGAACCGCAGCTTGACGTTCTCGTACTCGAACAGCTTCTGGTACTGCCGCGTGATGGCGTTGCGGGGCTGCGTGAGGATCTGGATGAGCGCCGGTTTGTCCAGCTCGTGCAGCGTGCCGACCACCGGGAGGCGGCCGACGAACTCCGGGATGAGCCCATAGCGGATCAGATCTTCCGGCTCGAGCTGTTCGAGGGTGGAGCCGACCTCGCGCTTGGAGACCGACTTCACGTCCGCCTTGAAGCCCAGGGTCTTCTTGCCCACCCGGCGATCGATCACCTTGTCGAGGCCGACGAAGGCGCCGCCGCAGATGAACAGGATGTTGGTGGTGTCGATCTGGAAGAACTCCTGGTGCGGGTGCTTGCGCCCGCCCTGCGGCGGCACGTTGGCCACGGTGCCTTCCAGGATCTTCAGCAGCGCCTGCTGGACGCCCTCACCCGACACGTCGCGCGTGATCGAGGGGTTCTCGTCCTTGCGGCAGATCTTGTCGACTTCGTCGATGTAGATGATGCCCTGCTGGCACTTCTCGATGTCGCCCCCGGCGGCCTGCAGCAGCTTGAGGATGATGTTCTCGACGTCCTCGCCGACGTAGCCGGCCTCGGTGAGTGTGGTGGCGTCCACGATCGTGAACGGCACCGAGAGGAGCTTGGCGAGCGTCTGGGCCAGCAGCGTCTTGCCGGTCCCCGTGGGGCCCACCAGCAGGATGTTCGACTTGTTGAGCTCGACGTCGTTGCGGCCGCGCGGCTGCTTCTGGATCTCGATGCGCTTGTAGTGGTTGTAGACCGCGACCGCGAGCTTCTTCTTGGTCCGTTCCTGGCCGATGACGTACTCGTCGAGGAACTTCTTGATTTCAGGAGGAGAGGGCAGCGACGAGCGGACGCCGCGGTTCTCGAACCGGTTGTCATCGGCGATGATGTCGTTGCAGACCTCGACGCACTCGTCGCAAATGAAGACCGTCGGTCCGGCAATGAGCTTCCGGACGTCGTTCTGATCCTTGTTGCAGAACGAGCAGCGAAGAATTTCGGTCTCGCCGTTCTTCTTGACCATGCGTCGGGAACCTTTACCTGCCTAGGAGCTCTTATCTATGTAACGCGCTATTGTATTGAAAAGCTTGCGCTTATCGTCGCCAACACCTGGGATCCTGAATCGAGTCTACACCCGTTTCCGGATGACGTCATCGATAATCCCGTATTCCTTCCCCTGGTCCGCCGACATGATGTAATCCCGTTCGGTATCCTCCTGGATCCGCTTGAACGTCTGACCGGTGTGCGTCACCAGGATCTCGTTCAGACGCTCGCGCATGCGCAGGATTTCCCGGGCGTGGATATCGATGTCGGTGGCCTGTCCCGCCAGCCCTTGCATGAGCGGCTGGTGGATCACGATTCTGGAATTCGGCAGGGAGTAGCGCTTGCCCTTCGCCCCGGCGGAGAGCAGCACCGCCGCCATCGAGGCGGCCTGACCGATGCAGATGGTCTGCACGTCCGGCTTGATGAACTGCATCGTGTCGTAGATCGCCAGCCCGGCGGTGATCGAGCCACCCGGGCTGTTGATGTACAGCATGATGTCCTTGTCGGGATCCTCGGCCTCGAGGAACAGCATCTGCGCGATGGCCAGATTGGCAATCGTGTCGTCGATCGCCGTGCCGATGAAGATGATGCTGTCCTTCAGCAGGCGCGAGAAGATGTCGTAGGCGCGTTCACCGCGGTTGGTCTGTTCGACCACCATCGGCACAAGCTGGGCGTGGCTCATGGTTTCGGGGCCCGCGCTACGCGCGGGCAAACAGCGAAGTTATCGTTTCTTGCGTCCAGAATGAACTGCTGACGGTTGGGGTCCGGGAACACGCGATTCGTCTGCCTCGACTCCTCACGCGCCGTCGGCTTCTCGGCGGGTCTCGGTAATCGTAGCACGCGACATCGCCAAGTCAACCGCCTTCTCCCGCCGCAAGCCCACCGAGAGCCGCGACACACCGCCTTCTTTCTCGAGCTGTGCCCGCAGCGCTGCGGGCGTTCGCCCCGCCTGTCCGGCGAAGCGTTCGATCTCCTTATCGACCTCTTCAGGCGTCACCGTCAGATGCTCGCGGCGCGCGATCTCGTCGAGCACCAGGGCGCTCGCCACCGAGGCCAGGGCCGGCTCCCGCTGCGCTTCGCGGAACTGATCCCAGTCGATGCCGGCCTGCCGCGGATCCATGTTCTGTTGCATCAGCTGGCGCGCGAACTCCTCGACGCGCCGGTCCATCTCGCGGTCCACCAGCGACGCGGGTGGATCGAAGCTGAGGCGCTTGGCGAGATGCGACAGCAGCTCTCCGCGGAGCTGGCGGTTGGTGTTGTCGGCCGCCTCTTCCTGCAGATCGGCGCGCACCCGATCGCGCAGCGCCGCCAGCGAGTCGAAGGCGCCCACGTCCTTGGCGAACTCGTCGTCGAGCTCGGGCAGCACGCGGTGGCGGACCTCTTTCACCGTCACCTTGTAGGTGACCGTCGTGCCGGCCAGCTCCTTCACGGCGTACTCGGCGGGGAACTCCACCTGGAACGCCTTGGTCTCGCCGGCGTTCATGCCGATCAGATTGGCGTCGAACCCGGGCGGGTTGGCCGGCGATCCCACCTGCAGGGTGACGTCGTTGTGCGGCTCGGTCGTGCCGTCGGCGTCGGTGCGCTCGAGATCGGCCACCAGCGTGTCGCCGTCGGCGACCGGCCGCGCGTCGATCGGTTCCAACTTGCCGGCGCGCTCGCGCAGCCGCTGCAGCGTCTGCTCGACCGTCACATCGGTGACGTTGGTGACCGTCCTCGTCACCGCAATCGACGACAGGTCGCCCGGGTCGAACGCGGGCACTGTTTCGACGGCCGCCGTGAACGTGAGCGGCTGCCCTTCGTGAATCGCGACGTTGGTGATGTTGGGCGTGTTCACCGGCTCGATGCCGCGCTCGGTGAGCACCGCTTCGACCGCCTTCGGGATGAGCCCGTGCATCACGTCGTGGTGAATCTGGTCGCGGAAGCGCTGCTTGATCACCGACGCGGGTGCCTTGCCGGGGCGGAACCCGGGCAGGCGCGCCTGCCGCGCGTAACCCTTCGCGATGCGATCGATTTCCGCATCGACGAGGTCGCTCGGGATCTCGACGGTGAGCGTCTTCTGAGTATCGGAAACGTCTACGAAGTCTGCCTTCATGGTCGGCTTGGGGCTAAAGGCTCATGGCTCGGCGTCGGAATGCGAAAGGAGGGACTCGAACCCACACACCCTCTCGGGTACCAGATCCTAAGTCTGGCGCGTCTGCCAGTTCCGCCACTTTCGCGTTCCTTGCAGCGTACTCCGGATTCTGGACGCGCGGAAGGGCACGCGCCCCCAGGGTTTCCCTACGCCCGCCCGGGCGATCACGAGCGGAGCCTCGCTGCCTTCAGGCGGTTTTTCGGCGCCGCGCCGGAAGAGCCGGCAGCATGCGCGGCCGCACCCTGGCCAGCGACGGACGGCTGTTGGTGACGATCAACTCGTCCACCGGGCCGCGCGCGGTCGCGCGCGAGTTGATCATCCGCCGCGCGGGGACGCGGTGCACCACGAGGCCCGCACGCCGCGGGCGCTCGCTCGAATAGAGGCCGACGATCTCGTCGGCGCTGGAGTTGGACAACACCACCGTGGCGCCTCGCGCGCACGCATCGGTGACCGCCGCGCACAGCCGCGCCTGATCGTCGGACGTGAAGCCGTCGGCGGTGTAGTTGGCAAAACTCGCCGTACGGCTCAAGGGCGCGTAAGGCGGATCGCAGTAGACGAAGTCGCCCCGGCCGGCGTCGGCAAGCACGGCTTCGAAGCCGCTCAACTCCAGTGTCACGCCCGGAGCCCGGAAGGCTTCGGCCACCGTCCGCAGGTGCGCCGGATCGCAGATGCGCGGCTCGGCGTACCGCCCCGCGGGCACGTTGAACGCTCCGCTGCGATTGAGCCGGAAGAGACCGTTGAAGCCGGTGCGGTTCAGGAAGATCAGCATCGCCGCCAGCTCCGGCGGATACGCCGCGGCCAGGCGTTCGCGCCCCTTGGCGCCTTCCGAGAACGGTTCGGCGCGCTCCGGGTTGAAGCGCCGGTCGCGCACGTCGTAGTAGCACGCCTCGCCGTGCGAGCGGTGTTCCGTTTCGAGCGCCGCCAGCGCCGCAATCACCCGGCTGGTGTGGTCGCGCAGCGTCCGGTAGCACCCGATCAAATCCGGGTTCACGTCGGCCAGGGTGACGCGCGTGCCGGCCAGCCGGCCCTGGGCCAGCAGGTCGAAGAACACCGCGCCGCTGCCAAGGAACGCCTCGATATAGCGGTCGAACCGCGCCGGGTAGTAAGCCGCAAGTGCCGGCAGCAGTTGACGTTTACCCCCCGCCCACTTGAGCAGGGGACGGCTGGGCACCGCGACGGCCTGAGGGGTCTGCATCCGCACGAGCCGTGTATCGGGGGGAACGACTGTGCACTTTAGAGCAGCGCCCCGGCGCCCTCACAGCCGGACGATGTCCGCGTGCAGGGTCCCGTCGTCACCCAACCGCTCCTGGTGCGGCGTATCGTAGACGACCATCACCGACCGCCCGTCCGGGAGGTCGGTAAACCCCTCGGCGCGATCGGCCGTGTCGCGGGTCGGCAGCAGGCGAAGCGGCGTCACCTCCGACTCCGGCCCGCCGACGGCGCCCTTCTTCCATCGCCAGATCGCGCAGGCGCCGTCGAGCGCCATCGTGGGGCCGGCGAGGATGAGGAGGTCGTCGCCCAACACCAGCAGATCGCGGATGCCGAGTCCGCCGAGATTCAGGAAGTGTTTCCGGTAGGGCAGGCGGCCATCGACGCGTTCCAGGTCCAGGTGATCGCCGGCGTCCACGGGGTGCACTTCGAGCACGCACGCCCACCCGCGCAGCACGGGCCCGCGCAGCCCGATGAACACGCGGTGGCCGTTCACGGCCAGGCCTTCGACGTCGAAGCCGTTGTCCTTGCCCGGCACGGGCACGAACGGCGCGAGGTGGGGATCGCCCTCGCCGTCGGCGCCGCGCTTGATCGCCTTGAGGAGCGCGCTCGACTTGGGCCGCGTGTCGATCGACGCGGCGCGTCGCTTGCCATGCTTGCGCCGCAGGGTGGCGCCGTCGATCGGAATGCGCGCCAGCAGGTGGCGGTTGCCGTCGCGGCTGAGGGTGGCGAGCTTCTCGGCGACGACGTCAGCCTTGTCGCGCGGCTTGGCGCTCTTCCGCTTCACGGCGTGCGAGCCGACGATCCACAACCATCCGTCGGCGATGTCCATGCCTTCGATGTCGGCTTCCTCGGTGTCGGCCGCCGGCAGCGTGAACAGCGAGCTCAGGCCGATGAAGGTGTGCGCGGAGAAGGCGTCGCCGTCCTTCGTGAGGCGTTCGAGACGGCACCCTTCGTCGCAGGCGAGCCACAACGTGTCCCCGTCGAGCGCGATGGCCGACAGGCCGGTCCGCAGATCGACCGTGCCGATGTTCACCGCCGCAGGGTCGAACTGGAGCGCCACGCGGTCACTCGCCATGCGGGGGATGCTACATGAGGCGGGGCAGGCAGAGTGGGCGGGGTAGGCGGGGTAGGGAAACACGTCCAACGTTCGAGGCTAGGACGTGTTCTCCCCACCCTGCCCACCCTGCTTACCCTGCCCACCCTGCTCAGGCGCGCCGTCAGGCGCCGGGAGACGCCCCGCCGCGCGCAGGGCGCCACGCAGGACGAACTCGACCTGCGCGTTGAGGCTGCGCAGGTCGTCGTTGGCCCACCGCTGCATCGCTTCGAGGATGCCGGCGTCGGCGCGAAGGAGAAAAGACTTTCGGTCAGCCACGGGGTCCCCGGACGGGTGGTTACTGGTAGATGGTCCCCGCGTTGACGACCGGCTGCGCCGCCTTCTCGCCGCACAGCACGACCAGCAGGTTGCTGACCATCGCCGCCTTGCGTTCCTCGTCGAGGTGCACGACGCCGCGCTTCGAGAGCGAGTCGAGCGCCATCTCCACCATGCCGACGGCGCCTTCCACGATGCGCTGGCGCGCGGCGATGATGGCGCCGGCCTGCTGGCGCTGCAGCATCGCGGCCGCGATTTCCGGCGCGTAGGCCAGGTGGCTGATGCGGGTCTCGATCACTTCGACGCCGGCCTTCTGGAGGCGCTGCTGCATTTCGTCCTTCAGGTGCTCGGCGACGGCCGCCGTCGAGCCGCGCAGCGAGACCACGCCCTCTTCGTCGTGCGAGTCGTACGGATAGCTGGTCGCGGCGTTCCGCAGCGCCGATTCGCTCTGCACGCGCACGTAGCCCTCGTAGTTGTCCACCTCGAACGCGGCCTCGGCGGTCTCGACCACCTTCCACACCACGATGACGCCGATCTCGATCGGGTTGCCTTCCTTGTCGTTCACCTTCAGGTGCGCGCTTTCGAAGCTTCGAATGCGCAGAGAAAAGCGCTTCCGCGTGTAGAACGGGACGAGCCATTGCAACCCCGTCTTTCGCGAGGTGCCCACGTAGGTGCCGAAGAACTGCAGCACGCGGGCCTCGTTGGGTTGCACGATGAAGAAGCCAGCCGCGATGAAGATCATGGCGAGCACGCTGCCGACGATGCTCAGAGCGATGAGCCCTTCGTTGGCGTCGGCGCGCACGAGGCGCACGACATTCAGTAACAGGAGGGCACCCACGACCAGCCACAGGATGAACACCGGCAGACCCGAGAATCCGTCTCGTTGACGCTCGCGCACCATAACTTCTCGCCTCCAGTCGCTGTCACAACGATATCAAAGTGAAATCATATACGGAGCGGCTGGGCTGGAAAGTTCCCGTCCCGGAAGATCTGGTCCACACTGGGCAGTCACGTGCAGCCTGAAGTCCCTGTAACCCATTGGATCTGGAGCGGTTTTCTCAGCGTCGAGGTCTGCGTCGCTATTCGCGCCGCCATGGATCGAGGGGCCTCGGATCCCGCCGAGATCCTCGAGGACGCCATCGAGCACCAGGACCACGTCCGGCGGACGCTGTCGATCGAGGTCGATGACCCCACGCTGGGCCAGCTGGAGCGGACGATCGAAGACGCCCGAGACCGGCTGACGGCGCTGTCGGGAATGCCCCTCGGCGTCCGCGAGGGGGCGGGCTTCCTGCGCTACCTGCCCGGCGGCTTCTACCGTCCGCATCGTGACAAGGGCGACCTGCCGTCGTGGCCGGGCGCGTCGCGTCGCCAGCTCGCGGTCGTGGTGTTCCTCAACACGGCAAGAGCCGGCGGCGATCCCGAGGGCTTCACGGGCGGCGTGCTGCGGCTCTATCCCGACGACCGCGAGCCGATCGACATCGTGCCGGTCGAAGGGCTGCTGGTGGCGTTTCCGGCCACGCTGCTGCACGAGGTCACACGCGTCGGCGACGCCGTGCGCGACGCGGTCGTTGATTGGTTCTACTGAAGAAGGACGTCCTTGGTCCCTGGTCCCGGACCAAGCACCAAGTACTAAGGACTAGGAACCGCGCTCTGCCAGTCCACGAGCGCGCGGATCTCCGCCGCCGGCGCCGTCTGCGCCGGCAGAATCGCCAGCAGCCGATCGCCGCGGTGCGCCGCGTCGAAGTCGCGAAGACCGGGCACGGTGGCGAGCGTGGCGGGCGCCGACGCCGAGAGCGGATCCAGCGTCAGCGCGACGCGCACGATCTCCGGGCCGCGGAGAAAGAAGAGCGTGCGGCCGTCGCGGGCCCATCGTGGGTGCGTGCCGCCGGCGCTGGACACGCGAACGCGCCCGCCCGCCGGCCAGGCCTGCACGAACACGTCGGGCTGCCCGAATTCGTCGGACACGTAGGCGAGCGTCCGTCCGGCCGGCGACCATCGTCCATCGGACTCGTTGAAGCGCGAGCTCGTGATCGTGCGGCTCGTACCGGCGGAGCGATCGAGCACGAAGAGGTCGGTATCGCCGCGCGTGGTGGCCGCGTGAAACAGCACGCCGGCGCCCGATCCGGGGCGCCAATCGGTGGGCACGGCCCCGGATTCCATCACCGCCACCGGTTCGATGGGCGCGCCTTGCCGCCCTGCGAACCGTGAATAGAGCCGCGGCGAGCCGCCCTGCATCGACCGGAACAGGATCGCCCCTCCGTCCGGCGCCCAGACCGGATCCGTGTCGGCGGCCAGCGCCAGCGTCAGCCCCATCGTGACCCGCCCTGGTTGGAGCGGTACGGTGTAGACATCGAGCGTCCGTAGCTGCGGCTCGAGCAGGGTCACCGCGGCCGTGCGATCGTCGGGCGAGACGCGCACCTGCCAATAGTCGCCGTGATCCGAGGCCGCCGGTCCGCGCGTGCCGTCCGGCTCAATCCAGACGAGCTCGCGCGCCCGGGCCGACGGAGGCGCCACCAGCAGGAGGCGCGGCGATGCGGCCATGAGCGCGCGGCCGTCCGCGATGCCTGCCGCCGTCACAAGCACCGTGGCGCGACCGGTGAGCGCGCCGCCGCCGTCGATGTGCTGGGCCAGCAGCGCGCCGCCGCGGACGTGGAGCAGGACGGAGCCGACGACACGGGCGTCGCCATCGGTGACGCCGAGCTCCTGCGTGGCCCCACCGGCGCTGCGGCGAATCTCGCGCCGCCCGTCCGTGCGGATGGCGATGTAGACGAACCCGCCGGGGCACCGCGCGGGCCGGACGTGCGCCTTGTCGCCGGGACGCAGCGCCGTGGCCGCCGTCTGCCTCCCGTCGCGCAGCAGCGTCAGCGTGCCGGCCGTTGGAGTGCCGAACACCAGCGTGCCGTCGTCGAGCCACGCGACGCCGCTGCTCTCGGCGGCGCCGGTGACGTCCTGGACGGTGCTGGTGGCGAGCGTCACCTGCTTGAGGCGGCCTGTGGCCACGAAGGCGAGGCGCTGCGCGTCGGGACTCCAGGCGGGATGGCGTGCGCCCTCGGTGCCAGCCAACGCGGACGCCCGTTCGCCGTCTACGCGGCGCTGCCACAGCTGCGAGAGGCCATTCGACGTGGCAACGAAGGCGATGACGTCGCCGGCGGGGGAGATAGCCGCGTCGAGCGCGTCGTCGCCTGCGCCGAGCTCGACGCCCGGCGGTGGGGCGAACGGCACCCGCACGACGGGTGGGGATGGTGGAGGCACCTCGCGGTACCGCTTCACGAGCGGCCACGCGAGCAGCGCCACCACCACGAGGAGCGCGGCGGTGGCGGCGCGCCAGATCACAGCGGCCGGTCCTCTAAAACTTGCGGCTCCAGGCGGCCGGCCATCGTTCGACGACGACCTTCTTCTCGGTGTAGAAATCGATCGCGTCGCGCCCCTGCGCGTGGAGGTCGCCGAAGAAGCTGTCCTTCCATCCCGAGAACGGGAAGTAGGCCATCGGCGCGGCCACTCCGACGTTGATGCCGATGTTGCCCACCTGCGCTTCGTAACGGAATTTGCGGGCGGCCGAGCCGCTGCCGGTGAACAGGCACGCCTGGTTGCCGTAGGCCGCCTGGTTGACGAGCGCGATCGCGTCGTCCACGGTGTCGGCCCGCATCAGGCTCAGCACTGGTCCGAACACTTCCGTGCGCGCCAGCTCGCTTGCCGGGTCGACGTCGGCCAGCACGGTCGGCCGCACGAAGTTGCCGCTCTCGTAGCCGGCCACCTTGGCGTTGCGGCCGTCCACGATCGGCCTGGCGCCGGCGGCCACGCCGGCGGCAATCAGCCCTTCGATGCGCGCGCGGCTCTCCGGCGTGATCACCGGGCCCATCTCGATGCCCGCCTCGAGCCCGTAGCCCACCTTGCGCGCGCTGGCCGCGTCGCTGATCTGCTGCGTGAAGATGCTCGTGGCGTCGCCCACCGTGATCACGACCGACGACGCGAGGCAGCGCTGGCCCGCGCAGCCGAACGCCGAGTCGGCCACGATCTTCGTGGTCATGTCGAGGTCCGCGTCCGGCAGCACCACCACCGGATTCTTGGCGCCGCCCTGGCACTGCACGCGCTTGCCGTTGGCGGCAGCGCGGCTGTAGATGTAGCGCGCGACGCCGGTCGATCCGACGAAGGACAGCGCGCGTACCGCCGGGTGATCGATCAGCGCGTCCACCGCGTCCTTGCCGCCGTGCACGAGGTTGAGCACGCCGGGCGGGAAGCCGGCCTGCTCGGCCAGCTGGAAAATCTTGGCCATCGTCATCGGAGTCTTTTCCGACGGCTTCAACACCAGGGTGTTGCCGCAGGCCACCGCGTAGGGCAGGAACCACAGCGGAATCATGCCGGGGAAGTTGAACGGCGCGATGACGCCCACCACGCCCACCGGCTGCCGGATCATCAGCTCGTCGATCCCGGAGGCGATGTCCTCGAGATTGCTGCCCATCATCAGCGACGGGATGCCGGTGGCCACCTCGACGTTCTCGATGCCGCGCCGCAGCTCGCCCTCGGCCTCGCCGAGCGTCTTGCCGCACTCCTGCGTGATCAGCTTCGCGACGTCGGTGAACTGCGCGTCGAGCAGCGCCTTCAGGCGGAAGAGCGGCTGGATGCGATCGCCGGCCGGCGTGCGGCGCCACGCGGGCAGCGCCTTCTGCGCGGCTTCGACCGCGCGCCCCACGGCGGCGCTCTCCGACAGCGGAGCCGACGACAACACCTCGCCCGTGGCCGGGTTGCGGACGGCCATGTTCTCGCGCGCATCCGCGCGCTGCCAGCTGCCGCCGACGAAATTGAGAAGAGTTCCCTGTTCGATCATGGAAGTCGATCCTCGAAGGCTCAGGGCTCAGGGCTCACGGCGTGGACGGGCTCAAGCCAGACAGGCACGAGCCGTGAGCCGTGAGCCGTGAGCCTATGGAACTACGATCGCACGACCAAGTATTTCTCCACGTGCGAGCAATTGGTAGGCTTCATCCGCTTCGGTCAGCTTGAACCGTCGCGTCACCATCTCGGCCGGGCGGAAGACGCCTTGCGCGGCGAGGCGGATGATCTCCGGCATGTCAGAGCGCGTGCGGGCGCCGAAAGAACCGACGATGCGCAGGCCGCGCCGCACGAGGCGCGTGATCTCGATCGGGGCGGCGCTCTTGCCGGCCGCGATGCCGACGGCCACCATGCGGCCGCCGTCGCGGATGCTCTCGAACGCCTGGACGAAGGTCTCGGGCCGGCCGAGCACTTCGAAGGCCACGTCCACGCCCGCGCCGCCGGTCATCTCGCGGATCGTCTTCACGGCGTCCACCTTGGTGGAGTTGACGACGTCCGTGGCCCCGATCTTGCGGGCCGCTTCGAGCTTGTCGTCGCGCACGTCGACGGCGATGATCTGCGACGCGCCGAAGGCCTTGGCGATCTGCACGATGGTGAGCCCGACGCCCCCGGTGGCGATGACGGCGATGCGCTCGCCGCCCCGCAAGTCCGCCGCATGCCGCACGGCGCCGTAGCCGGTGAACACCGCGCAGCCGAGCACTGCGGATTCCTCGAGCGGCAGGTTGTCGGGCAGCGGAAACACGTCGGTGGCGGGAACGACCGAGTACTCCGCCATGCCCGCCATCGAATACATCGCCACGGGCGTGCCGTCGGGGCGGCGCAGCCGCGTGGTGCCGTCGAAGAGCGTCCCCTTCAGGCGGTTCATGCCGAAGAAGTTCTCGCAGAGATCGTCGCGGCCGGCACCGCACGCGGGACAGAATCCGCACGGCATCACGAACGCCGAGACGACCCTCGTGCCGACCGCCGGCCCCTTCACGCCCGGACCGAGCGCCACCACCGTGCCCGACACTTCGTGCCCCATGACGGCGGGAGTGGGGAAGGCGACTTCGGCTTTCATCACGTGCAGGTCGGTGTGGCACACGCCGCACGAGTGCACCTTCACCAGCACTTCATTGGCGCGCGGTTCAGGGATCGGCAGCTGCTCGATCTGAAGGCCGCCCGGAGCCGCGTTCAGCACCGCGGCCGTCATCATCTGCATGGAATGCCACTATATCCGAAGCGCTTTCGGCGAGGCCCGCGTGAAGGGGGCCGGCGCCGGAGGAAGTTGCCTGGGGATCCGGCGCCGGTTGGGAGGAGCTTGGGACGTGCGGGAGAACCCGACCTATTGGTAGACCTGGGTGCCCGACAACGCGTCGTCGATCGCGTCGCCGTCCTGACGCATATAGAGCGTGCCTTGAGTGTCGATGGCGAACGACCGCACACCGGTCTCGCCCACGGATCGCGGGTGCCGCTCGGCCACGAACCCGGTGACGGCATCGTCATCCGAGTTGTTGCAGGTGTCGCCCGCGTCGAGCATCGTGTTGGCGCCGTCGGCCGCCATCATGTTGGCGAGATACCCGTTCATGAGGACGCCGTTCGTTATGTACGGCTCCTGAATGAATGCCACCACGGCGCCCGGCGGCTTCTTCGCGAGATCCTCGAGGGTCTGCGCGTAGCCGCCCGATCCGCACGTGGCCGCGTACGCGGCCTGGGCCGAATGAATGGTCCGCAGCGACGCCACCGCGACGCCTTCGTTCGAGGTGATGCGCGCGCGCAGCAGAATCGGGAAGGCGATGGTCGCCAGCACCGCGATCATGGCCACCACGATCAGCAGCTCGATCAGCGTGAAGCCTTGCTGGCTGGTCGCGCGGGTGGCGCGGGCGAAGGAATGGGGAGCGTGCCTCGTCATCTGCCGTTTCGGTTCTGCTGGACATAGAACAAGAACGTTGCCAGCCCGCAACTGTGCAGCAGAGGTCAGGGGTGTCACCCGGATCGGTGTTCCTGCACCGCCCTGCACGGGCCGGCTCGCCACAAATTGTCAG
>Ga0079218_10000311_pt1 | contig 13626 bp, 7 predicted proteins | sample NCCompost_FD_77181 | JGI IMG/M metagenome (GOLD analysis project Ga0079218, IMG submission 77181) | Agricultural soil microbial communities from Utah to study Nitrogen management - NC Compost | ecosystem: Environmental > Terrestrial > Soil > Agricultural land | place: USA: Utah | collected... | reverse complement strand
GAACAACAAGAGCAGCGATTCAGCGAAACCAAAAATTAGATAAGCAATTGCGGAAGCGCCTAAGGCAATCAACAGCGCAGGCCGCCGGCCTACGCGATCGGAAAATCTTCCCCAGGCCGGCGCGCTTAGTAATTGAGCTACCGTAAACGCCGCGACGATAAAGCCGATAATCAAGCCAACGCCGAGGTGCACACCCAGCAGGTCGATTCCCGATCCACCCAACGACTTCACATAAAACGGCAGCAGGGGAATGATCATCAGCAGCCCAACCATGTCCACGAATGCGGTGGCCATCAGGGCGAACAACTTCGCAGGAATTTTTCTAACTTCGCGCCAGAGGATGTAGAGAAGGCCGAGGGCAATCGTCGCGAGCAGGATGCGCACGATTGGTGATTGAAAAGACTGAGCTATGTTCTGCTGCAGCAGCATGCGAGAGCGAATCGAACTTGGCAATTGGCAATCGCCAATCGGCAATCTCTAAGGGATTGTCTTGTCCGTACCGCGCAACAAGTCTTTAAAGTGAGGATCGGATCGGAGTGTTTCCAGATGCGGATCGACGCGCACGAATGTGAAGCCGACGGCGTGTTCCCTTTCCGCTTGCGACAGCCAGCGCAGTGCGTTGATGTTGTCGCCCAGCCAGGTATAGATGATCGCAATCTCGTACGCCGTGACCCACTCTTCCTGACGCCGCGCCAGGATTCCTTCCAACATCTCGCGCGCTTCATCGTGACGGCCCACCGCCGCCAGCACATGTGCTAGCTTTGCGCGTGTCGTCGGAGTATCTCCGGCAAAACTTCGCTCCTGTTCAAAAGTCGCAAGGGCTTCGTGGTGCATACCCTTTTTCTCATAAGCCCAACGAAGGATCGTGTGCGCCGCCACTGCGCCCGGATCCAAATCGAGCGCCTTGAGACACTGCGTGACTGCGTCGTCGTAACGGCCCGCCAGAAACATCACATTAGCCACAGCCGTAGCAATCACGGCAGATTGCGGCGAAATGTCTCGGGCGCGTTCAATCTCCACCACCGCTTCATCGTGGCGCCCCATCGCCGAGAGACTATAGGCGTACCAGCGGTGCGCAACCTGGTTAGTCGGTCTCAACAGAATCGCTTTCCGCAGTTCGCGTTCGGCGTCTGCCCAGTCTCGATCGTAATGCAGCCTCACAAATCCCAACGACGCATGCGCCTCCGCTAGCTCCGGATCCGTGGCGACCGCGCGCGTTGCCGACTCTTTTGCTCGCTGCCAGGCTTCGGGTGGGGCTGGTTCGATAAACCAGTTGAGGAGGGCATAGCAATCGGCGAGTTCAGCGTGGGCGAGCGCAAAGTCCGGATCAAGTTCCACCGCACGCTCGAGTCGTTCGATGGCTTGCTTCAAACCGTCCGCGCTGCGACGCGTAGAGTAGTAACGACCGGCCGTGTAGAGGCGGCGAGCTTCTTCATTGACACCGGCATGCGTGGGCTCCGCTGGAACCAGAACCGGCGAAGTCACTGGCGCAGCCGTGGTGCGCAATTCGCTTCTGCGCCTGGCCACAGCCGCCGCCGCTGCCTGCGCCGAAATGTCTGTACGTCCAACCGCGGGATTACGAGTCTTAATTAACAGCTCTTCAAACTCTGGCTCGCCTCGCAGAGGATCAAGTTCAGGTTCAACTCCCAACCAAACCAGCCAACCATCGTTTACCACGTAGGCCTCACGCAACAGCGACAGAGCCGTCTCCGGCTCGTTCAAGCGAACGTGAATTAAGGCCCGCTGGTAAGGGGAGGCAAAAGCGTGTTGCGTAATATCATTTAACTGCGCCAGGATTTCTTTGGCTTGGTCAACCTTACCAGCGGCAGCATAGGTGGCGCCCAGTGAGGCCAGCAGCAGGGGACCGTTTGACAGCTCCACTGATCGTTCCGCAACTTCAACCGCCTCCTCCACTTGACCTACGTGCCTCAACGTCCAGGCTAAAGTTGCCAGGCCTAACGAAAAGTCGGGCGCGGCCTCCAGCATGTTCCGGTGAGTAGTAATCGATTCATTAAAACGTCGCGCCTGGTAATAGCACCAGGCGAGGGCCTGCATGATGCTAGGTGACAGTGGATCCAATTCGCGCGCTCGCGACATTTCCCGGATCGCTTCATCGAATCGTCCGCACATTGCCAGGTGAAATCCATACCAGTGATGTGCGGTCGCGTAGTTTGGGTTGATCTCGATGGCGCGGCGATGGTGACCCTCAGCTACTGCCCAATCGAAATCGTGGCACACGGTGGCAAATCCAAGAGCGCTGTAGGCCTCAGCCGATGTCGCATCGAGTGCCACTGCCTTGCTCGCGGCTTCTTTCGCTGCCGCAGAACATTCCGCAAACGGTCTGATTCCGAAAACGCCGAGCCAATTGTAGTAGTCCGCGATTCCGGTGTAAGCGAGTGCGTAATCGGGATCGAGTTCAATTGCTTGATTGTAGCTTTCAAGAGCTTTGGCAAAACCGGCAACGGTGTATGTGTTCCAGTAGTAACGACCGCGGAGATAGGATTCGAAAGCTTCCGGAATCTCCGTGCCGCGCTTGGATAGTTGTCGCTTTTCGTCTCGTGTCAATTGCGGCAAAAGCGCGCCCGCTACTCGTTCCGAGATTGAATCTTCGATTTGCAGAACATCAGTAGCATGCTCATCAAACTGTTCGGCCCAACGCGTCACGCCTTCACCGACACTTAAAAGCTGCGCAGACGCCCGCAGATGATTACCAAGTCGGCGCAGACTGCCGTGAACAATGTAATCGACGCCCAGGTCACGTCCGGCGATGAGCGGATCTACAACCACGCCCCGGAACCGCAGCACGCTGCTAGTCGGTCTTACGATCAGGCGTTGCACATTGCTAAGGCGAGTGATCAACGCGTCGGTTAGCCCTACACCTAAATATTCGTCGCCTGTATTTTGAGCGGCCTCGCCGAGTACCCGGAATGGCAATACTGCGATCGATTCCTGGCCGGTGTGAGAGTGCGCCGGGAGTGGCGGTAGCGCTGCCAGTCTGTGATCGAGTTTTTGCAGCAAGTCGTTGAAGCGCGGGTGCCCGTGCAAGGGATCGAGTTCGGGATCCACTCCCACCCAAAGCACTTTGGCATCGCTCAGCTTAAGCGCCAGCTCAAGGTGGTTGAGGGATTCTTCAAACCGCCCGAGCGCGCAGTAAACCAATGCCTGGTGATACGGAGAGATGTAACGATGCGCCGAAATCACATCCATGTCTTTGAGCACAGCTTCGGCTTCAGCGGTGTGACCGGCTACGGCATGGGCCGCGCCGAGCCGGCCCAAAGTGTGGCTGGCTTTTCCTAACAGTTCGACGCCCCGCAGAGCAGCCGCAATTGCCTCGTCGTGTCGACCCAGGCGGCTGAGAACAAAACTCAGCCCGTACAGCATCATCAAGTTTTGCGGTTCCGCGTCGATCGTGTCGCGCGCGATGCGGTAAGCCTCGTCGAAGCGGCGCGAGTGGTAAAGGCACCAAACCACGGTGAAGCGAGAAATGATTGCCAGCGGATCCAGATCGCGAGCGATATATGCCTCGCGCAAACTCTCCGTGAACCGCCCCTCCATCCCCAGCTGCAGCGCATAGTAAATTCGCGGCACGGAGTAAGCAGGGTTGAGTTCGATCGCTTTTAACAACTGCCGCTCGGCCTGGGCCCAGGCAAAATCGCGGCAGAGAATTGCTTGACCTAAGGCCGCGTGACCTTCGGCAAGCGCCGGATCAATCGCCACGGCAGTCGAAGCTGCTTCATGTGCGGCAGCGGAACATTCCGCAAATGGCAAGACGGTAAAACTTCCCAGCCAGTTGTAGTACGAAGCAATACCTGCGTAAGCGACTGCGTAGTTTGGATCAAGCGCGATGGCCTGGTGGTAACAAACGATGGCCCGCGCAAAGCCGTCTTCAGTGAATGTGTTCCAATAGAAGCGCCCACGCAGGTAAGCTTCATGGGCCTGCGGATCATTCGTGCCACGCTTGGCGAGCCGCACTCGCTCATCACCCGTTAGCTGCGGCACCAGCGATTCAGCAACGTGCGACGAAATCGCATCTTCAAGACTTAAAACATCAGTGAACTTTTCATCAAACTGTCCGGCCCAAACCGCAGTGCCGTCCTGCACGTTGAGGAGTTGCACGGTGACACGAATCTGATCTCCGGAGCGCCGGATGCGGCCGTCGAGTACGAAGGCGACGCCGAGTTCCCGGCCCGCCACCAATGGATCCGACTCAGCGCCGTAACGAAGCACACTGCTGGTTGGTCGCACAGCAAAACGTCTCACGCCCCCCAAACGGGCAATCAGGGCATCTGCCAGACCCGTACCGAGATACTCCGGACCTGAGCCAGTTCCCTGATCCAGGTCGAATAGCTTCAGGGGGAGTACCGCGAGTGAATTCTCCTGGTTCCTGGGATCGAATTTTGGTCCCGCGGCGGCAAACGGAGCATCGGGAAGATTTGAAACCTCGCGGCCCTCAAGATAACTCGTTATGTCGTTGCGCAACTGTTCGACAGATTGATAGCGCCACTCTGGTTCTTTGCGCAGCGCCCGCATCACGATCTCGTCCAAGTCTCCGGTGAACTCCCGATGCAGCGCTTCCGGTGTGGAGCGGCGAGCCGTGTAAAGCGCAATTAACGTCGTCGCCTCATCAGTCGACGGGCTTGGCAGCAAGTCGTCGGGACGTGTTATCACCACACTTAGCGGCGGCGGTGTCTCTTCACAAATCACGCGCGCGATTTCATGCGGTGCGCGATTGCGCAGGCGATACGGTCGATGGCCAGTTAACAATTCGTAGAGCAGGACACCCAGCGAATAAACATCCGTAGTCGGTGAAGTCGGCGCGCCCTGCACCTGTTCCGGTGAAGCATACTCAGGCGTCATCAAACGCATCGCCGTCGCGGTTGGATCGTGCGTGATGTCGCCTGCGATCTCAGGTTTGAGCAACTTCGCGATACCAAAATCGAGCAGCTTGGGAATACCCGCGGCTGTGACGAGAACATTTGACGGTTTGATATCGCGGTGGACGATATGTTTTTGATGCGCGTAGTGGATCGCATCGCAGACCGATTGAAACAGCTTCAGCCGTTCTGAAATGTTGAGCTGGTTATCATCGCAGTAGCGATACAAGGGCTGCCCTTCGATGTATTCCATAACGAAGTAAGGCAAACCGTCGGCAGTCGTACCACCATCAAGCAGAAGCGCAATGTTTGGATGGGCGAGGGCCGCGAGGATCTGCCGTTCTCTGCGGAAGCGGCGGAGGATAAAGTCGGTATCCATGCCACGTTTGACCAACTTAATGGCTACGCGCATGTTGAATTCCTGATCGACGCGGCGGGCCTCGTAAACCGCGCCCATGCCGCCGCGCCCGACCTCACGTTCGATTAAATAGGCGCCCAGGCGCACGCCGAGGAGGGGATCTTCCAACTCTTCGAACGAGTCGAGCACGTCCCGATCCACTGAAAAGGTTTGGCCACCGCCACTCTCGTGTTGCTGCAAGAGAGATTCCACATCTCGCCGCAGCGCCGCGTCGCCCCCACAAGCGACGGACATGTAACGAGCCCTTTCCTCAGCGTTGAGATCGAGCGCCGCCTGAAAGATATCTTCTACTTGTCGCCAGCGTTCGGGGGTCATGCAGGATCGTGAAATCGGAAATCGTGAAATCTGGAATAAGGGAATCGGGAATCGTGAAATCGGTGATGTCTAGCTGATTATTAGGGGAGAAATAACAGTATCGTGATCAAGTTCGCGAACGGCATTAAATCTCAGCCGACGACTTCCGATTCACGATTTCCGATTTAGGATTTCTGATTCCGATTCGATTGTAACGAAAAATTTGCGGGTTCCAAAGTGGGGCAAAAAAGATGCTCATTGAGCTTTCAGGCACACCGGACTTCAGGCCGGTGTCTCGACATCGAGATACACCGAACCGTTTTAACGGTTTTTAGATTGTCTGCTTGCTGATTGGAAACCGTTGAAACGGTTACAAGTGCGGAGAGCGTGTTTGCACCGGGCTGAAGCCTGGTGAGAATAAGACCGGAACAACATAAAGAGTCCTAACTTTTCGGATTGCGACGAAGTTTGCGCCGCCGACCGCGAATCGGTGTTCGCGCTCCGCGTTCAGTGCGGCCGAGACGCTGGCGCTCAGGCATCACTTCAACACCGCAGCCTGCGGACTGAGCATCAGGCGATGCCAACGCTGAAAGGTGTTGATGGATTCATTGGGATAGACGCGGATGTAAGCGGTCTGTAGGTAGACTTTTTCCGGACTCGGCCATTCCACTCTAACGATGGGGTTAAAAGAAGGTGGCGGGCCGCTGGTCTGGGAAGAATCCGTCTGGTCTTTACCGTTATCCTTTTGGGAAATCGTTCTCTCGTAAGCAAACGAAGCGGCGATGAGTGCGTCGTGCAAACGTATGCGCGCCTGGGTAGGTTTGTTGCTCGCCGCATCGAAGACTCCAACGTCGACATCAAAAGCGGTAATTACTTTTGCAGAATCGGGAGACCAGGCGGGCAGAGATTCGGTCAACTCGTCGTCAAGCAGCCGCTCTTGTCCATCGAGCGTCACCAGTCGCGGCCTTCCTGCCGGCAGTTTGTAAGCTTTCTCCCGCTCCGCCCATTCAGATTCGCGACACGCCAGGGCGACGAAAGCATGACCGTCCGGCGCCCATGCAAAGTAAAAATAAATCAGACCTTCGCGCGACGTTAAGGGCCGGAGATCATAACCGTCGCGATTGCAAACATAGACTTGCTCGGTAGCGAAAGTTGCCACCGGGGCAAAGGTAGGCGCAACCGTTGGTGTTGGTTGTGCCTCGTCCGAAGTCGGCTCAGGGAGCGCAACGCCTGGAGGTGGTGTCGGCGTAGCTGCCGGCTTAACGCTGCGATGAGCGATAAATGCGATCAGGTTTCCATCACCGGACCAGGCCACCGTTTCCGGAAAGACGCACGAAAGTTCAGGTGGAATGAGATTGCGCAAGAATTTGCCGTCAGCTGCATAAAGATCGATACGGAAGTTTGGACTGGGTTCGCTTTCAGTTCCATACAGCGCAAGCGCACGCTGGCCATCGGGCGAGAGCACGGTGCGGAGCAAGGCATCATCTGGCCGGCGCGTGCTGAAGTCTGTTTGAATCACCGCCAGCTTTTCATCGCTCTCATCCAGCTTCAGTTCAGTGGGCATTCCGATATCTGGTTCAAAGCGGAAGGCCAGGCGTTGTGCGGGAACATCGCGCAGGACAAGGGGACGAACGTCCCTGCGCTCCATGATTGTCTGGCAGCCGGAGGCGGACAGCAGACATAAGGTTGTGAAGAAAAATATTGACGTGATTCTTACTCTTGTCATTGATGATTGAATCATCGGATCATCGGATCATTGAATCATTTCCGATTGCCGATTGCCAATTGCCGATTTCCGATTGCAGCTTCCGCAAACCCACAACGATTCAATGATTCAATGATTCGATGATCCGATGATTCAATGATCAGATGATTCATTCTTCAATCATTCATTACTCCGGCCATAGACCAGTTCCCGGGTCAATGACGGGTTTAGCGAAAGCAGCGACCGGATCGTGTTGCGCGGCGAGAGATGATCTTCATCGCCTTCATCTTCGGCTACACAGTTGTGCGCTACTGCGCGGGAAATTCTGCGGGGCAACGGAACATAATCTGGAGTATCGGCGACGAACTCACGCGCTGCGAGCGCTCCCACCACATCGCATGTCAGCTCTTCGGCGCGTTGCGCGCGAATGTCCAAGCCAGTTAACGCTGACGCTCGATTTCCAATCGCTCGGTACAACATCAGCAGAGCATCGCGATCACCGTCAGCGATGTGAACCAGCTCGTGGCCGAGTACGCTGACCATCGCTTCGTCTGAAGGGAGGCCTGCCAGGAAAATAGTGCCGAAAGTAATGGTCACGGGGTTTCGCATTAGTACCGACGCGTTATCGCGCGAATCCATGTCCGGCTTTATCCTGCGCACCATCCGCACACGCTGCATCGCTTGCTGTAACTTTATCCGTGAAGTCCTCGATGTAAGCTTGTACTCGGAGGCGAGCCGGCTCAACGATTCGATGACGAGATCTTTAGCTAACGGCAACAGCCGTTGCGCTCGCTCCGCGCCGGCGATCGCTTCCGGGCTGCGCACCGGTAATGAGGGGCGGCCCTGCATTTCGTCGATAGGAACACTACCCTGGGGATCTCTGCGACGCTCTTTGCAGGTAACGTCAATTGCGCGCTCCACAAGCTCGCGTGCTTCAGCCGACATCGCTTCACTGGCGTGACTGGCCTGGGGAATTCGTTTTGGCGCGCGACGCCGTTGGGTGCCGGCGTTGGCGATGGCGGAGCTGCCGCTAAGAACGGCAGAGCTGGCTGGAAGGACGGCGGAGCTGCCTGCAAGGACCAGCACCAGAAACAACACGGAGAGTTTGGGCAGCATTCCTTTATTCTTCAACGTTCGCATTCCTTTTATCCTCCCCTTCTACCCTTCTCCCTTTCTCCCCATCTCCCCCTACTCACAATCTCCCCATCCCCAGCTCCCAGTACCGCAGCCGCTACCTATTCCGCCAAACCGGTTTCCGTTTTTCCATAAAAGCGCTGATGCCTTCCGCCGCATCGCTGGTCTTCATCAACTCGTGAAGATAGACATCCTCGATTGGCTTCAACGCTTTATCGATTGAGCGACCCTTTCCGAGATCAAGTGCCCTGCGAGTCATTTCCAAAGCGGTGCCGGAAAGCTCGCGCAGCCTGGTCAGAACTTCTCGAGTCTTCTGTTCTAATTCGCTGGCTGGTAAGACATGATTTACCAGGCCAATCCGCAAGGCCTCGCGCGCGTCGATCATCTCACCGGTTAGGATCATTTCCCGAGCGCGTTTATCGCCAACTATGCGCGGCAGAAGCAAAGCCGCGACGGGCGGAAAAACACCGAGCTTGATTTCAGGTTGTCCAAAGCGTGCCTGCTCGCTGGCGATCACAATGTCGCAACCCGCTACCAGCTCGCAACCGCCTCATAGTGCAGAACCTTCCACCACAGCAATCGTGGGCCGCGCCAGTTGTTCGAGTTGGCGAAAGATACCGTGAAAGCCATCCAACATTTGATAGACGGTTCCCGCAACATGTTCTTCGACGGCGACGCCGGCACTAAACGCCCGCGATCCCGGCTCGGCCGCAAAAACAATGGCCACGATGTCTCGCTGCTCGGTTAACGAAGCCAACGCCCCGCTGATCTCGCGCATCATCGCGATGTTAAAAATATTCAGCGGTGGCCGTGCAAACGTGACGCGCGCCACACGCTCTTCGACAGTGAATTTGATGGTTTCAAGAGATTGAGTCATTGAGTCATTGAATCATTGAGTCATTGGGAGATTGCCGATCGTCAATTGCCGATTGTATTACCGGTAGCCCCCGCGGGAAATGGTGAGTCGGAATTGATGAGCCAAAAGGGTGAACTGGAAATGGTGAACCGGAACCTCGAATCCGAAATCCTAGAACGAATCTTCAATCGGCAATTGACAATTGGTAATCGCCAATCTCCGATGACTCAATTCCCTCCCAGCCACGACCTATAGATTCGCTTCTGTTCCTCCGTAGGATTCTCCAACGGAATTATCCGGTAGATGCCGTCGCTCATAGAACCTAATTTGATCGGTAGCGCGCTGAGATCATCAAAACGAAAAATGGTAAGGCTCACAAGCTGACCCGGACGCTTTTCCGCCAACCTAGCGTCAAAGAAATCTTTGGTCACTCGCATATTGTCAAAAGCCACGATCTGATCTCCAGTATTCAAACCCTGCTCATAAGCCGGTGAACCCTCGAGCACGCGTGTCACCATCAAGCGATCACCAGCCTGCGTAAGATCGGCGCCCAGATAAGCTTTCTCGACTGCCTTCGCTCCACCACTCGCCTCGCTATTATCAAGTCGCAGTCCCGCCGCCGCCAGACCCCGATTGTAATCGTGCTCTTCCCGGCCACGAACAAAGCGCGAGAAAAAGTCCTCCAGGCTCGCTCCGGCCATCTGTTCGCAGAGCCTCTGGAAATCAGCCGGCGTATAGTTGCGATCCTTTTTGTAGTACTCGGTATAGAGCGCGCGCATCACATCGTCGAGTGACTTCTCATTGTGACTCAGCTTGCGAATCTCAAGATCCAGTAAGAGGCCCAGGATGGCTCCTTTGTCGTAGTAGTCGATTTGCGAATTTATTGAGTTCTCGTCCTGGCGATAGTATTTGATCCAGGTGTCAAAGCTCGCCTCCTCCGCAGTCATGACCCGCCTTCCCGGCACTCTTTGAAAACTCTGAAATGCTCTGGCGGTTTCAGCCAGAAAATCCTTCTCATTAATTAGACCCGCGCGTCGCAAGATCAAATCACCGTAATAGGAAGTCACTCCTTCAGCAACCCAGAGCAGTTTGGTGTAATTCTCTTTGGTGTAATCAAACGGGCCCAGTGCATCAGGCCTGATTCGTTTTACGTTCCAAAGATGAAAAAACTCGTGCGACACAAGTCCCAGAAAACCGCGGTAACTGGTATCCGGACGAAAGTTGAAGCGACGAAAGCCCAGCGCGGTTGAATTCAAATGCTCCAGACCACCGCCCGTATTGGCCCCCAAGTGCAGGATAAAAGTATAGTCGCGATAAGGAATTTCGCCGCCCATCAGCTCGACGGAGGTCTCGACAATCTTTTGCACGTCGCGTTTCATTCGTTCCGGATCGTAGTTCCCTTCGCCATCAATCACGATTCGATGCGGCACGTTCTTAACCGTGAATGAGATAGTTTTGAAGTTACTGACTTCCACCGGGGAGTCGTAAAGCACGTCAAAATTTTCCGCACGAAATGTGTTCTTGCCAGCGGCCGGTAAACCGGTGGCTACTTTCCAGGGCTGGGGCGCCTGGATGTGTAAGGTGGAAGGAGCGTTTAGAAATCCCTCGAGATACATTAGGAGCGCAGCGTTGTTCCAAAAGGCGTGATCCGAATTAAGCTGGTTGGTCCTTACCGTAAGCTCGTTCGCGTAGACACGATAAGAAGCGCGCCACTCGCGCGCACCAGCGGTAACGATACGCCAGGTGTTTTTGCTGGTCTTCTCCCAACGCAAAGCTCGCCCGCCGGCCTCCGCTGCCGAAAAATCCTGAACGTGACGGGCAAACTCGCGCACGAGGTAAGACCCCGGCGTCCACACCGGCATAACGAGAAATTCCTCGGCGGGGACTTCCGAGCCCGGCCGCCGTGTTACTCGAACCTCAACCTCCAACATATGCGTGTGGGGTTTGCTCATGGAAACATAGAAAGCAATTTCCGGTACGACAGCACGAGATTTCGCGGGCTGGGCCACAGCCGTGAGCGAACATACATAGAGGGCAATGGTTAGCTTAAGAATGGGTAGCTTAAGAAAAGCGTGACGGCCTGAATCCATCGTAATTGGTCCTTCTATTGATTTGTGCGCGGGGACCTTGGGAGGAGCTTAGTTTACTACGAAGGTCATGAAGTCAGTGAATTTGGATTTGACTGTCATCGGTCTTGGGTTTTTTGATGTTTGGCCTTTTGGTTTGAGATCTGAGATCTGTGATCTGAGCGTTTGAAATCTGAGATCTCGGCCCTGACACGATATCCGACACGCACACGATCCCCGACACCCGATACCTGGCACCAATTTCCTGACATTTCGCTCTAGATAAATTACTATGCTCCGACTTCTATAAAATACATTTGAAAGGTCACACAATGTTTCGCAGAATCATTGCAACTTCCCCTACCTGGATCACCATCCCGTTGCGTTTGGCCCTGGCGGCAGTCTTCATCGGACACGGCGCCCAGAAAGTTCTTGGTGTTTGGGAAGGCCCAGGGTTTTCGAAGTTCATTTCGACTTCTGCGCCCTACGCCTTCATGAAACCATCCTGGCTGTGGATGGGCGCAGCCGCACTCTCGGAATTAGTCGGCGGTGTATTGCTGCTACTTGGTCTACTCACGCGCGTTGGTGCTTTCTTTCTTGCCTGTACCATGCTCGTTGCCGTCGTTGGAGTTCACTGGCCCGCGTTCTTCGCATCTAACAGAGGCATCGAATATCCACTTTCACTGCTCGCGATGTCGCTGGCGCTGTTGATCTCTGGGGGCGGAATCGCCTCTATAGATCTCGCGCTGAATAGAGGAGGACGGCGGCGGTAAGTTAATTGAAATCATTGAATCATCGGGTCATTTGAATCATTGAATCGTTGTCGAGTCCCAAACCCACAATGATTCAATGATCCGATGATTCAATCCTTTAAGATGAAGCGCTCCCCACTGGTCGTTATCTTCGCAACGGTCTTTATCGACCTGCTTGGCTTCGGTATCGTAATTCCCGTCCTTCCTTATTACGCCGAAGGCACGCTATTCAATGGCACACCGCGCACGGTGGGATTGCTCTTCGCGTCCTACTCGATCATGCAGCTCATCTTTTCTCCCGTGCTCGGACGGCTCTCCGACAAACATGGGAGACGACCGGTACTGCTTGTCTCGATCATCGGCACCGGGATTGGTTTTCTAATCCTGGGATTCGCGACTACGCTGTGGATGCTTTTCCTCGGACGCATCCTCGACGGAATTTCCGGCGGCAACATCTCTACGGCCCAGGCCTACATCGCAGACATCACCACCAAAGAAGACCGCGCCAAGGGGATGGGTTTGCTAGGCGCAGCATTTGGCCTGGGCTTTATTTTCGGACCGGCAATTGGCGGCATTTTGAGTCGCTGGGGCATCCACGTGCCGTTTCTCTTTGCGGCGGGTTTGTGTTTCGCCAATGCGGTGTTGCTCTACTTCACGCTTCCGGAAACCGTGACGCCAGATCATCCGGCGCGGGTTTCAGCAGCCGGAGGCCGCGGCTTCAACCAACTAATTCGTGCACTCAAACAACCGCGCCTTGGTTTTGTCCTCGTCATTTATTTTCTTTTCATCGTCGCGTTCTCGATCATGACGACGTCGTTCTCCCTTTACACGATGTTCCGCTTTGGTTACGACGCACATCAAAACGGTTACCTCTTCGCCTACGTGGGCATCATTTCGGTGATCATACAGGGCGGAATGATCGGCAAGCTGGTAAAACGCTTTGGTGAACTGCGGCTGGTGATAGTCGGCGCACTCCTCTTTGCGGGAAGTCTTTTTGCCGTACCGTTTGTTGGACCTCACGCTGGCGGGCTATTAGGACTTTTGATTGGAGGCGGAATTTTTTCCCTTGGTAACTCGCTTTCGACCCCAGCGCTGACCAGCCTGGCGTCCAAGAGCGTAGGAGCAGCGGAACAAGGAAGTGTGTTGGGGGTAACCCAGTCAGTCGGGAGCCTCGCACGGGCGGTCGGTCCGTCGATTGCCGCCGTGCTTATCTATAGCGGGAATGTTTTCCCCTCGGCGGTAGGGACCATGCATCATATGAGCGACCGTTCTATCAGAATCACTTTTTGGACGGGATCATTCATCATGTTCCTGGCGTTTCTTTTGGCAGTTTATTTTTCCCGACAGCATGCGACTGAGTATTCCGAACCCGGCGTGGCGGAAGCGGCTTGAGGGAAAGTTTCGAGTTGCGGATTTCGGGAGGATCGTTACCGCCAAGGTGCAAAGACGCCGAGACGCAAAGGAAATATCGAGCAGATGAGATGAATGTTTCTGTAACCTACATCTTAATGCTTTCGACGCTTCTTT
>Ga0079218_10000309_pt1 | contig 13639 bp, 10 predicted proteins | sample NCCompost_FD_77181 | JGI IMG/M metagenome (GOLD analysis project Ga0079218, IMG submission 77181) | Agricultural soil microbial communities from Utah to study Nitrogen management - NC Compost | ecosystem: Environmental > Terrestrial > Soil > Agricultural land | place: USA: Utah | collected... | reverse complement strand
TGTTTGTGCGGAGCCTGGACCAGGTGCGGAAGCTCGACCTCGGGTTCAATCCAAAGGGCCTGATGTACGCACGGCCGAACCTTCCCGCTCGAGAAACCACCGTCATCCCACAGCTACATCTGGAAGCGGTCCGCCGCCTAACGGCGCTGCCTGACGTCGAGTCGGTGGGCCTGCTGCATGGCGGCCCGTTCCTGTCGACGATTTCAGTGAACGTGAATGCACCCGGCCTGGACTCCATGCCGCGGCTTCCGGGTGGTGGTCCATACATCTACACCGCGACGGCTGGGACTCTGCGTGCGCTGGAGGTCCGGCTCCTCCAGGGCCGGCTCTGGACTGACGCCGACCTCGATTCGGCCAGCCAACCCACCGTGATCATCACGAAACAGATGGCCGACGCCGTCTGGCCGGGGCAGGATCCGCTGCAGAAGTGCCTGATCGTGTCGCAGCGCGCCTGCGCACCCGTGGTCGGAGTGATCGCCAACTTCCGGCGGCAGAATCTTCGCGAACAGCCCTTCATGGCGTTCTTCTGGCCCATGGGCGTCGGCGGTGACATCCCGCCCGGCTCCCCCCAGATCCTCGTGCGGATGCGTGGAGACGTCAGGCGCGCCGAACCGGTGATCCGGCGCGTCCTGCTGGACATCGATCCGTCCCAGCCGTACGCGACTATCGTGCCCTATGAACAGTGGGTCGATCCCAAGGCGCGATCCTGGCGACTCGGCGCCTCAGTGCTGACCGCATTCGGCGCACTCAGCCTGTTGCTGGCGGCGGTCGGCGTGTACTCCGTCGTCTCATACGTGGTCGCGTCGCGCACCCGGGAGATCGGAGTCCGTGCGGCGTTAGGCGCCTCTCCGGGTGATGTCATGCGCACCGTGATATGGCGCGGAATGGTGGCCTCGGTTGCGGGCGTTGCCGCCGGCTCCGCACTGGCCCTGGCGATGGGCACGCGGATCGAGTCGCTGCTGTTCAACACATCGGGCCGCGATCCTGTGGCGTTCGCGGTTTCCACGGGCGCGGTCATCGTCGTGGCGCTGTTGGCGACCGTGTTGCCGGGGATCCGCGCCGCCCGTGTCGACCCACTGATCGCCCTGCGGGCGGACTAGCTCGTTCGAGAGGCTGCTGGCTGTCAGTCGCCCGTCGGGGTGATCGACGCTGTTTCCACCATGAGGATCACCGTGCGTTCGGGCGCGCGCGGTCGATGCCTGACGCCTTTTGGCACCACAACACCCTGGCGCGGGTTCAACGCCATGGTGCGGTCCTCGAGATCGATCAGGAACTGGCCGGAGACGCAGTAGAAGAACTCGTCATCATTGTCGTGTTTGTGCCAGTGATATTCACCCTGCACGACGCCGAGCCTGACGACCGAGTCGTTCACCTTGCAGAGTGTCTGGTTGTACCACGGAAACTTGCAGTCGTCGACCAGTTGGCCGACGTCGATGAGCTCGAGCGCGTCGTGAAGGACGTTGAGTCGCGTTTCATAGGGATGCGTGGGCGCGGACACGAGACCTCCAGGATTGCAGTGACATCAGAATACGGGACACCCAATGGCCGGGCTCCGAAACCCGGAGCCTCGATGTCCCGTAAAGTGGACGACTCTGGAATATTACGCCCTCCCCTTTCCTCCCTCCCATGAAGAAGCTGCATTCTTCAAGCTTGTCCCTCGCCGTTCTTACGCTGCTCGCCTCGGCGGTATCGGCCCAAACGCCGCAGCCAAGTCGTGAAACGCTCGTCAAACGACTCGATTCGCTTGCGGCGTCCGGTGTGGTTGAGAATCGTGCGGCCGGCATTGTCGCCGCGGTAGTTCGCGGGAACGACACACTCCTGTTCAAGGGCTACGGCAAGGCCGACATCGAATGGAACATCCCCATGCCGGTCGACGCCGTGTTCGAGATCGGCTCCGTTACCAAGCAGTTCACCGCCGTCGCAATCCTGCAGCTCCGCGACGAGGGAAAACTCTCCCTCGAGGATGACGTTACGAAGTGGCTCCCGGACTTCGACACGCGCGGCAACAAGGTCACGCTCCGCCGGCTGCTGGATCACACGTCAGGCATCAAGGGCCTCACCGAGATGCCGGAGTTCGGCAACCTTGTCAACAACCCCCGTTTCCCGCGCGATTCGGCCTACGCGCTCATCAAGCGTTACCCGTTCGAGTTCAAGACCGGAGAGTCCCAGATCTACAACAATTCGGCGTTCTGGCTGCTCGGGCTCATCGTCGAGAAGGCGAGCGGCATGACCTACGAGGACTACGTCGAGAAGAAGCTGTTCGAGCCGTTAGGCATGAAGCGCTCCATGTACTGCAACAGCGCCGAGAACATCGAACGCCGCGCCCATGGGTACCAGGTCCTGAATGGACAGGTCCGTCGCGCCCCGACGAACGTGCACACCTGGCCATTTTCGGCGGGTTCCCTCTGCTCCACCGCCGGCGACATGATCACCTGGCTCCAGGCGTTGCATGGCGGCAAGGTGCTTTCGGCGAAGTCGTACGCCGAGTTTATCATGCCGTCGAAGCTGAATGACGGCACGGCGCTGCGGTACAGCATGGGCATCGCGGTTGGACCAGATGTGCGCGGGCTCAATTACATCGGTCACGGCGGGGCGATCGGCGGCTTTACCGCCGAAGCGGGATGGTATCCCGATGCAAAGGCGGCGGTGGTCGTACTGATGAACAGCAACGGCAACATCGATCCGGGCGCGGTTGGAGGAGAACTCGCGGCCGAATTGCTGCCGTGGACGCGACCCGTCATGAAGCCGTTCACTGGTGACGCAACACCGCTCGTCGGAACGTACAAGGGCCCGTCGCGCGGACGTGAAATGGAAGTTGTCGTTACGCAAACCGCTCAGGGCCCAGCCTTCTCCGTAAATGGCGCCCCGGCTCGGCCGCTGCCGTGGATCGATGGATTGAGCTTCCGTCAGGGGTCCACGATCGTGACGTTCCGCCAGAACGGGAATAGCGGACCGGCGAGCGAGGTGCACTTCCAGAGCAGCGGCGCCTACTACATCCTGAAGCGCAAGTGACACGGTCAATTCACTGAAGTAGAGAGGCGCGCAACGTCGTTGCGCGCCTCTTGCATTTTGCCAGAGAGTTTCGTGGCCATGTCCGATGTCACATAAATACAGCGTGACGCGAACTGACTGTCGTGGTGCACACCATCCCTGTTTCGCGTGACGTGCCTTCTCCGCATTCGGGGCTTCACGTCGCGAGCATCACGTTAGGTGGAGCACGCCACCGACAACGCCAACGCGCCAAGTTTCTGGTCCCTGCGGACTGCCGTTGCGTCGAGCATGCGGTTGCCGTCATGACAGAAACCCTGTTCCACCGAGGTGCAATTTGCCAGCGTACGACCAGGGGAAAGTCTGGACCGTCGACCCAACGCCGCAGACCACTGGCCGACCGGCCCGCCCTCGTCCCCGGCCAGGGCCTCGCCTCGTGCCCGGTCAGGTGCGTGAAGTCCCCCGTGAACCGCTCGTGCGGATGGAAGACGTGCGCGATTGGTTCGAACGAAATACCAACCTTCTGGTATGGGCTCGGCTGAGTGTCGTGGCAGCTCTGGCAGCGGCGATGTTCTGGTGGCCCTATGGCCGAAACTGCGGATTCGGGCTTTCGATGTACCTGGCCGCAACGCTGATGATCATCGTCGGTGGACTGTGGGTAGTCGCCTGCACCTGGACCGAACGCATGGCGCGCACGCACGTCGTCGCCATGGTGCTCGCGCTCTGGGGCGCAGTGATGATCACGGCACAGGTGCTGCCGCGGGTCGGTTATGCCAGGGCAGAGGCAACCTGGCTATGCCGGTAGGGACCGGATTCCCTACCCGGCATCCCTGGGGAGCCGTAACAACCGGTACACCGGATAACACGCGACGAGGATGGCGATGGCAATGGCGCTGTTTCGCCGATCCTGCACCACGACGCCGATCAGAAACGCCATGCCGCCAAGCCACGAGATCGCGGTCGTGACCGGATAACCGATGGCGCGATAGGGGCGCGGGCGATCAGGTTCCCGCCGCCGGAGCACGAATAGCGCCGAGAACGACATCACGTATTGCAGGACGAAGAAGAACGCCGCGATTGCGATCACCTGGCTGAACGTCCCGGTCACGATGAACGCGATCGCGAGCAGCGAGCTCGCGGCCAGCGTCGCCGTCGGAGTTCCGCCCGGATTCACGACCGTGGCACGTCGCGGAAAGAGTCCATCGCCCGCCATCGCATACGGCACCCGCGACGCCATCATGATGATCGGCGGGAGTGCGCTCAATCCAAGCAGGATGACGATGAGGCGGATGACCGTGCCACCGATGTCGCCAAAGATCGCGGTGGCCACCTGCCCCGCGGGGAAGGTATCGGCCGCCACGCCGCGGATGCCGAGCACGTACAGGAAACACACGACAATCAACATGTAGATGACGAACACCGACGCGACGCCGCCGAACATCGAGCGCGGAATGTCGCGGGCAGGGTCTTTCACTTCGCCCGAAAAGTACAGGACTCCGGTCCAGCCATCGTAGGAGTAGATCACCGCCTGCATCGCCAGCACGAATCCACTGATCGTCAGTGCTCCGGCGACCGTTGTCGCCTCGACGGACGCGTCGGGGACTTGTGCGCGCACATTCATGGCAAACGCTACCAGGGGCAGGCCAACCAGAACGATGACTTTGACGAGCGTCAGGGCTTGCACGGTCAGGCCGCTGGATTTGATGCCACGCCAGAGCAGCGCCGTGAAAATCAGTACGATGCCTAACGCCAGTACCGGAGTGATCCGGGCGCCGTTCGGCACGAACGCGCCCGTGTATTCGGCGACGACCATGGATACGGCGGCCGCCGCCGCGCAGCTGGACACCCAGTCGCTCCAGCCAACGACAAAGCCGGCGAAGGGGCCGAAGACCGTTTTGGCGAAGACGTATTGCCCGCCGGACCGGGGCATGAGCACACCGAGTTCGGCCAGCGACGCAACGCCTAACGCGGCGTAAACGCCACCGAGGATCCACGCCAGCACGTAGCCGGTAGTTGTCGGCAATTGGCGCGCGACCTCGCTGGGCGTGCGCATGATGCCCGCTCCGATGCTGTTGCCGACGATGGCAGCGATGCCGAACCAGATGCCGAGGACCTGGAGCAATCGGCCGCGCGAGACCGCACCGGATATTGTCACGGCAGGCAGAATACGGCTGAGATTGGCACGTGGTAAGGACAATGGGCAAGGAAAGGCGGGTGAACACCAAGTCACCCGCTTCCGCCGTGGAGTGCTCGACGGATTGTATTGCCATCGAAGTGGAATGAGGGCGCGCCCGCGCCGTTTGCGTCCCGCGCCGCCGGGTCTCGCGTCGTTTGCGCTCTTCGCCGTTAGGCCAGTCGTCGCCCGGTCCTGCGCTGGGTATTGCGGTGTCAGGTCCTGCGCTGTTGGTGCCCTAAGGCTGCCCCGCCACCCTCATCGGCAGCGCGCTCGATATCGTCGAGTTGGTACCCAGTTGCCCGGTCCGACCCGAGCCCCAGCAGTAGACGACTCCATCAGTCCGTCGACCGCAGGTATGCCGCAACCCGGCGCTGAGCATGCTAAAGCGGTGGCCACCCGCCACCGCCACCGGCAGGCGCCGTCCGCCGATTGTGCCGTCACCGACAGCGCCGACGTCGTTGTCACCCCAGCACCAGGCCTCTCCCGAACTCGTCAGGCCGCAGGTGTGCGCACCTTCGAGGTACCCGCCGACTGTCAACTGCTGCAGCGTGACGCCTGACACCTTGAGCGGGGAAAAACTGTCAGTGCCCGTCCCGTCGCCCAATGCGCCATTCCTGTTTCCACCCCAGCAGTACACGATTCCGTCAGTCGCCACCGCGCAGACATGGACGCCCTTCCCGGTGACGATGGTCGCGAATTCGAGTTGTCCGGAGACGCGTTCCGGGACACCGTGTAAAAGAAAGTCGCGAGTGCCGAGGCCGAGGGCCCCCTGAGCGTTGGATCCCCAGCACCATGCGTCACCGTTGGTCGACCGTGCGCACGTGAAACCGGCATTCTCGGGCCCACCGGGCGATAGCTGGTCGAAGGTGACGCCCGTCGGTGCGTTGACCGCAACGGGTGTGAGTTGCCGGGTCCTCGTTCCGATTCCAAGCTGTCCCACGTTGTTCATCCCCCAGCACCAGGCGGCGCCCGCGCTCGTAAGCGCGCACGTATGGTCGAATCCCGCGCCGATCTGCGAAAACTTTGCATCCGTCGCCACTGCCACCGGGCTGCTCCGCGCGCTCAACGTCCCGTCCCCCAACTGACCGTTCGTGTTGCTCCCCCAGCACCACGCCGCGCCGTCGCTCGTTAGGCCGCACGTGTGCGCCCCGCCCCCAGCCAGTTGCGTAAAACTCAATCCACCGTTCACGGGGAATGGCACCAGGCCGCAGGGAAAGTCCTGGTTGGAGAGGCAGGTCGTGACGGGCGGCGGGACACCGAGCTGTCCGGCCTCACCCCGCCCCCAGCAGGAGGCGATGCCGCCGTTGGTCAGGCCGCAGGTATGAGCCCCTCCACTGGCGACCGAGGTGAAGACTGCAGCGGGGAACTTCGGGCTCACTGTCATTGTGGAGGTGCCAACCTTGGCATCAATCGTCGCCGACACCATCGCCGCGCCTGGCCCGACGGCCGTCACCAATCCGTCGGTCGAAACGGTCACGACGCCCGGAGACGCCGTCGCCCACGTTGCCAGTTGACCGGTGAGGGGATTCCCCATCCTTCCGCGGGCGATGGTGGTCAGCCGCAGGGTGTCGCCAACCACCAGCGACACGATCCCCGGTACGACGGCGACCGACTCCACACGCGCCGACGGATCGAGGGCGCCATCGTCGCCATCACAGGCAACAAGCAGTGTCAGTGCCAGCATCGCACACGCATAACCCGGGATCGGACGCATCATCTCCTCCGAATGTCGCGCGTCCGGTGCGCTTCGCGCGATGCTGCAGACATCATGAATTCGTCGACATAAGCAAGCCTTGTAAACACTCGAGCGTGAGGGCCAGCCTCACGGATTCCGCACGACCCAGACCTGCGCGGCGAAAGGCCGTCCGCCGGCACCGACGACGACACGCGTCCCGTCGCCTCGCGGATCACTCAGCGCGAACGCCCACGCACCATCGCTGACCGGGAGCTCTCGCATGCCTAACGTCTCAGACCAGATGAAGGGCCATCCCGATCCATTGCTTCGCGTGCTGAGACCCACGACCTCGCGCGCCGAGTTGATGGCCCGCGGCGAGGTACTCACTCCACCCAGCGTGGGCAAGGTGCGCGAGCTACCATCCACGAACCAGATCACACCCGTGGTGCAGCACTCGTCCTGTACGTAACCAACCAGGTCACCGGCGCTGTTCGATCCGCGGACTGCGCCCGATCGGCTGTCGAGCTGCTCAACCTGCCACGTCCCATCGACACGGCGCCAACGTACCGGTAGCCCTGCGCTGGATCCGCCCGCAATCATTCCATCGCTGTTGACAGCATAAGCAGCCGATGCAGCGCCCGGGGTCAGCGGCGGGAGCAATTCCGCGCACTGTCCGGTGCTCCACACGGTTGCCGACGGCCCGGACCGACCCACCGCGACCTGTGCCACGGCGCTGATTGCGTGTGCCTCTCCGAGTTCACCGCAGCCAAGCACCGTGTAGGCGCCGGCGGCGTTCCACAGGACTGGTCGCGGAGCGCTGCCCGGCCAGAAGTTGCCTGCCTTGTTCCCCTGATCATCGACGCCCCTGATGATCGCGCTCGTTGCCGATGCGTCCCAGGGATACGCAGTGATTTTCCACGTGCCGTTCTGCAAGGACCAGGTAACCGGGTGCATGTAACCTTGTTGATCCCAGCTGTAGCCCCCGATCAATCCACCCGCACGACTAATCGCGTACGCTTCACCGTGAACCCCCTTCTGCAGCGCTGGTAGCGCGGTGCGCGTCGCGAACTCGGTTCCGCCCCCGCCCGGGCCTCCCTTGGCAAGCGAAGGCGCATCGAGAGTGTTGGCGACCTCAATCGGTGTCTCGCTGCAGCCAGGAAGGACTACGGCGGACAACATAGCAGCAAAAACGGGCGCAAACTGCTTCATGGCGGCTCCTGCGGTTCGGCATTGGTGGGAGCGTCGTAATCGAGAGGACCACGAACGGCTCTGACCGTATGTGAGTATTTCACGGCGCGCACATAGGAGTTTGCGGATTTCAGCTTGCGGATGGGCAAAAGACGCTCTCGATTCCGTTCAATAGAGAATCGCGGACGCCAGCCGGATCGGCATGCGAGTCGCGTCGGTCAGCCAGAGCCTTTGGGTCACTGTCGGACCGTTGCCAGCCACCGGGAGGTACTGTGCGTTCGCCGTACTCGTTAGGGCTCCGGTGCCTGGCTGTCCTGGCGCTGCTTACTACCCTCGCGTGTCAGGACAACGATCCGACGGCCCCAATCATTCCTGTCCCCGCCACGGCCGGGGAACTTTCGGGCCTGTGGAGTTTTTCCGACAGCACGCTCGCCACCACGCCGCTCGAGCAGACCACGTGCCGAAACCGTGGCGTGGCCACGTTCACCGCGGGAACGTCGTTCACGAACGCCGAAGTCCGCCTGGTGGCGACATGCGTCACACCGCGCGGACCCGGTGGCATGACGGCCACGTTGGAAGGTGCAACCGTCACACTGGTCGGCGATTCGATTGCGTTCACCGTCAGCGCCTCGGGACCGACCGAAACCTGCACCTACACGGGGCGCCTCACCGGTGGGGGTTCGTTAGGCGCCGCCGGATCGGTGTCGTGCGCCAGGCGAGGCACGGGAACGTGGCAGATGACGTGGGGTCCACCCGAGCCCCCGCCCGTACGTCGGTTCGCGATGATCGATATCGGCTACGGGATGACCTGCGCGTTGGACATTGCTGGTCAGGCGTGGTGCTGGGGCGTCAACAGTTACGGACACCTTGGCGTAGGGGACGATCTCCCCCGGTTAGTCCCCGCCCCTGCCGCCGGCAGCCTGCGATTTTCGCAGATCTCGGTTGCGAGGGAGGGTCCCGTGGTCTGCGGTGTGACATCGAACGGCGAAGCCTGGTGCTGGGGAACTTCGTGGGGCGGGCGGCTCGGGGACGGGTCAGGAGCGCAGGAGGGAAAACCGATGGGTCCTGTGCGCGTCGTGGGCAATCACGTCTTTTCGCAGGTTTCCGCCGCCGGCAGTCACAGCTGCGCGATTACCACCACGGGCGAGGCGTGGTGCTGGGGAACGAACGCGCTCGGCCAACTCGGCACCGGGAACCAGACGCCGTCCTCGTCACCCGTTGCTGTGGCCGGGAACCTCAAGTTCCGTCAGATCTCGACGTATCTCTTCAACACTTGCGGCGTGACCATCACCGGAAGCGCGTACTGCTGGGGCGAAGGATGGAGCGGTATTCTCGGAAACGGGGAGAAGGTGAACAGCAACGTCCCGGTCCCCGTCAGCGGAGGCCACACCTTCGCTTCCGTTAGCGTCGGTTTGTGGATGGCCTGCGGTGTGACGACCCAAGGCGATGGATACTGCTGGGGAGAGGGTGGAAACGGGCTCGGCACCGGAACATCGCTCTACGCGTCGAGCACGCCGGTGGCCGTCACCGGCGGGATGAAGTGGAAATCGATCAAGGCAGGGGGCTGGATCGCCTGCGGCGTAACAGTGACCAACGCCGGGTACTGCTGGGGAGACAACTTTCAGGGCGCGTTAGGCGTCGGCGCCGCCGTGCGGGATGGTTCCAACCGACCCATCGCTATTGCCGGCAGCCTGGCGTTCGAACAAGTCGTCATCGATTCTCACGGCTGCGGCTTGACGGTTGCCGGAGTCGCCTGGTGCTGGAGCTCGGGCTCGTACGGCCAGCTCGGTGACGGGAACCTCCGGACGCGGTGGGAACCGGTAAGAGTGGCCGGACAGCAGTGACCGACGACGTCGCGGCGCATGTGTGTCACCACCTGCGGGCCGCGGCTGCAATTCCCCTGCTGTTGGTGCTGTCGGCCTGCACTGACGACCAGGACGCAACCGGAGTCGCGAGCACGCTACTCGACGGTGCGGAAATCACCGTTTCCGCGATCGATCCGGATACCGTCACCGTGGATACCATCGTCACCGTGCGCCTGACCGGCACCGGGTTCACCGAGGGCGCAATCGCGACCTGGCTGATCGACGCGGCCGCGACGACCGACGTGCGCACGGTATCGACGACCTGGAAGTCACCGTCAGAACTCGAAGCGGTGGTCGCCATCTCGCCTAACGCTCCCCTGCGCGATTACAACGTCCGGATTCGCGGGAAGAAGGGAAAACAGGGCATCGCCGTTGAAAAGTTCCGCATCGTCGCGAAACCCATCCCGTTGCCGGAACCGGGAGGTTCGTCGACGGCCGTCGACATCAATGAAAGCGGCACGATTGTCGGCAACGGGAAAGATGCGGCCGGGTCGAACGTGGCCATCCGCTGGACGCCGGTTGATACGGGCTGGACGTACACGATCCTCGAAGGACGCGGCGACGCAATCGCGATCAACGATGAAGGCCTCATTGTGCGAGTCACCTTCGACGAGTTCGCGCGGTCATGGCGATCCTGGATTCTTTTCCCGTCCGGCGGTGTCGTGGATCTGGGCGCGGCGCTGGTGCGGGCAATCAGTGACGACGGCACCGTCGTCGGATTGAGTTTCGAATCGCTTTCGAAAAGCTCGGCAGCGGTGTGGCGGCGAGTGTCCACCTCACAATGGGGGGACCCTCAGCCGTTACCGCATCAAGACGGGTACTCCAACATAGACCCGGTCGACATCAACGCCCGTGGCGACATCGTCGGGTCCGCGGCCAGCGCCGGCGAATCGTTTCCGGTGATCTGGAAGTATCGGGACGATCGCTGGCAGCCGCCGGAACGTGTTGACCATACGATGCCATCGGGGGCCCGTGCCATCAACGATGATGGCGCCATCATCGGATGGATCCGGCCGTGCATTCAGTGGCTGCCTAACTGTTATGCGTCGCCCGCCTGGTGGCCGGCACCTGGTGGTCCGCGACGGGTGCTCCCGACGTTGTACAACTCGCAGGCGTCTGCCAACGCCTTGAACAATGCAAACCAGGTCGTGGGATGGGCTCCCCTGCACTATCAGGATGTCACGACGCCGCTGGCATCTTTCGTCACTCATGCGGTCATCTGGTTTCCCGGCAGCGAATTGCCTGAGGATCTCGGCGCGATCCGACCGTCGCACGTCGGTGAAGCACTGGCGATCAACAATCGTGGATGGATCGTCGGATCGATGAACGATCCCTACCGACCCGCAGAGCATGCCACCCTGTGGAAGCTTCCCGCAATTCCGACGGTGACCTCACCGGCGTCGCGCCGTTGATGCGCCCCATGACAGCATCCTTCCTGGCACCTGCCCTCGCTTCCGGCAATTCGAAGTCGAAGTATGTTGGGTATGCGGAGCACCCGCTGGGCGAAGCGGTCTCGCATCCCGAACGGATGAGCGTTTCTGTGCAGAATGTTGTCCCTCAGGTGCTGGCGCGGTTGCTTGCGGCGGACAAGGACGCCCGTGAGGACGCGTGGACGCGATTCCTGGACGACTACAGCCGGCTCCTGCTGTTCGTCGCCAGGCGCACGACGCCGAACTACGACTCGGCGATGGATGCCTACACCTTCGTGCTCGAAAAACTGCGTGAGCATGAGTTGCGACGCCTGCGCGGCTATGCCGCCGACGGGCGTGGAAAGTTCACCACCTGGCTGGTCGTCGTCAGCCGGCGGTTGTGCCTGGATTATCACCGGCACCGATACGGCCGTTTGCCTGACGCGGAGGCCACGAATGAATCCGAAAGCGCCCGGGTGGCACGCCGACAACTCGTCGACCTGGCCTTCTCGACGCCCGAGAACGCGCTTGCGTCTCACGCCAACGAGGATGATCCGGAACGGGACATCCGTCGCGCTGAACTCGAACAGGCACTCGACATTGCCGTCAGCGAGCTTGCCCCGCCCGATCGACTGCTGATCGCCCTGCGGTTTCATGACGAGCTTTCTGGCGCTGAAATCGCTTCGCTGCTGCAACTCCCCTCTCCGTTTCATGTGTATCGCCGGCTGAACCATGTCCTGGGCGCCTTACGGGAACGCCTCTCGCGACTGGGAGTCCGGAGTTCCGCGCCATGAGCCGGCATACGATGCCAATGACGTGCACCGCAGCCGTTACATCATGTAATGGGAACAACATCGCACCGGCAGACTTTCGTGGCCGCTGACCACCAGCACCTCACGGCTGAGGATGTCGCCGCGTTTCTCGACCGCCGCCTGACGACGACGGAACGTCACAGCATTGAGGACCATCTCGCTCACTGTGGCCGCTGTCGCGCGGAAGTTGCTGCAGTCCGCCGCCTGGTGAAGAGCGGACCAGTGCCGCGGCAGCTTACGCTTCGCACCGGTCTCGCAGCCGCCGCCGTCATTGCCTTCCTGGCGCTGACGCTTGGCCGATTGGGATCAGGAGGGACGGAAGATCCCGTTCGCACCACGCCTTCCCTTACCGGAACCGGGTCCGAGCTGATCACGGGCCTTCAGCCGGCGGACGGGGATACCGTTGCGACCGCGCGCCCTGCGCTGATCTGGAAATCGATCGGCGGTGAGCCCGCCTATCGTGTCACGATTACAGAGGAAACGGGCAAGCTGGTCTGGACCAATACGACCACGGACACCTCCCTTACGCTTCCTCCAACGCTGCTCTTCCCGCGCAAAACGTACTTCTGGTATGTCGACGCATTGCGTGCCGATGGCCGGGCCGCTTCGACCGGCGTCCGCCGTTTTGTCGTGCCGTGATCCGCATTGCCGGCGTTAGGCTCGTTTGCATCGCCGTGGCCTCCGTCGCCTGCGGCGGGGATACTGGTTTGAAACGGTCTGCGCAGTCACCCGGCGTATCCGTTGCGACGATTGACACCACGCTGGCGCGAGCCGACTCGCTCTACCTCGAGGGCGACCTGGAGGAGGCGCGATCGATCTGGCGCGGCGCACTCTCAGCCGCTGAGTCACGTGGTGATTCCGGTGCAATGGCGACGCTCCTCACATCGCTCGGACTCGCCGCGAGGCGCGAAGCCCAATACGAGGAGGCGCGTGACTTGCTCGAGCGCTCGCTGGCGCTCAAGCAGCGACTGGGAATGCAGGGCGAGCTTTTCCGTTCCCTGAATGGACTCGGAATGCTTGCGGAGAATGAAGGGCGTCTGGCTGAGGCCACGGCGTTCTATGAGCAGGCCACGAGAGCTGCGCAGGTCACGGGGGACTCCCTCTCCTCGGCAAAGGCAGCACACAACCTCGGCCTGGTGTACGGCCGCCTCGGAGACTTCGAAGGTTCGCGCGCCGGTATTTCCGCGCTGCGGGATGTTGCACGCGTATTCGGTGACACCGTCTCCCTTTCGCGGTCGATCACCAACCTCGCAAAGCTCGAACTCGACGGCGGGGATGCCATTGCGGCGCTGGCGCTGCTCGAGGAGGTTCGCTCGCTCACCCGGGTCACCGGTGACGTGGAGCTCGAAGAGAACGCACTCGGCCAGCTGGCACTGGTCTGGGACGCGTTAGGCGAACCAACACGCGCCCTGGCCGCCCTCGACAGCGCGTTGTCGCTGGCGCGGCAACACGGCATGCGGCGGCAGGAGGGGGAAAACCTGCGCCTCCTTGGTGATCTGTACCTCGAGGCCGGTGATTTCCAGCGG
>Ga0079218_10000307_pt1 | contig 13699 bp, 12 predicted proteins | sample NCCompost_FD_77181 | JGI IMG/M metagenome (GOLD analysis project Ga0079218, IMG submission 77181) | Agricultural soil microbial communities from Utah to study Nitrogen management - NC Compost | ecosystem: Environmental > Terrestrial > Soil > Agricultural land | place: USA: Utah | collected... | reverse complement strand
TCGCCACGAAGTTCCACCACATCAGGATCGTTTCACCGAACGGCAGCCCTCCGATCAGCAGTACGCGGCTGCCGGTGGCGCTGGCGAGGGCAATCTCGTCACGCTGCGTGCCCAGGTAATAGAGCGTGTCCGCTCCAAGGACGTCCTTCTGAAGCGACGCGTCGCCCTTCAACACCAGCAACGCATGCTCGTGATCGCGCTGCAGCGGAACGGTCAACCTTTCACGGGGGTGGATTTGCAGTTCAGCGCCGACAAGCGGCGAGAAGTGCCGGGCAGCGGAGGTGGCGTCCCCCAGGATGCCTGAGAACACGCGCGCAACGCCCCCGGGGAATTCCACCGCCGGAACGTCCGGCAGATGCTGGAACGACGCCGCGTCGTGGCGATGACGCTCGGGGAGCGCAGTCCACAGCTGCACGCCGTTCAGCCGCCCGGTGTTCTCGACCGGCGTGCGCTCGGCGTGAGCGATTGCGTCGCCCGACGTCATGACGTTCAGCCCGCCCGGCCGAAGGAGTGCTTCCTGCTGCAGGCTGTCGTCGTGCACGACCTCGCCGTCGAGCAGCCAGGTAACGGTCTGCAGGCCCATGTGGGGATGCGGCGCAACGTCCATCGGCGCACCCGCGCTGAACGTCAGCGGACCGAACCGATCGAGAAAACACCACGGGCCGATCAGCCGCCGGCCTTTGACCGGCAGCGCGCGCAGCACCCGCAGATCGCCGATTCGTACGTCGCGCCCCTGATACGGTTCGAACTGCTGGCCACGCGCGCCGATCGCGACACACGCTTCCGCCGCAACGAGCGGTTCGTTCATCGCGCGATGATAACGCGCAGGTCAGCGTCGCCTCGGCTGAAGCGGATCAGGGGTGCTGGCCGCTGGCGATCTCGGAGGCGAGCAGGCGTATCTGACGTTCGATCTCCTGGTTCCAGCGCTCGAAGCCGCTCGGGCCCGTCCGGCCGCCGCGGTAGTCGCTCAGTGCCGCGAGCCGACGGACGACTTCGGCGCGCCCCAACCGCGCCGTCTCGCGATCCCACACGAGGTCGTAGGCCTGCTGGTCCGGTGTGACCGTGCCCGGATCGTGCGTCGCGTCCCTCTTCTTACGGCCAAACAGCAATCCCATCCGACTCCCGCCAGTGCGGTGGACTATAGCTCAGCTGGTCGGCGGGACAATCGGACGAAAGTGCTTGTTATGGCTGCACGCGGATTCGCCGGGGCCGCCCTGTCAGCCGGGACGGACGGGGCTCCAGCCAGCGGGCGAGAGGCGCCTGCGCGCGGCAGGAGAGGCACCGCACCGGCGTGGACGCCGTGCGCTCGTTCTTCGGGGCGAGATAGATACCAGCCGAGTACCCGCACTGCGGGCACTCGGCCAGTTTTGGAGACGACATGCCTTTGGGGAGGTTGTCCAACAGACTTATCGAACCGAAGTCCGGAGAACTGCAGAGGTGTGGTGGGTCGTCGTAGTGTCCGCCTTCAGGCGGGCGGCCAATCAGCGGGGGCGACGGGACCCGGTGGTCGGATCGAACTGGTTGTTCTCGAGGCAGACGAACTCGATCAGATCCGCGTCCGGAAGAAGACGCTGATTGACGCGCACGGTCCATGGACGGTTGTACGCCTTGGGGTCGTCGATGGTCACGTCGATCTCCAGCGTGCCGACCGTTGGCCGCCGGAAGCGTTCGGTGATCTTGCCTTCGGACGTCAGCGGTGCGCCGTTGACGTCGAGCCAGCCGCCGTCGCGGAAGTGCGTGCTCTCGACGACGAGCGTGTCGCCGTCCCATCGCCCGCGGGAATACCCCCACCACCACGGCTGCGCATCCGGCGGGGGAGCCGGCCGGCCGTCGAGGAAGATCTGGCGCGTGCCTGCGTTGGCTTCGTACAGGATGACGATCAGATTCGGCTGCTGAATCAGCTTGCGCGGCTGTGAGTGCGTGTGCGACTGCATGTAGCCCATCGGCAGACATGCCGCATCGGGGTTGTCCTTGCTGTTGCCGGCCATTCGCTGCCTGCGCAGCTCCGCGCCGTAGGGCGTGAACGGCAGCCCGTCTTTGATGCCGGCCTCGATGTTCCAGAAGGTCGCCTGTGGCGGGGTGCCCGGCGGTGGAGGGGGAGGCCCGCCGCGAAAGCCGAGCACGCCGGCGTAGTTCCAGACTCCGGAAAGGTCAGGCTTTCCGCAGGGCGTGCGCGGAGCCGGTGCCGTGAGATTCACACGGCCGTCGGCGCCGCGCGGCAGTCCGGCGGACGGATAGGACGGCCACTGTGCGCCCAGTGTCGCGCTGAGTGCGATGAATCCCCAGAGGACCGGTACCAGTGGCCGCACAGTCACGCGTCCTACGAACCAGCCTGCTGGAGATAGGCGTCGAGCTTCCTCTTCGCCTCGTCGTCCAGATCCACGAATTCGATGCCGAATCCGAACCCTCCTGTTTTGATTGGCACAACGCGCCCAGGGAGTGCGACTTCACCCTCGCCGAGCTGCGCGGTGAGGATTACGCGGGTTCCCTCGGGGAACGACATCGACGTGTCGACGAAGCAGCCGGCCGGGCTCAGATCCGTCATCCGCATCTCATGGCGTCCCGACGCGCCATCGAGCCGGCACTCGACCAGTACGGGCAGGCGAGGGTATCGGCGCTTGTTGACGTACTCCACGCAGGTTGCCTCCTACCCAGAGAGGATCGCAGATCCGGCGCATGGCCGCCAGCGTTCGTGCAGGAGTGCGAATGTTCAGGCGCCGAAGGTGCGCACGGTGATCGAGACGAGATCGGTCGCGTACAACACGAGTAATCCCGCGGCGAGTGCCGGCGCGACGACGTGCCGGCCAAACCGGGAAATTGCGGCCAGACGCCTCGAACGCCGGCGATCGCGTTCGAGCTTCGCCCGGCACAGCGCGCGGACACGGTCGGCACGGCCGGCTCCTGGCACGAGCGGTGGCAGGGTGTACACGCAGTGGTTCCGGATCTCGCCGGCGGATTCAGGCGTCATGTGATGACCTCGCGCAAGGCCGTCAGCCCCGGCCCGTCGGTCGCTGAGAGGTGGCGATCGACCAGGGCGCGGGCGCGGCTGAGACGCTGGCGCATGGCCGGCGATGAGATGTCGCAGACCACCGCCGCCTCCGAGGGGCTGAGGCCTTCGATCCCGACGAGCAGCAGCGCCTCGCGATAGATCGTCGGCAAAGCGGCGATAGCCGCGGCGATGCGCCGCTCCATCTCGCTCGCCTCGGCGACTTCCAGAGGCGAGGGCGTTGGCGCCCCTCTGGACCACAGGCCCGCCGCCTCCGGGTCGCCCCAGTCTTCGATCGCCCGCGAGCGCCGATAGCTCAGATGCAGGTTGCGGGCAACGGTGAACAGCCAGGGACCGAGGCGGGTATCGGGCTGCAACCGCCCGGCATGCGACACCAGACGGAGCCACGTCTCCTCGAGAAGGTCCTCGGCAACGTCGCGGCTGTTGGAAAGGCGGGCGAGGAAGTTGAACAGCCGTGCGTTGAACGCGTCGTGCACCGCCTCGAACGCCGCCGGGTCTCGCTCACGCAGGCGGGCAACGAGCTGGAGCTCGAGATCGCGGTCCACGAGCGTAGTAACGCGCGGCGCGGCCTCGCGTGACAGGTCACGCTCCAGGTGGTTGCGCGTTATGTCAGTCATCACATCCTGGAGGTGACATGTTTCCCGAGATGCTTCGCCAGATGGGCCCCGCCGCCATCTTGAGTATGTTGGTCGGCCTGCTTCCACTCGGGCTCGGCATTCTGTACGCCGCCCGGCCCACCGAACAGCGGCTGGCGCTGATGCGGCCGATTTCGCTGGCGGCGATCTTCGGCGCTCTTCACGGCTGTGCCCTGGGCTTCGTGAATGTGTTCAGGAACATCGCGCAGAAAGAGGTGCCCACGTTCGACAACATCTCCTTTGTCGGGGCCGCCGAGTCGCTGGTGACGCTCTTCTTCGGCTTCGGCTGCCTGATGCTCGCCTGGCTCTGCGTTGCCATCGGACTGTGGCGGGGACCACAGACTCGCTAAGGCGTCGAGCGCATCAACGATGGAAAGCGGAAGTCCGCCATGTTGGCGTCGAGTTGCACGCCAGCGCTGTTGATCAGCATCGATCCGGATCGATAGCCGCCGACCGAGATCACGACGTCGATCATTTGTTGCGCGTCGAGCGACTTCGACAGCGTGGCCCAGGTCGCGGGAGAGACAACGTGGTTCTCGAACAGCTCGTCCGCGGCCTGGAGCAGGGCGGTTTCGAACGGATCGCCCGGCGTCTTCGGCCCGTTAATCACACGCTCAACGTCGGCGTCGGTGAACCCGGCCTGACGTCCCAGCCGCAGGTGTGCGGCGTACTCGTATTCCGAGCGGCACAACACGCCGATTCGCGTCAGCAGCAGCTCGCGCCACCGCGGCGTCAGCGTGTACTTGCCCGTGATGTGCGTGTTGATGGCACCGCGCACGCGATCGGCGGGCGGGTGGCGGTTGAAGGTGCGGAAAACGTTCGCGCCGCCGCCGCGGCCGCCAGGCGCTGCTTCGGCGGGCGGTATGCGCGGCGTCGGATAGACCCGCAGATTTGTTCGCTTGGCGGCGACCGTTGCCGGGATCCCTGAGGGCAGGCGGTCGATCACACCCGGCTCGATCTCGACACCCAGCGAGTTGAACAACCCTGCGTACATCGTGGTGCCGCCCGATGTGTCGATGGTGTCGATCATCTGCGGCAGGTCGTAGCGCGCGCTGAGCGTCTTCCATGTCGCGTCGGCGATGAATGAATCGACATGAAGTTCGTCCGCTGACCGCAGCAGGGTCGCTTCAAACGAATCCCATCCCGGAGCGTCTGGCCCCTGTGCGATGCGCCGCAGGTCAGCGTCGGTCAGGCCGGCCTTTCTCGCCAGGAGGGCGCGATGCGCCCATAGATAGTTCGAACGCGTGAGCCACGCGGTGCGCAGGCTCAGGAGCGCACGATGACGCGGCGGCAGCGTCGAGTCCGTCGTGATGTACCGGTCGTGCGTGAAGATCCGGCGCGCCAGGGAGGGATAGACGAGCAGCCTGGCCACGGCGTTGGACATGCCGTTGGCAGCGAATTCCGTCGCGATCACCTCCTCGACCGGCGTCACCCGCAGAGTGTCCTGCGCGCTCAACGTGGCGGGAAGGATCACGACGGCAATCAGGAATCGCCTCACGGCGCGGATTGTCGCACAGAATAGTCAGATGAATGATTCGATCGAACTGGGTGTGGATACTTTCGGTGACGTAAGTGTCGGTGCAGATGGGCAGCAGCTATCGCAGGCGCAAACCGTGCGCAACGTGGTCGAGCAGGGAGTCCTGGCCGATCAGGTCGGGTTGCACTTCATCGGCCTCGGCGAACACCATCGTCCGGACTTTGCGATCTCGGCGCCGGAAGTGGTTGCAGCGGCGATCGCGGCACGAACGTCGCGCATTCGCATCGGCACTGCCGTCACCGTGCTCAGCACGGACGATCCCGTGCGTGTGTTCCAGCGCTTCTCGACAATCAATGCAATCTCCAACGGCCGCGCAGAGGTCATCGTCGGCCGCGGGTCGTTTACCGAGTCGTTCCCGCTGTTCGGATACGACCTGTCGCTCTACGAACAGCTCTTCGAGGAGAAGCTCAATCTGTGGGTCGAGCTGCTGAAGGGCGAGCCGGTGAGCTGGAACGGACGTCTGCGCTCTGGACTGCACGAGCAGAAGATCTATCCGCCCTCGGAGTCCGGCACGTTGACGACGTGGGTGGCGGTTGGGGGAAGTCCGGAATCGGTGGTCCGGGCCGCGTTTTACGGACTGCCGCTGATGCTGGCCATCATCGGCGGGAATCCGGCGCGGTTCAGGCCGTGGGTGGACCTGTACCACGAGCGATTGCAGCGGTTCAACAAGCCTCAGCGGCCCGTCGGCGTGCACTCCCCAGGCCACATCGCGGCAACCGACGAACAGGCGAAAGAGGAACTGTTTCCGCATTACCTGGCGATGATGAACCGCATCGGCGCGGAACGGGGCTGGCCGCCAAGCGGCCGCCGCGAATTCGAGCACGCGGCGGGCCCCGAGGGCGCGCTCTACGTCGGGTCGCCGGAAACTGTGGCCGCGAAGATCGCCGCCTCGGTGAAGGCGCTGGGCCTCTCGCGCTTCGACCTGAAATACAGCAACGGCACCCTTCCGCACGACCTGCAGATGAAGAGCATCGAGCTGTACGGGACGAAGGTGGTGCCGATGGTGAGGGAGATGGTGGCTGAAGAAGAAGGCCTAAGGGCCAAGGCCTAAGGGCTAAGGGCTGGTCTAGGGAACAGGAATCAGGGATCAGGGATCAGGGATCAGGGATGAGTGAGGCGGAGCAGAGGCTTCGGGAGGTCATCAGGGCCGTTGAAGACGATGACGTGGGGCGGGCGCGTCGTGTCCTCGGCGATTCGACGCTGCGCGACCACGTCAACGATCCGATCGGTCCGTTCGATTCACCGGCAATCATCCATGTCAGGAGCGCCGCGATGCTGGATGTTCTGCTCGCGTCGGGCGCCGATATCAACGCACGCAGCAGGTGGTGGGCAGGCGGTTTTGGATTGTTGGACCTCGCGAAGCCGGACGTGGCGGCATACGCAATCGAGCGTGGTGCGACCGTCGATGCGCATGCGGCGGCCCGTCTTGGCCTTACGGATGCCCTTCACCGGCTGCTTGCCGGCGATAGCCAAATGGCGCATGCACGGGGCGGCGACGGCCAGATGCCGCTGCACATGGCAGGAAGCATCGAAGCGGCGGATTTGTTGATTTCCGCTGGCGCCGACCTCGACGCGCGCGATGTCGATCACGAATCGACGCCGGCACAGTACATGGTCCGGGACCGGCACGCGATCGCGCGACATCTCGTCGCGCGCGGCTGCCGGACGGACCTGCTGCTGACGGCGGCGCTCGGCGATTTCGACCGCACCCAGCAGCATCTCGATGCCGACGCCGGCTGCATCGAAATGCGGGTCAACGATCGATGGTTTCCGATGGCGAATCCGAAAGCCGGCGGGACCATCTACAACTGGACGCTCGATTCACACGCCTCCGCGCACCAGGTGGCAAAGAGGTTTGGCCATTCGGACGTCCTGCAGTTGCTCTTCGAGCGCACGGCGCCGGTGGCGAGAGTGGCCGAAGCCTGCCTCATCGAAGACGAAGGTGCCGCGCGCACTTTTCGCGCCGCGGTGCCGTCCCTGGCGGAGAAGCTGTCCCCCGATCAGCGCCAGCTGGTCGCGCACGCTGCCCGGAACAACCAGACACGCGCCGTCGCGCTGATGCTCGAGTGCGGCTGGCCAGTCGACGCCCGCGGGCAGCACGACGCAACCGTGCTGCACTGGGCCGGGTTTCACGGCAACGTCGAGATGGCGCGCGAGATCCTGCGGTTCAACCCGCCGCTCGAAGCGACAGATGGCGACTTCAAGGGGACTCCGCTTGGGTGGACCATCCACGGTTCCGAGAACGGGTGGTACGCGAGCACCGGTAAACATGCCGAGACGGTGGAAGTGCTGTTAAAGGCGGGCGCAACACGGCCGCGAGAGATCGGCGGCAGCGCCGCGGTCCGCGCGGTGCTCGAGCGAAAGATCTAGACGGACCCCTCTGCGTATCCTTTTCCCTCCGCGCGGTGTCAAACCCGGCGTGCGAGTTGCCGTGCGGTCTGCCGCCATCGCAGTAGCGGTGTTTATCGGTGCCATGCTGACGTCGTCCGCCGGGGCCGGGCATCCGGCGGATCAGGTCGTGCCGCCGGCCGCAGGCGGGCGAGCACCGAACCCGATTCCCGGTCTTGCCGGCCTCGTCGAAACGCCAACAACCGGACCTGACGCGCCGCGCTTCGAGGTTGCCTCCGTGAAGCGAAACAAGAGCGGGGGTGGAAACTCGGCCGGTTTACGGCTGCTTGCGGGCGGCGGGGTTCGCAACACGAACGCCACGCTTCGGATGCTGATTCGACAGGCGTACAGGCTGTCGCTGACGGACGAGATCGTCGGCGGCCCGGCATGGTCCGACACTTACGGCTTCGACGTCGACGCACGTCCTGCGAAATCGGCCACGCTTGCGGAGTCCGCGTACATGATGCGCACGCTGCTGGCAGAGCGTTTCAAGCTCGTGGCGCGCAAAGAGTCGCGCGAGGGACCGATCTACGCGCTCGTACTCGCCAGACGAGGGGGTGCACTGGGTCCGCAGATTAAGAGGCCATCCGGCGAATGCACGATGGTCATCCCAGATGTCGCTCTGTCTGCCAAAGGCGGCGACAAGACAGCCGCATCCGCGAAGGTTAGTGCCTGGCCGGCTCCGGGGCGGCCTGGGCGGCGCTGCGGCGTGGGACCGGACGGCGACACGATGAAGGCTGGCTCCGTGACGATGGCGACGCTCGTCACTTTGCTGACGCCACTGATGGATCGCCCGGTCGTCGACAAAACGGGACTGACCGGAACGTTCGACTTCGATCTCCGCTATGACGGCGCGGCGTCGTCCCTTCTCGGGCGTGGGCGTGCCGCAGCGGTTTCACCCGACCTCCCATCGGATCCTGCCCGGGCACCGTCGATTTTTACGGCGCTGCAGGAACAACTGGGCCTCAGGCTCGAATCGCGGCGCGGCGCGGTGGACGTCCTCGCCGTGGTCTCGGCCGAACTGCCGACCGAAAACTGATCCCTGATCCCTGATCCCCGATCCCTGCTCCCCGATCCCTGGACCAGCCCTTTGGCCTTAGGCCTTTGGCCTTGGGCCTGCTATTTTTAGTACCACCGAATGCGGATCCTCTTCTCGATGCGTCATCCGGGGGTGCTGCGCAATTTCGCATCCACCCTCGAGGCGCTCGCCGCGCGGAACCACCAGATTCACCTCGTGTTCGGGCAGCTCGATGCCGAGCGCGACGATCGCCTGCTCGACGACCTCACCCGTGCGCACCCCACGATCACGTGCGACGAGGTGCGCCGCAAGACGTCGTGGCGGCTGTGGCTCGGCGTCGGCCGTGTCGCCCGCACCGCCGTCGATTACTTCCGCTACCTCACGCCCGAGTACGACAGCATCGTCAGCCTGAAGGAGCGGGCGCGCGCCAAGGTCATCGCCCCTGTCCGCTGGGTCATCGAGCGGTCTTTCTGGCGGCGCCCGGCCGCGCACCGGCGCCTCACGCGCGTGCTCCTCGCCGTCGAGCGCGCGGTTCCGATCGATCGCGCGGTCTTCGACCTGGTCAGGCGAGAACGCCCCGACGTGCTGCTCGTCGCGCCGCTCGTCGACATCGGCTCCGATCAGGTCGACTACGTGAAGGCGGCCCGCCGTCTCGGCATCCGGTCGGCGCTCCCGGTGCTCAGTTGGGACAACCTTACGAACAAAGGCCTGATCAGGCTGCAGCCGCAGCAGGTCTTCGTGTGGAACGATGCGCAGAAGACCGAAGCGGTCACGATGCACGGCACGGATCCCGCGGATATCACGGTGACCGGGGCGATGGTCTACGACCAGTGGTTCGCCCGCAGGCCGAGCACCACGCGCGACGAATTCTGCGCGCGTGTCGGACTTGATCCCGCCAACGTCGTTCTGCTGTATCTGTGCTCGTCGCCATTCATCGCGCCCGACGAAGTGAACTTCATCGAGCAGTGGATCGCGGCCATCCGCCGTGCACCCGATCCGCGTGTGCGCGGTGCGGGGCTCCTCATCCGGCCACACCCGGAGAACCTGCAGCCGTGGCTGCGGTTCGGCGAGATCAAGCTCGAGAACGTCGCCGTCTGGCCGAAGGGCGGCGTCAGCCCGGTCGACGCCGACTCGCGAAACGACTTCTTCGATTCGATGTACCACGCCGCCGGCGCTGTGGGCATCAACACCAGCGCCCAGATCGAATGCGGCATCGTCGGCCGCCCGGTCTTCACGATTCGAACCCCCGATTACCATCGAACGCAGGAAGGCACCCTGCACTTCAGGCATCTGACGACAGAGGGCGGCGGGTTGCTGAACCTCGCGGACGACTTCGAGACACATGTGCGGCAGATAGCCGAGGCGCTCGACGATCCCGCCGGCACCAGGCGGCGCATCGAGAGGTTCGTCCAGGTCTTCACGCGTCCGCACGGCCTTGCCGTCGAAGCGACGCCGCAGATGGTCGCGGCGATCGAACGGCTTGGCGCCCGGCCGGCGCCTGCACCCGAGCCGCCGCCGTTGTACGTCTATCCGCTGCGCGTGGTGCTGTTTCCCGTTGCGCTGACGCTCGCGCTCGTACGGCGAGTCAGCCGTGTTACGCGCAAGCGAGAGCGGCAGCTGAGGCCGGTGACCGTTACCGGTACGCTCGTGCAGATGACGCTCTCCGTGTTCGACTGGCTCCTCGGCGTCAAGTCGATCAGAGAGTTCGTGAAGAACCGCATCCTTCCGCGGGCGGTGGCGCGGCTCTCGGCCGTCGATGCGCCGAGCGAGGAGGCTGTTGCAGTCGCCGGAATGCTGCAGAAGATGGCGCGCAGCGAGAGACCGGTGATCGTCGGGCCGTGGGTGAGCGAAGTCGGATTCGAGCTGCTGTACTGGATTCCATTTCTCAACTGGGTGAAAGCGAATTACCCGATTCAAGCCGAGCGGATGGTCGTGGTATCGAGGGGCGGCGCCGGCGCGTGGTACCGCCATATCGGCACGCGGTACATCGATCTGTTCGACTACTACACGCCCGAGGAGTTCCGTCAGCAGAGCGAACAGCGCATCACGGACGGGAAGCTGAAGCCGCGGACGATTTCGGAGTTCGATCGCGACATCCTGAAGCTCGTCCAGCAGACGCTGCACATCCGCGACGGCGAGCTGCTTCACCCGATGCACATGTACCGGCTCTTCCACGAGTTCTGGCAGCGCCGCGGATCGGTGAGCGTGGTCGAGGATTTCGCCAGTTTCGCGCCGCTGCCGTCGCTGGATGCGGGCGAGGTGGCGTCGCGGCTGCCTGACGACTATGTGGCGATCCGGTTCTATTTCAACGACGCCTTCCCGGATACGGAGGCGAACCGGCGCTTCGTCGAGAATCTCGTCACCGCGCTTGCGGAAACGACCGACGTGGTCGTGCTGAGTCCGGCGGTGCAGCTCGACGATCATCAGGATCTGCCCATCGCGCGGCGTGGCCGGGTGCACGCCGCGGCGTCGCTGATGTCGCCGCGGACGAACCTGGACGTCCAATCGCAGATCATCGCCCGCGCCCGTGCCTTCCTCGGCACGCACGGCGGGCTCTCGTACCTGCCGCCGTTCTACGGGGTCAAGTCGCTGTCCTTCTATTCCAACCCCGGCTCGTTCTCGCCGCAGCATCTCGAGCTGGCGCGCCGCGTCTTCACGCGCCTGCAGCCCGGCTCGTACGTCGCGCTGCACGTTGACGATCTCGCCACGCTGCAAACGACGCTGGGGGAGCGTTACGAGGCTATTGCGGGGATAGCCCGTCGGCTGTGACTGGTGGCCGAGCGTGCGGAGGGTGCGGAGGTAACGGCCTCACAGGAGCAACGGAGGAACGAAGACGAACGGAGGGCCGTTCGATTGTCGGCGTGCGACGCACGCCGACAGCCGTGACGTGAGCGACCGCAGATACAAGCCGCCGTTGGCACCTGTGCGGTTTGTATCTGCGATCGCTCACGTCGCGGCAGGCCGCCTTCGGCGGCCAATCGAACGGCCGCAGTGTCTTCGTGGCCTTCGTGATCTTCGTGTCCTTCGTGGTGAAAGACCGACAAGACTCCGTTCGTCTTCGTTCCTCCGTTGCTCCTGTGAAACCGTTCCCTCCGTCCATCTCCGTGACCTACCGCGGTAGACTGGCACCGGATGGTTGATTCGAAGCGGTTGTACCCGCACCGGCTCGCGAAGTCGGCGTTCATGGCGGTGAGCAACATCACCGGCCGCACGTGGCGGCATACGAGCAAGAACCTGACCCGCGCGCGCCGGCACTTTCTGCACCGGGCGCGCTACAGCAGCGCCGGGCGTGCGATGCTGGCGGTCACCGAGGCGGTCACCTCGCCGCGGGACGCGATCCAGCGCCGGAACGCGGCCGCGGCGTACAACCGGACACACGCCGACATGCGCCTCGATCGGCGCGACGGCTACGCGATGCTGCCGCCCGGTTCAGTCGCCAACACCGATGAGATCATTGCGCTGTCGCTGAGCCTGTTCGAAGAGAAGCAGCGGCAACTCGAGGCCGCCGCCGGATCGAGCCACTCCAAGAAGTGGGCGTTCCTGCGCAGTATCCTGACCAACCAGGATCTGGCCAGTAACCCGAAACTGGTCGACTTTGCGCTGTCGGACTCCCTGCTCGGGCTCGTCACGAACTACCTCGGGACGATCCCGCACCTTAATCGCATCGATTTGCTCTACTCGGTGAACCACGGCGGGGAGGAAGCCATTTCCAGCCAGATTTATCACCTCGATCCCGAGGGGACGCGGCAGGCCAAGCTGTTCATGAACCTCCGGGACGTCGGCCCCGCCGAAGGCCCGTTCACGTTCATCCCCGCCTCCGAGACGACGCGGATCGTGAACGCCATCAAGAAGCGCCGGCTCGAGGACACGCAGATGGCGGCCGGCCGCTATTCCGACGACGAGCTGGAGGCGGTTGGGGGACTGCAGAAGGCGATCAGCGTGGATGGCCCGAAGGGGAGCGCGGCGCTGGTGGACACGTCACGCTGTCTGCATTTCGGCAGCCGGGTCAAGCCGGGCACGTACCGGCTGTGTCTCTACATTCAATATTGCACGTCGCGCGAGCACGGGAACATGTTCGACGCCTCCCGCCATGCGAACGATCCCGTGCGGTATCTCGCGCTGGTCAACAGCGCCCGCTCACCGCAGAGCGCGGTCGCCGCCCCACATCAGATGGGGTGACGCGGGGTCAGGAGAAAGGAGTTAGGAGAAAGGTGACGCGCGGCCGGACGAACGACGCAGAGACTAGCGCGCCCGGTCCGGTCCATTGACCTGCTCGAAGACGCGCGGAGGTGGCGGCAGGCCCTTGGCCTTTGCGTCGGCCGCTTCCTTCTCCCAGGCGCGCTCCGCGAGCAGCACGTTGCGCATCGAGTGATTGCCCTCGTGGCAGGCGTACTCGTAGATCTCGTAGTCCGGCTGCTGCGTGATGGTCAGCCTCATCGTCCATGGCCTGGTAAACGTCAGCGGATCGTTCACTGTGATCTCGTAGTCGATCATCTCCGGATCGACGCGCGTGAAGCGCTCGGTCAGCCGTAGCTGGGTGCTGTGTGCCGCGCCCCCGACGGCGGTCCTGTCGGTGAAGTTCGACGATTCCACCACCAGCGTGTCGCCTTCCCAGTGGCCGCGAGCATCGCCCATCCAGAGCTGAATGTTCGAGCCGAGCGAGGGCTTGGGCCCGAGAGGGATGATGCGCGTGTCGTGAATCATCTCGTAGGTGATGACGACGGCGTTGGGCGTCTGCATGATGCGCGCGCCGTTGCCATAGACAGCAGGCATGAACGAGCCGATGGCGCCGCGGGTGATGCAGCGATCGTAGAGAGAGAAGTCCTGGATCTTCTCCCACGGGCCGACGCCGAAGGAGCCGCCCTGACGCGGCCGTGCCCGCGCCGCGGGCGTCGTCGCCGGAACACGGCCGTCCGGCGGATCGATCACCATCGACGTGTAGCTGAAGTCGCGCGTCCCTTCCTCGTTACGGAAGGTGCCCGTGCGGGCATCGTCGATCGCGCGCGCGTTCTGACGCTGCTTCGCGCGCGCAGCGAATTCCTGATCGGTGAGGTGTTGACGGGTGCCGTACTGCGGTTGCCGCGACATCGGTATGCCGCGCATGTCGTCGGTCG
>Ga0079218_10000306_pt1 | contig 13719 bp, 14 predicted proteins | sample NCCompost_FD_77181 | JGI IMG/M metagenome (GOLD analysis project Ga0079218, IMG submission 77181) | Agricultural soil microbial communities from Utah to study Nitrogen management - NC Compost | ecosystem: Environmental > Terrestrial > Soil > Agricultural land | place: USA: Utah | collected... | reverse complement strand
GCGCGCGTAGCCGGGAGCGGCACCTGCCGCCCCCGCTACGCCTGTCGGACGCTCCGCTTCGTATCCGGAGGGGACAGCCGGCTTACCAGCGGAAGGTGACCCCGACAGTGGCCCGCCAGAAATCGTAGTCACCGAGCTCGATACCAAGGTCGTTGTCGGTATTCTGATCCGACAGCGTTTGATAGTAGCGAATGTCTCCCCGGAGACCGACGTTGCCGAAGTACGTCATCGCACCGCCGCCAAGGTTGAACGCGAACTTGTTGTCGCTCTCGTCGAACAGCAGTTCATCGCTCTCGACGGTCGCCGACACCCAGCCAACGCCGCCGGAGAAGTACGGCCGGAAGCCGGTGCCGCTGGTTCCACCGATTGGCGCACCGACAACCGCGTTGAACATGACACTTCTAGCTTTGTCATCGATGAAGTCAACATCATCGGCATCCAACAGCGGGTTGACCTCGGCCTCGTTGTCAAGATCGAGGAACCCGGGGGTGAAGGCGAACTCAGTCTCGAAGCCGACCGTGCCGGCACCCATCCATCCGATCGACGCCCCGTAGGTGAAGCCTGTGCCGCCACCGAACGAGCCGCCCACGTGCGGCGTAAACAACCAGTCGGCCCGCGCCGCCGCCGGTGACAGCAGCACGGCGAGACCGGCCAACATAACCCACTTCTTTATCATCGCGTCCTCCTGAACAGTCGCACTCTCCCGGCGGGAGCAGCAAACACCGTGCAACCGCACGTGCCAGTCCCGATCGGCACGCCGCTCTCTGCGATGAGCTCGCGTTAAAACACTGACGGTCAGGCTGTTCGACGTATTCCTGCGCTGCGCGCGGCGAAACGGCGAGTGTGCAAATCCGGCGTGCCGCACCACGGTGGCTTCCGGTGGGCCGTCACTGACGACAAGCAGCCGTGACCAGCTTGAGGCGAACTCGCCGAGCGATCGACCCGAGTCATTCCAACCGGGCGAGGATTCATGTACGCCGCGGACGTCCGTATACTGCGGTACGTGATCACCCGCACACGATCCCGCAATGCGTGTTTTGCGATCGTCGTACTCTGGGCCCTGGCGGCCGGCATCGTCACGCTCCGCGGCCAGGGCGCTCCGACAGCGGAGCAGCGATGCGCCTCCACAGCCGCGATTGCAGGGAAAGACCTCCCCAATTCAACAACGCAAATCGTTTCAGCCACCCAGCGCCAGGCGAGCCCGCTGCAGCCCTTCGGTGATCCCGCGCTGCCGGCGCACTGCGAGGTTCTCGGTCGAATGGGCGAACGGACCGGAGCCGACAAGCAGCGGTTTGCGATCAACTTCCGGCTGCGTCTGCCGGTGGAATGGAACGGGCGGCTCTTCTTCGACGGAGGCTCCGATACGAACGGCACCGTCGGCAGCGCCCACGGGGATCTGCAGGGCAACCAACCGACTGCCGCCCTGGCGCTCGGCTACGCCGTCGTCGCACAGGATTCCGGCCACGACAACAGGACGAACAGCGACCCGAAGCGTGGCGGGGCGCACAGCTTCGGCTTCGATGCCGAGGCCCGGCTCGATTTCGGGTATCGCTCGTACGACGAGGTGACCCGCGCCGCCAAGGCCATCGTCGCGAAACACTACGGCAGAGCCGTCGAAAAATCGTTCTTCGCCGGCTGCGGCGAAGGGGGGCGCGAGGGCATGATGCTGGCGCGGCGGTTCCCGCAGCATTTCGACGGCATCCTCGCGTGCGCTCCCGGCGTGCATGTGCCGCAGGCAGCGCTCGGGGCGCTCGCCGACAGCCGCGTTTTCGCCGCCGTCGCCAAGGCATTCGGCGCGGCCGACACGGCAGGCCGGCCGCTCCTGACAAAGGCATTTACGGACGAGGACCTCGCGCTCGTTGCGGGCGGGGTGCTCGAAGCGTGCGATCGGCTCGATGGCCTGGTGGACGGACTGAGCCAGAACTTCACCGCGTGTACCGACGCGGTGGTGCTGCCCCAGCTCAAGGCCGTCACCTGTAAAGCCGAGAAGACACCGCAATGTCTTGCCGCCGCACAAGTCGCGGCGATGGCCACGGTCATCGCGGGGGCCAAACTGCCGGACGGACGCCTCGTCTATGCGCCGCGCGTGTGGGATCCAGGCATTGGCGGTCGAATGCGACTCGGATTCAATCAGGGATGGCGCAGCTGGAAACTGGGCAACTACACGTCGATCACGAATAACTCGCTCGATCTGATCCTGGCGTCCGGCGCCGTGGCGTCGATCTTCACGACGCCGCCGACTCCAGTGGATCCGGCGGACGGAGCGGTTGCCTACGGGTTGTCGGTGAACCTCGCCCAGGCGGCGCGCGCGATGACCGTTCCCTCCGGAATCTTTCGCGAGTCCGCAGTCGATTTCATGAGAGCTGATTCGACCGACCTGGCAACGTTCCGTGACCGCGGCGGTAAGTTGATCATCGTTCACGGCGCCGCTGACCCGGTTTTCTCGCTCGCCGACACCGTTGACTGGTGGAACACGTTGAACAAGGTCGAAGGCGGCCGCGCCTCAAGTTTCGCCCGCGTCTACGCCGTGCCCGGCATGAACCATCGCGGCGGCGGGCCGTCAACCGATCAGTTCGACGCGTTCAGCGCGCTCGTCGACTGGGTCGAAAAGGGCACGGCCCCGGATCGCATCATTGCCACCGCCCGCGCCGCGACGCCGTGGCCCGGCCGCACGCGGCCGCTCTGTCCCTATCCGCAGCGGGCGCGCTATTCGGCCTCGGGGAGCATCGAGGATGCGGCGAATTTCGTGTGCCGGTAACCGCGCCGCGCTTCGCTTGACACGCCGTAGAGCCTCACGGATCATCCGCGCGACACCCCGCGCGGAACCCGCCGCGAGCCATGCGTTCAACCCATAGTTACGCCTATCGCGCCAGGAGGCTTGATGATGGCTGTCCACAAGGTTGTCGTGACCAACGTGTCCGGCCTGAAAGCGAAATACGGCCCTGAATATGCCCGTCTGAGGACCTCGCTCGCCAAGCTTGTCCGGGCAGACTTGAAGCGCGGCTTGCGCACCAGGGTCGTGGCGATCGATTCTCCGGCGGTGATGAAGCGCCTCGGCGGGAAGCCTGTCTCGAGCGTCAACGATCAACGGGGCGCGAAAGAGGCCGTCGACGCGATCTACGGCCACTACCAGCCTGATTACATCCTGATTCTCGGCGCTCCCGACATCGTGCCGCACATCGATCTCGCCAATCCGCTGCACGGAACACCGGACGATGACGGCGACATCGTGGTGCCAAGCGACGTGCCGTACGCATGTGCAGCAGGATGGAGCCGCCAGCCGCAGGACTTCATGGGACCGTCACGAGTTGTGGGCCGGTTACCGGATCTGGCCGGTGCCGACGAGCCGTCGTATCTCCAGCGGCTGATCGACACCGCGGCGCGTCACCGGCCGATGCCGCGAAAGGACTATGCGCGCCATTTCGCGATCAGTGCGAAGGTCTGGATCAGGTCCACCGCTGAATCGATGGACAATCTGTTCGGTCCCGGTGCGATAGTCCTGACGGCGCCTCCCAAGGGTCCGCGGTGGCCGAAGCGCGCGCTGGCGCCGCGAATCCACTTCATCAATTGTCACGGGGACACCTGCTCACCGAAGTTCTTCGGCGAGCACCCGACGAATCGTTTCGTCGACGCGCACGACGCCGTTCACCTGCCGACGCGGATCAGCAAGGGAGCGGTCGTCGCGGCCGAGTGTTGTTACGGTGCGGAGCTGTACGAGCCAGCGAAAGCCCAGGGACAGGCGGGCATTGCCAATACGTATCTCGGTGAAGGCGCCATCGGATTCCTCGGCAGCACGACGATCGCCTACGGACCTTCGGAAGGCCAGGGGCAGGCCGACTTGATCTGCCAGTATTTCATCGACGCGGTGCGCAGGGGTGCGTCTCTCGGGCGTGCCGCACTCGAGGCGCGTCAGCGCTTCGTCGCGCAGTTTTCCCATACCGACCCCGCCGATCTGAAGACCGCCGTGCAGTTCCTGCTGCTCGGAGATCCGTCGGTGCACCCGGTCGATCCGACGCCGCACGCCTTCTCGCGCTCGAAAACGGTGCGCCAGGCGCCGAAAGGTCTCGTCCATTCGGAGACGCGGACGTTCCGCCGCGAGCGGCTCGCCCGCACCGGCACCAACCTGACGCGGACGCTCGGTGCCGCAGTGCCGTCGAAAGACGCCATCCCGAAACCTGTCCGCCGCTTCCTGATCAAGGCAGCGGAGGAATCGGGGATGCTCAACCCGACGTTCAAGAGCTACCGGGTGACGTTTCCGTCTGCACAGCGGCGGCCGCGCAGTATGAATACGCTCCGGAGGCCAAAGCGACTGATCTTCGCGGCCCTGGGTTCGCTGGGAATCCCGACCAGGGGCGCCCGCATCTCCGCGATCATCGCCACGGTGGAGGGCGACAAGATCGTGCACGTCCGGCGCGTGCACAGCCGCTAGCCCCGGATGATCGTGGAAGGCGTCGTCATCCGCAGGCGAATCAACGTCGGCTCGAAGAGCGAGCACGACGCCGCTCTGCTCGTCAGCGAGGAAGGCACGTTCAAGCTGCGGCGATCGGGAGGACACCCATTTTCAGATCCGGACGTGCAGGCGCTCGTCGGCCTTCGGATTCGCGCCGAGGGATTCGTCACCGCCGGCCAGTTCATCATGACGCACTATGCCGTCGTGGATGACGAGACAGGCTGATGGTACGTCGGCTTGCTCGCTAGACGCGTGTCAGTCCTGTCAGTCGATAATCTCGATAACGGTAGTGCCAACGACAGAGTCCTCGACAAACGCCCGGATGGTGGCGAGACCTCTGTAGGCAATATCGCCCGGACGGAAAGTTGCCGTCGACTTGCCGTCGGCGTCCGATAGCGTCGCTTGCGCGAACGTGCCGAGCTGGAGGCCGTCGGCGTCGAACGCCCTGTAGATCACAGGCGTGCCCACGGACACCTTGCCGATGTCGCGCAATAACGTCGTGCGCACGACGGTCGTGTCGGTACCGTTTCCGCGGACGCTCGGTTCGTCCGCTGCCACGGCTATCCGATCGGGCAGCGCCGCGATGAAATTGACCGTGATGTTTGCTGACGTATCGTCGACCACGGCGCGAACCTGCGCCGCCCCCGTAACCTGCGGGCTGCGGAGGTTCGCGACCGCCCGGTTACCGGCATCGGCGACGATCGCCTTCGTCTTCTCGTCGGATCCCTCGGGCCCGAAGGAACCCGTATTGGTCGTAAAGGTAACCGTCCTCCGCGCTTGAGGCAGATCCGGAGAGATCGTTGCGACCACGAAGGTGATGGTGGCTCCGTCCGCTGGTCCCGTCGTCCTGCTTGCATCGACGGTAATGATGTCGGCGGCGATGCCGCCCACGAATTGCACTTCGATGGCGCGGGATATCGCGCCGATCGTCGCGTCGACACGTGCCGTGCCGGTGGTTTTCGTGCTTTCGAGCTGGACGATCGCCGTTCCCTCCGACGTCGCGGGCACGTCAACCGTCTGGCCGGATTTCCCGGGCGCGTACAGTGTCCCGGTGGATGTCTTGAACGTGATGGTGCGGTTGGCGGATGAGGTACGCGGGTCGATCGTTGCTGTGATCGTCGTACGGGAAAACCCGTTGGCCGTAATCGATGTCGGCGACGCAGCAAGGGAAAGGATGCCGTCCGCATTGTCGGGCCCGACGGTGAAGGCATCCGGATCGTGGCACGCCGCGCCGACCGCAACGAGCAAGAACAGCGGAACGTGAATCCAGCGGCACATGGCTTATCGGATCCGAATGATGGCCGTGCACGTCTGCGGTGGGGGAACGAATCCACCGGCAGCCCGCACCTCAGTGAACGTCACGTCGATCGTGGCAAATATCTTGCTCGTATCTGGGGTCGGAGCCAACGTCACATTCTGCTTGACGTGACCGTTGACGTCGACCGTATGACGGATGGGCACACCCGGAGGCGGCGATACGATCACGGCACCGCCAGGACGAACGGTATAGGTGACGTCCGCAACGGCGCCCACTGGTGTTGCCTGGCAGACAATCTCCGTCGTTCGAGCCTGCGGATCTGCCGCTGCGATATCGATCTCCGCCGGGCTACCCTCGCATTTTGATACGTGCAGGAACTCCATAAACGGGGAACCTCGCGGGCTACTTCTCCGGCTGCTCGGCCGGTTCGTTGAAACCGAAGGCCTTGGTAAACGTACCGCGGACATCCCAATCGAAGGAGAACGAGATGAACCACGTCGCTTCGATGTTCTGACGGTCCGTGACGAGCGGATTCGGATCGGACGCTTTCATCACCAGGATGCCGCTGGCGAGCCGGATCGCATCCGTCATGCGAAAGCCGCCACCGAGCAGAAGGTACTGGCTGTTGAATAGGGGCGCCCGACGGTTCGTCTCCGTGATCTCGCTGTTCCCGAAAGTGATGCCGATCATCGCCGAGGCGCGGCGTGTGAACGTCTGACCGAAGCTCCCGAGCGAGGACAGGGGCGCCGCCTTGTTGACGGGGCGGAAATAGATGTTGGTGCCGACGTACGGAAAGATCTCGTCGATGACCGGCGCGTAGGCGAGGCCCAGATCGGCGCTGATGTACCAACTGTGCCGCGTACTGAAATTCCCGACCGTGCTCGCAAGTATTTTTACGTCCATCAGAAGCTGCAGCGTGAGGTCGTCGACTGCCTTTGCGAGCGCCTGAGTTCGATCTGTGAGGGCGGTGACTACTGCCTGCAACGCCTTCGTCATGACGCCGAACAATCCACGGGTGGTTTTGACTCCATTCTGCACGGCATCGCGCGCCGCGGCTCCGCCAGCACCAGCAGGCTTGAGCTGCTCCGCGGTGAGGGCGGTGAGCCAGCTATCGAGAAGTGCAAGACTGGAATCGGTTCGCGACAGGCGCTGAATGCGGCTGTCGATTACGGTCGGGTCCCATGTAGCGTCGATCGCGTCCCTCACGTCTTCTTCCAGGCCAGGCAGTGCCGTGCCGCCAAACGCAAAGTCGCGCAGGTTGGTCAGCGCGGCTCGCGCCTCGCGGTCAGTCGCAGACGTACTCGCTCCGGCATCCGCCGCGGCGATGAGCCGGTCGTAGTCGGCGCGCGGAATCGAACCAGCCGCCTTGCGAGCGGCGGCGAGGAAATCGCGGAAGGTTCGTATCTGGTTCGCACGGTTCTCATGAAGGCTCAGCAGCGGCTGCAGGAACCCTTTGATGAATGCGTTGGTCGTCCGTGCCGGATCCATCTCGCGGCTGAAGATTGAGGTGGATGGCACTTCCACTGCCGCGCCTCCCGAAGCGCGTTCGATCGCCTCGATGAGCGCCAGCCGCAGGCGAGTCGCCATCCCCAGATCGAACCGCTCCGGACTGGTCACCGGGCGCATCGCCAGATCGATCGCCGTGAGCGCAGCCGCCCGGAATGCGGCAAGCTCCCGCGGCTGCGGATTGCGATACGGCGGTCCATAGCTGAAATTGATGCAGTAATAGCGATTGGCCTGCAGCCTCGGCAGCGTCAACTGGAATGTGGTGGCCATGCTGCCCTGCTGACGCCGCCACGTGCCACCCCGCCGCCAGACGAGCGACGTGTCTTCGCAGTCGAGCAGAGCCTCGGGCTCATTCGGCAGGAGTGCGTAGCTGGCGCTGACGACTTCGACCGTCGTTGGGATCGTGCCTTCGACGAGTATCGGCACGTCGAACGGAAGCCGCGTCCCGAACACGCCAGATTCCAGCGTGACCGTGACCTTTTCCATCTCCTGACCGAACGCGCCCGTGGCGCAGGTGCACACCAGCGCTGCGATCAGCGCAATTCGCATGGACGTCATATCTGGTCTGAGCCGCCGCGAAGTATATGCGACGACGGTGTTCACTGGCGCGACAAGATCAACTGGCGAGGATGTGTGTCGCTAAGTGTCTAGAAAGGACCATAGAGTCCGTTCGCCACGTCGCATGTGGCGGGGGAAAAAGGCACTATCGTGCCATGTACGCCGCGGACAGCTGCGAACTGAAAGGTTCGTAACGCCGGTATGGGGCTATGCCGTCGTGGACGACGAGATCGGCTGGGGATCAAGCCGTGGGTTCAGCGGGATCCTGACCGTCACCCGTGTACCCCCGCCGCCAGGTGCGGCGTCGATCGCCAGTTGACCGTTCACGATGGCCACGCGCTCGCGCATGCTGATGAGTCCGAGCCCCGCATGGTGGACGTGCGCCGGGTCGAAGCCGACCCCCGAGTCGGCAATCTCCAGCGTGATCTCGCGCTCATCGCACTGGACCGTCACCTGCGCCGAGTGGGCCTGGCTGTGACGGACGACGTTGTGCAGCGCCTCCTGCACGATCCGGAAGAGACACAGCGACACCGCGGGATCCACCGCCGGCATCTCGCCATGGCTGAACACCACGTGCACGTTGCGCCACGACGAGGTGTCCTCGCACAACGCCCGGAGCGAGGTGACCAGGCCAAGCGACCGCAGCCGTGACGGATGGAGCTCGTACGAGAGATCGTGTACGTCTCCGGCGATCTCGCCTACTTGTGATGAGAGCCGACGCAGCCGCGTGCGCAGCGCGTCCGCGTCGGGCTCGACCGAGCCCGCGTCGAGCTCCACGTTCAGCAGCGCCAGGCGTTGACTGATGTCGTCGTGCAGCTCGCGGGCGATCCGCTGCCACTCGTCCTCCTGGCGCGACAGCAGGCGCCGCGCCAGATCGCGGTTGATCTCCGACGCACGCTTCGATTCGGTGACGTCCCGGACGATGCTCAGCAGGCGATTGTCGTCCACACGCACGATCCGCGCCTCATAGAAGCGTGGTTCGTCCATCGGCAGCTCGTACTCGACGACGACGATGGCATCGCTCGCCCAGGCGCGCTCGAGCGCGTCCATCATCGTCGCGGCACACGGCGGCGGAAAGATCTCCGTGACAGTTCTGCCGAGGAACATCCCAGGCGGCGCGAACAGGAGACGGTCGTCGCGGGCGTGATAGTCGAGATATGTGCCATCGCGCCCCAGCACGAACATGAGGTCAGGAATGGCCCTGAGCAGGGCGTCGCTCCGCGCCTGGGCATTGACGACGGCCATCCGCAGCTCAGCGGCCTGGGCGTCCTGCGCCTCGCGCGAACGGGCGTGGGCCCGCTCCAGCTCGCCCACCAGGGCATTGATGCCATGGGCAATCGCGTCGAGTGCGTCGTGGCGCGGCGACACCGGCAGGCGCAAGTCGACCTGGCCCGACGCCAGGCGCTCGAGCGTCTGCAGCAACGCGGTCACGCGGTCAGGGTCGAACGAGATCGATTCCACCGTCATCCGTCAGACGTCGCTCGCATGACCCAGCACCATGTGCTCGGCGCAGACAGTTGGCCACAGGCCGGGCACGTCGTCATGAAAGCACGTGGTTTCGTACCCACAGATCGTCAAAAACGGCAACTCGCCGGTCAGCGTGTTCCACGTGCGTTCGACGGCGAGCATCGCCTCGGTGTTCCCTTGCTCACCCAGCGCCACGACCAGGGTGCCGAAGAGGGTCAGACGCGGGGTCTCGCCGTCGGCACACGTGGCGCGATAGTCGTCCAGCTCCCCAATAAACTCCGCCAGAACACCTGCGTCGGCACGCCCGTTCCGCATGATTCTGTGCAGCCCCTCTGAGGCGTCGAACACCCGGTAGCGCGGGTGCCGCGACGTATCCCAGCCGCGCGCACGAAGGCGCTCGTTCAGGGCGTCGCGAACCGGCGGCGTGACGATGGCGCAGGTCGCATCCCCACGGCGGAGCGCGTGGTGGAAGAAGTTGGCGAGGCCGTCGAGAAACGGCTTCGACCCCGTATGGAGAAGCATTGCGTGCATGCCGCCGGTCGCCAAGCCCGACAACGATTCGAGCGACGGCACGAAGAGCCGGCCGAGGAGTGCCTGTTCCAGGGCCGTCGACAGATCGCGCGCCGCGCGCGACTTCTGCACGTAGCCCTTTCCTCCGCGACGGAAGGCCGCGAGGACGGTGTCGTCGGACTGGTGCACACTCAGAAAAACGACCGGTGCCGCCGGTGTGCTGCCCTGCTGCATCGCCTCTAGCGTCTGAAAGCCGTCGAGTCCCGGCATGTCGACGTCGAGCACGATGACATCGGGTTGCAGGGCCGGCGCGGCGTCGACGGCCTGCCGGCCATCGGTCATCGTCCCCACCACGGTGAAGTCGTCGGACAGCATCGCCGCCACGGCATCGAGAAGCTGACGATGGTCATCGACGAGCAGGACTCTGGGCTTTGGTGCGGACCTTGTCGTTCGATAGAATCGGCGACCGGAAATGGCCACGGAGCCTGCAATCGTACTCGATCTCGCGAGCCAGCCACCTCGGCTCGATCAGAATCTCGCATGGTATCGACGCATACTCATGAAATCTCGACCGCAGGCCAGGGCGACGCGCACGATCTCACGGCGATCGTGGCGAAGGCGGTCGCAGGCTCGAATCTGACCACAGGCGTCGCTACCGTCTTTGTCGTCGGTTCAACGGCGGGAGTGACGACACTCGAGTTCGAATCAGGCGTGGTACAGGATCTCGACCGCGCGCTGCAGCGGCTCGCGCCGCGCGAAGGTGACTATCAGCATCACCTGCGATGGGGAGACGATAACGGCTCCAGCCACGTCCGTGCCGCGCTGGTCGGTCCGTCCGTCACCGTTCCCTTCGTCGGCACGAAGCTGATGCTCGGCACGTGGCAACAAATCGTGCTCGTGGAGTTCGACACTCAGCCGCGCCGGAGGCAGATCGTCATCCAGCTCCTCGGCGAGTAATGGCCACGCGCCGTTAGCTATAATCGCGGCCTCTCGTCCGGCACGGTCAGCAGCTGAGGAGGAAACCATGCGGTGGATTCCATTGGCGGTGGTGATCCTGTCCCTCCCGGAGCCAGCCTTCGCGCAGGAGTGGGCGCGCTTCGTCAGCACTGACGACGGCTTCAGCGCGAACTATCCCGGTCAACCGGCACTCGCCGTCACGACATATCCGACGGAATACGGCCAGACGCTGCCGGCGCGCGTCTACCGCGCGATCGATGCGTTCGGCCGCTACTCCACGACCGTCGTCGACTATCGCGGCCTCGAGAAGCTGCACACCGCTCGAGTGGCGAAGTGCCTGGCGGCAAAGGGGGCGAATCAACAGGACGGCGACACGTGCCAGAATGACTTCCGGCTGGATATCGCCGGCGCGACCGACCATGCGGTGTGGAACTACATCAAGCGCGACGGCGTGAAGATGACGCACTACATGTACTACTTCATCGAGCTCGTCTCCGGGCGCCTGCTCCAGATGACGAACGCCGATCGATCGCGCACCTACGCGGCGATCCATCAGCACGCCGGCCGTCTCTACATTCACGAAGCCACCGTCGGTTCCGGAACGCCGGAGCCGATCCTGTTCATGCAGTCGCTGGCGTGGGCCGACGAGAAGGGGCTCGCCATCCGCTATCGGACCATCTACACCGAAGGCTACGGGGAATGGGCGTTTCCGCGCGAGCGTCCGCCGTTTACGCTGCGGGACCTCACCACATCGATCGACGGCGTCGTTCGACCGCCGCGATAAGGAGACAGCCATGGTGTTCAAGGCCCTCGGCACCGCCCTCGTCTGTGCGATTTGCCTGACCGCCTCTCCCGCGGCCCATCACTCGCATGGCAATTACGACATCACCCGGTGGACCACGATGGCAGGCGTCGTGAAACTGATCGTCCTGATCTCCCCGCACTCGATCGTCCACCTCGACGTCAAGAACGCGAAGGGCGAGACGAGGACCTGGGCCCTCGAGGCGACCAACCCGCAGACCATCTACTTGAAGGGCGTCAAGAAAGAGGATGTGCGCGTCGGCGACCCGATCACGGTTCGCTGCCATCCGCTCAGGGACGGCAGCGCCGGCTGCCTCCTCGGGTTCGTGACGCCGATGCATGGCGACAAGGCGAGAGGCCATGGGGTCGAGCTGGAGTGGGACTAGTCGGTCAGCGGGTCCCCGCCGCCGGCGCAGGCCGCGTCCCGCTGATCGTCGCGTGGACCGCGGCGATGTGTGCCTCGCGGATCGTGTCCCAGCGCTCGAATCCCTTGTAGGCGTCGAGCGTCAGCGTCTTCTGGATGTCCGACAGGCTGCGGCCCGCGGCGACACCGGCTGCCACGCCCTTCGAGATGTCGAGCAGATACTGCAGCGACTGCATCGCGTCCTTCTTCGTACCTGACAGGGCATGTCCCGTGAGCGCGTGCTCGTAGTCGAGGGCGTTGATGGTCGTCAGCGCGTCGATCCACGACCCCACAGTCGGGGCAAGCCCGCCGGGGAGCCGCTTCACCTGCAGGATGTCCGCACTGAACACCGCGCGCTCGTCCGGGAAATGCAGCACTGAACTGTCGTCCGCGTGCGCCACGCCCAGATACGTCATCGTCACGCGCTTTCCGCCCAGCGTCACGGTGTGGCGATCGGTGTAGGTGATCGCCGGGGCATGCACATCGCTCACCGATCCGCGCGCGATCTCGGCTCCGCTGAGCACGTCATCGCGGTTGTAATCGAACATGGCGAAGCGCTCGCTGTACGCGCCCGCCGCCTCGCTGCGCTCGACCAGTCCGTTCTTGTTCGCGTCGATCTTCACAGCGTCGGCGGGCAGCGGCGGGTTGCCCGCCGGCGGCGCGAGCGCCGTCAGCATGTTGCGGTGACCGACGAACTCCGCGGTGTCGGCGAATACGACGCCGCCGGAGGCGTGGTCCCAGTCGCGATGCGTGTACAACACGTACCGGACGGGCACCTTGAAGCGTGTCGCATACTCCGCCTTCAGCCAGCGCGCGAAGTCGCGGTTGATTGGGTCGCTCATGATGATGCCCTCGGGCGTCACGAGGAACACGGTGTAGTGGTTGTTGTTCTGCGCCCGATACAGCTGCCCGGTGACGTTGACGATGCCGCGCTGCGGCGGCTGCGCGGCAGCCGGAGGCTGCTGGGCCGACGTGCCCGTGGTGAGGACGAGCGTGCAGACGATGAGGACGGAGGTGATCAGTCGCATCGGCGTTCTCCCGCTGTGTCAGGTCAAGGGGTCGGCCGAGTCTTTTTCGTCGCCTTGAGCGCAGGAATGTCCTGCTCCATGGCCATCACCGTTGCACCGCCCGTGAGCTCCTTCAGCATGGCATCGGCCTGCTGGTGATCCGGATGCGCGTGGCTGCCGAGAATGATCTTGATGTCGTTGAGCGTGAAGCCAAGCTTCTGGACCGATGCGCGCAGCAGCGGCACGGTGTCCTCGTAATTCGTGTTGATCAGGATGTGACCTTGCGGCGCGGTGAAGAGATACGAGTTTTTCAGCGTTGCGGTCCCGACATAGTGGAGGTTCCCGATGATCGTGTGCGCGGGGAACGCGACTTTGTCCTGCGTCCGATCCTGCTGCGTCTGCGCACGGACAAGCGCCGATGCTGTCCCAACGGCGACAAGCAGCACCACCGCGCATCGTGTGTTCGAAGTCACGAGTCGCATGACATGTGTCCCTACCTTGGCCACGAATTGTTGATCATCAGGGCCTCGGCTAGACCTCGTTGTGAACGACCTTCCCGCCCACAACGGTCATCACCGACCGCACGCGCTTGATCTGATCGTCGGGCACGGTGAAGTAGTCGCGGTCGAGGACCGCGAGATCGGCGTGGTTGCCCACCTCGATCGAGCCGAGATCGTCCTCCCAGATGAACCACTTGGTGGCGGCCGTCGCGAGCCAGAGCGTCTCCTGACGCGTCAGCGTCTGATCGCCGAGGATCGGCTCCCCTGCCAGGTTCCTGCCGGTAATCATCGTGGAGAAGTTG
>Ga0079218_10000305_pt1 | contig 13727 bp, 12 predicted proteins | sample NCCompost_FD_77181 | JGI IMG/M metagenome (GOLD analysis project Ga0079218, IMG submission 77181) | Agricultural soil microbial communities from Utah to study Nitrogen management - NC Compost | ecosystem: Environmental > Terrestrial > Soil > Agricultural land | place: USA: Utah | collected... | reverse complement strand
TCGTGGCGCTCGACGTGGAGTCTGGCGCCGCACGGACACTGCGCACCGTGCCCGGCACGCTCGTGGACGAAAGCTATCTGTCGGTCCCCGAACCGGTGTGGTTTCCGGCCGCGAACGAGCAGCGCGCGCACCTCTTCTACTACCCTCCCCGCAATCGCGACTGCGCGCCGATGCCGGGCGAGCGGCCGCCGCTCGTGGTGATCAGCCACGGCGGCCCGATCGCCGCCGCCGACTCGACGCTCGATTACGGCATCCAGTTCTGGACCAGCCGCGGCTTTGCCGTCGCCGACGTGAACTACGGCGGCAGCACCGGCTTCGGCCGCGAGTACCGGCGCCGTCTCAACGGGCAGTGGGGCGTCGTCGACGTCGTCGATTGCATCCGCGCCACCGAGTTCCTGGTGCGTGAGGGGAAGGCCGATCCGGCGCGCCTGATCATCCGTGGTGGCAGTGCGGGCGGGTTCACCACGCTGGCGTCGCTCACCGGCTATCCCGAGGTGTTCAAGGCGGGCGCCAGCTACTTCGGCGTGAGCGACCTCGAGGCGCTGATGCAGGACTCGCACAAGTTCGAGGCGCGCTGCCTCGACATCCTCGTGGGCCCGTATCCGGCGATGAAGGCGCTGTACGAAGCGCGCTCGCCGATTCACCACGTGGATCGGCTCGTGTGCCCGCTCATCCTGCTGCAGGGGCTCGAGGACAAGGTGGTGCCGCCGAACCAGTCGGAGATGATGGCCGACGCGCTGCGCCGCAAGGGCCGTCCGGTGGCCTACATCACCTTCGCGGGCGAGCAGCACGGCTTCCGCAAGGCCGAGAACATCATCCGCAGCCTGGAGGCCGAGCTGTATTTCTACGGCGCGGTGTTCGGGTTCCAGCCGGCCGATCGCATCGAGCCGGTCTCCATCGAGAACCTGCCACGCTGAGCCCGCGGTCTGATACTGCTGGGCTCGCCCCTGTTTCACAGTATTCGGTCCCGGCCCTTCCGTCGTTGATCCCAGCAGCGTTAGACTCCGGCTCAACCGTCGGGCAGACAGCTCGCGTTTGGCCGCAAGACAGGAGGCGTAGATGAGAAGGACACTCTACTGGGCCTATTGGTCCGGGCTCGTGTTGATCGTCGCCGCGCTGGTGGGAACGGCAGGAACCAGCACCGTGGCTCAGGGGCGGAGCGGCGACCGCGTCGCGCAGGTGCCAGACCCACCGATGCGTCCGGACGGGCTCGGGCCACAGCTGGTCTGCGGCACGCCGCACCCGGACCCCGAGACGGTGCGACTCGTCGAGGAATACACGTTACGGCGCGCCGACATCTCGGCCGAGCTCACGGCCAGCCACGTCGTCCCGGTGTACGTGCACGTCATTCACCCGTCCAACGGAACCGGCGGGGTCGTGACCACCGGGCAGATCAACAACCAGATCTCGATCCTCAACGCGGCCTATGCGACGTCGACGTTTTCGTTCTCGTTGGTGAGCGTGGACCACACCAACAACAGCACCTGGTACACCTGCGCCGGTGGGAGCTGCGAAACGCAGATGAAGAACGCGCTGCACAAGGGCGGCTCGAACGCGCTGAACATCTACGTGAACAACATGGGCGGCGGGCTGCTCGGTTGGGCCACGTTCCCCTGGCAGTACGCCTCGGCGCCGACGCTGGACGGCATCGTGGTCCTCTACAGCTCGTTCCCTGGTGGCAGCGCGGCGCCCTACAACCTTGGCGACACGGCTACTCACGAAGTGGGCCACTGGATGGGGCTCTATCACACGTTCCAGGGCGGCTGTAACGGTCAGGGCGACGGCGTCAGCGACACGCCGGCAGAGAGGTCGCCCGCGTTTGGCTGCCCGGTTGGCCGCGACTCGTGCAGGAACAAACCGGGGCAGGATCCCATCACCAATTTCATGGACTACACGGACGACGCGTGCATGAACGATTTCAGCTCGGGGCAGGATTCGCGCATGAACACGATGTGGGCGTCGTATCGCTGACCACCCGCGCCCTGGCGCGCGCCAGGGCGCTACTCCCTCGTGTCGCTCAGGACGCCCCAGTCCACCATCACCCGCCCGTTGCTGCACACCCACGCCGCTGCGCGGGTGCCGGTGCGCAGCACGCCCTTGCGCGTCTCGATGCGAGTCCAGTCGGCGGCGGTGAAGGGTTCGCCGAGCATGCGGAACAGCGCCGACGGGTCGTCGGTTCCGGGATGCGTGAGCGAAACCTGCTCGGTCGTGTCGGCGTCGGTCCGGATGCGAAGCGTCGTCGTGCCGATCTGGCGCTGATAGCCGATGACGACGCCCGTATAGACCGTCAGGTTGTTCCGGTCACACGCGAAGGTCTCAGGGGCACGTTGCCGCCCCGCACGCTGCGTGGCGTGAAGACCCTCGACCGCGGGAACGAGCAGGCAGACCGACGCGAGAGCGATGGCACTGGGCCTCACGACCCGAGGGTACTCCCCAAAGCCCCAAGGCCCAAGGCCGCGTCAGCGTCAGCTCCGCGTCTGCACGTGGATGAGGGTGAATTCGGCGCCGCTACCGCGCGGCTTCACCGAGACGATGTGGTTGTCGGCCTCGCTGCCGGCGCCGAGCTGGATCTCGTCGCGTGAACGCTGCTTGCAGCGCGGTGCGGACTCGCCGTCCTTGAAGTCCAGGTTGCCGTGGCATTCCGTCACGGCGCCGAACTTCGCGAGCTCCTTCTTGTAGTAGTCGACAATCGCCTCGGTGTCGGCCGTGTCCTCGTAGCGCGCCACCGCCACCTTGACGCCGAAGAAGCCGCCTTCGATGTTGACGTTGGCGTTCTCGTGCTCTTCGTCGCGGAGGGCGCGCGCGCCGGCGTGCACGGCGAGGCCGGTGTCGGGCGGCGTGTCGGCGTCGGCTTTCACCGACAGGTTGCCGACCGGCGTCGTGATGCTCACGTTCTTGTTGCGGCCGTCGTCGTCCTTGTCCACCGAGATGCCGCAGCCCGCCGTGACGGGCAGGAGTCCGAGGAGAACGAAGAGCGCGGGGCGAAGAGCACCGGTTCTCATGAACAGCCTCCCAGTTTGCATGCCGGTGTAGACGGGGGAGCCTCCGGCCGGGTTCCGCGACAGGGCCGGCGGGACCAGGGACCAAGGACCTTAGATCGGGTGGGCGCGGACGACGCGGTCGTTCAGCTCTACTCCGAACCCCGGGCGCGACGGGACCGCAATCGACCCTTGGACGAACTGCTCGGCTGGTTCGAGCACCTCCGACCGCCAGGCCGCTTCGCCCCACTGAAGCTCCAGCAGGCGGAAGTTCCGCAGCACGGCGCACACTTGCACCGACGCCGCCGTGGAAACCGGCCCACTCGGGTTGTGTGGCGCCACCGCTACGCCGTCGGCGTCCGCCATCGCGGCAATCCGCGTCAGCTCGAGCAGCCCGCCGCAGTGCTTCACGTCGGGCATGATGACGTCCACCGCCTTCGTGCGGGTGAGCGGCGCGAAGCCCGACACGCCGAACAGCACCTCGCCGCCCGCCATCGGCTGACTGATGCGCCGGCGGATCGCCAGCGTCTCGTCCAGCTTTTCCGGCGCCACGGGCTCCTCGTACCACGCCAACCGCACGGGCTCGAGCTCCTTGGCCACGCGGACGGCAAGCTCCACGTCGAAGAAGCTGTGGCAGTCCACCATGATCTCGACGTCCGGACCGACGGCGTCGCGCATCGCGCGGGCGGCGAGGATGCCGGATTGGACGGCCGCGCCGATGCGGTCCGGCGGCGATCCCACGGGAGGAAAGCCGTCCCACGGCGCCGCCTTGATCGCGCGGAATCCGTCGGCGTTCGCCGCGCGCGCCGCGTTCGCGAACCCCTGCGGGACGCGCGGCGTGGTGGCGCGATTGACGTTGGCGTAGACCGGCAGCCGGTCGCGCACCGCGCCGCCGAAGAGCGCCGAGGCCGGCACGTCCAGCGCCTTGCCGGCCAGGTCCCACAGCGCCTGCTCGATCGCGCTGAATGCGGTGGCCTGCACCAGCCCCTTCGACGCCAACGCGAGCCCGCGCTGCCGGAAGTTCTCGATGTCGAGCGGCGAGCGCCCCTGCACGAGCTCGAACAGCCCGCGCAGTTCGGTCTCCATGCGCGCCGCGTCGGCGCGCGTCGTGTTGGCGAACCCGAACGCGTCCGAGGCCTCGCCGAGCCCGGTCAGGCCGGCATCAGTCCGCAGCCGGACGATCAGCCACACGGTGCGCTCGGTGGCGCGCACCGGCAGGAGCTCGAACGCGGTCACTTTCAATCGTGGGGCCGCCTCGAGCCAGCGGGGCGCGAGCCACGCGCCGGCAGCCGCGCCGCAGACCGTCAGGAACGTGCGCCGGGTGGGGGGCATCGCGCCTGTGATATATCACGGCCGGTATGGTGTCGCAGCGCGTCAACGCGGAGCGCGTGATGCTGCTGGCGTGGCCGCGCGCCATCCTGCTGCAGGTGGCGCACCCGCTCGTGGCGGCCGGCGTCGCCGAGCACAGCAGCTTCGCCGATGGCGGCTTTGCCGCGGTGCACCGTCTCTGGCAGACGGTGCAGGCGATGCTCGCGCTGTCGTTCGGCGACGAAGTGGAGCAGCAGGGGGCGATCGAGGGCATCCTCGCCATTCATCGCCGCGTGCACGGCACGCTTCGCGAGGCAGTGGGTCCGTTCGCCGCCGGCACCCGCTATTCCGCCGAGGACCCGGACCTGGTGCTCTGGGTCCACGTGACGCTGCTCGAGTCGATGGTGCTGGCGCACGACGCGCTGCTGTCGCCGCTCTCCGGCGAAGAGCGCGACGCTTACTGCGCCGAGTCGGCGTGGGTACCCGTGGCGCTCCTCGCGCGCAAGGAGGACGTGCCCACCACCTGGCAGGCTGCGCAGGACTACCTCCAACGCGTCCATGCCTCGGGAACCCTGGCGGTCGGACGGGACGGCCGCGCCGTGGGGCAGGCCGTGCTCTCGCCGCCGCTCGGGCCGCTGGCGATGCCGCTCACGGCGATCGTGCGCTTCCTCACGCGCGCCTGGCTGCCCGAAGACGTCCGGCGCCTCTACGGATTGTCGTGGAGTGAGGCCGACGCGCGGCGGCTGCCGCGCGTCCTGACGGCCATGCGCGCGGCGCGGCGGGTGCTGCCCGCGCGCGCCGCGCAATGGTCCGAAAGCCGCAAGACGGTCAGGTAAGTCAGGTAGGTCTGGCCCTCAGTCTCAAGCCGTCACTTCTTGGCGCCGGAGTATTCCAACATCTGCGTGGTCAAGTCCAGCGGGTACGACACCTTCACGTCGGTGATGGCGCCCGTGGCGTCGGTGACCGGCGTCAGCTTCGGCATCACGAAGCCGCTGTAGGAGGGCAGCTTGAGCGCCTCCACGCGGGCCAGCACCTCGTCGCGCAGCTTGGCGTCGAAGTGGATGCCGTGCGCGTCGAAGAGCGCCTTGGCGGCGGCGTAGTCGCCGGTGGACTTGATGCGCTGCACCTCGGCCAGGAGCTTTCCGGCGCCGTCGCGGAACGCCTTCGGGTCCACCATCACGTAGTAGGTCTTGTTGTCGCGCTGCCGCACCTCGATCGCCTTGGTGTTGGCCATCAGCCACCGCACGATCATCTGGCGGTTGCGCATGTGGTCTTCCTCGATCTGGGTGCCGCGCCGCACGCGCCGCAGCTGCGTGATGGCGTTGCGGGTATAGAGCTCGTACTCGGTGCGCGCGATCGCTTCCTGCTCGGCGGCCGGCACGATGCCGAGCTCCGCCAGCTTCGGGTCGCTGAGGAAATAGAGGCCCACGAGATCGGCGCGCCCTTCCTCGAGCGCCGAGAAGTACTCCTTGATGGCGTCCTGCGGCGAGCCCTTGAAGCCGTCGGCCTGGCGGCCCGACGCGTGGCCAATCACCTCGTGCATGTCGGTGAGGAGCTCGGCCGACAGCGCGCCGTGCTTGTTGGTGCGCTCGGATTCCTCGGGTGTCCACGAGAACTCGCTTCGCATCGTGCCCGGCGTGCCGTTGTCGCCGGCTTCGCGGACGTTGCTCAAGCTCACCGATTTGCTGCCATGCTGCTCGCGGATGGTCTGATCGTTGGGCAGGTTGATGCCGACCGGCGTCACCGGGCCCGAGTCGCCGGTCTCCACCACGACGTCGATGGCGTTGGCCACGATGCCCTTCACCATCGGCTTGCGGAACTTCGCGTCGTACGGCATGCGGTCCTCGAACCACTGCGCGTTGTCGGCGAACTTCTGGATGCGCAGGGTCTTCTCGCGGTTGACGTAGAAGACCACCCCTTCCCAGCCGCCCTTCACGCCGCGCGCGTCCAGATACACCTCGATGAAGCCGTTGATGGTGTCCACGGGCGACGAGGTGTCCTTCACCCACGCGATGTCGTATTTCTCGCGGTCGGCCTTTTCACCCGTGCGGTAGAACTGCACCAGCGCGCGCAGCGCGGCCGCCATCGGCTCGGTGGCAAACGGAATCGCCGCCTCGAGGTGCTTCACGACCTCGGTAATCTCCTTCGAGTAGCGGCCGCCGATGCGGTAGACCTCCTCGACGAGCTTCCCGTCCCGCTTCACGAGACGGGAGTTGAGCCCGTACTTCTCGGTGAAGCCCTTGAGGTCGGCGAGGCTGACGCCGGAGTAGAGGTTGTTGGCGCTGGCGGTCAGGATGTCTTTGCCAGGCGGCGGTGTCTTTGCCGTGGCGATGGGATCGACGGCGGCGTCGAAGAACATCGGGTTCAGCCGCGCCAGCATGGTGTCGAGCGACTCGTTGGCGGGCGGCTGCACCGTCGCGCCGTTCTTGACGGCGGTCTTCACCGCGGCGGCGAGTTTCTCGGGCGTCGTCTGGAGCAGGAACTTCTGCGCCGTGAGGTTGTTGAAGGGCCCGTTGTTGATCCAGAACAGCTTCGTGTAGCGCTGCACCTGCGCCAGCGTCTCGGCGTCGACGCCCTGTGGATGGGTGACGACGGCTTCGAGCAGCGCGCGCATCTCGAGCGCGTAGCGGTGCTTCTGATCGATGAAGATGTCGCGCCCGGCGATGGCCGCCTGGTACAGATGCCAGACGAGCGTCTTCTCCTTGAGCGACAGCTCGTTGAAGCCGTCGGCATAGAGCTGGATGACCGAGGCGTCGTCCACCGTCTCGAGCAGGTACTTCCGCCCGGTCGCTGGCGCCGCGGCCGGCGCGGTGGCGGTCGCGGCAGGCGCCTCGGATTCGGTGCCGAAGCCGATGCTGCAACCGCCGTTTCCGCTGCCACAGGCGGCCGTGAAGACCGCCGCCAGGACGATGATCCGCTTGTCGATTCGTGTCGTCGCGTTAAGCACCGTGCCCCCCTTGCCCTTGATACTATGTCGGTTTCCAAAGGAGATCGGATTCGTGCACTACATGCTCATGTACGACGTCGTGGACGATTACGTCACCCGCCGGGCGCCGCTGCGGGCGGCACACATCGGTCTGGCCCGTGAGGCCGTGGCGCGGGGCGAGCTCGTGCTCGGCGGCGCGCTCAACCCGCCCGAAGGGGTCATGCTACTGTTCCGGGGCGATTCGCCGGCCGCGGCCGAAGCGTTTGCGAAGGCCGACCCCTACGTCCAGAACGGTCTGGTCCGGAGTTGGAGAGTGCGCGAGTGGACGACGGTGGTCGGCCCGGACGCGCAGGTGAAGCTGCCCGACGTAATCAGCTGAACGCGTAGGGGCACATCTTCAGACGTGCCCGACAAAGGAACGCCGTTAAGGCGTTCCGGTAGATAGATGGAGACACCGATGACGAAGAGCATTCTGGCGGCCGTCGGGCTGACGGCGGCGTTCGCGGCCGGCTTTGCGGTGCGTGGGTTCGTACCGGGCGAGCCGGTGGCGTATGCGCAGTCCAACCGCGTGTTCGAGCTGCGCACCTACACGGTGCCCGCCGACAAGCTCGAGGCGCTGCACAAGCGCTTCCGCGACGAGACGGTGCCGAAGTTCTTCCCGCGCCACGGCATGGCCAACGTCTGGTACGGCAAGCCGATGGACGCGCCGTTGTCGCAGACCACCATGGCCTACATGATCGGGTTCCCGAGCCGCGAGGCGGCCAAGAAGAGCTGGGATTCGTTCCGGGCCGATCAGGACTGGGCCAGAGTGGCCAAGGGGTCGGGTGTCGGACCGGTGAAGATCGAGTCGGTGTACTTCGAGCCGGCGGACTACTCGCCCCTGAAGTAGGGCGCAGGGCGGTCTGAAGACCGCCCTCTACGTACAATCCCTTCAGTGTCCGCTGCTGCCGCCCCGAGCACGGGTCTGCCCGGCGCGCAGTCGCATCGGGTCATCTTCATCGACCTGGCGCGCGCGCTCGCCGTGTTCTTCATGCTCTACGGCCACACGATCGACGCCCTGCTCGCCCCGGGCTACCGCGGCGGCGTGTGGTTCGACGCGTGGCAGTTCCAGCGTGGGCTCACGTCGAGCCTGTTCCTCATCCTCGCCGGCTTTGCGTTCAGCATCGCCACCGGACGCCACTGGTCGTCGCACATCCGCATGACGCCCTCCTGGTGGCGCCGGGTGCGACGCTTCGCCTGGTTCGTCTTTCTCGGCTACTCGCTGCACTCGCCGGTGGGCCGGGCCGTGGACCTCAAGTACGCCACCGAGGCGGCGTGGCGCACGTTCTTTGCCGTGGACGTGCTGCAGCTGATTGGCGTCACGTTCATCGCGGTGCAGTGCCTGGTGCTCGTCACGCGCACGCGCGTGCGCTTCACGTGGACGGCCGTTCTCCTGGCGATCATCCTCGTGGCCATCTCGCCGACCTTCTGGGCGATCGACTGGAGCCGCTGGCTGCCGATGTGGGCCTGGGGCTATCTGTCGCCGGTGCTGGGGCCGTCGTTTCCGCTCTTCCCGGCCGTGCCGTGGTCGGCGTTCGTGCTGGTGGGGGCTGCGCTCGGGCAGATCTACTCGAGCTGGGGCGGCTCGCACCTCGACGGTTTTGCGAACCGCGTGCTGCTGCTTCCCGGAACCCTCATGGTGGCGGCGGGCTACGGCGCCGCCTACCTGCCGCTGGCGGTCTTCGCCAACGGAGCGCGCAGCGTGCTGCCGGTGGACCTCCTCATCCGCACCGGCGCGTGCCTCGCGATCATGGGCGTCATCGCCCACGCGAGTCAGCGCGTGGTGCGCCTGCCGCGCGTGTTCGGCGCGGTGGCGCAGGAGACGCTCGTCATCTACTTCTTCCACCTCTGCGTGATTTACGGGTCGGCCTGGAGCTACGGGCTGGTGCAGTTCTACGGCGCCTCGCTCGGGCCGGCGCAGACCGCGGCCATCGTGGGAGGGCTCGTGGTGGCGATGTCGGCGATGGCGTGGTGGTGGAACTGGCTGAAACACGCCCGGCCTCGCGCGGCCCGCTACACCGCGTTCGCCGGTTGCGTCGTACTGATTGGCGGCATTCTGTTCTAGAGTTGGTCAAAAGCCGTCTCGCCTCTCGAATCCAGAGCGGGGCCGCTGTATGATCGCCACCTCTCCAGGCCTGAGGGGTCAGGGATTCGGAGGGGGCTCCCAATGTTTGACGCCCTGTTTCAGGCGCTCTTTTCGTATCGTCCCGTCGTCTTCCAACAGGGCGAATTCCGGTTCGATCTCACCGGCGCGTCGCTCTTCGCCGCCGTGCTGGCCGCAGTGGCGGCGGGGCTGGCCGTTTTCACGTACCGCCGCGTCCAGGTAACCCAGGGGCGCCCCCGGGATCGCGTCATCCTCACCGCGATTCGCCTCGCGATCCTCGGCCTCCTCCTCTTCTGTCTCTTCCGTCCGACGCTGGTCGTGCGGGCAGCCGTCAACCAGCAGAACGTCGTGGCCGTCCTGCTCGACGACTCGAGCAGCATGCAGATCCCCGATGCCGGCGGGAAGACGCGTGGGCAGTGGGTCCAGGACGAGTTCGGGGTGCCCACGGCGCCGCTGCTGAAGTCGCTCGGCGACCGCTTTCTGGTGCGCGTTTTCCGTTTTTCCTCCGCGGCCTCCCGGGTTCAGTCGGCCAAGGAGCTGACGTTCAACGGGTCGCAGACCAAGCTCGGCGCAGCCTTCGACGGCGTCCGTGAAGAGCTGGCCGGCCTGCCGGTGGCGGGCGTCGTGCTGGTGTCCGACGGCGCCGACACGAGCGAGGCGTCGCTCAGCCAGGCGATGCTCGGCCTCAAGGCCGAGAAGCTGCCGGTGTTTGCGGTGGGCGTTGGCAGCGAAGCGCTGCCGCGGGACATCCAGGTGGACCGCGTGACCGTGCCGCGCACGGTGCTCAAAGGCGCGTCGCTGCTGCTCGACGTCGTGGTGGCGCAGACCGGCTTCAACGGCCGCACCGTGACGGTGGACGTGGAAGACGACGGGCGCATCATCGGTTCGGAAAAGGCCGTGCTGCCCACCGACGGCTCGCCGGCCACGGTGCGCGTGCGCGCCGTGGCGTCGGAGTCGGGGCCGCGCCTGTTCAAGTTCCGCGTCGCGCCGCAGGACGGCGAGGTGGTGCCGCAGAACAACGCGCGGGAGGCGCTGGTGAACGTGCGCGACACCCGCGAGCGCATCCTCTATTACGAAGGCGAGCCGCGGTTCGAGATGAAGTTCATCCGCCGCGCCGTGGCCGACGACAAGAACCTGCTGTCGGTGGCGCTGCAGCGCACGGCCGACAACAAGTACATGCGGCTCGACGGCGAACCCGAGGAGGTCGTGGGCGGCTTCCCGAAGACGCGCGACGAGCTGTTCCGCTACCGCGGTCTGATTCTCGGCAGCGTGGAGGCGGGCGCGTTCTCCGGCGACCAGCTGCAGATGATTGCGGATTTCGTCGATCGGCGCGGCGGCGGCCTGCTGATGCTGGGTGGCCCGCGCGCGTTTGCCGAGGGCGGTTACGGCGGCACGCCGGTGGCCGACGCGCTGCCGCTGCAGATCGATCCCAAGGTGCGGGCGTCGGATCCGGCACCGCTGGCGCGGCTGAAGGTGGCGCCCACCAAGGCGGGCGAGGCGCACGCCGTGACGCAGGTCATGCCCACGCAGGCCGCGTCGGTCGCGCGCTGGGGCCAGCTGCCGCAAGTGAGCAGCGTCAACGCGCCGCTGCCGCTCAAGGCGGGTGCCACCGCCCTCCTCACCGGCGTGGACCAGCGCGGCCGCAACCAGATCGTGCTCGCGTCGCAGAGCTTCGGCCGCGGCAAGGCGATCGCCTTCACCGCCCAGGATTCCTGGGAGTGGCAGATGCACGCCACGATTCCGCTCGAGGATCAGACACACGAGCAGTTCTGGCGCCAGCTGATGCGCTGGATGGTGGACGGCGTGCCTGACGTCGTGGACGTGCGGATGACCGATCGCGTCGAGCCGGGCGAGCCGGTGCAGATCGACGCCCGCGTCGTGGACAAGTCGTTCGTGGAGAAGAACGACGCCACCGTGGTGGCTCATGTGGTGCGGCCCGGCGGGGCCACGGTGAACGTGCCGCTCCAGTGGACCGGCGAGCGCGACGGCCAGTACCGCGGCCTGTTCGTCAGTACGGAGGCTGGAGCCTACGAAGTGACGGTGGATGCCACGCAGGGGAACGAGACGCTGGGGTCGGGCACCGGCTACGTGCGCGCCGCCGCCGGCGACGCGGAGTATTTCGATCCGGTGATGCACGCCGCGCCGCTCCGCCGCATCGCCGAGGAGACCGGCGGGCGGTTTTACACGGCCGACTCGGTGACCAACATCGCCGAAGACGTCCGCTACGGCGGCCGCGGCGTGACGGCCGTCGAGCAGCGCGAGCTCTGGAACATGCCGATCATCCTGATGGCCCTCATGGTGCTGGTGTGCGCCGAGTGGGGCTACCGGCGCCTCGTGGGGCTGGTGTAGGGGACTGGTGTAGCCCGATGCTGAAGGCTTTTCTCCTGATCGTCGTCGGCCTCGCGGGCGACCCCGAGCACGGCAAGACGTTCCACACGTGGGGGACCAACCTGGCGCAGGCGTCCGAGAAGCTCGGCATCGCGTCCGAGAACATGGCGTTCCTCGTGGACGCGCCGGCCGAGGGCGATCAGAAAGTGACGGGCCGCGCCACCAAGGACGAGGTGGCCAAGGCGCTGCAAGGGTTCGGCGCGCGGGCCGGCGCCAACGACGTCGTGTTCGTGGTACTCATCGGCCACGGCAGCTACGACGGCCGCGCCGCCAAATTCAACATGCCCGGCCCCGACATGACGGCGGCCGACTTCAACGCGCTCTTCACCAAGCTGCCGACCAAGCAGATCGTGTTCGTCAACACCGCGAGCGCCAGCGGCCCGATGGTGGCCGATCTGTCGGGCGCGAGCCGCACCATCGTCACCGCCACCCGCAGCGGCGCCGAGCAGTACGCGACGCTCTTCGGCGGCTTCTTCATCGACGCGCTGGTGTCCGAGGCGGCCGACAACGACAAGAACAAGCGGGTGAGCGTGCTCGAAGCGTTTTTGTTCGCCAAGGCCGAGGTGACCAAGGCCTACGAACGCGAAGGGCTGCTGGCCACCGAGCACGCCCTCCTCGACGACAACGGCGACAAGGACGGCAGCCAGGATCCGGGCGCCACCGGCAAGGACGGGCGCGTCGCCAACATCGTCTCGCTCGGGACCGTCGGCGGCGACAACCTGCCCAGCGACCCCAAACTGCGCGCGCTGTATCTCGAGCGGCGCGAGCTCGAACGGCGCGTCGAGTCGCTCCGCCTGCTCAAGGAGAGCATGGAGCCCGGCCGCTACACCTCGGAGCTCGAGAAGCTGGTGACCGCGATCGCGTTGAAGACGCGTGAAATCCGCACGGCCGAAGGACGCTAAAGGAGCCCATAGCCGATGAGTGACCGCAACTCCACCATGAGCCAGCCCGTCGATCTGCAGTCGCCGGACGACATCGCCCTGGCCGATCGGATGAACGCCGGCCGGCAGCAGATCGTCAGCGAGCTCAAAAAGCTCATCATCGGCCAGGACGAGGTGATCAACCAGGTCCTGATGACGCTGTTCGTCGGCGGCAACAGCCTGATCGTCGGCGCGCCGGGCCTGGCCAAGACGCTGCTGATCTACACGATCTCGCGCGTCCTCGACCTCAAGTTCTCGCGCATCCAGTTCACGCCCGACCTGATGCCGTCCGACATCACGGGCACCGACCTGGTGCAGGAAGACGCCACCACCGGCCGGCGGCAGATGGTGTTCGCGCCCGGCCCGATCTTCGCCAACATCGTGCTCGCGGACGAGATCAACCGCACGCCGCCGAAGACGCAGTCGGCGCTCCTCGAGGCGATGCAGGAGCACCGCGTCACCATCCAGGGGCGCACTTACCAGCTGGCCGAGCCGTTCTACGTGTTCGCCACGCAGAACCCGATCGAGCTCGAAGGCACGTATCCGCTGCCGGAAGCGCAGCTCGACCGCTTCATGTTCCACATCATCATCGAGCACCCGCCGTACGACGAGGAGATAGACGTGGTGCGGACCACGACGGCGAATCTCGCGCCCGAATTCAGCCGGCCGGTCTCCGGCGAGGATCTCATCGCCTTCCAGCGTCTGGTGCGCAAGGTGCCGGTAGCCGAGCCGGTGATGCGCCACGCCCTCGACCTCGTGCGCGCCAGCCGTCCGAAGGACAGCACGTCGCCGGACATCGTCAAGAAGTTCGTCGCCTTCGGCGCCAGCGTGCGCGCGGCCCAGTATCTGGTGCTCGGCGGCAAGGCGCGGGCGCTCACGAGCGGCCGCTACCACGTGAGCTTCGAGGACGTCCGCGCGCTGGCGCACCCGGTGATGCGCCACCGCATCATCACCAACTTCCACGCGCAATCGGAAGGCGTGACGAGCGACGCCGTCGTCGATCGCCTTCTGCAAGCCGTCCCGCTACCGCGTTCGGGAATGTAGGCGGAGTGGGCAGAGTGGGC
>Ga0079218_10000303_pt1 | contig 13755 bp, 8 predicted proteins | sample NCCompost_FD_77181 | JGI IMG/M metagenome (GOLD analysis project Ga0079218, IMG submission 77181) | Agricultural soil microbial communities from Utah to study Nitrogen management - NC Compost | ecosystem: Environmental > Terrestrial > Soil > Agricultural land | place: USA: Utah | collected... | reverse complement strand
GTCCGGCGAAGCGGATCGTCTTGCCCAGCCGCAGATCGAATTGATTCACCCGGTCGCCGTACATATCGCCCGGCAGGAGCATGTTGACGGTCGCGTTCGAGGCCGCTGCAGACAGCGGTCGCCCGAGCGAAGGCTGGATTTCGGCGTTGGTGAACTGTCGGTTCGCGCTCAGCACGGGGCCCGGCGTGCTCTGCACCGTGGCCGCCAGGTTCACGTCGATCCTCGGAATGAGATAGGTCCCGAGCAGCTTGACCTGCGTCAGGAACGCCGCCTGGACGTGGCAACCGCGCTCGCTCGGGCCTGCCCCCGGCGCCGCAAGACCGAAGACGGCGCCCTGATCGTTGCCGATCACGTCGCAGTTGTCCGTCGTGGCGCGGCCGGTGCTGATACCGCCCTGCAGCAGGATGCCGTTCTGCAGCCGCGCGTTGGCACTGAAGTCCACGCCGTTCCAGTATTCGCTCTGGTCGCCGAAGTCGCGCGCCAGCGTGGTGTAGGTCGTGCCGATCCCCGTCCTGGTGGGTTTGACGTTGTACAGGCCCTCGATGACATAGCCACCGCCGTCGGGCAGCCGGCTGTCGACAGGTGCCGTGACGCTGTATCTGTCGAAGTCGGCCGCGGTGAGGCCGCGAAGCTGCGTCACCTGGAAGTTGCCGAACCAGCGGCGGAAGTAGCCGACGTCGATGCCGAGACGCGGCAACAGCTCGTGCTGCACGCTGGTCGAGAACTCCCAGTTGTAGGCACGGTTGCCCCAGCCGAAGCGAGTGGCCTCGTTGAACTCGGCGATCGACGTCAGCGTGCCGAATGCGAGGCTCGCGACGATCGAGCACTCGCCGTTGGCCTGCAGGTTGACGAGATCGCAATCCGGATTGAAGTTGCCGCGGCGCGGATCGCCGACCGGGTACGTCAGGTCATCCCAGTTCCTCGTCGTCGTCGTGCTGACGCCGGCAGGATTCCCGATTGTTGACACGCCCAGGATGTACTTGCCGAGACTCGCCTTCACCGCCGTCTTGCCAGTGCCGAAGAGGTCGTACGCGACGCCAAGCCGCGGCGTCACGTCATGCAGGCTCATGCTGGTGACCGCGGGGAACGTGAAGTTGCGCGTCGGCTGGAGCGGGGCTGGTCCGCGGACCTGTTCCGGATAGCCGCCTTTGTAACCGTCGTAGCGGATGCCGCCGGTGAGCGTCCAGCGGTTGATCGTCCAGCGGTCCTGCGCGTAGAACCCGAGTTCTCCTTTCACGAGCGACTCGCCACGCAGGGGCACGCCATACATCGTGAGCTGGTTCGGTACTCCGTTGTTGAAACGGAACATCATGTAGCGCGAGTTGGACTCGGTGGTGCTCACCGTGCTCGCCCACGTATCACTGAATCCGACTTTGATGGAGTGCGACCCGGTCACGTAGGACACCGACGCAACGGCCGTGTTGATCTTCTGGCTCGAGTAGCCGAACAGCCCGCTGACACCGCCGTCGCCGCCCTTGCCGCGGTAGAAGAAATTGGTGGACTGTTCGAGGACCGGGACCATATCGCGATACACCGAGCCCGCTTCGGGCAGTTGATTGCCGAACGCCTCACCGCGATGCGCGTATCGGACCTCGACGAGCAGCTTGTTGGTCAACGGGCTCGTCCAGCTGGTCTGCGCCAGATTGAGAACGGGGAACCGGTAGGCCACTGCTGATTCGGGAGACACACCTGCACGGGTGTCATCCCAGATGCGCGACTGGTTGTCGTAGTAGACCGCGAGCTTGTGTTTCTGCGCGGCCTGCCAGGTCAGCCGGGTATTGATGCCGTTCTGCTCGAGGCCGAAGAAGCCGCGCCGGCTACGGTCTTCCTGGTAGAGCCATTTCGTCGGGTCGCCTTCGTTCGCGTTGTAATACAGGCCGGCAATGTAGTTCTGGTTCGTCTGCCAGCGCGCCGACGAATAGAACCAGAGCCGCTCGCGGATGATCGGCCCGCCCACTCCGGGGTTGATGTCGTAGGCCTTTTTCATCTCGTTCGGCTCAGGCAGGCCGAGATTGCGCAACTCGTCGGTGAGATTGCTGGTCTGCCAGGCAGAGTTCACACCGGTCGCGAACACGGTCCCGCGGATCGTATTGCCGCCTTCACGCGGAATGATGTCGATGCGCAGACCGCCGAAGGGCTGCTCGGCGGAGACGGCGGCGTAGTCCACGGCAACTTCCTGCGTCGCGCTGGTGTCGGGAACGAAATTCGAGAACTCGCCGGGCGACAGGACGTTGCCGAGCCGCACGCCGTCGAGCTGCAGCCGCGTGTCGCTCGTGCGGCCGCCGTGAATCGAGAACTGCGTGTTCTGCAGATTGTTCGTGCCACCCACGTCCGCAAGCGCGCCGCGTCCAGGCTGCGTGGCCGCCAGCCCGGGAATCAGCACGACCATGTTGATGTGGCTGCGGCCGGCGGGTATCGCCTCGATGACCTGCTGATCGAACACACGCTGCTGCGTCGTCCGCTGGATATCGACGATGGGCGATTCGCCGGTGACCGTAATCGTCTCAGCCAGATTGCCGACCCTCATGTCGACATCGATGGTCGCCACGAACGAGCCTGTCAGCTCGATGGCTTCCCGGCGTACGGTCGAGAACCCGCTGAGCGTGAAGGTGACGGAGTAGGTACCCGGCCGAAGATCGATGACTCGATACTGGCCGCTTCCGTCAGTGACGACCGTGCGGGCCTTCTCGATCAGCACGGGGCTGGACGCTTCCACAGTGACACCCGGCAGCACGGCGCCGGATGCGTCCCGAACGACGCCGGCGATCGACGCCTGAGCGTGGGCCATCACCGGCACCAACGCGACGAACCCGACGACCATCAACGCCACACGCGAGAATCGCGACATTCGTATCCTCCAATGGGACTGATGCCCACGGTCCGGCTCAAGCCGGACACTACTGGGCCACGTACACTCGGGACTTGAACCGCCAATTGCCTTCTGGGGTCTTCACGTACACGTCTTCGTAGTGACCGCCGCTGTTCTTGAGGAAGGCACGCCCCGTCACGCCTTCCTGTGACAACCCCAGCGCCACGCCCGACGCTCTGAACCGCTTCACGCCGTCCGGGCCGGCGACGTATACGTCATCGAACTGCCCGAGATCGGTTCCCGCCAACCGCCGAATCACTCGAACGTCCTGCACCGTCAATCCCGCCGAGAGTTCCTGGGCGGTCATGACCGTCCGCGACTTGAACCGCCATCCTTTAGGGGTCTTCACGTACTCATCGTCGTACTGGCCAACCTTGGCGCCGAGGTCGGCGCGGCCGGTCGGTCCTGTAGACGACATCTCGATGGCGACCGTTGGCACCGGCCGCGGCGGAGTGTTGGCTGCTGCGCCGGCGTTCGCGTTGCCATTCGTCTGGGGAGCGGGAGCGGTGCAATGGCGTTCACTACGGACGAGAGCCATCAAACGTTCGCGGCCGACGACTTCGCCACGGATGTTGCTCGCGAAATAACCCCTGTCAGGCGCGAACAGGTCGGCGTACTCCTCGGCCGCGCAGGAGCCGAGCAGGCGCGCGTATTTTGCGCTCAGCTCCTGGATCTCCGTGCGATCCTGCGCCGTCAGACTTTCCTGCGCGCCGACCGCCACGGCGGAGGCAAGAACGATTGTCAGGAAAAGCACACCGCGTGTCCGCATCAGTCCTCCCGCCTATTGACCGCGCCCGCCACGGCCAGCACCAGCAGCCGGCGGCTGCACATCCACACGCGACGGCGTAAATGTCCGCGTCTTGAATTTCCATCCCTGCGCGGTCTTCACGTACTCGTCGTCGTAGCGGCCGCCCAGGGCAATCTTGCCGGGATTGCCGTTCTCGCCGATGTCGATGATGACGGCGTACTCGCGGCCAATGGCGCCGCCCGGCGCCGGCTCGATGACGTGGTTGGTGATGAAGTGGCGGACGTAATTCGCGCCGCGCGGCTGCGTGTTCGCAAGCGCCATCAGATTCTCGCGTCCCTCGGTGCGCGGGCGGCCGAACACCGCGCCCGGCGCGAACAGACTGGCGTAGGTGGCGCCGCTATCAGTATTGCCGTCGAGGCCGTACGGATAGTTCGACACGAGCTGCTGAATGTCGATGTAGTCCTGTGGTGTCAGCGCAGGCGTTTGCGCCGCACTGCCGCGTTGAGCGCGTACGACGACGGCAGCCGCGATCACACACACGACGACGAGGACCGCGACCGTGCTCAGCGTTGTTCTGCGGGCGTTCATATTCGCTCCTCGGTCCGCCTGACCACCTTCGCCAAGGCTACGGTGGTCCGCCGTAGCTTTACGCGTAGGCGGAAGGCGGACACTACTTCTGAGCCTCCGGCCAGAAATCGACCTTCGACTCCCAGTACGTCCGCTTCTTGAACCGCCAGCCCACGTCGGTCTTCTGGTAGACGTCCTCGTAGTGCCCGCCGTGACTCACGGCGTTCGGTGTGCCGACGATGCCGACATCGAGCATCACGACGTAGACGCGTCCGGTCGCGCCGTCCGGCGTTGGCGTGATCACGTGATTCATCGTGAAATGACGCTGGTGGGTTGCTCCCCGCGTGCCGCCCCTGGCCAGCCCCGCCAGCACGTCACGCCCCTGATACGAACGGCCCGACGGTCCGCCCTGATTCATCCCGACGAAGACTCCGTCGGGCGTGAAGAGGTCGGCGTAGGCGTAGCCAAAGTTGTCGCCACCGTCCAGGGCCCACGCGTACTTGCGAGCCAGTTGCTGAATCTCGATGGTGTCCCGCGCGGTGAATGAGGACACTGCCGGCCGCGCCGTGTCCTGCTCCGCCGGCAGCACCGTCAGCGCACACATCGCGACGATCGCGATGCCGACAGCGGTCGTCACTCCATTCCCGCCCCAGGTCATGGCATTACGCGCGAGAGCGCGGGTCATGGCATCTCCCCAGGCTGGTTTAGCCGTCACTGATTTGAGGCGCCCAATAATGCACGTTGGGAGCACGGGCCGACATCCCCTGATTAGGGGGGTTAGCGGATGTGAATGATCCCGCGGCGCAGCGCTTCCGCCAGGGCGGCGGTGCGGTCGTGCACGTTGAATTTCTGGAAGATGCTCTTGATGTGCGCGCTGGCGGTGTCGCCGCTGATGCCCAGCGCCGCGGCGATCTCTTTGTTCCGCTTGCCCGTGGCCAGCAGCTCCAGCACCTGCGACTCGCGGAACGTCAGGGTCGGCTGACTCGCGCGCTGTTCGAGCGCCGCGGCGATCTCCGGCGGAATCGCGCGCCGGCCGCAGTGCACCTCGCGGATCACGCGAATCAGGTCATCGGGCAGCGTGTCCTTCAGCAGGTAGCCCATCGCTCCCGCCGCAATCGCCCGGTGAATGTCCTCATCGCCGTGATACATCGTCAGCACCACGATGCGCGCATCGGCCTGGTGACCGCGGATCGCCTGGATCGCCTGCACACCGTGCATGGTCGGCATCTCCAGGTCCATGAGGGTCACGTCGGGCCGGTACTTCAGAAACTGCGCAACCGCCTGCTCCCCATCGCTCGCCTGCGCCACGACGGTCATGTCCGGCTGCACGCCGACGATGCGGGCGATGCCTTCGCGCATGAGGCGGTGGTCGTCTGCGCAGAGCACGCGAATCGTGGCTGTGGCCATACCAGTTACTCCGCCATCACCGGGACCGAGGTTTCGATCGTCGTGCCGCGGCCAGGGCTGCTGATGATCTCGAGGCTCCCGCGGACGCGTGCCGCGCGCTCGCGCATCGTGAGCAGACCCAGGTGGTGACCTGTGTTGGAAGCGGCCTCGTGATCGTCGGGCACGAAGCCTCGGCCATCATCGGATACGCGCAGCCGAATGCGGTCGTCTTCGAAATTCAGCGCGATTTGCACCTGTGTGGCGCGGCCGTGGCGCACGGCGTTGTTCACCGACTCCTGCGCAATGCGCAGCAGCTGCATCTCGGCATCCGCCGACGACGACTGGGGGCGGCCGGTGAGGGAAAACTCCGTGACGACGCCCTTCGATCGGGTCGTGCTCTCGGCGAGGTCGCGTAACGAATCGACCAGCGCGCGCGGCTTCATCGAGTTGTTCCGCAGCTCGAGGATCGACTCGCGCGCCTCGCGCAGGCAGTGCCCGACCTGACGGCGAAGGCGGCGCAGGCCGTCACGCGCCGGAGACTGTGTTGGATCGAGCTCGGTGGCGATGGTTTCGAGCTCGACACCGATCGCCGCCAGACTCTGCAACAGCGTGTCGTGGATCTCCCGGCTCACTCTGGCCCGTTCAGCAAACACGAGGGCGTACTGGTTGCGCACCGCGCGCAGGCGGAGATACCAGGCAGCGGCGAGCAGCAGCCCCGTACCGACCAGCGCCAGCGTGATGAAGCTCGGTGTGCGGTAGAAGGGCGGCGACACCGAGAACGCCCAGCGCGCAGCCTCCGTCCACTCGCCGTTGGCCGTCGTGCTGACGCGGAAGAGGTAATTCCCTGACGGCACGGTGGTGTAAGTGGCCTCGCGTACGTTCCCCGCATACACCCACTCGTCGTCGACCCCCTCGAGCATGTAGCGGAACCGCAGCTTCGCCGCTGACGTGAGGTTCACCGATCCGAATTCGATCCGCAGCGTGGACGTGCCGGATGGCAGCGAGAGATCGCGAGCGGGTGTGATGGGGCGGCCATCCGCGGTCACGCTCTCGATGCGCGGCGGCGGCGGCCGCCGGGTCGGTGGAAGGTTGCGCGGATCGATCACCGCCATGCCGAGACCGGTGGCGACCCAGAGGCGCCCGTCGTTGCCGCGCACACCGCCCACACCGCTCTGCCACGTCTGCGAGCCCTGCTGCAACCCGTCGGTCTCGTCGTAAAGCGCGTACTCCAACTGGTGCGTCGGGTTCGCGGCCACCTTGTCCACTTCAGCGGGATCGAAGCGAATCACCGCCGCGCCGGAGTTCACGCCGACCCAGATATAGCCTTCGGCATCCTCCATCAACACGGGCACGAGATCGGAGATCGGCGCGTTCGCCTGCGTGATCGCCGTGAGCCTGCCGTTCTGAAAGCGGCTGACTCCGGACGATGTGCTCAGCCACACTCCACCGCGCCGGTCTTCGGTGATCGCGAGCACAGTGCCTCGCGGCAATCCTTCGCGCGGGCCGAAGTAACGAAACTTCCCGGACTCGTGCATGGCCGCACCGGCCGTCAGGAGACCGATCCACACTCGTCCCTGGCTGTCCGTAAAGATCGACTGGCAGGCCTTGTTCACGAGGTCCGCCTGATCCTCGAATCGCGAGACGGCCTTGCCGTCCCACGTCATTACACCTCTGAGCGCCGTGCACAGCCACAGTCTGTCCTGCTCGTCCGTGCTGAGCGCCATGACCCGGCTTGTACGAACGACGTCGGGGACGGTGACCTCCTCCAACGTGCTGCCGGCGAGCCTGCTGATCTTCTGTGCGCCGGCGACCCACAACGTGCCGCGCCGATCGCTATGCAGGGCCATCGTCTGCGCGACGTTGTACGACGTGCGCGACGAACCCGCGAAGCGATTGAGCGCATGGCCGGTTGCCACCCACACGCTGCCATCGCCGCCGACGACGGCTGTTCGCACGCCGTCGTTGGTGAGACCTTCCAGCGGCCCGACGATCGAGAACGAGCGCTCCGAGAGACGAATCAGTCCGCCTCTCATCCCGACCCAGATGTTGCCTTCGCGATCTTCAAACAACGACCGTGGCGACCCGGCGAGGCGGTGCTCGTACTCATATCGCTCGACGAGCGGCGAGGCATCGAGCGGACTCCGTACGCGCAGCAGTCCGCCGCCGAACGCGGCGATCCAGATCTGATTGCGGCTGTCGCGCAGCAGCCGCCACGCACCGGCGGGCAGTCGAATCTCGCGCTCGTGCTGCGGCGCGGTGTCTGTCGAGAGCTTGCGCACGATGTCGCGCGCATCGGTGACCCAGATCGCGCCGTTGGCGTCTTCGGTGAGGCTCTGGACGTTGGTCGCGTCTGCGTCAATCAGCTCCAGCGATTCGCCATTGCGCCGGTAGACGCCGGATGCCGTGCCAATCCACAACCGTCCGGATCGATCTTCGTACAGGCTGAAGGCTTCAGCGCCGGTATAGCCGTGCGCCTTGCCAAGCGTCGTCCACCGGCCGTTGGCCAAGCGGAACAACCCGCTGCGTGTCGCGACCCAGATCGCCCCCTGACGATCCTGAATCATCGCGGTCGCCCCAGGAGGCGCGCCCTCCGCTTTCGCGTGCTGAAACACGGTGCCCTGGTGGATGCGCACCACTCCACCGCCGCCACCGAAGCCAACCCACAGGCTGCCGTCTGCGGAACCGACGATGGCGTGAACCGGGCCGTTGGGGAGCGCGTTCTCCGGAGAGGATGCCGTCCACGGCGTGAACCGCGAGCCGTCGAAACGGATCAAACCGTTGGGCGTCCCGAGCCAGAGGAACCCGTCAACGTCCTGGGCGATCGCAAAGACGTCGCCGGGAGGCAGGCCCTTCTCGGTGGCCCAGGCCGACAGCACGTAGTCGGGCCCGTCGGCGGACGCACGCGTCGCGTGAGCCGCGCACACGAACACCGCGAGCGCGACGGCGAAGGCCGCGGAGCGGGATACGGACAAGCGGGGTGTGAGTGACTCGCGCGACGTCATCGGCGCGGCGGCGCCGCGTCATGACTGCGGCGGCGCGCCATTATTGCGAGTCCAGCGCGCCCCAGCAAGTACCTGTTCAGGTAGGGGCGATTACAGCTCTTCTTCGGCGACCGGTTTCAGGACGACGTCACCGGCGTACTGCTGAATGATCGAGAGCAGGCCGGTGTAGAGGAAACCAATCTGGAACAGGACGAGGAACGGCAGGGTGCCGTAGATGCCGTTGGCCAGCGCGTAGAAGACTGTGGCGGTGAAGTAGAGACCCAGCGCCAGCTCGATCATCGGCTGGACGACGAAGCTCTGACGGTACTTCTTGCCGATCCACTCGTCGGCATCGACCTCGATGCGGTACTTCGGCGTGCGCGCGAACTCGCTCTGCTTGTTGAACAGCGCCTCGAACACCGCCTTGGTGTTGTTGATGGCGAGCCCGATGCCGATCGACATCAGGAACGGCAGATATTTCGCGCGCGTGATCCAGTCCGCGTGCAGCTCGCGCTGGCAGACCATGTAGAAGTTGGCCACCGACGCCGTTGCCGCGAAGAACAGCGGCACGTCGATGATGAGCATCTCGTACCAGCCCATGTTGTAGCGGATGACCATCGCCGGCGCCATCAGCACCGACAGCACGCACATGAGCGGGTAGTTGAAGTTGGCGGTGAGGTGGAAGAACGCCTCGGTCTTCACGCCCAGCGGCGCGTTGGACCGCAGGATGCGCGGCAGCAGCTTGCGGCACGTCTGGATCGACCCCTTCGCCCAGCGATGCTGCTGAGACTTGAAGGAGTTCATCTCGACCGGCACTTCCGCTGGCGCGATCAGATCCGGCAGGAAGATGAAGCGCCAGCCGCGCAGCTGCGCGCGATAGCTGAGGTCGAGATCCTCGGTGAGCGTGTCGTGCTGCCAGCCGCCCGCATCCGTAATCGCCGAGCGGCGCCAGATGCCGGCGGTGCCGTTGAAATTGAAGAACAGTCCGGCGCGGTTGCGGCCGCCGTGCTCGAGCACGAAGTGGCCGTCGAGCAGGATCGACTGGATCTTCGTGAGCAGCGAGTAGTCCTGGTTGATATGTCCCCAGCGCGCCTGGACCATTGCCACTGCCGGATCAGTGAAGAAGGGGACGGTGCGCTTCAGGAAATCGGTGGTCGGAATGAAATCGGCGTCGAAGATTGCGACGAATTCGCCCTTGGCGACCTTGAGGCCCGCGTCGAGCGCACCGGCCTTGTAGCCGGTCCGATCCGTGCGATGGATGTAGGTGATGTCCACGCCGCGCGCGGCGTTGCGGCGCACGGCCTGGTTGGCCACGCTCCGCGTTTCATCGGTCGAGTCGTCCAGAACCTGGATCTCGAGAAGCTCGCGGGGATACTCGATCTGGCAGACGGCGTCGATCAGGCGATCGGCGACGTACATCTCGTTATAGATCGGGAGTTGAATCGTGACCGTGGGCAACGATTCCTGCACGCCGGCCGGGACGGGCATCCGCCCCTTGTTCTTCATGTACAGGTAAACGAGGTAATACCTGTGCCATCCGTATACCGCTAGGATGACCAAAACGAAGAAATATGTGGCGAGGATGAGCGTCTCTGAAGTCGTCATGCGGGCTGCGCGCGCGAATTCAACTGATTATAGTAGCCTCGTGCGCCGCGAATGCAAGAAGGAGGCCCCTTCTCGCGCTTTCTCTTCCGTTTCGAATGACTGAGTCCGACCTGCGACAGATGCTCGACGAGGTGCGCGCCGGCACGCTGGACGCCGACGCCGCAGCCGCTCGCATTCGCGATGCCTTCGCGGAGGCGCCGTTCGAAGATCTCGGCTTCGCGCGCGTGGATACCCATCGACATCACCGGCAGGGCTTTCCCGAAGTCATTCTCGGGCTTGGCAAGACGCCGGGGCAGATCGCGGCAGTCGCCGAACGCATCGTCGCCCACGGACAGTCGCTGCTCGTGACGCGCGCGACGAAGGAGGCATGGGACGCCGTGAGGGCTGTTGTCCCCAACGCGACGTTCCACGAGGACGCGCGTGCGATCACACTGAAGCAAGCCGACATTCCTGCCGGCATCGGTACTGTATTGATCGCATGCGCAGGCACGTCAGATCTTCCCGTCGCTGAGGAAGCCGCCGTCACCGCGGAAGTCATGGGCAACACCGTCGATCGGCTCTACGACGTCGGCGTCGCCGGCCTGCATCGTCTCCTCGGCGAACACGAGCGGCTGCGTCGGGCACGTGTGCTGATCGTCGTCGCGGGAATGGAAGGCGCGCTGCCAAGCGTCATCGGCGGCCTGGTCAAGGTTCCGGTGATCGCAGTACCAACCAGCGTCGGGTACGGCGCCAGCTATGGCGGCATCGCAGCGCTGCTCGGGATGCTCAACTCGTGCGCGAGCGGCGTGGCGGTGGTCAATATCGACAACGGTTTTGGGGCGGCGTGCCTGGCTTCCCGAATCAATCACCTTTAATTCCCAACCCCCAACGCCCAACTTCCAACCACTCCCAACGCCCAACGCCCAAGAATTCCCAATTTGGAGCGTTCGGCTTGGGAGTTGGCAGTTGAGAAATTGGGCGTACTTGGGAGTTGGGATTTGGTAAGTTGGGAGTTGAAGCGCTCATGAATGCAGGCGCGCTAAGGGCCCTCGAGTTCGATCGCCTCGTTTCGGTAGTCACGGGCCTCGCCGTCACGACTCTTGGCCGCGACCGCCTGGCCGATCTGCATCCGCTGACCACGACATCGGAGGTCCTGGCTGCACAACGGGCGACCACCGAGGCCACGAGGTTCCTGGCGGACTATCCGGGATTTCCGCTGCGGGCGCCGTCGGATCTGGGCGAGATCATCGAGGCACTGGGTGTCGAGGGCCGCGGGCTCGAGCCGATGCGGCTGCTGGGACTCTCCGGGTATCTCGAATCAATCGAGCAGTCGCGTCAGGCGATCACGAAAGTCGGCGCCGCGTTTCCGCTGCTGCGGACGCTGGTAGAAACCGTCGCCTCGTTCAGGCAGGAGATCGCCGACGTGCGGCGCAAGATCGAACCGTCGGGCGAGGTTGCCGACAACGCCAGCCCCGCGCTCGCCTCGATTCGCGAGCGTCTGCGCAAACAGAAGCAGCGACTGCGGACGACACTCGAGGGGTTCCTGCGCGGACGGGACGCGAAGTACCTGCAGGAGCAGGTGGTGACCGATCGCAGCGGCCGACACGTGTTGATGGTTCGCGCCGAGCATCGCGCGGCGATTCCGGGAATCGTGCACGGCGGTTCGGCCAGCGGGGCGAGCCTGTTCGTCGAGCCGCTCGAAACCGTCGAGATCAACAACGACATCGTCGCGCTCGAGGAGCAGGAAGCGGAAGAAGTGCGCCGCATCCTGCTGGAGCTGACCGACGCGTTCCGCCGAAGGCCGGACGAGCTCGAACGGACGATTGAGGTCGCCACCGAGCTCGACGTCATCCAGGCACGGGCACGCTTCTCGATCATGATCGGCGGAGTGGAACCGGTGATTGCCGCAGACGGTACGTTCGATCTGATGGCTGCGCGTCATCCGCTGCTGATGGCGAAGGTTGGCGGAAAGGTCGCGGACCCGATCCCGGTGGATATTCACATGCGGCCGCCGACGCGTGTGCTGATCATCACCGGACCGAACACCGGTGGCAAGACCGTGGCCCTGAAAACCGCCGGCCTCTTCGTCGCGATGGCGCAGGCAGGGCTGCACGTGCCCGCCGCTCCGGGTTCGAAGCTGCCAGTCTTCAAATCGCTCTTCGCCGACATCGGCGACGAGCAGTCGATCTCGGCAAGTCTCAGCACCTTCTCGGCGCACATCGCGAATGTCGTCGCCATGAACCGGAATCTCGCGCTGCCGGCGCTCGTGCTGCTGGACGAAGTCGGCGCCGGAACCGATCCGGTCGAAGGCGGCGCGCTCGGTATCGCGGTGATCGACCACTTCCGCACGCGGGGGGCCCATCTCGTCGCCACGACGCACTACGATTCGCTGAAGTCGTACGCCTCGACCACCGACGGAGTGGAAAGTGCGGCGTTTGGATTCAATCCAGAGACGTTCGCTCCGACGTATTCCCTGCAGTACGGATCACCCGGGCGCAGCCTGGCCATCGAGATCGCCGCACGTCTGGGCATGCCTCCGTCAGTGGTGGCGAAGGCCCGGGAGAGCCTGAGCGATCGCGAGAAACAGCTGGCCGAGCATCTCGCCCGCGTGGACGAGGACGTCCGGCGGCTCGAGCAGGATCGCCGCGAGGTCGCGCGCGAGCGCGCCGCCGTTGCCGACGCCGAGCGCAAGCTCCGGGCGCGTGAGGAGTCGGTGCGTGAGCGCGAAGACACGTATCGGCGCCGGCTCGACGCAAAGCTGGACGAGCAGCTGCGCGAAGGGCGCCGCGAGATCGACGCCATCATCGAGGGCTTGAAGGCGCGCACGACGGCGCTGTCGGATCAGGCCGCGCGCCGTGCGGCCGCAGCGATCAACACCGGCGAGACCGGTGCAGCGCGCGCCGACGCGCGGACGGCCATCGAGCAGGTCGTCGGCCGGTTGAAGCAGGGACCCGGCGCACCGGCGCCGGTCCGTGAGCAGGAGGCGCCGGTCGAGCCCGGCGTCCGGGTGACGGTTGGCGCGCTGGGTCTCGAGGGGACGGTGCTCGACATACACGGCACTCAAGCCGAGATCGACATGAACGGCAAGCGCCTGCGCGCCGCGGTGCGCGATCTGCGCGTGATCGGCGGCGCGTCAGCGACGGCGAAAATCAAGGTCAACATCGATCTGCAGCCGCGCGCCGGATCTTTGACTGAGATCAATGTCATCGGATGCACGGTGGACGAAGCGCTGTCGCGGCTCGAGAAATTTCTCGACGAGTCCACCGTCACGGATCAGCAGGTCTTGCGTATCATTCACGGTCACGGCACAGGCCAGCTGCGACGGGCGGTCGCCGGGTTTCTGAAAGAGCATCCGCTCGTGGCCCGGTTTCAGGCCGCGCCGCCCGATCAAGGCGGCAACGGCGCGACGATGGTGGAACTCAAGGACTAATGGCTCTCTATCCCCAGTCCTTTATCGACGACCTGAAAGTGCACGCCGACATCGTCGTCGTGATTCAGGACTACGTGTCGTTGAAGAAGAGCGGGGCGAGCTACAAGGGTCTCTGTCCCTTCCACAACGAGAAGACGCCGTCGTTCAACGTCAACCGCGAGAAAGGGTTCTTCCATTGCTACGGCTGTAG
>Ga0079218_10000302_pt1 | contig 13764 bp, 15 predicted proteins | sample NCCompost_FD_77181 | JGI IMG/M metagenome (GOLD analysis project Ga0079218, IMG submission 77181) | Agricultural soil microbial communities from Utah to study Nitrogen management - NC Compost | ecosystem: Environmental > Terrestrial > Soil > Agricultural land | place: USA: Utah | collected... | reverse complement strand
TTGGGGGTTCGAAGCCCTCCGGAGACACGAGGTGAAGGACATGGGGCCGTAGCTCAGCTTGGGAGAGCGCTGCGTTCGCAATGCAGAGGTCGCGGGTTCGATCCCCGCCGGCTCCACCATGCCCTCATAGCTCAATCGGATAGAGCGTTCGCCTCCGAAGCGGAAGGCTCCTGGTTCGACTCCAGGTGAGGGCGCGAAGGTGCAACGGACAACCTGGAAGACGAACCAGCAAGGCGCTGGCCCTGTTTGCTAAACAGTGGGGGCTCGCAAGGGCCTGGGGATCGAGACCTCCGTCTTCCGCAAGAGCCGCGTGGCCTTGGGACTTCTCATGCGGCTCCTGACTCGTCATCGCCCAAGAGTGACGGGTCAACCCGCACGGTCTTCCCACCGAAGGCTGCGCGGGACCTATCAGGGTGTAGCTCAGAGGTAGAGCGCTCGCTTGGGGTGCGAGAGGCCGCGCGTTCGATCCGCGCCACCCTGACTGATTCGGTGTATGGTGCACCTGCCGAGGAGGCAAGCCCGGCTGTGACCCGGGCTGAGGGGTTCGAGTCCCCGGTGTACCCCAATTTCAGCAAGGCAGCTCCCCGCCTAGAGGGAGACACGGTGATGCTCTTATTGGCCATGTCGGCCATGGGGACTCTTCTGGCTCGACTGATTCGACGGGTGGCGCGGCGATATATCGCCGCTTCCGGTTTGCCGGTGGGTAAGACGTACCAGGATGAGCGCGTGCGGATTCACCGGTACCGTGAGCTGTTCGAATTGACGGACCTCACGGACGCGGGCAAGCGCGGCAAGCGTTGCCAGGTGCTACGGCTCTCGCTGAACTACGGCTACGAAGGCGATCGGGACGCCTGGTTTGAGTCGACTGCCGATGGGCTGATGAACCACACGTGGGAGGGATACGCGGGCGTCAGCGGCTACGCGAAGTTCCTGCACAACGAGCGCCCCGACGTCGTGGCGATCGATATCAACTACGTCAAGTCCATCAACGTCGAGCCCTACGGCGAGATCTTCAACTTCACGATCAAGCAGCCAAACGGCGGCAGCATCGAAGTCAGGTCGTCACCGAACGAGTTCCGTGTGGTGGACCGTCACTACTTCAGCCATCCAACAGATCCGAAGAAGCCAGGCTTCTTCCAGGACTCCTCGTACTGGTCGTCGAAGAAGACGGACGGAATGGCGTTCTACGCCTGGATGAAGGACAACCACGAGCGGGCCCGGCGCTTCATGAACATGAACATGTTCCGGTCGACGTGGCGCGACCTTGGGATCTCCTACGACTCGAACTAGCGCAGTCTCTCCGCCACCCAGGTTTCGTCGACTCTCCGAATCGACCAGGGGGCGCTCCACCGCGTGTTGCCGGCGGAGTCTTTGCCAACGGTATAGGCCGCGGTCCAGGATTCGGGGGCGTGCTGTTCGATGAGCTTCCACTGCTCCTGGTCGACGACCAGGCTGGGCACCTCTAGCTTCCAGACGAAGACCGTCATTGGGTAGAAGCGACCGTCCACTGCCGCTCGGTGGTCGGGACGACTGAAGCGCACCGGAGGTCGTTCCGGTAGCGCGGCCTGTCCTTGACAGAGCCAGTGGATGAGGGCCGAATGATCGAGGTCACACGCGAGACCGTTGGCGTCGTAGTTTGCGCCCGTCTCTCGGTTCCGCACTCGCATCCATTCAACAACTGCATGCGCGCCTTCTAGGCGCAGCTGGGCATCCGTAGGCATGGGGTGGAGTTACCCCGAGGGCCGCGGTGTACACGCCCCCAAAGACGTTGGAGCACACTCGGCGCTGCTGGCCATAGGCCGGCGGCGCCTCTCCCGTGCTCGGAGGTGATACATGGTAGATCAGCAAAGGGTAGAGAACCTGGGCCCGGCGGAGCGCATCATCCAGACGCTCGTCGGCTTCACGGACCACCTCGTTCACAACAGGCCAGGCGCTGTCATGGCGGATGCCGGGCCTATCGGCGTCAGCTGGTGCCCGGTGACGACGGTGAAGCAGGACGGAAAGACCGTCGTGTACAAGCTCATCCAGAAGGGCCAGGTCACGCGCGTGGCATTGCCCGGGCGCGAGAAGCCGTTGGTGATCAAGGGCGTGCCGCTCGGGACCCTGGCGGAGGGAAACGCGGTGCAGTCGGACGACCGCCGTCAGGTGGGTGAGTTCAGGCCGGCGGGGCTCTTCCCCGAGGTGGCGACCTGGATGTACCGCCAAGTCGCGGAGGTCTGGAAGCTCGACAACGAGTTCGCTGCACGCTGGGCGTCGTACGCCTACGCCAACGACCAGAACCGAGACCTCAAGGTCGTGCTCGCCGCTTTCCTGATGGTGCAGTCCCGCAAGGGTGACCCAGTCCTCGACAAGGGCGCTGTCGCCTTCCACGACGACGACTTCCGGGACGTGGGCGAGGCGATGGCTCTGCACTACGACAAGGGCAAGAGCCTGGACGCGAAGCTCCTGCTGCGCGTGCATGACGTGCTCAGCTTGCCGGGGGTGGCTGCCATCAACCGCGAGCTGGGGTTTGGAAAGTCCGCGAGGCACCCGTTCTACGGGCGCTGGCCAACAACGGTGCGGAAGTGGCTCTCGTACCGAGAAGCCAACCCGCAACTCCTACAGGGGCTCGTGAAGGCGGGCTTCAAGGAGACCGTCAAGGCGCTCGCCCGGCGCGTGGGTTACAAGCCAGAGTCCGAGCAGTTCTACGACGTGCTCCGTTGGAAGCAGGTCCAGGCCAAGGACGGCCGGCGTTCGCTGGCCATCGGCAAGGCCGTGAAGAAGGCGGAGACCTGGGAAGGCTTGAGCGAGGCGGAGATCTGCGAGCGCATCGTGGGCAAGAAGCCGAGCTACAAGGTCCTCACCGGGCTTCTGCCCAAGAGCGTCGGCCTCACACGGGCCATCATGGCCGCAGCGATCGAGGCCGGGTCCCTCTCGGACAAGGATCTCGTCATCGCCACGCCAACCCTCGAAGACCTGGGCCTCCTTCAGGTTCAGGAGGTGAGGGCGCGCTGGCAGACCGCGATCCAGGCGGCAGAAGACCAGCGGGCAGCCAACATCGCACGGAACGTGAAGACCAAGGAGACGAAGGAAGCGCTCCAAGTGGCTGCCGATGCCGCGGCTCAGAAGGCCGTGGCGGAAGTCCTCCGCGGGCTCGTGATCTACGTCCTGATCGACATCTCGGGGTCCATGACCAACGCGATCGAGCAGGCGAAGATCTACATCGGCAAGCTGCTCCCGGCGTTCCCCCTCGACAAGATCCACGTCGCGGTCTTCAACACCGTGGGTCGTGTGGTCAAGCTGAGGGCTGCCTCGCAGGTGGCGGTCAACCACGCCTTCGTGGGGATCCAGGCGGGCGGTGGTACGAGCCACGCCGCGGGAATCCTCGAGGTGTCCAAGGTCAAGCCAGGTCCGGACGAGGACGCCTTGTGCATTTTCGTCGGTGACGAGCAGGACGTTGCCTTCGCACCGGCGGTGCGGCAGTCGGGGCTCAACCCCGTTGCCTTCGGCCTTCTGAAGGTGAGCGGGAGCGAGGGTGACCGTGCGGTGCGCCAGACGGCAATGGAGCTTGGGATCCCCTGCTTCAGGCTGGATACGCAGACGTTCGAGGACCCGTACGCGGTTCCTCAGCGGCTGAGGGCGTTGATTGCCGCCACGCCCGTCGGTGTAGTGCCGGGGCGCGTAGTGGCCCCGCGCGTGTCGCTCATCGAGACCATCTTGTCGACGAAGCTGCTCGAGAAGCCCGCTTGGGCGGCATGAGGACCTGTGGGTTGGGTTGGTGCAGTGAGGGGCTTTGGCGGGGGTGAGGGGTGCTGTTCGGAAGATTGCATCCCTTGCCCCCGCCGGGGCTTTGACCGGAGACAGACCAATGGGCTGGAGAGACCTCCTACAGGCCACAGAAGAGATTGTCCGGCTGCCTTGGGTCGGTGGCCGCACCGTGCGGACCTGGCAGCGGTCCTTTAAGCTCGCCGGTCCCCTGCCGGCGGAGCACGGGTGGTACGCCTTCCGGGTGCCTACGGCGCGCGTGGTGCGCGTGGAACGGCCAGTGCCGCCGTTCCCAGCCAGCCTGCGCTGGGCCGCCGCTGGCTACCTCGTGGGGGACCGCCTGGTCCCTGATGATGTCCGTGTCGAGACAGACCCTCGGAGGCTGCTTGCCTGCTCCGAGCGGGTGCACCTGTTGGAGCCTGGCCTGGGGCGCTTTACGCGCGTCTCCGCGGGGCGAGCCTACGAGGGAGGCCCCCTCGTCTTCCAAAGCGAGGAAATGCCCCTGGGGCCCGAGGAAGGGGTACTCCAGGCGTTCTTCGACGAGAAGGATTCGGTCGATGACGTTGCCGGCGTGGCTCCCGCGCTCGATGTAGCCTTCCGGTTCGAGACCTGGCGACGGGCCGAGGCCGAGAGGCGGCGGAGGGAAGAGCGCGAGCGGCAAGAGCGGGAAGCGGCACAGCGAGCCCTCGAGGCCCGCATGGCCCAGCTCCGCGAGCAGCTCGGAACGGGAGTCGGTCGGCGCGAGCTGGCGGCCGTCGACTTCGCAGAGGCAGCTCGGTCGGCCCTGGCGGTCGGAGGGGCCGAGTATCTCGACTCCAGAGACTCCTACAACCGCGGTGAGAAGGTTGTGCAGTTCCGGCTCGACCGGCGGCGGTACGAGTGCACGTGCGACGCGCGGACGCTCCGGATCATCGACTCGGGCATCTGCCTTCAAGACCACGAGACGGGTGAGAAGGGCGATGCCCGCTTTACCCTGGAGAGTTTCCCGGGGGTCATCCGCGAAGCGATCGCCGAAGACAAGCTCGTCGTCTGGCGGCACGTCGATTGAGGGCCCGACAGGTAGGCCCGGGAAAGGATCGATCAACATGATGGAGGCCGCTGTAGTTCTCGATCTGTCTTGGCAACCGATCCGCTTTCACGTGCCCGCGGAACGTACCGGAGGCAGCTTGCCCGACAGCCACGACCTCTGGACGGTTCTCTGGGAGAACAGGCGTCGCCTTCTCGGCGTGGCACACAGTCATCCGGGAGGCGGCGTGCCGGCGCCTTCACACACGGACCTCACGACGTTCGCGGCTGTCGAGAACGGCCTCGGTGTACGGCTGGTCTGGCCCATCGTCACCCAGGACGCGGTCAGCGTCTTTGCGTGGAGAGGGCCAGGCCCGCTTGCTTACGCCCCGGCTCCCGGGAGCCTCCCGGCGGATAAGCGCTCGTGGGTCGCGGAATTGCTGAGGCTCTCTCGCTGAGCCCAAAGGAGGTAAGATGGTGCAAGTAGTTCAAGCCCAGTTCGTGGACGGTGAAGCTGTCCTCAACATCACGTGGCAGGGCCAGAATGGCGACCTGCCGAACCCCATCCTGTTCGACTCTACGGACGTCGACATCCGCCGTTGGGCAACCGAGGCGGTCCGCGGTGGAATCCCGGGGATCACGGCGGATGCCAACGTCAACTTCCAAGACTTCGTCGTGGAGCGTTTCTCGGCTACGGCGGGACTGCCCAACCGTGTCGTGCTCCGTCCGAAGACCCCCTTCGGAGGCCGGGGGGCGTGATCCTGATGGTCGCACCTCGGGAGCGTCAGGGAAACCTGGCGGCTTCCACTAAGCGTCTCGCTGCCAAGACCCCGAATTTCGGGATTCCCGCCCCAGACCCGAGGCTTACGGTCGCTATCGCGGCCGCGTTTCGGGACTACGTCTTTGAGGTCATCCGCAAGGCTGGCGCGGATCGGGTGGTAGCCGAAATCAACCCTTGGATGCTTCAGCATCGCAGGCAACAAGCCCAAGAAAGGAGGGCCCAGTGAAGAAGATTGTCATCGTCGGAGTCGGGGCCCTCGGATCCCACGTCGCTCTCTTCCTGCGTAACCTCGACCTCCAGACGGCGAGCCCCGGGGAAGTCTACAAGCTCGTCGTGCTCGACTTCGATCGGATCGAGCACAAGAATACCCTGTCGCAGTTCCACGCGAAGACTGGGGTAGGGAAGAACAAGGCGCTCAGCCTTCAGCAGACCCTGAACTTCCTGTTCGGCGTCAGGGTCGATGCCGTCCCCCACAAGCTGACGAAAGACAACGCGCGGGAGCTGCTGGGCGGCGCTGCCCTCGTCATCGACTGCCTGGACAACGGGGCGTCTCGCCGTGTCGTCCAGAGTATCACGCGGGAGCTGAAGGTTCCTTGTCTTCACGGCGCGTTGGCTGCCGACGGGGTGCTTGGTCGCGTCGTCTGGGATGACAAGTTCGTGATCGACGATGAAGCGGAGCAAGGCGCTGCAACGTGTGAGGACGGGGAGCACCTTCCGTTCATTGGGATGGTCGCGGCCCAGCTCGCGCGCTCAGCTCAGGAGTTCCTGAAGTCAGGTCGCCAGCTGTCCTACCAAATCGTGTCGAGAGGTCTGGCGATCTACTTGTGAGATCTACTCATCCGGTGTAGAAACCTACTGCCTCGCGTCTCTCTCGCAGAGATCTTACACGCACACGTTGGTTCGAATCCAACACCCCCCGCTACTGGAGTTCAATGGGGGGTTGGCCGAGTGGATAAGGCACTTGTTTATGGAACAAGAAATTGTTCTTCAGGTCCCGGCACTCGAGGCGCGAGGCACATCTGGCCCGTATGACACGAGGTGTGTCGCTTCTTCCCACGAAGATCGCAATCTCAGTTCCTTCAACTCGGTGCGTGCTCGCACGCTCCATCTGACGGCACTTACACGCATTGACTGGTTCGACTCCAGTACGGGCCTCTGAGGGCACCCACCCTTGAATGCACGCACAAGCAAAGATAGCTCAGTTGGTGTGAGCGTCGGACTCATAATCCGAAGGTCACCGGTTCGACCCCGGTTCCTTGCGTCATCGATCAGTGCTTCATCTCGGGTGTCCTCACTATCGCTAGGCAGCTCCCCGCCTCGAGAGGGAGACCATCCGCGCAAAAAGTCGGGAGCCGCGTGGCCCCGTCTGGCTCGAAGCCAGGTCCCGACGCTAGGAGCGCTCATCCAGGGCATGCTCACACGCATGTAGCTCATCTGGTAGAGCATCTGACTGAAGATCAGGGTGTGACGGGTTCGATCCCCGTCATGTGTATCCAACAGCATCCCGTCTCGAGCGCTCCTAACTTCCCCCCTGGCGCTTCCAACGCCGCCAGGTCAGACTGCCCGACGTGAGCAAAGCGGAGAGCCACGAGATCCCAACCAAGCCGGTGACGCCGGCAAGGAGATCTCGATGGCACATTACAAGCGCAGGCACCGCCGACGGGGCGGGGTGAAGGGTCACTGCTACCTCTGCTCCCTTCGTTCCACGAACGGGACGCGGAACGGGCGTCTGCTGACGCATCAAGAGCAGTCCAGCCTGCTGACGTTCGCTGAGGAGTTGGAGGAAGCTCGCCAGCGTCCCCTGAGCTACCGGGCGATCGCTCGGGCTTCGCGCGGTCGGACCTGACGGGAAGGGAGGAGGGCGCGGCCGCCATCGGCGCTGCGCCCTCTGCCTCGTTCAGTTGATTCGCCTCGATTTCGATGCGTAGCCGTGGGCGGAGCTGATCGTTTTGGCGGCACTCAGGCTCTGGGCTAACGTTCGAAGGCGCTCCTTGTGAGCTTCCGAGAACTCATCGCTTCCGATGCCGCTCACGCGGTAGTCGGTGACCCTGAAGTCTCGTCCCCAGGCATCTTGGGCCGCGTCGTCTAGCGCCTGGTCGTAGAGCCCTTGCAGTCGGTCCGCCAGGCTTTCAAACTCGCGGGAGCGCTGGGCGTGCTGTGACTTGGTCATGTCTGGCTGTAGGGCGATGAGGATGTCACCCGCGTCCTTGCCGTGTGCGCTCATGACGCTGGGCTGCCCGTTGTAGCCACGGAGCTTGACGCGCTGCCTGTACAGCGGGTCCTGTGTGTCCCTGAGCGAGAGACCGCCGGTCTTGACCGAGTCAGCGAGTCTAAGGAGCTGGGCAGCGACTTCCATGCGGTTCATCTGGGTTCCTCCACAGAGGGGGCCTGCATAAAGGAGCTATTGCGCAGCGGTGTAGGGGCGCTGCATGTCAAAGACCTCCTATCTCGTCAGCCCCTTTGAGTTGAGCTACATCCAGGTGCCACAGGCTTCGCAGGCGAAGCCGGTTCCGCAACCCACGAACCACATTGTCGTGATCGATTGCAGCGGAAGCATGTGGAATGACCTCCCGCTGATCCGCACGCAGCTCAAGGACAAGCTCCCGAAGCTCATCGCCGAAGGCGACACCATCAGCATCATCTGGTTCTCTAGTCGCGGGGAGTACGGGACGCTCGTGAAGGGCGAGCCCGTCGCCACGCTGAAGGACCTCAGCGACCTCAACAAGGCCATCGACCGTTGGTTGAAGCCCGTGGGGCTCACTGGCTTCAAGGAGCCCATCGAGGAGGCTGCCAAGCTCGCGAAGGAGCTGGGCGGGGTGTGCTCCCTCTTCTTCATGTCCGACGGCTATGACAATCAGTGGTCTCAGGCGCAGATCCTGAAGGCTGTTGCGGACCTCGTCCCGGTCTTCGCGAGCACGACGTGGGTAGAGTATGGGTACTACTGCAACCACCCTCTCATGGTGTCGATGGCGGAGTCAGCCGGTGGTGCACTGATCCTCAACGAGGACTTCAAGAAGTATGAGCCCGCGTTTGAGGCCGCCATGGCGAAGCGGCCGCTAGGGGCGAAGCGTGTGGAGGTGGAGCTGGGCGCGGACGCCATCAAGGGATTCGCCTTTGCGCTCGATGGCAATGCTCTCCTGACCTTCAAGGTCGAGGGGGATCGGGTCACGGTGCCGGAGCACCTCGGGGAGGTCTGGTGCCTCAGTCCCGAGGTCAAGAGCAAGACTTCGAAGCCCACGAGTGTCGACTTCGCACAGCCGGGCAATAACCCAGCTGTGGTGGCTGCCACATACGCGGCCATCGCTCTCTACAGCCAGCGAATGGCGAGCGACGTGGTCTTCCCGCTCCTCAAGAACGTGGGGGACGTCCGCCTCATCAAGCAGTTCTCGGGTTGCTTTGGAAAGCAGAAGTACGCGGAGTTCGTCGAGACCTCGACGCTTGCCGCATTCGATCCGAAGCTGCGCCTCGAACAAGGCTACGACCCTACGGCGGTCCCCGACGACAACGCCTTTACGGTGCTCGACTTGCTCCGCATCATCAGCGAGGACGATGGCAACAGGCTTCTGCTCGACTCTGATGCCTTCCGTTACAATCGGACGGGGCGCCCGCGAGTACAGGATGCTGCCCTGTCGGAGGAAGAGCAGAAGCAGGTGGATGATCTAGAGCGCGAGATCAAGGTCGCGCGCGGCACGCTGCTTTCGAATCTACAGGTCAAGTTGGCCGCGCTCAAGGCGACTAAGTCGCCACTCAAGTTTGACGCCGCGCCGATGCCCGACGGAGTGCCCGTGGGAGGGTTGGTCTATAACGAGACTCGGCCCAACGTGTCGGTGCAAACCCGCCGAGAAGGCACGGTCAACCTGGCGGTGCGAAAGGCAGGAGCACACCCGAAGATTCCGGACGTGTTTCAGACCTTCACATACCGCAACTACACGATCATCCGTGATGGCCTGGTGAACGTGGAGACACTGCCCTTGAAGCTCACGCAGGCGACTCTCGACAAGTTGAAGCAGGCGGGCATCCCCGGCAGCGCGCTCGGAACGTCCGACAAGGGAGGGGTCACGGTGGTCCAGTTGCGCGAGATCCCGATCATCAACCGCTCCATGGTCAAGGCCACGAGCGCAAAGCGGCTGTTTGAGCTCGAGTACGATCTGACCGTCGCGCGCGCCGCGCAGAAGGTCTACAATGCCTTCCTCAAGGAGAACTTCGAGGGGCGCACCAGCGAGGGCTTCAAGGTGCTCTACGGCGAAGCCGAAGCCACCTGGCTCAAGGACTTGGGCATTACGGACTACAGCGGCTTCAATCCCGGGGGCAAGCAGGCGGACAAGCAGGACAGCTACGTGGGCAAGGAACTGCACGTGGCGCTGAAGGGGCTCAGCTCACTGCCGACGTTGAAGGACGTGCAGACGCGGATGGCTTCGGGCAAGCACACAGCGACATCTGCCCTGATGGCACCGTACGTGAAGGAGGTAGAGGACTTTCTCGCTTCCGACGTGTATGCGAAGTCGCCAGACCAGCCCAAGGTCTTCAAGGCTTGGCTGGAGGCTCAGGCTACGGCGTCGAAAAAGAAGGTGCGGGGGCTGCTGTACGAGGTCAGCCAGATCCGTTTCGGTGTCATCGTAGGCCAGACGTGGTTCACGGAGTTCTCTAGCCTCGACGAGAACACTCTGACCTTCCAGGTCGATGGTAAAGACGTCGTTGGCACGGTGACGATGAAGGAGATCGAGGTCGCGATATGACTGGCTACCAGCCGCGGAGCAACGTGATTTGCGCTTCACGTTGGTTCAGGAATGGTGACCACCCTGCGACTATGAGGGAGATGCAGAGGGGCTCGAGGGGGGAGTCCTTCGGATCTTCTCCGGCTCCGAGCGCAGAACCCGCGGATGGGAAGGTTCAGTGGTTCGGTACTACCGGCATCCCGAGCTGAGCGGGCAAGCGCGGTGCGCGCATTGTGGGGACCTCCTGCATGACCATGGCTGGATCGATCAGGGGCGTGGCGGGCGCGTGGTGTGCCCCGGAGATTGGGTCGTAACGGATGCTTTCGGTCAGCACCACCCGTGCAAGCCCGACAGCTTTGAGGCGTTGTTCGTTCTGGCGTCCGTCTGAGACGGTTTGCCATGCCCCTGTAGCTCAATGGACAGAGCAGCGCGCTTCGAACGCGCTTGTTGGGAGTTCGAGTCTCTCCAGGGGCGCTCAGGCGTGACGAAAGCCCTTGTGCACCTTCTCATGAAGGCCCGCTTCCGCGCGGCACCGAAGCCGCGGAAAGTGAGCATCGAAAGTGAAGAGGTCATACGCGATTGGGCAGGCGGTTCTGTATGTCGATCCGAGGGGTACCCGTCACCCCGCGCTCGTAAAGTGCTGGTGGGCTCAATGGCCCGCCGACGCTGAGACCGAGTTCCCAGGCCGAGAGAGGTTCCCCGACTTGCCGGATGTGGTCGTTGACGCCCACAAGGAGCTGCACAAGGGCGAGCCCGGGTGCAACCTCGTGTACGTCAGCTCGGACGTGGAGCGGAACGACAGCTCGGGGCGGCAGACAGAGATCGCCACGTCCGTGGTCCATAAGGGCAACCAAGTTGCCCACGGGAACTTCTGGATGTGGCCCGATGAGTGATTGATCGCTGAACCAAGGGCTCAGGCTGGAACCTCGTGGGACCAGTAGAGACAAGTTTCGATGCCGCGCGGAGGTGAGCCCGTCAGGGGGCGCCCGTCGCAAAGTAGGCAACTGCTACCAGCAGTCCCAGAACTAGAACGGCGGCAAGCAGCAACAGCCTGTTGAGGCGGATGGACAGCTCCTCCATGCGGCGCTCCATGGCGTGGCGTGCAGGATCGACATCGACGGCCACAGGCGCTGCAGGGTCGAAGGGTTCTCGCGGTGCCTCCGACAGGGACGGCGAAGGCGGGTGAGGCTTCGGGCCCACCTCCGGGACATGGATTGTCGAGATGCCATGGGGGCGCTTGGTGACGGCCGTAGGGTTGCCCCGCCGGGCCATGCCGAGGCTTGCCTCAGCGAGTTGGTCATACGGGACCTGAAGGCCCCTACGCTGGCGCTCTACTGCGAAGACTACGCGGCGGAAGATTTCTTCTTCGTTCGTGTAGTTCTTGATCAGGTAGTCGGACGCGCCTCTCTTCACCATCTCGAGCGCCAAGTCGCGGTCGAGGTTGTTCGTCATCACGACTATGGGCAGCTCGGGGTACCGGGAATGGAGAGCAGAGAAGACTGCTCGGCCGTCGGCATCGGGGAGCTGTAGGTTGAGGACCACGCAGTCCACATCGCCCCGATTCAAGTATCGGAATGCCATCTCTAGGTCGCCGGCTTCGCGCAGTTTGGCGTCCTGTTGAAGGCGTGCTTCCAGGGCGTGCTTCAGCAACTCTCGCTGGTTGGCATCGTCCTCGACGATCAGAATCTTCATTCACACCTCGACCGCTGGAGAGGCGCGACAAGGCGATTAGGAAAGGCCCTTTGGCGGAATGGCAGACGCGGCGAGCTTAAACCTCGCTGTCCCGAGAGGACGTCTCGGTTCGAACCCGGGAGGGGCCACGAATGACTCACGACCCGGGGTAACCCGGGCCTCAACACAGAAAAGGTAGGACGATCATGGATCCGCTGCGAGAAGTCGTTGCCACGTATGTCGGCGGCCCCGAGAGGGGGTCCGCGGCAGAGCTGTGGTCGCGGCTCTTGATGAGCGACCGAGTCGACCTTGCCCTGGAGGCGCTTCAGACGAAGGGCGTTCTAAGGCAGGCACTGCCCGAGGTGCAAGCCATGGTGGGCTTCGGTGGCGCGGGCCAAGGCCACAAGGACCTGTGGGCGCACACAAAGCTCGTGGTGAAGCAATCTGCGAAGGTTCCCAGCGTGAGGTGGGCGGCGCTCTTCCACGACGTGGGGAAGGTCTCGTCCTTCAGCAAGGAGTCCGGGAAGGTCAGCTTCCACAAGCACGAGTACGTGAGCGCGCGGCTCTTTGCTCTAGCGATGGGGCGCACGCGCCTCGTGGACGCAGAGACCTACGCGGAAGCCCACTTCATCGTGCGCAATCTCGGTCTGCTGGAAGCCTATGCTTCGGACTGGACGGATAGCGCCGTGAGGCGACTGGCCAAGGAGCTTGGCTCGCACCTCGAGCGGACCCTTCTGTTGGCGCGCGCGGACATCACGACCAAGCACGCCCACAAGCGGGAACGCAACGATCGCCGACTCGATGAGCTGGCGCGTCGAGTGGCAGAGGTCCGGGCTCGAGACGCGGTTGTGCCGCCACTGCCCAAGGGTCTGGGAGATGCGCTCATGGCAGCGTTCCAGATCCCCCCGAGCAAGCAACTCGGCGACCTGAAGGTCGCGCTCGAAAGGGCGGTGGACGCGGGACGGCTAGAGGCTCACCAGGACGCCGCGTACTACGTCGAGTTCCTCTCGAGGAATCGAGAGGAGTTTTCGGTGTAAGCAGCAATGGGGCTCGGGGCGGGGTGTTCGACAACGCGCACCCCGCCCCGGTGTAGGGACTTGTTGAAAGAGAAGTGACTATGAAGGTTACTGGATATGCGATTCGGGAGGCGTTGAGGCGCTGGCAGTTGAGGCGAGACACAGCCGAGTCCCAGTTTGTCGGGTCTCTGATGAGGTTTGAGGGCGACCAGAAGTCGACGCCGGAGGAGATCGTCAGGATCACGCTCGAGGCGGAGACGGCGATCGCGCGCCTGCAGACGCTGCAGACTCGCTACAACCTGAACGTGCAGGTGACCGTGGACGGGTTCGGTCGTATCTCCCTTCTCGAGTGCATCAAGCGCTTCGGTGGCCTTGGACGGGTGGAGAAGCTCTGGCGGAAGGCCGCCACGGAGAAAGAGGACCGGTATGGTCTGATTGACCGCAACGTTCGCGACAAGGACCAGGTGGTAGCGACGCGATCCATCTCGTTCGAGGAGGCATCGAAGCGAACCATCGAGGCTGGAAAGCAACTGGGGGCTTTGCGCGAGGCCGTTGCCGTGGGCAACGCCCGCGACGTTGACTTTGAAGACTTGGACGCCGCTCTGTTTGAGTGACGTTCTGGCGGGGGAGCTGCGCAACCCGCGGCTTCTCCGTTGAGGAGATCGACTTTCGCGTTCGGAGGATGAGAGTCCTTGGCGCAACAACCTCTCGGCGGAGTCGATCCGGTGCTGCTCAGGGGCCGCTTGCTTGGCTCAGACCACGGAGTGCTTAGCCGTCGAGTCCCGTGTCTATTGCTCGGTGCTCGTTGATCTCCTCAAGAATTGCTCGGGTG
>Ga0079218_10000301_pt1 | contig 13765 bp, 25 predicted proteins | sample NCCompost_FD_77181 | JGI IMG/M metagenome (GOLD analysis project Ga0079218, IMG submission 77181) | Agricultural soil microbial communities from Utah to study Nitrogen management - NC Compost | ecosystem: Environmental > Terrestrial > Soil > Agricultural land | place: USA: Utah | collected... | reverse complement strand
TGTTCAAAGCGTTTCATATCTTTTAGTTTAGTGAACTCAGGAACTAGACAGTAATCAAATATTCTCCAGCCTCCAAAACACGGGCCGTCAAAGCGTCAACATCACGTTGCAGAATATCAAATTCAATTACGTTAATGTTTTTGTAATGCAATCCTTTAATCAGGTATGGAAGTTTACTTTCATCGGCTGACCATATCCAATAATAATCAGGGTTACCGTCAGCGATAGATTTTATTTCTTCCAGTTCTTCATAGTAAGGAACATAAACAATTAATCTTCCTATCTTCTTTTTGGTAAGCACAGCGTTAGAAACTATCTGCCAAAAGAATTTATCCCCGTCTTTATGATTTTCTCGCACCGCTTCAATAGTCAACCCTTCATGGACTAATTTACGATCCTCATAATACGGATCAACCATTTGGCAGAATGACGTTAGTGTCATTGGACACTTTAAATCTGAAACCGCTTCATTTGTTGTGGCATCCGGTGAGCCAACCCAGAAAGGTATTGTTGGATGCTGAATTGTAACATCAGAACAAAGAGTATACTCAATCCCAAGAACATCGAAAGACCTTTTTTCAACACACTTTCCCCAGGTCAAAGGTCTGGCATCGGTAACGACTTCAATTGATCTTCCTAATCTTCGTTCGCGGTTGCACTCTTCAATGTAGGTGAATGCGTCAACGCTCCAAGAACCTTTAGCTTTTCCTGATTTCATCAATCTGAATATTTCAGACGATGTAAAATTACCGTTTCTGATAGCGTCCATTATGATTCGATTAGTTCGTATTTGATTTCTCCACCGTCCCAATCCGGGCGCTCAATAAGCAATTGTAAATCGTTGTCTTGCGCCCAAGATTCAATTTCAGCAAGACTGTTTTTATCAAGGAATGAGGCATCGAAATAAAGCGTTTTTACTTCTCCTAAGTTGATGGACGCAATCCGTAAAGCAGACGTGTAAAGCTTTGATGTGCTTATCTGGTTACGATCAAGCGGCAATCCATCAACGGTAATTCCATCCGAAGTTATGGAAATTCCCTTTGGCATGTTAGCACTTTCTAACATTTTTTGGCGCTCATTTTCGATTGACTTCACATGTTCGTCAGCGTCTTTGGCAGCGTGTTTCGCGTCCTCTGTTGCTTTCTTGTGGTCAATGTATTCTTTGTACTTCAGTGCCTTTGCGTTGGTTTCAGAGGCCGAAATAATATCGGCATCGATCTTATCCAGTTCGGTACGGTCCGGCATTTCATCGATGTAGGTAGGCTCTTTCGGGTATAGTTCAGAGGGAACCATATTAGGCTTTAACCCATCACGTAATTTATTCAAGAACACTTCTGTATCCCCTTCAAAGCCAGCGGACTTTAGGGTAAGTGTCGCCTGAAAACATGAATCAAAAACAGCCTTTCTTTTTGCTTGATCCTCATTGTGAACATTGCAATCCTTATCAATACCAGCTTTTTTAATTTCCCAATTAGTCCTAGTTTCTTGATTCTTTTTTTTGTTCTCCAGGTAAAGGGAGTTTAATTTGTTTTTTTCAACCTCCTTTTTTGCCTGTAATTCGGTTAAGTCAACCGGATCAACACGGTCACACTTAATCATTTTCTCAAGTTTAACGTGATACAATTCAGCTTCCCGGTTACGCTCGGTGCGTTCGTTGTAGGCCACTTCATAACGCTTGTCAATGTCAGTGAAGTCTAACCCGATAATGGTCTGTAATTGCTTTGTCTGTTGTTTGGGAGACGATTGCAGGAACTTGTCAATATCGAACGTAGGCGGGAAGAACTCTTTACCAAGATCCATAGTAACCGACTGACGTTGAGAGCCGTCTTTTGTAATGTAGGTCAGCTTATCACGACCGGCGGTATCAAATTCCCAAATGAACCTTTCGCCGGATGTTAAAACCAGTTCGCCGCGTCCTTCTTTTTCACCTTCCTTCACCATTACATCGGGACGAACGAACCGGATACGGTCAGGGATACCGCGAAGGAAAGAAGTTTTGCCTTTGTTGTTCCCGCCCGTGATGATCGCGGTCATTCCTTTAAAGTCGGCAGTCAAATCGGAAATTGATTTGAAGTTTGAAATGGTGATAGTTTGAATTTTACTCATCTGTTTTTTCGGTTAGTAACGTGAATAGTTTTTTGTAGCTGGCTTCCTCTTTGTTGTCAAGGATGCGTTTAGCGTTGTCAAATTCTGATTTATTCAGTAAGGCAAGTTTAACCTCAAGAAGTTTTTGAAGTTCATCGTGGGTAACTTCTGGCAATTGCTCAGGTTGGTTATCAACGTAGTCAACATCCTGAGTCTCCACGTCTTTAATCACGGACTGATCGAACGTAATTGCCTTTTGAATGTCAACTGACAGCGGTGCCCACTTAGATAGGTTGGCCTTAATAACTGTCTTTAGTGCCATTGAATCGAAGTCATCAACCCATAAGCCATGATCTTTTTTAAACGTCTGACTGAAGCGCTTTCCGTGTTTCTTCAATTCATCCACGGTAGCGTATAGAGTCTTTTCGAATCCGTTCAGTAATTGGAAGTAAGAAGCGTACCCGATAATCGTGTCTGATTTCTTTTTAGTGAAGTCGAATACAAACCCGGTTAAAGGGTTTTCAGAAATCAATTGCCCTTCATAAATCGGTGCCGCTGAAAGTGTGCGATACATTCCGGTTCTTTGCGCAAGCTGGATAAATCCTTTGTACCCCATTTGAAATTGAGCCACTTGTTTACTTTGCCAGTTCCCGTTTGAATCTTTGTACTTCTGGTTGTATGGAACAATATAGGCGAACCCGAGATTATTGTTCAGCGGCAAATCCAGGGTAGCGGCTACGGCGGCTGAATGGTAAACACTGTGCGGATCGGCCTTTGTTAACAGCGCATTTGAGGCAACGATTTGCAACACCGAGGTAATGAAGGATGGCGCGCGCTTACCTAACATCTCCTGAAACTTGTTCCTTACTTCGTCCTTGCCGAAAAGGTTTTTTACTGTCAGTTGTGTTGATGTATCCATGAATAAGAATTTAAAACAGATTCTCTCATCTTCACTTCCTGCAAGGCAGTCAACAACATCACCTGAAGCTGTGTGAATATTGTTAATTCAGCATATCGTTTTTGAATTAAATCGTATTTGGTTTCGCTGTAATCCATCTGATTAATAACCTCGATTTCATCGTTACGCTTTTGGATGGCTCCTTTGTTCTCCTTGATTAAGGAGTTAAGTTCTTTTGCTGTGAAGTCTGTTAGTTTGTATTCCATGCTATTTACGGTTTGAGATTGAGTTGACTTGATTTCCAGATTCCTTTTTGTTAAATCGAAATGAGCAGTAAGGAATACCATTTGTAGCGTACTTGCTGAAAGATAAATGGATGTGCGGAACCTCTCGTTTTGAGTGCTTTACAAGCCTGAAAAGAAGTGCCACCTCTTCTAGAGTTTCAGGAGTTAACATGATACTTGACGAATAGTCCGATTCATTCAATTCTACTTTCATATATTTAGTCTTTTAATGATTTCTCTTTCTACTTGTCCGTTAACCATTGCTCCAAGGTTAATAGGTTTTAGTGACAACTTGTGTCCATCGCTGCCCTCTTTGAAATATTGGTAATCAAATTGGCTTTTAAACTCTACTATGATGTCGTAATCTTCGCCATCAAAGGAGTATACGGTTAGGGGGAAGGTGGTCATAGCTCTCCGTTCATGGCGGCCATAAATAAAACTATGTTCTGGCGGATGTCAGTAAATCCACCTTCAATTTTGGCTTTGTTATTGGACTTTAGCCATTCATCTTCCGAGACTCCGGATGCCCACCAAGCGACCATATTGCCCCTATCAATAGGATTCATCAATTGGAATAAATCATCACCTCTAAAATGATCACACATCCCATTACAACCGGGAACTTTTCCAGTAACCATCCACTCTTCATACAGTTTTAAATACTTTTTATTTTCCATATTTTCTACCAGTTATAAAGTACAATCATTTTTTACCTAATACCACGCCGCCGCACTTCGATAGTTTAGCAATTTTGTTTTCGATAGGAGTTAACGCGCGGAGAAGTTTTTCTAATTGATGCCTTGCTGATTCATACTCAGAGTTTTTTTGCATGTCGGCTATCAATCTATGTTTTTGATAGATGTCGCTTATTTCAATCTCGGTTTCGTTTTTTATCGCATGTTCCATGAACTCGCGCTTAACATCATAACGAGAATATTCGCCGAGTAAGTTTGCAAGTTCATTATCGGTAAGAGAAACAAGAACTCTTTCATTAGGTGTTTGTGCAATAATTTTCATATTCTACTTAGTTTATTGGTTTCATCCTTTCTTTTAAACAAAACGTTATTAACAATCTGCCCCACCTTATCATGAGTGTACCGTGTTTGCATAAAGGCCCTTTGGTTTATCCTCCAATGAAGCCAAAAGTGTCTAGATAAATATTCTATTTTCTCCATGTGATTTTAAGCAAAATATAATGTGATAGCCGCAATACCGTAGAGAGTAATGGCGATAGCCGGGAACATTTCCTCTACTTTAGTCTTGGCGTTTGCGGTGTTTAGGTCTGTGAGTTTCATAATTGTGATTGGGTTAAAATGTGTAAGCCTATTTCTGGGTTGACTAAATTCCTGATTAGCTGATCTTTCCTATGAGCGATCTTTACGCCGGATAAATCAAAGCCGTAGTTAATCGTGTTGCTAGTGACGCTCCAAACCTGCGTTTCCTCGCGCATCAAATTCAAAAGGAAGTATTTCGAAGTTACTCCAGATGCAATGCCGGTCAATTTTACAGGTAGGCGCAATCAATGGCTCGTAGTACGGAATGACATTCTCAACTATAAACTTTCCACTAAAGAATGTTTTAAGGAAAATGATTTCAGAATACAGTGTCATGTCAGGCATCTTAGCGGCATACCGTCCACCTTTCGATGTCCACATACGGGCGCGTGAATGCGTTGGGCATGGAGGGGACGACCATATAAAATCAAACTCCTGATAATGATCCTCCAAGTAGGTGTGAGCATCCCCAACAATAACCCGATCATTTGGGTAGTATTTTTGGTAAAGCGCCGCAATTTCTGGGTTTTTCTCTACAGCCGTAACCTCGCAATTATCCCAAAGCTTCCTATTGCCGCCTAATCCGCAATAGTTATTCAGGATTCTCATACGTACAGCGAATAATTACCGTTATCTGGAACCGGCAACACATCGCCATAAAACTCACAAGCCTTTGTGTAAGCGTATTCCAATGCCCAAAAATCCGATTCTGATTTGTAGTCCTGAATATTAACTACTTGCCCCGTCATATCAGATATGTAGCACTGTACTACGTATTTCATTTGATGAATTATATTTGTTGCGGTTACTGCTTTCATCGTTCTTTTTGTTTAGTTGTGTGCGATTGTTTAGCAAATCTAGTGATAGAAACGATACATGCAAACAAAAGTTTGAAAAAGATTAATAAATATTTGCAAACTATTTTTTGGTGGTCTCGTATATTATATACTAATTTGAATCATCGATGACAACTAGACAACGCGATAAGGATATTAAGCACTGGGATAAGGTTGTTAAAACATCTAAAGACTGGCAACAAATTCACTATGCTGAATATAAAATTGAACAAATTAGAGAGCAATGGAGGATAGAGAGTTTAGAAGAAATGAAAAAATTAGAAGGGATACCGAGTTTAGGTTCTCTTTAATTTTTGCCTTGATACCAAATCCTACATATGATCAATTTTTAGCCTTAAAGAAAATTGAGCAAAAGGAGTATGAGAAACTCATAAATAACAAATGACCATAACAGTAACAGACTTTGAACGAATCACCAAGATAAGCCGACACACGGTTTACTCTTGGTTCTATAGGTCAAAATTTCCGGAAGGAATTGAGCCTGCACCATCATTAGGTAGCACTAAAATGTTAGTCGTTAAGCGTTCAAACAAGCATTTCGGTAAGATTTCAAAGGAACTTGTATGATCACCCCAAAGCAAAAGACAACCAGCCTGCCGACATTGATAAAGGAACTGGATACGGTGTTCAGCCTTTTTATAAGACTAAGAGACGCTGACGAAAGAGGTACTGTTACCTGCTTTGTGACCGGCGAAAAGGTTTGGTGGAAGGATAGCGATGCGGCTCACTTCATACCTCGGGGGATAATGCCAACCAGGTATAACGAGCGCAACGTTCACGCATGTACAAAGGAAAGCAATCAATTCGATGAACACCATCAGGCCATGTACGAGAAGAAAATGATTGAAGCTTACGGGCATAATTTCGTTATTGGATTAGTCATGGAATCGAGGCACTTGGAGAAATTCATGCGCCACGAAATCGAGGAAAAAATCGAGCATTATAAGATGCAGGTTTCGAAACTCAAGAAAAGTAAAGGTCTTTAAAAAGGTCTAACCCCATATAGTAAAATGACACAGCATTTATTGTTCTGTAAGTTTTGTGAACACTACTACCTACCATGCCGAGAAAACCAGTGGCAATGCCCTGAATGTAAAGTTTAAAAAAAATGATAGACTCAGCTAAATTAATAACACTTGCTCGGTGGTTTGACAACTACGATAAAAGTTCTATTGGAGGTGTTACAGGAACGGAGGTTCAGGAAGACCTTAGAAGAATAGCTCAAGAACTACAATCCAAAGACAAAAGAATAGCCGAGTTGGAGTATTTACTGTGTCAAACAGAAGCGGTTCAAGATAAGACTGCGTTAATCCTAAAATCACAAACAATTACTGAGCTAAAAAAGCAAGTGTCATACCTTACCGCCCTCAATGAAGCGGGTGAGAAGGTGATAGAACATACAAAATGGTGGGTTGAAACCTCACAAGAAAACAATATTACTATCGCTTATCCTGACGGTAATATTTTCAAATTGTTAGAAGCCTATAACCTTTTAAAGAATAAGAAATGAAAGAATACGCAATAACAGTCAACTACACCGCTCAGGTTTCACCTGATGATTGGTCGATGCTTACCGCTGTTTTAAAGGTGGATGAAGAGTCTAATTTCAAGGATATTTTAGCTTGGATTGAAAAGTACAAAGACCCTAACGGCATTGTTATTCGGAAACTAGAATCGTTAAAAGCCCAAGGAAAATGAAAGACATGATTTTATATAAGTACGAAAACGGACACAAGTTCTACGATCAAGCGACTGGATTGGAAATTGTGAATGCAACAGACTACGAAGTTACTGGAATTGTAACGTGTGGTAATCAGGCTGGCTTTGCAAGTTGTAAGCCTTTCGAACATAATAGTTCTTTCCCACTACCAAGTAACTTGAAGTTTGAGGAGGTTGGGTATTGTGAAGCGTGTAAGAGAGCAGGGATGTATAATTGTGCTCAATTCGACACTTGTGGTGCAATCACAGTCCTCCGCTTAGTAAAGGTGGAGAACTGCCCAAAGTGTCGCACAACAGATTTTAAATCCTGTCATTCAATGCACTGCCCAATGAGGGAAGTAGTAGTTGAAAACGGAAAAAAGCAGACATACACTCGAGCGGAGGTAATTGAATGCATTAAAGCCTCTCTGGCTAAAGCTGCGGAGAATGTTAGATTAGATTTCTGCGATGAGAACCCTAATCATGAGAATTACGGAAGCATAGATAAATCATCCATAACAGACGAAACTAACATTGTACTTCTATGAAAGACAAGGATCGCATAAAACAGCTTGAACAGGAAAATCGTGAGCTTAGAGAAGCTTTAAAAAATGGCAACAAGATGTACTACAAAGTTCGCACTGAGGATAAGCAACTATGGGCCGGTACTTTTGATAAAGAGGTAAAAGCCCAAGAATGCCTTAAGGAATGTTTGACTGATGGCAATAAGTGGGTTATCGAAGAGATTACCACTATGGGTAAACACATAAATTTCATAAAACCGTTTTAGCCATGAAAGACAAGGACAAAAGCGAGAACGAGATAATAGACGGATAAAGAAATATGAAATTAGTCACACTCTCCCGAAAGACGTTTGGGAGTATGAATCTTGTAGCTTATGGTTAAGTTTTCAAACAAAGATTGCCCCGGTTTGGTGACTAATCCGGGTTTTTAACACGAAAAACACGTAAATTCATGACCGAATACAAAGAAGAAATGATCAAGAAAATGCAGTTAGAAAAGGATGAGAACGACTCAGCTATTCAACTGGCCAAAAACGCTATTAAAGACCGCGAACACCTAATTTACCTGGACAAATTGAACATCAAAAGGTGGGAGAAGGAGAACGAGGAGATTGAGAAGAACATTGAAATGCTGAAGAAATGAAGCAACCACCATTACCACCACCTTGTCGGCATTATAGAAACGGGGTACTTTTACCAACGAAAGGGAAAATACGGGTAATACTCATGTCCAATACGCTTTCCGGAGATCTTTACAGGCTTCAATTAGCATGGAATAAGTTAATAAGAGCCATAAAAAGACAATATTTAGTAAAACATATTCTAAATTATCTTCAATGAAGCACACTCACTCCTTTTTAATAATCCGAGGAACAGGTAAGATACACGGCTGTCCGTTATGGCACTGCCGGTGTGGGAAAGTGGTAAAAAGTAGCTAAATTGCAGTATGGACGTAATCGAAGCGGTTAAGCAACAGATTTGCGCACCCAGTAGGATAACATCGGCCTACATTCCGACCCTGCCATCCGGAACGCATGTAATACCCCATCGGGAGACACGTTTAATGTTAAATGATGATGGTTCGGTTTGGAAATGGCCGACCAGGGTAATTAATGGCGAACTAATTGAGGTTGACTTGAAGGGTAACCCCAGAATTAAATTATGAAAGCCCAAGACGATAAGGTAAATCCAAAAGACGTTCCGGTTTATAACAACCTCTCCAGCATAGGCAATTACTATGGGTCACTATCCAGGCATAAACCCAAAAACAGTCTTATTTCAAGGATAATTCAACTTTTAAAGGATATTTGGAATGGAAACTGATAAGGTAAAGACAGAGGAAAGGCATCCAGGGGGGCAGCCGCCGATGTACGCGACCGTAGAGGAGCTACAGAATAAGGTCCAAGAGTATTTCGACTCTGTAAAACCAAAGGTAACTCCAGCAAAGGAGGAAGGTGAGGAGGATGAAATCAAGTACGAAGAGCCTGTAACCGTGTCAGGATTGGCTTATTTTCTTGGTTTTGAGAGCAGACAGAGCCTTTATGACTACGAAAAGAAGTCAGAGTTCTCTTACATAGTAAAACGCGCACGACTCAGAATCGAGTCTGAATACGAGAAGAAGCTATCATACAAGCACCCTGTAGGCTCAATTTTCGCATTAAAGAACATGGGATGGAAGGACGAATCAAATGTAAATGTCCATGACGCGAGGGAAAAAGTGGCTGAGTTATTCCCAGATCTTGATGCAGAACAGAATAATATTTTGGACGACTCCGAGAAAACAAAAATTTAATTTGGTTGTGTGGGCAGAATCGTTAACCCTAATCTTAAATTCCTCCACGCCGAACTAAAGAACCAAAAGCGGACCGAACTACTATCCCTTTACGAGTCTAAAATACTCACCTTCGAAGAGTATAAGCAGAAATGCCTTGAACACGATATTAAGTCAGGGGTCGTTCTGGAGGGTTCAAGCCGGTCGTTTAAGACCATATCAAGCGTTGACTTTATCGTCTACATCTGTTCCAAGCTGGAGACTGACGCGGTAATCAACATCATCAAAGAGACTTACGTAAGTTTCAAAACTACCCTTTACAACGACTTTAACTGGCGGTTACCAATGTACGGTATCAGGTCACCATTCCAGGATCGCCAGGAGGTTAAGAGCTTCAAGCTATTCGGTAATAAAATAAACCTTATCGGAGCAGACAGTGAGAGCGCACAACACGGGGTAGGGTGCGATTACTTATTCGTTAACGAAGCCATCGACGTATCAAAGGCCGTCAGGGATCAGGCAGTAATGCGTTGCAGAAAGTTTTGGTGGTACGATATGAACCCCAAGTACACCGAGCATGATATTTTTACCTCCACAATAGGCCGGAAGGATGTCGGTCACCTAAAGACCACGTACAAAGACAATTTCCAAATTACCCCACAGGAGCGCACGCAAATAGAATCTTATCAGCCGGTTGAATTATCAGCCATTGCGGTGTTCTTTGGCTCCCAAGACGAAGACGACGGTAAGAAGTTCGCCGCCATCCAACGGGCTTTAAAGTACAATTGCGACACCAACACGGATAAGTTCCCACGGGAAGATGTTCATGAATTGAAGCGCTGCCAGGAAAATGAACGCACCGGAACAGCCGACAAATACCAATGGATGGTTTACGGCCTCGGGGAACGGATGGCCCCCGAAGGATTGATCTTCCCTAAAGTCACATGGATAAAAGAATTCCCTAAAGACTGCCCTAACGTATATTGGGGCCAGGACTTCGGGTATACAGTAGATCCGTCCACGCTTGTAAAGGTCGGCGTTGATCGAATAGCTGAACCAGGATCTACGGTTAAGCCTAATATGTATTTGCAGTGCATGTTCTACCAACCAACACCAACAGCCAACGATTTTATCAATCTCCTTTCGATACACGCAAGTAAAGAACTAACCATTTGGGCCGATCCTTCCGGAGATTACGGGGGACGTGGGTACATCAGCGAGGCACGCCGGGCTGGGTACAAGGTTTACGCTATCACTCCATTTCCAGGGTCGATAGAATACGGTCTATCCATCATGAAAAAATATAACCTTCACCTGGTTGACTGTGAACCTTTCCGCAAAGAACAGATGGGATACAAGAAAGCCAAAGCCAAGGTAAACGGGGTAATGGTCACCACTGACAGCCCGGTTGATGCTGACAATCACGCGATAGGTGACGCGCCCCGGATGGCATGTATATCGCACCGCTTATAATCGTATTTGCAATTATCAATTAATCTTTTGTAATTTGTCACACGTTAATAATCGTTTAAACGAGTACGCGATTGGAAATATACATTTCCGTTTTATGCGCCATCATCACCGCTCGAATTATTGAGTGGGTTGCGGTAGCCGCCGTCAAATATTACCAGGATCAGAAATTTAAACGCACCCTTGAATGAGCTTCATTGATTACCTCTTTGGCTCAATTGCAGGGGCAACAAGTATCGACCGCGCCGCGCCTGGTATTAGTTTCATCCCGGTAGACAACGCTTCAGGAACTCTTCAAATCAAAGGTCAAAACGCTGTATGGCTCGGGATGAAAAACCGTCTCATGCAGAAATACGCCTACGAATTTTGCTATCCTGTTTCGTCTGTCGTCGATCGATTAGCCGAATATGACATAGCTGGTAAGATTGAAATACTACGAACAGAGGGCAAGGGAGCCAATAATTACGCTACAAATTCATGGGCTATGAACATGAATAAGCTACTCGCACAGCCTAACCCTATGCAATCATGGGAGCAGTTCAGGGGTCAGCAGATCATTTACAAAAAGATATTCGGATGGTGTCCGGTGTTACCATTGATCCCGGCAGGATTCAGTCCTGACAACGCAATATCCATGGTTAATATCCCGCCGTGGTGTTTTGAGCCAGAGCCAACCAATAACTACATAAATCAATCAAAGATCGAGGACGTAGTAAAAAGCTATAAGTTTTCGATACTCGGCAAGTCCTTCACTCTTAATCCAAAGGATTTTATTATACTGGAAGACTCATTTATGCAAGATGAGGACTCAGGTTTTGTTTTGCCTCAATCCCGTTTGGTTGGTCTGGATATGGCAATAAGTAACATTTGCGCGGCGATGGAAGCTGATAATGTACTGTTAAAGAAACGTGGGCCGTTGGGTTTTATCTCAGGTGATGCCGGTAAAGATGGAATGGGCGCTAATATGCCGATGCAACCAAGCGAGAAGAAAGATTTACAGGAACAATTACAAAGATACGGCCTGTCATGGTCGCAATATTTGTATGTGATCTCCTCACAGCCTGCCAAGTGGAACCCGATGAGCTACGACACAAAGCAACTCGGGACAAAAGAAACCATTGTATCAGGTGAGAAAGCTATTTGCCATCGTTACGGATTCCCTTACGTCCTGTATGAAGAAATAGACGCTACCTACGCCAACAGCGCAAGCGCGGCAAAGGCAGTATATCAGAACAACATCATCCCAAACAATACCAAGGACTTGAATAAATACAACAAGTTCTTTTTAGCTGCCGAAAACAAAGCCAAAATAGGCGGCAACTTCGATGATATTGCCGCATTACAGGAGGATAAACTACAGCAAGCCCAGGCCGCGAAATCCTTGGATGATGCTTTATTGATTGAATATAACGCCAATCTGATTACTAAAAACCAATGGCTAACCGCCAGGGGTTACGATACTGTAGCAGATGGCGACAAGTATAAACGTGATGAAGTGACAGTAACAGAACCGGCAGTTCCACCAACACCTGAACCAGTAATATGAAGACAGTGAAACAAAAGGTAGTAAAGCCTAAAAAAATATTGAGTTATCAGGAAGAGATTCAGGATAAAATAAAGAAGAAAAATGAAACACAAGAGTCTTAAATCTGAAGTTGTTGACGTTGCCGAAAAAGGCATAGTAACAATCGCTATTTCCCGTTTCGATAACGAGGATATGGGCGGGGATATTGTAAGGAAGGGAGCGTTTGTTAGAACGTTCAAAGAGGGAGGCGACCGGATTAAGCACTACATGGACCACTCTATTAGGCAATCGGCTAACGTTGGCTTGCCTATAAAAATGTACGAAACATCTACCCATGCCGTTGTTGAATCAGCCTTAAATCTTGAAAAAGAAATAGCTAGGGATTTATTCAGCGACTATAAGTTTTTCAAAGAACACGGCAAGACGCTTGAACATTCATTTGGATACGAGACTATTAAAGGGAAGGCTCGCGGACGTGGTGAGGAGATTTTTGAATTAAAAATGTACGAGTACTCAACGGTAGGGATCGCTATGAATCCAGAGACTCCGTTACTCGGAATTAAATCTTTTGGTGAGGATGATATTAAAATCCTTGAAGATTACTTGAGGAAGTTCGATGTAACCAACACCAAAGGAAAACAGATTGAATTTATCATTCATAAGATAAAGGAACTTCAGGCAACACATAACCCTGAAGAGCCGGAAACACATAGCCCGGTAAAACGACTAGGTAAATTATTGGAAACAAAAAACATTTTCAACTGAAATGGACGAACAAGAAGTATTATTGGGTAAGATAAAAACCCAATTCGAGGACCAGCTTTCAAAGAAAGGCTTCCTCACGAAGGCCGAGCTAGATGCGGCGGTCACTGAAAAAATGAAGGCGTTTGAGGGTCTTGATGCAGCCAAACTGAAAAGTTTGTTTGACGAAGAGAATGGCATTTTCGCAGTGCTTAAAAAGCAAGGTGTTGAAATCGCACAACTCAAATCAAAGCAATCAGAACAACCTGAAGACTTCAGCCTGAAAGCTCAGGTTAAAGCTTGGATGGTAAAGAATGCTGATGCGATTAAGAAAATCAAATCAGGCACAAAGGCTGATTTGGAGCCTCTGGAATTTAAGGCAGCCGACAGCCCAATGACTCCTACAACTGTGTTTACGAATACAGTAACGTTAGGCGCAGGGCCGTTGATCCGTCAAGGTTCCCCGGTTATTGACCTTTTGAGAATTCAGCCAACCCTTTGGGATCTGATTGCGAAAGGTAATACCGCACTTGAGACCTACACATGGGTTAACAAGAAAGTGCCAGCAGATTCCGGTGCCGCTGATTTCCTTGCGCCAGGTGGTGCAAAGCCAAAAGTATCTTTCACGCTTGAGACCG
>Ga0079218_10000300_pt1 | contig 13878 bp, 9 predicted proteins | sample NCCompost_FD_77181 | JGI IMG/M metagenome (GOLD analysis project Ga0079218, IMG submission 77181) | Agricultural soil microbial communities from Utah to study Nitrogen management - NC Compost | ecosystem: Environmental > Terrestrial > Soil > Agricultural land | place: USA: Utah | collected... | reverse complement strand
GACCAAATGCGGCGCTGGCGAGATTGCCGCTGTGGCCGGATAGGTTTGCCACGTTGTAAACGTTGAAGACGGAGCACGGCCTCGGAGAGCCGACTTTTCATTAGCAATCGATCCGGTAACCGCAACACCGTGTATGAAGGAGCGTCTGGCAAATGTCCTACCGTCTCTAAGAGCCTGACGCGTCGTTACAGTCCTTGAATTGTGTCGGGATATGGGATAGGGCCAGAGGCGATCGAACCCCTGCGTGCTGTTGGTGCCATTGGTTCCAGAAGCTATGGGATGATCGGCAGAATTGTTGCAGCGCTGGTTACGCCGCGCACAGTGACGGTCAATGATAGGTTCCCTGCTGGAAGCCCGTCCGGAAGTCTTACGACTATGTAGGAGCCGTTCAAGCCACTTATACCTGTAATTGGTCCTACGTTTTCAATCGGCAAATTAACGCCACTAGCTTGTACGGACAAGGATTGCCCAATCGGCGGTGCGGTGATTCCCAGACTCGACGTGAATACGATTATCCGCGTGTGACCGTCCAGGCTGAAGTTGTGCGAGTCGATGATCCTAAAGGGGCCGCGGAGAAACGTCACTGAATTGAGGGCAGCAGCATTCCCCGTACCTTCTTCCTTGAATATGAACGGAGCGGTCGGAATTATGCGCCATACGCCATCGGTGCCGGAGGTCAGGCGGGTCTGGCTACTACCGTCGGCATTCATTAAATAGAGGGCTGGACTCATTGGACCATCCCGCAATGAGGTGAAGAGAATCTTTGTGCCATCTGGCGACCAGGCCGGCGCCGTGTCCCACGCGGGGTTATTTGTAAGCCGCGTTTGCCCGGTGCCATCGGAATTCATGACATAGATCTCGCGCTGGCCGTCGCGGTTGCTCTGGAAAACGATCTTTGATCCGTCAGGGGAGTAGCGCGGTCGCGAATCGCCTGTCGTATTAGTCAGTCGCAAGCTGGTTTGGGTAAACCTGTTGTAAGTCCAAATTGAGTTGAAGTTGATATCAAAAACAAATGTCGAATTATTGGGAGACCAGTCGGGGTTGGCTGCTCCTGATATAAGGATCGGAAAGCGACCAGTGCCATCTGCATTCATGATGGAAAGTACACTGGGGAAACCGGGAGTGAAGGTACCAAAAACGATTTGGCTTCCGTCGCGCGACCAGGTAGGAGCGAAGTCCTCAGCCAACGTGTTAGACAGCACGGCGAATCCGGTGCCGTCGGCATTTCGGACGCAGATGCGCTGCGGCGATCCGAGACTGCCATCGGGTTGCAGAAGGCAGGTATACGCGATTCGTGAGCCGTCGGGCGACCAGGTTGGTCGTCCGTCATCGCCCTGCGCGTTCGTGAGATTCACTTCGTTTGTGCCATCCGTGTTGACGAGGAAGATGTCGAAGCCGCCACCAGTGCCTTGTTTCATGAACGCAATTGGTTGCGCGCCAGCGCCGGGAACGGGCGTAGGAGTCGGTGTCGGCGTTGATGTAACGTAAATAGCCGTTGCCGTGTGATTGCCGTTCATCGTTACGGTTGCCAACGGACTCTGCGCATAATCGACGCCATCGATTTGCCACTTCCAAAATGTGCTTGTACCGACAGCGCTCGGCGCCGTGAGGTTCACACTCGCAAACTGATTGTACTTACGTGTGAATGGCGTAATGCCGCTGCCGGATCCATTATTGTCATTCGGAGTGACGGTTATATTCACCCCGCTACTGGGGTTGGAAGATGCAACGGTTAACACTGGTGGGGTCGAATAGACGGCAGTCATCGTGTGATTGCCATTCATTACTATGCTCGTCGAGACATTTCCACTCCAGTCCTGTCCATTTCGCTGCCACTTTTGAAAGTTGTTTCCGTTTACCGAAGACGGCGCCGTTAGACTCACCGTGCTTCCCGGATTGTAAGTACGAGTGAACTGGGTAACACCATTGCCCGAATCTGAAACATCGTTCGGACTAACGGTAATGCTGACTCCACTGGCGGGATTCTGTGAGGCCACCGTCAGCACGCCGCGTTGAACCGGATTGCGGCGCGCGAATACTAGGGTGACAGCATTGGTTAGATTCTTTAAATTGGTTTCCGACGTATGCGAGAGTGAGACATATGGTTCCGGCCACCCGTCACCAAGACCGACCACCGGCAACAGTTTCTGATTGCCGTCGCCATACCGCACAGTGATCGTTCCGTCATACCGAAGTTCAATCTCGAAACTTACCGGATTCTCTCCACGCGTTACTCCTGGTCCAATCGGCGTGTCGAACGTCACGGCCTGCCATCTAAAAATCATCCGATCCTCGTCCTGGATCGTGTAAACATCGTCTCCTGAACGCCGGTCAGTTCGGAGATCGTCCCACAGGCCAGCGATCACTCGACGTCCGTTTAACCACCGTTCAGAACTGAAAGAATCGCCGTCCGGCGGAAAACCAAAATACAACGCGCCGTTGGTAGACACCCTAGTTGAAGTGTACTCGATGCCATAAAACTTGAAAGTGAACGGCAGATTGATCGACTTGAACTCGTCATCGCCAATCAGTCCCAAGGCAGTCCCGCCGGTCGAAACTGGAGCGGTGCCTGTTTCCACCATCGTGTAAGGATCGCCGACATCCGCACTAACTGAAATCGGTAGCGACGCGATAGGACCTTTGTTTCCGACCTCATCCACCGCCCGGACACCAATGAAGCCTGACGGGTGTCGCCATGGCACCTTGACGGTAACACCTTGACCCGAACCCGCATCGATGGGCACTGGGCCAGACAAAGGAGTCGCCAGATCGAAATTTGCATCGTTGAGCGTTGTATCGGAGAAACGAATTTCGTAAGCGGCTACCTTGCCAACATTTCCGTCATCTCCTGTCGCTACCCAACCGAGGGTATAGCTTGGGAACGTGTCGCTAATATGCGCATTCAGGTTACTGATGGCGCCGGGCGGAGTTACGTCCGGGCTACTAATGCTCTGCAAAGATTTCGTAGCATCAACGGCACGCCCAGTTGAAATCGGATACATATTCGAGTACTGCCAGGGAGCAACATACCCGCTGTACATCATCACCGAGCGAAGCTTTTGCATTGTGATGGTCGGCGATAGTGCACAAACCAACGCGGCGCTGCCTGAAACGTGGGGCGCAGCCATTGAGGTTCCGTCGAAGAAGTCGTAAGTGTTCTTCGGTGTGGTGCTGAGGATATATTCCCCGGGGGCCGTGACATTTACTGTAGCCCCACCGAAGTTTGAGAAGAACGCCTTAGTCCCTCCACCGCCTGATGCTGCGACCGAGATTAAGTTCGGCGCGATGTAATTCGACGGATAAATTGGAAATTGATCGTTGAAAGAGGAATCATTGCCGGCCGAGACCACGAACAGTATCCCGGCATCGCTCAACGCCCGAATTGCGTCCAGTTCGGACTGAGAAAATCCGAAGCCGCCGTAACTATTATTAAGAACTCGAATATTGGCGCCTTTCGTACCGCCTGAAGACAGCCAGAGTTGTCGCATCGCTTTGGCATAAGCGAGAGCGTTCAACAAGTGCGAACTCGTTCCCGCTCCGTTCCCGGTGAGAAACTTGAGAGACATCAAACTTACCTGCCAATTGACCCCGGCCACACCGATTCCGTTATTACCAGTCGCGCCAACCGTGCCGGCCACATGCGTGCCATGATCGTCAAAGTCGCCGGCGTAGCTTGGAGATGGCGGATAAGTAGGTTCAGTGTAATCAAAGACAGTTGCGTCGTTATGCGCAAAGTCCCAGCCATTGATGTCATCGACAAATCCATTCCCGTCGTCATCAAGTCCGTTGCCCGCCAACTCACCTGGATTTACCCAGATGTTGTCGCGCAGGTCCTCGTGATTAATGTCGATTCCTGAATCGATAACTCCGACCACGACGCTGCGGTTGCCCGTGGTGGTATTCCACGCTTGTTCCGCGCGAATGTCGTTGCCAGGGCTCCCGGGATTTCCGCCGAAAGTCGAAGGCTGGCCTGTGTTGTTGAGTCCCCACATTTGCAGGTATCGCGGATCGTTTGGGGTCACCAACGCTTTCCGAATGTAATTAGGCTCCGCATACATGACATCTGGCCGGGCACGAAGTGCTTCGATAGCATTGCTGGTATCGGAGGGATTTACTTGCGCAACACGGAGTCCTTCTACAAGTTCGAAAGCGGGGCTGACGCGTTTAATCGACACCGGAATCTCCTGGCCCGCTTCCGCAATCAATAATTTGCTGCCCGATCCCTTGTCCTTCGACTCGGGACGAAAACGCACCAGAATCTCGCCGGGCACGGCATGCAGGTATTTCTTCTTCGTTCGTTCTTGCGAGGCTCCGAGAATTTGACGGTGCAATGGTTGGGACTGACGCTGAGCTCTTTGTGAGATGGGCAAAAACGCGACGATCGAGAGGAGTACGATCAGAAGCAATAACCAGCGATACCGTGGGGCCTGGGATAGTGAAGAATAAGGTTTCACAACAGTTTCATAAGTAACTGTCCTCCAGTGCGTCTCCACGTCGGCGGGTTACGGCTGTGCACTGGAAAACAGACTAAGAATCATAAAAATCTGAAAAGGTTGGCTAACTCTCTATTTTTGACACCGTGAAATGGGCTACTTAAGAATGCGTAGCTGGTGAAGGACTGCGACTGGATTCCGTTGGTGGAGCAGAGGGGGATCGAACCCCTGACCTCCGCATTGCGAATCGGCCTCTTGGCAAAAACGTAAGTAATTGCCTTTTCTAAAGTTGCAGCCACCGAAGAAAATCAAGGGTTTTCCGGTTCTTTCCCATTCCTTACCATCGCGTACCCGTCGCGTGCAGTTATTTTTGTCCACGTATTGGCCACTTGGGATTAGATCAAAATGAGCGCTTTTTGAAATGCCAAATTGTCATCTCAATCCGGGACATCGTGTTTTTGTCGAGCGGATATTTGTCGCCAGCGGTATCAAGTAATTCGGTGGCGCGTAAGTATATTGGATCTCTTTATCGTCTTTTCGCTCTCTGACTTGCCTATTGGACTTTCCGATCCTCCTTCTTGGCCTCTGCCATTGCCTCCGGCTCTAACTCTTCCGCGCTCTTGTTCAGTTTTATGAATAGGCCCCACGCTGCGAGCAGCACGCCCGTTGCGACCCCGACAGCAGCCGCCTGAATAAGCCGCGACGATTCACCATGAGCAAACTGGAAGACAGCAACCAGAGTCTCGATTGATAGAGCCACGATAACGACAACCATGAACCGCGACAAGAACCTTCGGACCCGAGTCGGCGCACTCACTTGCACCTCTCGTTGCACTTCCTCTTCAAGGATCGTTTGTCCTAGTTCAAGCGCAACCACGGCAATAGTCAATAAGCCGATGCTTTCAAGAATGGCGTTGAAGCGCTCTGTGAGGACTAAACTCACAGTGGGATTGATCCCGTGCCATAACTCCATCACTGCAAAGAAGATTAAAGAGAGAGCGCAGCAAATGAACAGGAAGATGATACCGGAATAACCTAAAACAAATACTTTCCGAATAACCTTCAATGTAGGAGCCTCCCTCTAACGTCGGCAGATGTTTGTCACGCCCTGATTCTGTTCCGCATGGTAGAGAACCCAGGCTTCAAGGTTTTTGATAGCCGAGTACCCGCGCTTTAAGTTGAGCTGTGCGGGGGTCTTGTTCAAACGTTATCCACCCTTCGCGAGTCGCATGGCGCGGCACAAAAGGGACGTCGAATTCCCCTCGCGCTTTCACTTCACCGCCGCTCTCCATAACCACCTCAATGCGCACGCCCTCGGCTGTTTCATCGCCGTGATTAACGACAGTGACGGGCACAATGAAATTGAATTGACGTTGTTCCGGAGTTCCTAAGCGAACCTCGAGGCTGGGTGGTTCCTGGCCCATCGAGGTGCCGGCGTATATGAGATAACCGAGCGTTGAGGAAACCAGGATAAGCCCGAGGGCAAAGACAATCCACTCGAACCAATTCTTTTGTAGCTTATTCATTGCAGCAATAGCCTTCCGGCTGATGCACCGAGTGTCGCAGCTAATCCGAGCGCCACGGTTTGAGCCAGGGCGGTGAACATTGTCACGCCGTCAAACCGACCGAAGAACCAGAGAATCGATGCCGAAGAGATGAGCGCAATCGCGTAAGTAACCACGGTGCCCAGGAGAATAAGGGTTGGATGGTCCGCGCGAACAAATTCCCCTGCACCTTTGAAATCGCTGTAATGCAGAATCAGAAAGGCAATTAAAAGCGAAATCACTGCCAGTCCCATTATTTTCCACCAGGAGGTCTGAATTCCAATGATGACGATTTCTTCAGTCGGCGCGAGGTTCGCCGCAAAGAGTACGGCGCCACAGAACGCAAAAACAATCTGGGCACCGAAGTGAATTCCGTCCTTGTCCGAATTTCCTCCCATTCCCTCGTCCTTGCCACCCGCGCCCAGCTGCGCCGTGCCGACGGAAACACCGATTGCTACAGTCATAGCTTCCACCACGATGACTCCGGCAATTTCATTGATTGGCATCTCGAAAGTAATGCGCCCCAAAAGAAACAGAACCAGGGCTGCGAGAACAAGACCGATACCCATTTCTTCGACGGAGTCGATTGCGACTTCCGTCATACTCCTATCGCGCCTTAAACCCGCATATCGATTGTAGCCAAGTAACAAAAGGAACGTTGTCAATACATAGGCTAGCAGCCGGTAAGGATGGGTGTTAAATCCAGCCCACCACACTTCCATGGTGTACAGCAGAGGGAGGCTGAACATCAGGCCCCCCGCTACGCCGCGTCCGTATTCCTGCAGCGATTCCGTGATCGAGCGCTCTTTGGTTTTTGTGGACGTCCGACGCGACATAAACAGAAACGGGCCGTGTTCCGACGAAAGGCACCGCGCGTCCCATCCTAAGAAATTTTAGGAGAAATTGAACTGAAGGATAACCGCTGCGGTGGCCTCCCGCAAACAACACTACAACTTTCGATATTTGTCGGCATGGGTGTCGAGCAATTCGGAAGCGCCTGCACTATAGAAGAACCGTTTAGGCGTGGCGCGAATGAAGACTCCGTGAGAACTATCTCACGAGATGAATTCAAGTAGAAGATGAATCATAAATGAGGGGTTCTGCCAGACTTCACCATTTGACTTTCGATGCAGTGCGCGTGCCGATATATACTATTCGTATCCTCCATTTTAATATCCGCGACCTTTCGTCGCGCGCTCGCGCTGCAATCACTTCTTTACCTCAGGTTCGCCGTGGGAAGAAGGTATGAGAGTGGACGGTGACAAGGGAGGAACGTCGGAGTCAGGACTGACGGCGAAGGAGCAACGAGAGGGACTCCGCGTCATCCTCTCCAGCATTGGCCCGCTGTGATTATTTATCACACCCGGGGCTAGAGGCGCCTTCCCTCAACTCCAATGGACTAAGTCTTTGCCGGACCGGAAGCCCGAGGACGCAGCGAAGCAGCACCGAAGCAGCCCAGGAAATAATTTCCCAGTGTGGCAATCAAAGTAAGGTGTTGCAGCAGGAACGCGAAATCCATATCTCTGTCAGTGAGCTTCTTCGCTCAAGGGAGCCTTTCCGGGAAGTGTGAACCGGAATGTTGTTCCCTCCTCAAGCTTGCTTTCTACAGTCACTTGACCGCCGTGCGCTTCGACTACCTCTTTTACGATGGCTAATCCGAGGCCCGTGCCGCCCGCCTTTTCAGGATCGGTCTCCAACCTCTCGAACACCTTGTCAATCCGGTCCTCCGGGATGCCGGCGCCGTCGTCGATTACCCAACACTCAACCACGTGGTTCGGCGACTTCGTTGTCGCACCGATCATAATTTTGCCGCCGGGCGTGTACTCGATCGCGTTGGAGAGCAGGTTCTGGAAGACCTGGCTCAGTAGATGGGCGTCAGCAAAGATGATCAAATCTTTAGGGATAGTGTTCGTGATGCGCGTATCGGAGTTCTGCGCTAACGGTTGAAGGTCGTTTATCAATGCTTCGACGAGCGCCCAAAGGTCAACCTCGCGGCGCTGAAGTTGGAGCGACGTGATGGTGTCGAGATTAGCCTCTTCATGGAGAACCTTGCCGATCAGCGCGTTTAAACGCTCCGCGTTGCGGTGGATGGTGTTGAGCATCATTACGGCTTCTTCATCCTTAACCTCGTCAGGGAATTTGCGTTTGAGCAATGATGTCGCCATTGACATTGCGTTGAGCGGGGATTTGAGGTCATGGACAACGAAAGAGAGATGCTCCTCACGGCGTTGCTGCACCTCCAGAGCCTTTTGCGTAGCATAGGTTTTGACTGCCAGTCCAATTGCCCGGTCAAGCACGCGGTTGACGATGCGCGCCGCCCATCCTTGCAGGCCTATACCGTGGCGTTCGGCGAGGGTCTGGATAGCGTCGCGCAGTACGTTATATTCCGTCACTACCTCCTCGACATCGAACCCGATGCGCAGCCGATCCAACCCATGAATAACCGGATTCTCCTTCAGATGCGCTTCAATGAGCGTCTCATCGCAAGCCTCTTCCAGCTCGCAGGCCAATTCCTCTAGCAGGTCGGGAATATGGTTGTTAAGGGTCGGGGCGTCGAGATGCTCCGCGATGGGGAGGAGGCGAACTTCCTGGCGCCAGTGGGCGAGCAGTTCATCGCGCTTCTGCCTGATAAGCGTCGCAAGCTGACTAAGATCTGCTTTGTCCATCCTCGCCACGGACAACGCGCCCTCATGCGACGCGCCGCTCTCGCCTGCCAAATCTGAGCTTTGAAACTTTAGAAAGCTTCTCATCCGTTTCGATATCTTCTCCCTGGGAACAAGCTAATGGTTGCGGGCCGGAGAGGGCGATTTGCGAAGCAATCCGCCGCAGCAAGATATCCCTTATCGGGACACCAACTCCGCACCACTTTAAATTGTCTGAACTTGGACTCTCCCCATCATCGTGAATCGCCGCGGTTTCGGCACAGTGCGGCGCGACCACATGCGACGGGTCAATGCCAGCCCTGTTTGCAACGTCGACAGCCTCTTGAACTGCTGCGGGCGTTGCTTAATACTTGGTCTTAGCTCGTTGATTCTTGCATTCATTATTTTACGAGGTCTACCTACCTGGCTCGTACTTCTTTGAGATCCATATAAGCGCGCGTTGAATGAATCGATACTAGAGCAATGCCTATGCCGTATCGACGTCCAGAATAAAATCACTGTACTTGAGGTAAACGGACCTTTACGAATCACCAAGGTTTAAGCCGCGCCGCGTCATGAATCTAAACCGTACAGGTGTCGTCTGGTTGAATTTAGTGAGGCAGGCTTCAGTATTCCTTAACGTTTAATGCTTACGGTTGTGAAGCTAACGACTGTGACACGACTCCACCTTGCGGGATCAGCATCGGTGAGTTCGCGATCACAACTCTCGCCGGGGCCAGATTGGATTATCGCGGTTCCGATTTACAGGCACTGGTCGAATCGATGCCAGCCCTCCGCATTGCGTGTGCGGCGACCTCAATTGCCCTTTCTAAAGTTGCAGCCACCAGGAGATTTTAAGGTTTCCGATTCTTTCCCATTCCTTCCCGTCGCTTATCCGTAGCAGTTATTTCTGTCCACGTACTGGCCACTTGGGATTCATAAACACAACAACAGCGCGACCCATTCAACGTCAGCTGAGCCGCCTCTAGTTACATAGTTCCGGTCCGACTGGGGTACGTGCATTGCAGAGCACACCTCAGGCTTATGGAAGCCGTATCATTTTCATCAAAGGGGGATATATGTCAGCAACACAAACTTCATTAACGGGAACCAAAACGGCGAGAACCGAAAATGGCGGCTCGCAAGCGGCTGCCAAAACAGACGCTGCCGAGACAATGCTTAAGACGGTAGACAAATCAACGCAGAAAGCGACGGGCGTTAGCCTGTTTCATATTCTGACGCTTGGCTCAATTGGCGCTTCAATCGCTCTCTTCCTGAGTGGCAAGCAGAAGGCTGGAATTTTTGTTGGGCTTTGGCCACCTACATTTCAAGCACTAAAGGCTGTGGTCGATAAAGGCAACGAAGCGGCTTAACCATACACACCAGTCTCTTCGCGCAAGCCCTTAACGGCTTGCGCGAAGACCGAAATCTTAACCACTCCCAATCTCACGGCTCACCGACAACAACCTAACAGGAACCAGGCCCCAAATCAGTTCAAGAGTCGCACAAGAAGACGCTGCAACTGATCGGAGTCTTCGTAATGACAGATCCAATCGTTCGCGCCTGCGCTTTCGTCAGTGCCTTCCATATCTTGAGCGACTGTTTCCGGCATTACAACCACAGGTGTTTCGGAAGAGTAGCCAGCTTGGGTGCGCAGGCGTCGCCCAACCGTCAAGGCTTCCTCGGGCAGCTTGCCGACGAGATCAATTAACAATAAGTCGGCATGAATGTAGGTATCACCGCCCAGCCATTCGATTGCATCTTGTTCGTCGGCAACGACCAGCAGGCGGAATCCGAACAGGCGAAGATTCCTGCTCAAACAGGGACGTGCACCATTGTCCTCTTCAAGTAGGAAAATGGTCGGGCGGTTAGTCTCGTGCATCCTTGTCCCTGGGCTCGGTTAGCGTTTATGTTAGTAAAGGGCAATAGGGAAAGGAAGAGACGTTATGTCCGATAACGAAAGTAAATCTAAAGTTGGGTGAGAGATTACAATTTAAAGAGAATTGGGTTCTGTACGGTAACAACCCTTCATGCGCTATGCACTATCCTTTAGACGACTGCGACAAATACGCATACAAAGCATCGTACTCTTTTTTGACTGCCGCGTAGCATTCGCAAGCCATCGCTTCCAATCCTCGCTGATCAACTATTTGGATGTGACCGCGCCGGTAGTCGATTACTCCGGCATTTCGAAAACCATTCGCAGCTTCGGTGACTCCAGCACGTCGTACTCCCAACGTGAGTGCAATCAGGTCATGCGTCAGCGCCAACTCGTCGCCGGCATAATCGCGCATCATGAGCAACCAGCGGGAAAGCTGTTGCTCGGTGCTGTGAACCTTGTTACAAGCCCCCGAACGCGCTGTCATGGCTAACAACATTTGCGTGTACCGCAGTAACTTGTCCGCCATTTGACTGCATTCGATTACCCCTATTCGTTTAAACAGACTTGCGCGCATTCGTTTAGCGTTGCCGGCAACGTGCACAATGACCTGATCCAAAGAATTCTCAGCACCCAGAAAGATACGTAACCCTACCAGTCCCTCGTCTCCCACCGGACCAACTTCCACCGTTCGACCGTCTTCCATCGTACTCAGCATGGAAAAAACAGCAGTCTCAGGAAAATAGACGTAGTCAATGGTGCTTTCAGCGTCGTAGATCACTTGGCCCTGGACAAGCGAGACAGACTCCAACTGAGAGAAGAATTCTCGATAATCCGCATTGTTAATGGCGGCCAGAATTTTGTTCATGTTCGAGCGCGAGGACGAAGCAGTCATGCGGATGATCCTTTGTCTTGAGCATTACTCAGATGGGATCAAAATTTTAGCACAGGGGCGGCTGCTTCTCAGGGAGCGGTCATCCCTCGTATGAAGTATTGACCAGCGTCTAAGCAATAGCACTCCCAGCAAGTTCCAGCTTTGCGCTCTTACTTGATCTTATTTCTTCGATTGTCGTCTGCTGGAGGGCCAACTCGTCGGCTAGTGGCTTATGTATATGCCGGTGGCCATTTTCGTCAGCAAGCCCCCAGAGACCAGTCTCGCAATGACGGTCGTCTCCCCATCCAGGAAAGTCAACAATCGGATATAAGCAGATGCCTTCGATAGGCACCCCCACGTCAAGCGCCTGGCATACTTCATCTCCAACATAACGCAGCCAATCTGCCCGAGCGCCGGATTCCGTCCCTGTTTCCGCAATGAACAGCGGCCGTTGGTAACGTTCATAGACCTCTCGGAGCAAACTGCTGAGCGGTCGATACTGGGGATCTGAAAGCTCCAGCCACCTTTCTGGATGGAAGCTGGTTTCGCCGCATAACCACTGATTGTTGGGATAATAATTGACACCGATGATGTCCAAATATTTCTCCTGGCCACCCAAGTCGGGACGTTTGCGGCCTGCCAGCATGTCCCAGGCCTGAAACATCAGGAGACGGTAGTATTCCGCTACTTTAAATTCTTCTGGCCGGTCCAGGTTGTGGACCACATTGATCAAAGGATCGGTATGAACAATCCGGGTGTGCGGATTAACAGACCATGCGGCTTCTATACCTTCAATTGCTGCCCGGACCAACTGGGCCTTGAGTTCATGCGGACGATCGTTTGCAAAAGGATTTAGATAGGCTGATTCGCCGCCGGCCCACGCGAAAAAGGAAATCTCATTCACGGGTGCGACAAAAAGCGGCAAATCGCTTTCTTCATTCAGCACGTGAACGAAGGCCTCCGCCATGCAGGCGAAGCGCTTGATAAATTCAGCGCTAAAAATGTCAATGTCATTCGGCCATCCGTAGTGGCACAAGTCCCAGATGATCTGCGTCTCGGTTTCTCGAGCGGCACGCAGCATCGGTAGAACGCTGGAGAAGTCGTAACGATATGGCGACGGCTCGATCAAATGCCACCGTATGCCGTCACGCGCAACGCGTATTCCGTGTTCGTGAAGTCGCTGATAATCCTGCACGACGAATTGATCGTGGCGAGTGGCTGCGGTCAGATCGAGACGCCGGCCGGATATGAGTTGATGAGAGGCACACTCAAATCCTCCAATGAAGAAACTCGGGAACAGCCTTTTGTCGCTAGTCATGCTCACTGGTAATTCGTTACGGAAGTTTCGGCTTTGCCTCAAAAGTTCATCTCGGCTTCGCCGTCCGATGTGCGGCGGCGGCTCTGCCCCGCCGTAAGCTTGGCACTTGATGTCGGGCTACGCCCTCTCGTGTAACTGAGCAATGCCCCTGCAAAAAGGCATTTCGGGCGTAGCCCTCATTCAATTACCTCAGCCCGGCGGCGGGGCAGAGCCACCGCCTCACATCGGACGGCAAAGCCATAATCACGCGGCATCTACTCTTGATTGGTGGTTTGTTTTCTAACTTCGTTCTTAATCAAACCAAACACGCCACTAAGATCCTGCTCAGTAGTTAAAACATTTCCTACGCCCACGCGCATTGCAACTTTCTTCCCGAGTACGGTGTGAGTTAAATATGCTCTGCCGGTATCGTTGACAGCCTTAACAACCGATCGATTGAAATCATTGGTTCGTTTGAGTAGGTCGCCCGCTTCGTTGTCTTCGAGAACAGCTCGGAAACAAACGACGCCCATTTCAACCGGAGCCAGTAATTCGAATTCAGGATCGCTTTCCACCCAGGTAGCGAAGAGTCGTGCGAGCCGGATGTGTTCGCGTATCCGAGCTACCAAGCCAACTTCACCGAAGGCAGAGAAAACCATCCAGGCTTTTAGTGCACGGAACCTACGACCGAGTTGAATTCCGTAGTCCATGTAATTGATTTCCGACTGCTCGGCATCCCCGCGCAGGTATTCCGGAACCAGGGAAAAAACTTCTCGCAGGAGATGTGGATGTTTGGTGTAAAGGGCGCTGAAGTCCAGGGGGACGAAGAGCCATTTATGCGGGTTCACAACCACCGAATCCGCCGCGTCAACACCTTCCATTAGATGGCGACCTTCGGGCAATAAAGCCATGGCGCCTCCATAGGCAGCATCAACATGCAGCCAAATTTTTTCGGCATTGCAGAACGCGGCGATTTCCGGAATAGGATCTACGGCGGCCGAGGATGTAGTGCCCACAGTTGCGACTACCGCCAGTGGCATGTAACCGGCACTGCGATCATGATCGACGGCGAGTCTCAGACTGTTAAGATCCATTCGAAACAGCCCATCGCTATTCACGCGCCGTACATTTGCCTCTCCAATTCCCAGGGTGATTGCCGCTTTAATCACAGAACTGTGCGCCTGGTCTGAAGTGTAAATGCGTAATCGT
>Ga0079218_10000297_pt1 | contig 13909 bp, 14 predicted proteins | sample NCCompost_FD_77181 | JGI IMG/M metagenome (GOLD analysis project Ga0079218, IMG submission 77181) | Agricultural soil microbial communities from Utah to study Nitrogen management - NC Compost | ecosystem: Environmental > Terrestrial > Soil > Agricultural land | place: USA: Utah | collected... | reverse complement strand
TTCCGTCGTTCGTCGGTCGACACTCAGGACGTAGCTGATGCGCTGAGGGCGGCAGCGCGGAATATTGAAGCCGGCAACCACGATTCTTAGGTCATTGAGTCATTGTCATTGAGTCATTGAGACACTGGGCATTGAGTCATTGAGTCATTGCTTGTATTGAAAATCACCCAATCACGCAATTATCCCAATCACCCAATCACCCCATCGCCCCACACATTTCCTCTGACTCACCTCGCACTCGCGCTCTTCTTCTTTTCAGCTGCCGCCCGCTTCTGCAAACCTTTTGCCCAGCGCTCGAGCGTCGGCTGAATTGGTTTGAAAAGCTTCGCGCGAAAGGTGTGCTTCTTTTCGTTCCACGCTTTCAATTGCTTCTCGGTGTACAGCCGTACTGCCGGCTCTAGCTGAGTCTTCTTAAGCGAATGCCTAAGAGTGAGGTGGTAGTGTTGTCCGACGAGCGAGAAAATGATGGCGACGAGATTTCCCTTAAACGAGATGCGCGGGACGATTCGTTTGTGAATAGGCTTGTTGCCGGGAAGTATCACTCCGACCGCCACTTCCAGCCAGGGACCTTTCGGACCCTGACGCGGATGGTAAAGGCCGGGCAGTTCAGTCGCCTGCGGAATGCCTTTAAGACGCGGATCGGAAATGAATTCTACTAACCGGACTCGCTCAAGCCCGCGGGTGTGCTCGCGCGGCAGGCTGTCGAACGCGTTTTCGATCAGGGTGATGGTGTCTGACGGCAGTTTTCTCTCAACCTGGTTCTCAATCTTGATGGCCACTATGAATTCCTTCGAAAAAAGATGGGACTAAGAAACGATTGTGCAATGGGAACGAGTTCGTAATGTAGGAGCAAGGCGTGCTAACCGTCAAGTTGAGCGAAACGGGGTAGTGGGTCATTTTCAATCATTAACAAAGGGCGGTGGGTTAGGCGGAGGTACGGACTCTATCGTCTTGCGCTTTAAAATACCCCAAAGAACACAGTAAGTGAGAAGCGTATAAAGGAACACGTTGCAGCCAATGAGATACAGAAGAGTTGCGATATCCAATTCACCAGGAAAACCCAAGCTTCGAAGAATCAGTAACGGCCACCGAATTGGATACCCGGCAAGTTGATCCAAAGTCTCGCTTTTGAGGTAAGGCCTGACTGTTGCAGCCAGGACTGTGTACGTAGACGGGATCACAAAACCCCCGAACACCGATAACGCTAGCCGCTTCATACTCTCATTCTAGGCTAATCCAACCGTAGCGCACGGCCGCATTCGGTAGGTGACGAAGGGCTGGATAAATACTCGTCGGAACAGCAGGCAGGGAACGTGCTAACCAACAGAATGCCCATTGGCCGCAGCCCGTTGAATGGCGAGCCCAAAGATAGCTCGCGTCTGATAATACATATTATGTTCCCACGGGCTAAATCGCTGAAACAGCTGTTTTGGCTCAAAAGCATTTTGTTAGTGATATAAGCCTCCGAATGCCGAAAGAATACGTTATCTATAACGGGGTCAAAATGGCCGCAGAGTGGCCTAAACAGATCGAAGAAGCTCAGCGCAAGCCAACGTACATTATCAACGGAAATGAGATAGGACGAATCCGATATGGTGATGAGTCTGACGATTGGGGCGCAGATCGTCAGCCTTGTCATGACTGCGCCGTAATCAAGGGCCAGTATCACGTCCCGAACATGTGTGACGCCGAACGATGCCCAGCCTGCGATGAACAGGCGCTCTGTTGTGACTGTCATTACGAAGGCGATGAAGATCCCAAATAACTGAGAAAACGTAACGTTACACAATCACCCCACGACCTCCCCAAGGGCCTTCTTGACACCCCAGAAGCGCGGCTGTTACCCTACGCGGTCTTTTTCCACACTTTCACAATTGGATCCTAAAAGGAGTTTGCTTGAGTACTGAATCAGGTTTTTTATTCACCTCTGAGTCTGTCACCGAAGGTCATCCCGATAAGATCGCCGACCAAATTTCCGATGCGGTTCTGGATGCAGCTCTAGCTGAGGACCCGACGGCACGCGTTGCCTGCGAGACTCTCGTCACCACGGGTCTGGTTGTTATCGCTGGTGAAATCACGACCGACGCCAAGATTGATTACTCGCGCGTGGCGCGCGAGACCATTCGTGAGATCGGATATACGCGAGCCAAGTATGGTTTCGACTGCGATACCTGCAGTGTGCTTTCCGCACTCGATCGTCAGTCTCCGGATATCGCGATGGGCGTTGACACCGGTGGCGCAGGCGACCAGGGATTAATGTTTGGTTACGCATGTAATGAAACCCCAGAATTGATGCCGCTGCCGATTCAGCTTGCGCACATGCTTTCGCGCCGTTTATCGGAGGCGCGTAAATCCGGCGCCTTGCCTTACCTGCGTCCGGATGGTAAATCCCAGGTGACGATCGAGTACCGTGATGGCCGGCCTTTCCGCGTGGAGGCTGTGGTGATTTCTTCCCAGCACGATCAGAACGTTTCCAACGAACAACTGCGCTCGGAGATTCAGGAACAAGTAATTCGTCATACGGTGTCTCCCGATCTTCTTGATGAAAACACCAAGTATCACATCAATCCCACCGGCAGATTCGTAACTGGTGGACCGCAGGGTGATGCCGGCCTCACTGGCCGCAAGATTATCGTGGACACCTATGGCGGCTATGCACCTCACGGTGGCGGCGCCTTCTCCGGCAAAGATCCCACGAAGGTTGATCGCTCAGCAGCCTATATGGCCCGTTATGTTGCTAAGAACATCGTCGCTGCCGGGCTCGCAGATCGCTGCATGGTGCAATTGGCATATGCGATCGGTGTAGCTGATCCAGTTTCGGTGATGGTGGATACAAAGGGAACCGGGCGGATTAGTGAGAGCGCGTTGGCCACGCTGGTGCGCGATAGTTTCGCACTGACACCTGGCGGCATCATGAAAGAACTCGATCTACGCCGTCCGATCTATAAGGCCACAGCTGCGTATGGTCACTTTGGGCGCAATGGTTTTAGCTGGGAGAAGATCGATAAAGCTGAAACATTGCGAGCAGCCGCAGGCATCTAACTTCTAAAACCGTAACAGACAATTTAAAGAGGAATAATTGATATGAGCGCAACACGTTCGCTTGAATACGACGTGAAAGACATGGGTTTGGCCGGGCAGGGCAAAAAACGCATCGAATGGGCCGAGCGTGAGATGCCGGTCCTGCGGCTGATTCGCGAGCGCTTCGGCGCCGAAAAGCCTTTGGCAGGCGTCAAGCTCCTGGCTTGTGCCCACATCACGACCGAAACCGCCAATCTCGCGCGCGCCTTGCAGGCCGGCGGTGCAGAGTCAGTCTTAATCGCGTCGAATCCCCTTTCCACTCAGGACGATGTCGCAGCTTCGCTGGTCCAGGACTGGGGCATTCCCGTATACGCGATCAAGGGTGAATCGACAGAAACCTACAACCGGCACGTGCGCACCGCTCTCGACAGTCACCCCGACGTAATCATCGACGATGGCTCCGACGTCGTGGCCACTTTGATTAAAGAGCGAGCCAGTCAGGTTTCCGAAATCATTGGTTCAACTGAAGAAACTACAACCGGCATTCAACGACTCGAGTCGATGCAGAAGGCAGGAGTGCTGACGTTTCCCTCGATCGCGGTCAACAATGCCCAGACGAAGCATTTCTTTGATAACCGCTATGGCACGGGTCAATCAACTCTCGATGGAATTATTCGTGCGACGAATATTCTGCTTGCGGGCCGGAACATCGTGGTGGTCGGCTACGGCTGGTGTGGCAAAGGCGTCGCGCTAAGAGCGCGTGGCATGGGTGGCAATGTGATCGTTACCGAAATCGATCCGATCAAAGCCGTAGAAGCTGTGATGGACGGTTTTAGAGTTATGCCGATTGCGGAAGCGGCTTCGATTGGCGACATCTTTGTCACGGTCACCGGCAATCGTCACGTGATCGATGGGCCACACTTCGCAAAGATGAAAGACGGCGCAATCGTTTGTAACAGCGGTCACTTCGATCTGGAACTCAATCTGGTGGCGCTAGGCGAGATGTCGGAAGGTCCTGTGAACATGCGCCCGTTCGTCGAGGAGTACAAGGTCAAGCAAACGGGCAATCGGGTGATTGTCCTCGGTGAAGGCCGGCTGATCAATCTTGCTGCTGCAGAAGGTCATCCCGCCAGCGTCATGGATATGAGTTTCGCCAACCAGGCACTGTCAGTCGAGTATCTTGTCAGGCATAAAGGCAAACTCGAGGCGGGCGTTCACTTGTTGCCCCAGGAAGTTGATACTGAGATTGCCAGCTTGAAACTGCGTGCTCTGGGAATGAGCATTGACACACTCACGGCTGAGCAGATTGAGTACATCTCCAGTTGGGAGATGGGAACCTAAACTAAAAAGCCTTAGGTTCGAATTCGAGAAAGCAGATAGCTCCCGGCGGCCGCGAATATGACTGGCGGCGCCCAGCCCGCAACCGCCGGGGGCAGCAATCCTAAGTTCCCCAGTTGTTGCAGCCCGCCACCGACGCCCCAATAAGCGATACTGAGACCGACGGCAGCACAGAGTGCGACGACTGTACCTCTTCTTCCGAACGATAGGGCGAGAGGTATTCCAATAAACGCCATCACGATTACACTGAAAGGCGCTGCATACTTCCGCTGCAGCGCCACCGCCAGCGCTGATACCTCCACACCGCGCCGCTTCGCTGCCATTAAGTAGTTGTTTAATCCAGTCGAGCTTAGCTGCGAGGGCTTGTCGATCGTCGGTCTGAATACAGTTACCGGTTCGATTGCCACTTCGATTTGCTCAGCCGCATGACGGTCGATCTGCATTCCCTGGAAATGCAAAACCTCAGCGTCGCGCAAAGCGATCCGGTTGGTGGAGGACCACTGCCCGCTGCTGCCGCTCGTAACAATGGTTGAGTGGATGCCCTCCCCATCAAACTCATAAATCGTTGGTTGTTCGAGCTTGTTTTTCTGCTCGTTGAACTCATATGAATAGAGGCGATTACTTTCTGCTGACGCGAGCCATTGACGTCCGGTGCCAGTCATAGCCCGCGCTTCCCCTCCCTTAATCTGCGCCCGCAACGAATCTTGCCTGACATTGCTATACGGCATCAGGTGTTCCTGGACCAGCCAGGTGCCGGCGGCCGCGGCAATCGCAAACAGCAATCCGGGCACCATTAAGCGATAGACACTTTGGCCTGAAGCCCACCAGGCGATCGTTTCATTGCGACGGGCGAGGAGCGCATACGTTAGCAAGGCGGCAACCAGCATCGACGCAGGAAATATTTCAACTGTAATTAGCGGCAGCAAAAAAAGGACGTAGCGTGCGACCATGCCGAGTCCGACCCGGTTGGTAGCAATGAAACGCCACAGTTCGAAGAGTGTGAAGATGATAAAGATTGCGACGAGCGCTAAGAAGGTTAAGACGAAGCTCGAACTCAGACTGCGAAACAAACCAGTGTCGAGCAAGCTGGGAAAACCCGATCGTCCGGCACCAACAGTATGTGTCGGCGCTTCGCTCGGTTTAATGTTTTTTCGCCCGGCCTTCGTAGCCCGATTGAAACGAAGAGAGATAGACGGCAGCCGCGGCATGAGGAGGAAAACCAAACTCAAAGTAAGCATTAAGCCGGTGGCGGCCCAGGCACCGACCACCACGGGAACGGCGCCAGTGCGCGAAAGCGTCTCACCCAGCAGTGAAATCAGGTAATAGACGACCAGGATCCCAATCGCAAGAAGCACGCCAATCCCCTTCCCTCCTCGCCTGACGCGAAGTCCAAGTGCGCCGCCGAGCAAAGCGAAAACGATCGGTGAAACCGAAAGCGCCAAGCGCCGATGTAGAGTCCTTTGAGTTGCTGCCTGTCGACCAGCAGTTCCCGACGACGCATTGCTTCTCAGCTGTTGCCAATCCATCTCCTCCGGTTCAACCTCATTACCGTTAAGACGCGACATCAAATCGGCACGTCCGGTGTCGATAGAGAGTCGCAGCTGATCAAGCCTTTCGACGACGTAAGAGTTCTTGTTGGCGTCAGACGGCGCCGGAAGTTTTGTCGCTACAGCATCGCGCAAGACAAGTTCCGAGACATTCCCAGAAGAATCAATGCGGCCAGATCGGGCGGTGACTGTTCGGATCGCTCCGTCTGCTTGCTGTGAGTAGATAAATACTTTGCCCCACGCGCCTGTCGCTTTGTCACCATCACGAACATAAATCACATAGCCGGGAATCTCGGTGTTGAAAGTTCGTGGTTCAACCGGTGACTCGAGTTTTCTTAAAGCAGCTTCGACAGCAGCCCGTTTGAGATCACGAGCAGCGCGCGGCGCTTCGACGAGTTGAATGTAAGTCGTGCCAGCGGCGACTACAACTCCAATTACTAATACAGGCCAAAGCATGGTCCACGTGCCTACACCCGCGGCCCGCATCGCTACTATTTCGCTGTCGCTGCCCATGCGCGCGTAGCCGACGATGATGCCCGCCAGAACCGCGGTGGGAAGCGAGAGGATCAAAACATTCGGTAGGAATGCTGCGCCCAGCTCCGTTAATAACGACAACGGTATCTGGGCGTACAACGCAATCTCAGCAAAGCGACCGGCCTGCTGCACAAACAGGAGTGCCGTAAGGAGCGCGAGCGTAAGCAGCACGTAAGGAAGAGCGGCTCGCGCGACGTAACCGGCGATCAAACTTCTCGATCTCATTGACTCGGATTGTGGAGGATGGAAACCTAACTGGCAAACCCAGCGCGGGTGTCAGCGATAGCTCGGGCGAAGACGCGGCTGACGCTCAAGTACGCGTCCAATTAGTTGATGTGTTAGATCACCAATTTCGCGCATGATCACCGGCGACACCTCATGTGACGCATTAGCAAAGGCGTTGGGTCCCAGCTTTTGCGTCGCGCGCAGTTGAAGCTGAAGTTTGCCCGACAGGGCAGTTCCCTGCCCACGACTACATGCGCGACAGCGAAGCTGAAGGTCAGAACCCAGGAACGAGATCTCGGCATCGTTGAAGGGCCGCTGGCACTCGCCGCAAAGCTTGATGTCCGGTAAGAAGCCCTCGAGCTTTAAGAGCCACACCTCGAAGTAGCGCTGGATCATTTCCATGTCCGCCGGAGCGAGGGCTACTGCTTCAAGACAGGCTTTCAACATGCGGAAAAGCTTTTCATTCCTCTGATAGGGCGGCGAGAAGTCGATGATCAAGTCGGCCATGTATGACAGTCCGGCAAGGGTTTCAGCATCGCGAAAGAGGTTAAAGTGAGACTTGAGGATCTCCGTTTGGCCCAGCGACACGAGTTCCTGGTTTTCTTTTTGGTAAAAGCTGAGTTGAATCAGCGTGAAAGGCTCGAGAGCCGCACCAAAGCGATTCTTTAATCTCCGGCAACCCTTGGCGACGCCTCGAATCAAGCCGCTGCCATGGGTTAAGCAAACGACGATCTTGTCCGCCTCGGCGAGATTGTACGTCCTCAAGACAAGTGCTTCGGTTTCGGAAAGAGCCATCGGTACCGGCTAACGCCGCCGCAGTCTTAGAAAGGAATGAAGTAAAGAATCCAGGCGAGCGCGAGACCTATGATCATGAATTCAGCAAACACCTTAATTCCGTAAAGGAAACGATCGCGCGGACTTTCTTTCGCGACCACACCAAAGACAGTGGCCGAGAGCAGAGCGAACAATGTCATCACCAGGAAGTGCCTCATGCTTTTCTCCCCGCTGAAATATCAAACGCATCCAGCATCACAAGATAGTTGAGCAGTCCGGCGATTAGGAGAAACGTGGTGCCGTATTCATAAGTGGCGCGCGCAGCGGCTTGCGGATCATCTGCGAAGCCAACGTCAAAAAACCAACTAGCGAGGTACAGCAGGCCCGAACCAAGGTTGGCGATCATCGGTGGAATCTGCAGGAGTGCGGAAATACCCTGCTGCTCACCCCCCACGCTGAACATATGTCCCCCCATCATTAACCCGCAGACAAAACAGATCCACACGGCTCCGCCGAGGATTAGGGCGCGTCCCCAATGACCCTGTAGTAGGTGGCCAGCACCGGGCAACAGCCAACCGGCAGCTCCCATGGCCCACGCGCGTGATGGGGTTTCCTCAGGAGTTTTCTCTTTCAACTTCTCTTTCTGCAATCAAGGCCTCCAGTTTATTAGTGTCCTATTAAGGTAATACGTCAGCTACTATTGATTCAGTTTCGATTCTCGGGTTGCTTTTGCAGTAACCTTCATCTTTTGTCTTAAGAGTCGTGGCGCCGACCCCTCAATGGCTACCTTAACAGCCTAACGTCAGACTCAATAAAGCAGATAGCGCTCTCTTACCTTCCGGAACTCAGCTAATGGCTGTTGCCAGCTATCCTGAATCGATTCCAGGGATGCTCCACGCTCGAACGATTCGCGCAGGCTTGCCGTGCCCGCGATTACATCAAAAGGATTGCGATCGAAGACGTATTCGTAAGGTGGTTCTTTCCAGCGAAATTCTGCTGAATACATATCGAAAGCAAGTTTGACCATTGCCACGCCTGCTATTACAGGTTCGAATTTGTTGCGATTGGTCACATGGATTTGCACGCCGCCGCAACTCACGCCTCCATGCTTCTGAAAGGTTGGTCTGAAGACGCAGCTGCGAAAGAAGACCCCCGGAAAGTTAAGTTCATTTAGAGCTTCAGCATATTCCTCAGGTTGTACATAAGGTGCGCCCACCAGCTCAAAAGGTTTTGTAGTTCCTCTTCCCTCAGAAATCTGGGTTCCTTCGAAATGGACAGTGCCCGGGAAGACGGTGGCGGAATCAATCGTAGGTATGTTTGGTGACGGCATCACCCAGGGCGCGTCTGTTTCATCTTGCCAGTACTCGCGCGCCCATCCTTCCATCGGCACCACCTCTAAGTCGCAGCCAATGCCAAAGTGCCCATTGAAGAGCTGGGCCAACTCCCCGAGTGTCATGCCATGCCTTGTGGGGATGGAAAACTGACCAACAAAAGATGCCTGTTCTGCTTCCAGCACATTGCCCGCAACGCCTAGTCCGGTAATCGGGTTGGGCCTATCGCAAACAACTAGCTTTTTCCCGAACTGTTTTGCGGCGCGCATGCAGTTCGCCATGGTGTAGGCAAAGGTGTAGATGCGACAGCCGACATCCTGCATATCAAAAACAAGAACATCGACATCCTTCAGCATAGCTTCAGTAGGTTCACGAGTTTCACTGTAGAGGGAATGGATGGGCAAGCCGGTAACGCGATCGATGGCATGCGACGTCTCGATCATGTTGTCCTGCACGTCGCCACGAATTCCATGCTGCGGACCGAACAAGGCCGTGAGGTTTATTTCGGGATGAGCAAAGAGCAAATCGGCTGCGTGTCGAAAGTCGTGATTCACCGATGCCTGATTGCAAATTAAGCCGACCCTCGCGCCGCGCAGCATGCCGGCTTGCGCTGCAAGCAAACTTTCAAGTCCGATCGTTACTGGAATCCTTTTATTCATTATTGGAGGGTAGTTGATCTTAGTTAGTTAAAGTAAATCCTGAGCCTCTCAGCCGCAAAGTACTGAGCCGCCGTTGACGTTGAGTATCTCGCCTGTGATGTGCCTGGCCCAGTCGCTACAAAGAAAGACGATCGGCCTGGCGATGTCGTCGGCAGTCGCAATCGCGCCAACCGGAATGCCTCGCGCAATTGCTTCCCTGTCCTCTCCGGCCAACGCGGCGGAGGTCATGTCGGTGTCGACCCAGCCTGGGGCGACGGCGTTAACGTTAATTCCGAATTGCCCTAGCTCAGCGCCTAGCGACTTCGTAAAGGCGATCTGAGCACCCTTTGAAGCAGCATAGTTTGAATAGTTGGCTTCACCGCGTTGGCCGGCCGTGGACGAGACAACGACGATGCGGCCAAAGCGCTGTTGCTTCATGACCGGCACAGCTGCCTGGCAGAGTGTCCAGGTGCCGCGCAGATTCACCTGGATAGTCTTGTCCCACATCGACTCAGATATTTCCTCAACGGGCGCGCCTTCCCAAATACCTGCATTGCAGATCAGAAAGTCTAAACGTTGAAAACGTTGGAGTGTGTCGGCCACCAGGCGCTTCGCCTGCCAAACTTCCGAAACATCCGCCGGAACTGCAAAGGCCCTAACTCCCTGGGCTTCAGCATAGGCGACTACCTCAGCAGCGGCTTCCTTATCGGAGCGATAATTGACGACGACGTCAACACCTAGTTCCGCCAGTCGCTTAGCGACTGCTCGGCCAATTCCTCGCGATCCGCCGCTGATGAGAGCTACGCGACCACGCAACTTCAGGAAGTCATTTTCCATCATGCTTCCCTTTCGTGTTGTGTACGTAGTTTTTAGTTGGAGAAGGGGGGCTTAAGAGGAGCATTGATCAAAGGTTTCCGAAGCTTCGACGTCCTGGGCGTAACGCGTTGCTTCACTTACAAAATGACTGAACAGGGCTTGAGATAGATTGTCTTCCTTCCAACCCATTTCCGGATGCCATTGCACTGCCGAGACGAACCGATCCGAGCGCGGATCCTCGAGCGCTTCCACAACTCCATCAGCGGTCCAGGCTGTTGCTACCAGATTATTCCCGAGACTCCCGATTGCCTGGTGGTGATGACTGTTGACTACTGCAGCATCGGCTTCCGCCAGTGTCGCCAACAAACTTCCTTCGAGCAACTTCACGCGATGAGAAGGGCGTTCGCGCGGCGCACCCTGTTGATGTTTGATAGCGTTTTCAAGTTGCGCGGTAATGTCCTGTATTAATGTGCCGCCGCGCGCGACATTCAAAACCTGCATTCCAAAACAGATTCCCAGTAGCGGAATGCGGCATCTTTCAATCTCGGCAAGAACCAGTAAATCGGTTTCGTCCTTCACGTGGTGGACATTGCCTAGTGCCTGATGGGGCTCATGGCCGTAGCGCAGGGGATCGACATCGGAATCGCTTCCTGGCAGCAAAATTCCATCCATGCTGTCGATGACGGACTTAATGTATCCGGCATCGGGAATGAGACTGATGTGAACAGGCGCCCCGCCGGCTGCTTCTATCGCTTCGCTGTAATGTCGCGACAGATAGAAGCGGTCGGTTTCAAGCTCCAACCGCATGGTGATCCCAATCCTGGGCCGATAGTCAGACATATCAATAACAGTCATTTAGTAACGCAAATGTCGGGGCAGCCTGGAGAAAGTTCATTTCATCGGCAAGGTATGATACCGCAAAGCCGATTCGATTGCCGATTTTCGATTGGCTTCTTTTGCGAGGCCGTTTGGCAATTGTCAATCGCCACTCACCGATCGAAAGGATGCCGCTGACTGAGTCTCCATACTGCATAACTACGTGCAAAGTAGGTCTGCTTGACTTACATTCAAGCGAATTTCTATAGTGCTTGCTAATCGAGATGCAAAAAGAATCAACGAGAATTCGCAGCACAACGGTCCTGCTTGTGCGCAAAGACGGACGTGTTGCGCTCGCTGGTGACGGGCAGGTGACGCTGGGCGAAACGATCATGAAAGGCACCGCAAAAAAAGTGCGTCGCCTCTACAACGATCGCATTCTGGCAGGCTTTGCGGGAGCCACCGCGGATGCTTTCTCTCTTCTGACGCGTTTCGAAAGTAAGCTGGAGCAATATCACGGCAACCTGGAACGCGCTTCAATCGAGCTCAGCAAAGAGTGGCGCACGGACAAACTGCTGCGACATTTGGAAGCCTTGCTGGTAGTTGCCGATGCGAAAACCTCGTTTCTTCTCTCCGGCAATGGCGACGTAATTGCTCCTGACGATGGAGTGTTGGCGATCGGCTCCGGTGGCAGCTATGCGCTCGCAGCCGCGCGTGCCTTGATGAAACACACTCAACTATCGGCGCGCGATGTGGCCGTGGAGGCTCTTACCATTGCCGGCGAAATCTGCATCTACTCGAATCAGAATATTGTCGTGGAAGAATTGGAATAAGCAGTCGTCTGAAGTATCAGCAATATGGTTATTTATCTCGAAGGAGAAGTTGACGAAGCGGTCCGGCTCGATGATATGACGCCGCGCCAAATCGTCACTGAACTCGACAAGCACGTCGTCGGACAGGGCAAAGCCAAACGAGCAGTGGCAATTGCCTTACGCAATCGTATCCGGCGCCAGAAACTGCCTGCCGACATGGCAGTGGACGTGATGCCCAAAAACATCATCATGATCGGGTCAACCGGCGTCGGTAAAACGGAAATCGCGCGGCGACTCGCTCGGATGTCGGATTCGCCTTTTCTAAAGGTTGAGGCCTCCAAATTCACTGAGGTGGGATACGTCGGTCGCGATGTGGAAAGCATGATCCGTGACCTGACAGAGATCTCTATCGACATGACGCGTCAGGAAAAAATCGAAGAGATAGCTGAGAAAGCCGAGTTGAATGTAGAGGAGCGAATTCTGGACTTGCTGCTTCCGCCACCGCGTTCGGTAAGTCAATTTAGTTTTGATTCGGATTCTGAAGGAATCAGCAACGAACCGGATGGAGGCGCAACTGACGAAAACTTTCAGCGCTCGCGCGAAAAGTTTCGCACGCAACTACGCAGCGGCAAGCTCGACAACCGGATGGTTGAAATTGAGGTTCGCGAAAAAAACTTTCCCGTGATCGAACTGGCCGGGCCGCAGGGCGTCGAAGAGATGGGGATCAACATGAAAGATATGCTGGGTAATATCTTTCAAGGCCGCTCGAAACGCAGCAAGATGCGGGTAAGTGAAGCGATGGAGCACCTCATGCAGGAAGAGGAGGAGCGGCTCATCGACATGGATCAAGTGGCCCGCTCAGCGATCGAGCGTGTCGAATCATCCGGCATGATCTTCCTCGATGAGATAGACAAGATCGCCGGCCGCGAATCTGGCCACGGCCCTGACGTCTCAAGAGAAGGTGTGCAGCGCGACATCCTGCCGATCGTAGAAGGCACGACAGTCAACACGCGTTATGGAATGGTGCGCACTGACCACATTCTGTTTATTGCCGCCGGCGCGTTCCACGTTTCCAAACCTTCCGATTTGATTCCCGAACTTCAGGGGCGCTTCCCGATTCGTGTTGAGTTGGATTCCTTAACTGTCGAAGACTTCAAAAGAATCCTGACTGAGCCGAAGAACGCTTTGATTAAGCAGTACCAGGCGATGATGGACACGGAAGGCGTGACGATCAATTTCACCGACGACGCCATCGATGCCATCGCAAACTTTGCCGCCCGCGTTAATGATCAAACTGAGAACATCGGTGCTCGCCGGTTGCAGACCATCATGGAGAAGCTGCTCGAAGAAATCAGTTTTGAGGGTCCAGACTTGCAGCCGAAGCAGCAGCGAATCGATGCCACCTATGTTGACGATAAGTTGTTGGAGACCGTGAAAGATCAGGATCTCAGCCGCTACATTCTGTGAGAGAAAACTTGCTGCCCACCTCTCGAACCTTGCTTCCTTCGATTACGAACCAACAAACGGCCTGTTGTCTGATGATTCTTGCAGCTGTACTGCTGGTAGGCTGCGGTAAGCGCCGTCCGCCTCTGCCCCCGGTGGAACGAGTGCAGCAACGCACGGAACTGCTTTCCGGGGCGCAGCGGGGCAATCAGGTGACGCTCAGTTGGCCCGCGCCTCTGAGAAACGCCTCGGACCAAAGTGTGCAGAGCATTCGTCGCATCGATGTCTACCGCCTGGCGGAAAAACCGACGGCTCCGCTGCCTTTAACCGAAGAGGAATTTGGTGCGCGCTCGACGCTGATCGGATCGGTCACTTACGATGAGATAAAGAATGCCGGCGAGACGCTCACCTACACTGACACGCTTGAGTTAGCAGGCCAGCCGACGCGTTTACGCTACGCGGTTCGTTACGTCAACGCTTCGGGTCAACGTGCGGCATTTTCTAATTTCCTGCTGATTGAGCCCTCAGCGCGAGTTGCCCAACCACCAACTCTGACTGCTACGGGCAAGGAGTTGACCGAATCAGCAATCACAATTAACTGGACGGCACCGGCG
>Ga0079218_10000296_pt1 | contig 13915 bp, 9 predicted proteins | sample NCCompost_FD_77181 | JGI IMG/M metagenome (GOLD analysis project Ga0079218, IMG submission 77181) | Agricultural soil microbial communities from Utah to study Nitrogen management - NC Compost | ecosystem: Environmental > Terrestrial > Soil > Agricultural land | place: USA: Utah | collected... | reverse complement strand
AACGCTGGGCGAGGGCGTCACACCGGATCTAGTCCAGCGCTTTCTGGCAATTCCGCAGGCCTTTCAAATACCGGTCCGCCGCATTGAATTTCGTCCTAACTTCATTTGCTTTCCTGTACGCACGCCGACCAAACCACCCGCAACGCACACCAATTGTTATCTGATATACAACTCTCGTGAGTTACTGATAATCGATCCCGGATCGCCTTATGAAGAAGAACAACAGGCGCTGGCTGCTGCGATCGACGAACTTGTTGGCGAAGGGCGATCAATTCGCGAAATCATCCTGACTCATATGCATCCCGATCATGTGGGCGGCGTAAATGCACTGCGTGCACACCTGGGCGACGGGGTGACTGTTGCGGCTCACCGATTGACGGCGGAACCCCTCAGCGCTGCAGTGGGCGAGGACGTTATTAGCGTAGATCGAAACATTGAGGATGGTGATCTCATAAAAATTGAAGGAATACCTGAGATACAGCTCAGAGCAGTCCATACCCCGGGCCACACTCGCGGACACCTTTGCTTTTACGAACAACGAACGGGGACTTTAATCTCCGGGGACAATGTGTTGGGTTTGGGATCAGTACTAATCGATCCGCCCGAAGGTAACATGCGTGACTACCTTAACTCGCTACAACGGATGCGTAAGCTGGAGGGCCTCTCGGTTATCTTTGGCGGCCACGGACCAGCGGTGTCAAACGCATACGGTAAGATTGATGAATACATTAACCACCGGTTGGAACGAGAGCGACACATACTTGAAGCCGTCCAAGAGGGTGCGGCGACACCGAAAGACATCGTCGCTCGTGTCTATACCGATGTCTCTTCCAAGGCGCACGCGATGGCTGAGCGCGCCGTGCTTGCTCACTTGGAAAAGCTCGAAGATGAAAGCCGGGTTTTTCATGAAGATAACGGCTGGCATGCTCGATAATGTTCAATCAGCCATCCGGCGTTAACCCGATCCATGTGGGGGCTAATCTGATCGATGTGTTGACTTGCCGCACGTCGTTAGAGTCTTTCCTCTCAAAGTATTAAGATGGAGCTACACAAGCCGTTCCCCCCGGCACGGGAATATTTCAAGAAACTTTCGGGTTATCCAGGTAATTATTAGATGCAACTACCAGAAACACTGGGCGAACTGAAAACAAGCGGCTATAAGCGGGTTTCGGTAAAGGACGAACTTCGCGCTAACTTAATTGAGAAGCTGCGATCCGGCGACATTCTTTTTCCAGGGATCATTGGCTACAGCGAGACCGTCATTCCGCAGCTCGTGAATGCTATCCTTGCCAGGCACAACATCATCCTGCTGGGTCTGCGTGGTCAGGCAAAGAGTCGCATCATTCGGCAGTTAACCGAATTGCTCGATGAACGCATGCCAGTAATAGCCGGTTCGGAAGTAAACGATGATCCTTTCAAACCGATCTCCGCATACGGTCGATCGCAGCTTGAAATCCACGGCGATAAATTACCGATTGCCTGGGTCAATCGAGATCAGCGGTTCGTCGAGAAACTTGCCACGCCTGACGTAACCATCGCCGACATTATCGGTGACGTCGATCCAATCAAAGCGGCCAAAGGCGGTCACTTGTTAAGCGATGAGCTGACAATTCACTACGGACTTTTACCGCGGGCCAATCGCGGCATCTTTGCAATTAATGAACTTCCTGATCTGGCAGGAAAGATCCAGGTGGGGCTATTCAACATCATGCAGGAAGGAGACGTGCAGATTAAAGGTTATCCAGTTAGGTTGGCGCTAGATGTCATGCTGATATTTTCCGCGAATCCTGAGGACTACACGGCGCGTGGCAAAATCATTACTCCGCTGAAGGATCGCATCGGGACGGAAATCACCACGCATTATCCTTCGGAGCTGCCTACCGCCGTCGAGATCACTCGTCAGGAGGCCTGGGTGGACCGAGACGGCTTAAAGGAACGGCTACACATTCCAGAGTTCTTGCGCGAATTGGTTGAACAGATTGCTTTCGAAGCCCGTGACGACCAGCGAGTGGACAAACACTCGGGCGTTTCGCAACGGCTGCCCATCACAGTCATCGAATCCATTATCTCAAACGCCGAACGCCGCGCCCTCCTAACCGGAGAAGAGGAAATAGTGCCGCGTGTCTCCGACGTGTATGCTGCAATTCCTTCCATGACTGGCAAAATGGAACTTGAATACGAGGGCGAACAGGTTGGCGCGTCCCGAGTTGCGAAGGACCTGATAAAGCGAGCTGCCGGAGAAATCTTTGAAGGCTATTTTGTCGGGATCGACTTCGCACATACGGTGCAATGGTTCGATCAAGGAAACAATCTCCGCTTAGCGGATACCGCTTCCGCCGAGGAGTGCAGAGCGCTACTCGACGATGTACCGGATTTGATCGAAACTTCAATCATTCCTTTTGATTTCAAAGAATCAGAGACAGCCGAGCTGGTGGCCGCCTGTGAGTTTGTTCTGGAAGGTCTCTATGCTGAGAACAAAATCAGTCGCAATGAGGAAGGTGGTTACACGGCTGTGACCAAAGCCAAGAAAGACCGCCGCGGAATGATTTACGACGACCTCACTGAAACAGGAAAGTACAGCTAGGCCATTGGCAATTGCCGATTGCCGATTGCCAATTTAGGTGATCGCAACCCGGCAATTGGAAATCGGCAATTGGAAATCGGCAATGCGTTTCACCCGGTACTCAAAATTCAAAGGCCTCGACATTTCGTCCATCAATCTTGGTGACTTGATGGAGGGGATTTCTGATTCACTGCTCTCGTCCGGTTATGACGATGATTACTACTGGACTCGCGAGCGCCGACCGCTGGATACCTCGCTTGACGCACTACGACGGGCTCTGCTCCAGGCACTCATGGAGCAAAGGCTTATTGATGAACGTCAGGTTCAGGAAATGCTTGCGGAGAACGATGGCAAGTTTAAGGGCTCGGCACTGGAAGAGATGCTTAATCAATTGATTGAGCGTCTGATCGAGGAAGGGTATTTAACCCTTCACGAAGAGCCGATGAACGCACGGCAAAATCAGCCTGGGAATGGTCGACCTGAGATCTCGGAGCCGCTGCCGCGCAATATTAAGTTCGAGGTGACAGAAAAGGGTTTGGATTTTCTTGGTTACAAGACCCTGCGGAACCTGCTTGGAAGTTTAGGTAAAAGCTCCGTCGGTCGTCATGACACGCCACAGCTTTCGACAGGTGTGGAGGCTGCCGCAGCCAGCAAAGCTTACGAGTTTGGCGACACCATTAATCTCGACGTAAACACGACCTTGTTATCCGCGATTCAGCGAGAGGGCTTGAAAGTCCCGCTTAATCTCGAGTACAGCGACTTATACGTGCACCAGTGTGACTACCAGTCATCGTGCGCGACGGTTGTCATGCTCGACTGTTCACACTCGATGATTCTTTACGGCGAAGATCGTTTTACGCCAGCTAAGAAAGTTGCCCTCGCCCTCGCTCATTTGATTCGAACCCAATACCCGGGAGACGCGCTCAAACTTGTGCTTTTTCATGACAGTGCTGAAGAACTTCCCTTGGCAAAATTAGCCACCACTCAGGTTGGACCGTACCACACCAACACCGCCGAGGGGTTGCGACTCTCGCGCCGGATTCTTCAATCGCAACGGAAAGAGATGAAGCAGATCGTTATGGTTACCGACGGAAAGCCGACGGCTTGTTTTCTGGAGGGAACATTGCCGTTTACCAGACCTTCTCTTCATTCCGACTCAGCAACGGATCGTCCGTCTTCGCCGGTACGACGCCTTTACAAAAACTCAATGGGTGGCGATCCGTTCGTTATGGACCACACGTTTAAAGAGGTTCAGGCCTGCCGCAAAGCCGGTATAATGATCAATACGTTCATGTTGGCTAGCGACTATTACCTAGTTGAGTTTGTAAAGCAGATGACGGCAATGACCAATGGCAAGGCCTACTTCGCGAACCCCGGCAATCTGTCACAATTCGTGTTGATGGACTTTCTCCGCCGACGAACCAGCCGGGTTCGCTGAGGCGGTAGTGAACCAACCAGATCGCATACTACCCTCCCTTTCGTTGCTTGAACGCAGGTACGGTGTAACGAGCTAAAACGGAGGTACGAGTTGGTAACCCCCAAACCAAATGTTCGCCGAGCGGGACGCCCTCTGACGCCTTATGTGGTGTTTGTGGCGGGTGTGCTGCTAACTCTGGCAATCTCTTACCACCTGAACAACGTAGCCAAGTCGCCCGAACAGAATTGGGGACCTTACACCCTGGCAGCCGGATTGCTCATTAGCGTCTTGATTTTCGGCTTATCACAAACAAGGGCCCGGTCCAGAGCGGAACAATCCGCAGCGGAAGTCCGTGAGTCCGAAGCCACCATGCGAGCCATCCTGGTAGAGCGCCGACAAGTCGAAGATGCGTTGCGAGAAAGTGAGGAGCGTTACCGCGAACTGGTGGAAAACGCCAACGACATCGTCTTCACTTTGGATCTGGCAGGAAACATGACCTCAGTGAACAAGGCTGTGGAAATGGTCACCGGGTTTTCCCGAGAAGAGTTGTTGGGGATGAACCTGACAGACTTTCTGACCTCACAGTCAGTGGCGGTGGCAAATGAAATGACCCAGCGCAAGCTGGCCGGCGAAGAAAGGACTAACTATGAAGTAGATGTCCGGACTAAGGACGGTCACCCTGTAACGCTGGAAATCAGCAGCAGACTTCTAATGAAGAACAGTGAGGCGGTCGGAATCCAGGGAGTGGCCCGTGATATCACCACTCGCCGCCTCGCTGAGGAAGCTTTACGCGAGGCGGATCAGCGAGCGTTATCAGACTATGAACGCTTGCTTGAAAGAATTTCCAGTTTGGCCCAAGCCTTGGGGACGTCGCGCGATTTGGTTACGATTTTTCGCGCGCTGCAACATTTCACAGTGGTGTCCATTCCTTGCGACGGAATTTTCATTTCCCTGTACGATCCGGTTCGAGACGAACGCACCGCTTGCTATGCATGGGGCGACGGACTTGAATTCGATGTTTCTCAACTCCCGCCGATGCCGGTCAATTCTTCCGGCCCAAACAGCCGGGCAGTGAGAACCGGGCAGGTAATCATTACCTTCGACTACATGAACTCGGCGCGAGGTCATCCATCCATAATTGTCGGACCGGATAACGGGCTTCGCCCGCAATCGTCTATCGCCATACCGATGGCTGTAATGGGCCGGATCATCGGCACTATAGAGGTGCAGAGTTATCAGAAGGCCGCCTATCAAGATGAGCAGGCTACGGCGATGCGAATGGCTGCCAATCTTACTGCTGTTGCCATTCAGAACGCGCGACTGTTGGAACGGGAAAGCACTGCCAGGGCCGAAGCTGAAGAGTCAAACCGATTAAAGGATGAATTCCTGGCCACCGTCTCGCATGAACTGCGCACACCGTTGACTGCTATTCTCGGATGGTCGCGAATGCTGGAGGCAGGCTCAATCGCTGATCCTATGGCGGGCCGGGCTATTGAAACAATCAGGAGGAATGCCACCGCACAATCGCAGATCATCGATGACATTCTCGATGTTTCACGGATCATCACAGGCAAGCTCTATTTGGACCTGCACCCAATTGATCTGACACCCGTAATTGAAACAGCTGTTAATGTGGTGCGTCCTACCGCCGAAGCAAAAGGAATCCAAATAGAAACCGAATTTGGCTCGCAACCCACTGTCATTACTGGCGATGCTAACCGCCTTCAGCAGATCATCTGGAACTTACTTTCCAACGCCATAAAGTTTACCCCGCGCGGCGGCCGTGTCTCCATCAGCGTTCACGAGTCGGGTAACCAGGTAGAGGTTCGGGTGAGTGACACGGGCCAGGGTATCAGTCGCGATTTCCTACCCTTCGTTTTCGATCGATTCAGACAGGCTGACAGCTCAAGCACAAGACACCACGGCGGACTCGGTCTAGGCCTCGCAATAGCCCGTCATCTCGTTGAGATACATGGGGGCACAATAATGGCCGAGAGTCCGGGTGAGGGAAAAGGCGCAGTTTTCTCGATCAGGCTGCCGAGTGTTGGAACTTCGGTGGCTCCACTCAACAAGGTAACTCCGGAAATCGCAGCTAAGGAGACCTTTGAGTTCAATTCACAGTTGGAAGGAATACATGTTCTGCTCGTTGAAGACGATCTTGATACGCTGGACTTGTTGAGCGCTGCACTCAAGCATCAAAAAGCAATCGTTACCGCAGTATCGTCGGCCGCTGAGGCGCTGGCCTCGATTAGGGCAGCTACACCTGATATTGTCGTCTCTGACATTGCAATGCCTGACGAGGATGGTTACGAGCTGATCAAGAAAATTCAGGCGATGGGAAACGGTCAGCCGCCACCGGTAATAGCCATTACTGCTTACGCCAAGGAAGAGGATCGCCAGAAGGCGTTGTCATCGGGATTCGAAAGTTACCTGGCCAAGCCGATCGAGTTATCTGAACTAGTCAAAGCAGTAGCAGCCGGTGCACGCAAAAAATTAGTACCGATGGAACGAGGGGATTGAGTGGCACAGTTCACTATCGCCCAGAACCGCGAGGGCTCAAAGAAAGTTGTGCGCGGAATCGAGCTAGCGTACGACGACGTTGGCTCTGGCCCAGCTGTGGTCTTGCTCCATGGCTATCCATTCAACCGGTCCTTGTGGAGTGAGCAGGTTGAAGAGCTTCGCAAGAACCATCGAGTGATTGTTCCCGATTTGCGCGGTCATGGCGAAAGCGCGGTGACGCCCGGGCCTTCCACAATGGAAAGCATGGCTCTTGATATAGCGTCCCTTCTTGAGTCGTTGAACATTTCCCGCGCCACAATTGGCGGACTCTCGATGGGCGGTTATGTAGCGCTCGCTTTCTATCGTCTTTTTCCTTTGCGTGTGCGTGCACTGATGCTCGCCGACACTCGGGCTCAGGCTGACACCGATGAAGGGAAACAAAACCGTGAACAACAAGCTGAAAAAGCGCTGCGCGAAGGTTTAGGAGTTATAGCGGACGCGCTCTTGCCGAAGTTGTTGGCACCGAAGACAGTGACGGAGCGGCCCGATATTGTCCGTCGCTTACGCGAGATGATGGTAGGGACCCAACCAGAGGGCGCGGCGGCCGCACTCCGCGGAATGGCTGTACGTAGGGACCAGACGTCATTTCTGTCACGTATTATTTCCCCAACACTGATTCTAGTAGGCCGCAACGATGCAATTACGCCACTGGCAGACTCGGAACTGATGCACAAAGAGATCGGAGGGTCGCGTCTGCAAATCCTGGACGGCGCAGGCCATGTCTCCAACCTTGAACGAGCAGAAGAATTCAATCGAGCGTTTATCAAGTTTCTGAACGACGTCGAGGTTTGAGTCACTGATCGCCGATCAGTCCCCGCGATTTTCTAACCTACAATGCCTGGCTCGGAAAGTTTCACCATTGAAGAACGCGTCCGTTGGGGCGATGTCGACGCAGCCAAGATTATTTTTTATGGAGCCTATATTCGTTTCTTTGAAATTGCTGAGACAGAGCTCTTCCGCGCTGTGGGACTTCCCTACAGCGTGATATTCGACGAAATAGACCTTTGGCTCCCGCGCGTCCATCTGGAGTGTGATTTTCATCGCGTTGCGCAGTTAGATGACTTGCTTGAAGTTTCCGTATACGTAGGTCGGATCGGCAACAAGTCGATACAACTGAATTTTGAAGTGCGCCGAAAAGGCGAAGAAGAGTTAGTGGCCACTGCACATTTCATCATGGCGGCTGTGCGAAAGGACACGCTTGAAAGTGTTCCTATTCCGGATCTCTTGCGCGAGCGACTCAAGCCGTACCTTAAGCTCGTTGGGGTTTAGAGATTGATCCAACTGCTAGTCGCCAGTCCTGAGTTACAATCCAGCCCAAACTCGAGAATACAGGAAACGTGACTGACCTAAACGAATCTTCGGCACCTCGAAATCCACTCCTGCTGTTCGAACGCTGGTTTTCAGAAGCACGTCAACACCCTGAGATCCAACTTCCTGAAGCTATGACGCTGGCCACGGCCGACGCCCAACGACGGCCTTCGGCGCGCATGGTGCTTTTGAAGGGACATGATGAACGCGGCTTTGTGTTCTATACGAATTACAACAGCAGGAAAGCGCGCGAATTAGACTCCAATCCCTATGCAGCACTGGTCTTCTTCTGGGTACAGCTGGATTACCAGATCCGAATTGAAGGCAAGATCTCTCGGGTCTCAAGTGAGGAGTCAGATGTTTATTTTCAAAGTCGCCCACGCGAAAGTCAGATCGGCGCGCTGGCGTCTCCTCAAAGCGAGGTTGTTTCCAGCAGAGAGGAATTAGAGACCCGTGTTCGCGAACTGGAAGCTTTCCATGGAAACCGCCGAATTAAACGTCCTGATCATTGGGGTGGTTATCGACTGAAGCCCTCTCTAATCGAGTTTTGGAAGGGACGCTCTGGACGACTACACGATCGTATTTTGTTTGAGTTGCAAGCTGACGGAAATTGGACAATTAAACGCCTGGCACCCTGAAAACGAAAAATGGACCGGAGTTTCAAACGGGCCTTAGAGCACTCCGTGCCAGTTTCTTTTTTAGATCAACGTAGCCCTGCTCACCGGCCACAAGATCCCCCAACACACGTTTGATTCCCCGGTGGCCTCTAGCAAACTCAATCATCCGTTCGGTAAACGGCGCGCCCCAAAAATTTCCATAAAAACGCCTGCGCATTTGTGAGGCACGTTTCAAATCGCGACCGAAGTCTTGGCGCCAATATTCTTCGTAGTTTAAAGGAGCCTTTGCCAGGAGACTCTCCGCGAACAGTTCAGCGGATCGCAAGGCGTAGTAGATCCCTTCACCAGTTACTGGATCAGCGAACCCGGCAGCGTCTCCGAGCAGCGCCCATCCTTCCCCACAAACTTTCCGCGTATCCCACGTCTTATCATTGAGACCGGGAATACGTGCTGCATACCGTTCCGCCGACGTCATTAGTTTTCCTTTGATGCGCTGATCGCGCTCATGATCCATTTTTCGACTGGACCATAATCTTGCTTTCGGATCCTCTCGTTGGCGGTAGTAACCCAGCATGAAGTCCCAGAGAAGCTTGTCGAGAGGCTGATGCTGGAAAACGTCCTGGGTGGTAGCGATGCCAAAAGAAATATGGTCTAAACGCGGAAACGCCCACGCATATCCAATCCAGCCCGGCAAAAAGGCCACAACTGTCGGCGACTCTGTGTTTTCGGGCAACGGAGCACGATAACCAAATGCGACTTCCATCTCTGAGGGAGGCAAGGGGCCTGCTAGCATCCGTGCTACTGAACTACCAGCTCCATCGGCGCCGACCAGCATTTCACCTGACCATTCAGAGCGCCCTGTCGATTCCAACTCCCGTACTGTCCAGGCATTCGTATTGCGCTTAATTCCGCGCGCGGAGATTTTGGAAGCAAATACCGCCGCACCGGCAGCTCTTGCTCGCTCCCGCAGGAATGAGTCAAATGCGATGCGGGAATAGATCGCGAAGGGCTCATCCAAATGGAGATGAAGCCGCTTGCCTGATGGCGAGTACATTTCAAGCTCATCCACGGAACGCCCCACAGCATTCAGGAGATGTGGCCACGCCTTCAGCGCTTTTGCTGTAACGCCTCCTCCACACGCTTTTGGGTCGCCTTCGGGCCGTCCATCGAAGAGTGCTATCTTCATGCCACCCCTGGCGAGTAACTCAGCAGCAAACGACCCGGCTGGCCCAGCTCCCACAATTAATGCGTCAAAGTGTTCCATTTCGTTTGCAGGCATGATAGGGGCGTTTGACGATCATGCGCAATTGGGGCGGTACCCTAACCAGATTCCCGCTCTGATGATATTCATTGCAAACTAGCAGGTGGTAGAATACCGGCGTTCCCTGATCAAGGTTTGGTTGAACTGTCTGGCACCCCCAGAAGCGTGTCAGGCTTTTGCCTGTTTCAAGTGTGCTTTTGAAGCCATGATTTAGTGAGGCCCATGATGGGAAGCGAAAGCTTAATAGTCTTCGCGGGGATTGCACCTCATCCGCCAATCATGGTTCCCGAGGTGGGACGCACATCAGCCGCGGAAGTCCGTGGCTCCATCGATGGAATGGCTGAACTCACCAGGCGCCTGATTTCCAGTGGAGCGGAAACTGTAATTTTGATTTCACCTCATGCTCCCCTCGAACCATATGCCTTCGTCGCTTACCAGGGATCAGTACTTCAAGCAAACTTCGCTAACTTCCGCGCCCCTGCAGTTCGTTTTGAGGTGCAACTGGACGAAGAAATGCTCCAAGCGATCGCTGAAACCGCGGGACAGGAAGGATACGAGGTAGTCGGGCTTGGACCTGGTCAAATCCTGGATCATGGAACAGCAGTGCCGCTGTACTTCTTGCAACGCAACGGATGGACCGGCCACGTGGTAGCCCTGGGGTACAGTTTTCTCTCAAACGAAGATCATCTTCGCTTCGGTTCTTGTATTGGGAAAGCTATTAGCAAGACAGGTCGGGCTGCCGGCTTAATTGCCAGTGGAGACTTAAGTCATCGATTGAAAGCAGACGCTCCGGCTGGTTACAACCCAACAGCTTACCTTTTTGACAATGAAATTGTTGACGCTCTTCGCAAAAACTCTCCCGAGCGCATAATCAATATCGATCAGGATCTACGTCGCTTGGCCGGTGAATGTGGATACCGTTCAATGCTTATAGCTCTGGGAGCGATCAAAGAACAGAAATGGGAATGCGAGGTACTCCACTACGAAGCGCCGTTTGGAGTTGGATATCTCGTGGCGCAACTGGCGGTCTCAAAGTCCGCTAAGCAGCAACAGCGTGAACAAAAAGCAGACGAGATCGCTTCTGGCTTGCCTTCCACTAGTGGGGCTGGGTTGCCTCATCTCGCGCGCGCAGCCGTGGAGACTTATGTGCTCCATGGAAAACAGATGGATTCTTCACGAGCCGCCGGCGAACTACTCCAGGCGAAGGCTGCTTGCTTTGTTTCTCTGAAGACAAGTGAGGGGCAATTACGCGGTTGCATCGGAACCGTCGAACCCGTTAAAGACACTCTCGCCGACGAAATAATCGCCAACGCGATCAATGCCTCATCCCGAGATCCTCGTTTCTTACCAGTCACCACTGAGGAACTTTCAGGATTGCGCTATTCAGTTGATGTTCTTACAGCACCGGAGCCTGCCACTTTGGCCGATCTCGACCCGGCGATTTACGGCGTGATTGTCGAAGATGAAGAGGGATCACACCGAGGCTTGCTGCTGCCTGATTTGGAAGGGGTTGATTCAGTAGCTAAACAGGTCGAGATAGCCACGCAAAAGGCCGGCATCCCACAAGGAACAGCTATAAGATTGTTGCGCTTTCGGGTCAGCAGGTTTGGGGAGATCTAGTCGATTCAGAATAGGCCAAACCTGCTCAACTAAACATCGAGATTTCTGACGTCGAGAGCATTGTCCTCGATGAATTTTCGTCGCGGCTCCACCGCGTCGCCCATCAACACTGTAAACATCTCATCAGTTTCCACGGCATCGTCGATTCTGACCTGGAGGAGCGTGCGTTTCTCGGGATTCATCGTTGTCTCCCAGAGCTGCTCAGGGTTCATCTCACCTAGACCTTTGTAACGCTGAATGCTCAGGTCCTTCTTAGCTGCTGCCAGGACCTTTTCCAGAAGTGCTTCGCGCGTTGGTATCTCTTCCTGAGTTCCGTTTGCTCCTGTAGTGAAAGGGGCTGCTAGCTTATCTTCAAGCTCGGTATAAAGTTGAACTGCCTTTTGGAACTCGACAAAGCTGGCGAAGTTCCAGTCGATCGAAATATTGACACCTGAGTTCGTCGAGGTTTCGATCTCCCACAAACCGTGTTCTTCGTCAGTAGAGAGTTCGGTCTTGTAGCCTTCCTTGAACATAACAGCTTCGACCTGGGCCATCAGATCGCCATCTTGAAACACTTTGCGGAGAGTGGAGCCCTCTTTTCGCAGCACCCCCTTCTTGCCTCCGAAGGCTTCGAGCAAAGTCTGCAAGAGGTGCGAGTCACCTCCTATGCGCCGCGCCGCTCGCTCACAGTAATGCTGAAAATCGACTAGCTTCTCAAGTGACTTCGCGAGATCGCGACCTTCGATCACATCTTTAGCGCCAGTTGTCTTGACTGTCATGTCGGCGGTGGCCATTCGCATCAGATACCGAATCATGGAGCCTTCGTCTTTGATGTACTCCTCTTTCTTTCCGCGCTTTACTTTAAACAGGGGTGGCTGTGCGATGTATACGTACCCCTTTTCAACCAGCTCGGCCATTTGACGATAAAAGAACGTCAACAAAAGGGTTCTGATGTGAGACCCGTCGACGTCAGCGTCGGTCATTAGAATGATCTTGTGGTAGCGGAGCTTACTCGCATCGAAGTCTTCTTTCCCGATACCGGTGCCCAGCGCCATGATCAACGATTTAATTTCGCTATGCCCGAGCATCTTGTCGAATCTTGCCTTCTCGACATTTAGGATCTTGCCCTTCAGAGGGAGTATTGCCTGGTTCTTTCGATCGCGTCCCTGTTTAGCAGAGCCTCCGGCGGAGTCCCCTTCCACGATATAAATCTCTGACTGTGCTGGATCGCGCTCCTGGCAATCCGCCAGCTTTCCTGGAAGCATGGTCGAACCCATCGCTCCCTTTCTTACAATTTCGCGGGCTTTTCTCGCTGCCTCCCGTGCTCGCGCCGCATCCAGCGACTTGCCAACAACTCTCCGAGCGACGGTGGGATTTTGTTCGAAGAATTCAGTGAGGCGCTCATTTAGGAACGACTCTACCGCACCCTTGACGTCCGAATTCAGTTTCCCTTTGGTCTGGCCTTCAAACTGAGGTTGGGGCAACTTGACGGAAATAACAGCCACCAGGCCTTCGCGAACGTCATCACCGGTCAAAGACGTTTTAAAATTCTTTGCTAAGCCTGAAGATTGCGCGTAGGCATTTATTGTGCGGGTAAATGCCGAGCGAAAACCGGATAAATGTGTTCCACCATCTACCGTGTTGATGTTGTTCGCAAACGAGTAGACCTTCTCGTCGTACCCATCGTTGTACTGAATGGCGACTTCAATAGAGAGGCTTTCGCCTTCTTTCTCAAAATAGATTGGTTTGTCGTGAAGCGTACTCTTGTTCTTGTTGAGGTGCTTCACGAATTCAGCGATCCCACCCTTGTAGTAGAACTCGTGCGAACGTTCCGGCTCTTCCCGCTCGTCTTTAATCGTGATGCGAATGCCTTTGTTGAGAAAAGCCTTCTCACGCAGACGTTCTGAGAGCTTGTCAAAGCTAAACTCCGTATGAACAAATATCTGTGAGTCGGGCTTGAATGTGATCTTGGTCCCGCGCTTTCTCGTTTTTCCGGTCTGCTTCAAAGGCACCACCGGAATGCCACGAACATACTCTTGCTCGTAGGTCTTGCTGTCTCTCCATATCTCCAAGCGTAAGCTCTCGGAGAGAAAGTTGACGCAGGAAACACCGACGCCGTGTAGACCGCCCGAAACCTTATAAGCATTTGAGTCGAATTTACCGCCGGCGTGAAGCTTGGTCATTACAACTTCTGCCGCCGATCGTTTTTCCTTTTTTATTTCGTCAACTGGAATGCCGCGACCGTTATCAATCACGGTAATCGAGTTGTCGAGATGAATGGTTACTTCGACCGTGTCGCAATATCCGGCCAGTGCCTCGTCGATAGAGTTATCGACCACTTCATATACCAGGTGATGGAGGCCGATCTCACCAGTTGAGCCAATGTACATCGCCGGGCGTTTACGAACGGCCTCGCGGCCCTCAAGAATTGTGATAGAAGAAGAATCGTATTTTTTATCTGAGGTTATACCTGCTGTGGCCAAGCTGTTCTCCTTACCTAATTCAATAGTGTTGTCATTAATTGTCTTTGTTTCGTCTGACACTCTTATCGTTCACTTCCTACGCTAAAGCAGTTGAAACCGAGTCCCTTT
>Ga0079218_10000294_pt1 | contig 13923 bp, 11 predicted proteins | sample NCCompost_FD_77181 | JGI IMG/M metagenome (GOLD analysis project Ga0079218, IMG submission 77181) | Agricultural soil microbial communities from Utah to study Nitrogen management - NC Compost | ecosystem: Environmental > Terrestrial > Soil > Agricultural land | place: USA: Utah | collected... | reverse complement strand
GGCGGCGACACCGGGCTGCAGCGCGAGCTGGCGCAGGCCTTCATCCGCGTCGGCGACGTGCAGGGCAACCCGACCCGCGCCAACGTGGGAGACCCCACCGGCGCGGTGGTCAGCTATCAGCGTGCCATTGCCCTGGCCGAGGCGGTACGGGCCGACGTGCCGGACGACATCGAGGCCGTGAAGACGCTGGCGTTGGCACACCAGCACCGCGGCGACGTGCTCGCCTTGATCGGCGACAAGGACAAGGCGCTGACCGACACGCAGACGTCGGCGGATCTCTACGCCCAGGTCGGCCGCCGCGACGGCGCCACGCTCGAGGATCGGGTGGCGGTGGGGCTGGCGTCGATCAAGCTCGGCGATCTGATGGGGAATCCGAACTTCCAGAACCTGGGCCGTGCGGGCAGCGCCAGCCTCGCGTACGCGCAGGCGCTCGAGACGTTCCGGCAGCTGGATCGGGCGGCCCCCACCAACCTGCAGGTACGCCGCCTGCTCGGCTTGACGCTGGAGCGCATCGGCACCATGAACGAGGACGCGAAGCAGTGGACCGATGCCGCCACCGCGTATCAGGAGTCGTTCGAAATCCGCCGCGGTCTCGCCGAACGCGAGCCGACGCACCGTGACATTCAGCGCGACCTCGGCATCGCGCACGAGAAGCTCGCCAACGTGCTGCTGGCGCAGGGCACCGCCACCGCGGCGGTGGCCGAGCAGCGCCAGGCGCTGGCGGTGTTCGAGCGGCTGGCGGGCGCCGACCCTTCCGACGTGAACGCCGGGCGCACGGTGGCGATCAGCCGTGAGAACCTGGCCGACGCCGTACGCGCGAGCGGCAGTGTGACCGAGGCGCTGGATCTGTACCGCAAGGCGCTCGACGCGCATCGCGGCTTCAGGACCCAGGACACCCACAACGTGCGCGCGACCTGCGACGCCGCCCGCGTGGCGGAGACGCTGGGAGACGTGCTGTTCTCGGCCGAGGCACCCCGCGCCTGCGCCTCCTGGCGCGAGAGCCAGGGCGCCCGCCAGTCGCTGGCGCCCGGTGCCGGCGGCTGCACGACACCCGAGGAACTCTCGCGCGTGGCGCTGAAGCTGGGTGGCTGCTGAGGGCTCCGGTGACCGACGCCGGCGAAGTGACTCGGCTACTGGAGCGGGCGTCGGCGGGTGATACCGGTGCGCGCGCCACGCTGTTCGACGTTCTGTATCGCGAACTGCGCAGGCTGGCGGAAGCCGCCATGCGCGCCGAGCGCGCCAACCACACGCTGCAGCCCACCGCGCTCGTGCACGAAGCGTTTCTGCGGCTCGCCGGCGATCAAGGCCGTTTCGAGAATCGCGCCCACTTCCTCGGCGTCGCCGCCGGCGCGATGCGGCGCGTCCTGGTCGATCACGCCCGCGGCCGCAATGCGCAGAAGCGCGGGAGCGGCAGGACGCTCGTGACCGTGGACGATCTGGACGACCTGCCGCAGCCCGTGTCCGAGGACGTCGATCTGGTCGTCCTCGACGACGCGCTCTCCCGTCTCACCACGCTCGACGCGCGCCAGGGACAGATCGTGGAGCTGCGGTTCTTCGGTGGCTTGTCCGTGGAAGAAACGGCCGCCCTCATCGGCGTCTCCGAGCGCACGGTCAAGCGCGAGTGGCAGCTCTCGCGCGCCTGGCTGCGCCGCGAGGTTGCCCGTATCGGTCAGAAGTCTCTCGACTGACCCGCCCGGCTCGCCCTCGAGCCGCCACGGCATCCGGCCGTTTTTGGTGTCCGTGACACCCCTGCTCCGTCGTTTTCGCAATGACCACTAGCAGAGGGTGTTGGTGCAGGAAAAAAGTATTCACGACCGTCCTGCGCATCTGGCGGGATGCCATTCCTCGAGGCGTGGCCCCCAACACAGCTGTTTCTCGCGATTCCGTATGGGGAGGAGTGCCGGTTGCCGATCGAACTAGGGGGGCTGCAGGTGGATGCGACGACGATCGCGTTACTCGAAGGATGGGTGAAGTCGGCACCCCAGGCGCGGCTCAAACGCCGCAGCCGGATCATTCTGCTCCTGGCGAACGGTCTGTCGCAGGCCGCCGTCGCCGCGCAGATGGGGGTGAGCCGCCGGACCGTCGCCATCTGGCGCCAGCGCTTCCTCGAGGGCGGCGCCTCGACCCTTCAGTACGATCGACCGGGCCGCGGCCGCCCCAAGGGCCGCAGCGCCGACGCGGTGGCGGCCATCACCGCCGCGATGGCCAACCCTCCCGAGGGACAGGAGCGCTGGACCGCCCGCGCCCTCGCCAAGCACGTGGGCGTAAGCCATTCAACCGTGCTGCGCGTGTGGCGGGACACGCAGGCTCAGGGCTAACCACGCCCTGAGCCCGAAGCCTTGAGCCGGCGCGCGCTCAGAACGAATACTTGAGCGCGAACTGCATGATCCGCGGATCGTCGGCGCTCGTGATCTGGCCGAACTGCACGTTGTTGAAGTTGGTCACCGGCGCGTTGAGCCCGGGATTGAACCAGTTGAACGCGTTGAACGCCTCGGCGCGCGCTTCGATCACGTGCGTCCCGAACCGGAAGCGCCGCACCAGCGACAGATCGACCGCCTTGTTGCCCGGCCCCACGATGCTGTTGCGCTGCAGGTTCCCCAGCGTGCCGAGCGCCGGCTCGGCGAACGCCGCGCGACTGAGGTAGTTGGTGTACGACTTGTCGCCGTACGGGTTGTCCAGCACCACGTTCGGCCGTTGATTGGCGATGCCGGTGCGTGCCGGATCGCTCGTGAGCGTCACGTTGAGCGGCCGGCCCGAGAAGAAGCGCGCGATGCCCGACAGGCTCCAGTCCGACGCGATGGCGCGCAACGTCGCGTTCTGGAAGTCCGGGGTGCGCGCGACGAGCGCCATGTTGAACAGGTGGCGGCGGTCCGTGTCGCACGGGCCGTAGTCGTAGTCTGGATTGGTGGGATCCACATACCCGGTGCCGACGTTCGGCGTCGTGCCGCCCTGCGTCGGCAGCCCCATGCACTTCGAGAGCGTGTAGTTGGCGCTGGCCGTAATGCCGTTCTGGCTGCGCCGCTGCACGCTCAGGAGCAGGCCGTTGTACTTCTGGTAGCCGAGCGCGGTGTGCTCGTCCACGACGCCGAGATACTTGCCGGTGTCGAAGTTCTCCATCGTGAGCACGCGGCGGTTGTTGAGCGTCCCGGTGGTCGAGCACGGGGTGAACGTCTGTGGGCCCGAGGCGGTCTGCAGCGTGCACGAGCCGGGGATGTAGACGCCGGGATTGAGCGAGCGCACGTTCCACAGGCGGTCCGAATAGCTCCCCAGATAGGTGGCCGAGACGGCGAGATCGTTGCCGATCTGGCGCTGCACGCTGACATTCCACGACTGCTGCCGCGGCACGCGGATGTCCGACGGAATCGAGATGTAGGGCCCCGTCAACGGGAAGACCGAGTTGGGACCGGTCGTGAACGGGAAGAACGTCTCGTTGCCGGTGCCCAGCCACGGGTTGTCGAAGCCGCCGGCGGGGCTGTCCACGCGCGCCTCGGCGTTGAACGGCGGCGCCACCGACGTGTTGAGGTGGAACTGCGCGTTCACGAAGTCGTAGGACAGGGAGTAGCCGGTGCGGATCGACATGCGGCCGTCGCCGTTCGGATCCCACGCAAAGCCCACCCGCGGCGAGAACTGCCACCAGTGGTTCTCCATGCCCGCTTTGTCGTTGGTGAAGTCGGCGTCGCCGGGATAGAGAAATCCGGGTGGCGCGTTCGAGTACTGGGTGGTGCGCGTGCCCGCCCGGAAGCGATCGACGCTGAAGTTGTAGATGGCGCCGTTCCGGATCTGCTGCGCGAGACCGGGCTCCCAGCGCACGCCGTAGTTCAACGTGGCCTTCGACGACAGCTTCCACGTGTCCTGGGCATAGAAGCCGAGGTAGAGCTGCTTCATGTCGAGTGAGTTCGGCGTCGCTTGAATGAGCTGGAAGAGGCTTCCAGTGAGGAAGTCGGCGAGCGGCAGGCCGGTGATGTTGCCGTTGAAGGTGAACTGGCCCGGCGAGCGCACGTTGGCCTGCGAGAGCGAGGTCCAGTAGGAGACGTTTCCGCCGATGCCGAACTGGTGTGCGCCGCGCACGAGCGTCAGGTCGTCGCTGACCTGGTAGGAGGGCGTCTGGAAGCGCGCCTCGCTCTCGGTGCCGCCCCCGAGCTGGAAGCCACCGCCGGTGACGTTCACCAGCAGGTAGTCCTCGATGTAGCTGTACATGCGGACACCGACCTCGGGCGCCGAGAAGCCGATCGGCTCGTGGATGCGGTGGATGTCGGTGTTGTTGTAGGCGACGCGCAGCGCGTTGACGGTGTTGTTGCTCAGCACCATCGTGTCGCCGACCGTCACCGAGCGGGCCTTGTTGTCGCGGCCGCCCAGGCTCGACACCAGGACGTTCTCCGGCTGGAGCTGCCCGGGGGGTGTCCACTTGACGCGCGTTTCGATCGCGCGGACGAAGAGCGAGTGGTTCGGCGTGAGCGTCAGATCCACTTTACCGATGAATTGCGATTCGTCCTGCGGCCGGCTCCGGCTGTAGTTGAAGCGCCCGCACTTGTCGGTGGTCGTCGGCAGGTGCCGGGCAATCTCCAACGCCGCGGGGCTGAAGCGGGACGGGTCGATGCGATTGTTGACGAACGGACCTCCCAGCTGCAGGGGAGGGAGAGTGGCCGGACGGTTGGGCGTGCAGTCTCGCGACGCGTAGTCCGTGAAGTCGCCCGCGAGCATCGCGGCGGTCGGTACGAATGCGAACAGGTCGGCGGGCGTCTCGCGCAGCCGCGTGCCCTGATACGCCCCGAAGAAGAACAGCCGGTCGGTCTTCAGCGGACCGCCGAACGTGCCGCCGAACTGGTTGCGGCTCAGGCCGTCGCCCTGGCGCTTGCATGTCTCGGGCAGGAAGACCGGGCACGGGACTCCGGTCGTCCGGTTGACCGAGTTGTTGAAGCGGTTGACGGCATTGAAGCGGTGGTTGCGGACGAACTCGAAGAGGTCGCCGCGGAACCTGTTGGTGCCCGACTTGGTGACCGCGTTCACCGACGCGCTCGAGTGCACGCCGTTGCTGGCGGTTGTGGAGCTGGTCTCGAGGCGGAACTCCTGCAGGGCATCGGGGAAGGGCAGCGGCAGGTTCAGGTTGTCGTAGGGATTGTTGTGCGTGGCGCCGTCGAGCGTGAACGCCACACCGAAGCTCTGGCCGCCGGCCACAGCAATGGCGCGGCCGCCCTGCATGCTGCGGCTGGTGGCGTCGAGCGCCGGCTGCGGCACCGCCGCGCCCGCCAGCGTGATGAGATCCACCGGGTTGCGGCCGTTGAGCGGCAGCTCCTCGATGCGCTCGTTCTCGATGACCTGGCCGATGCCGGGGCTGCGGGTTTCGACGAGCGGTGTTGCCCCCTGCACGGCGACCGTCTCGGTGATCTCACCGAGCGAGAGCGTGATGTTGATCTCGGGGTTGGCGTTGACCTGCAACACGAGGCCGGTCTGCTGAAACGCGCGGAAGCCGGAGAGCATGGCGTCGAGGCGGTAGGGACCGACGGGCAGGTTCGACAGCACGAACAGGCCGTTGGCTTCGGTGACGACCGAGCGGCGGAACCCGGTGTCGGTCTGAACCGCGCTGACGTCCACGCCGGGCAGCACCGCCCCGCTCGTGTCCCGAACGGTTCCCGTGATTTGCGCGGTGGATCCGATTTGCGCGGTGGCCGCGCTCGTGGCGAGGAACAGCACGGCAAGCCCAGGCAGCAACGCACGGAGTGCACGGCCCATCTCGACCCTCCAGTTCTCCCGCTACCTCGATTGGGGTACGGCAGCGTTGAAAGCGCCGGGAGTATACGTCCGCCCGGCGCGTTTGCGCCAGCCGAAAGCAGATGAGCATCGGAATTACGATCGGGAGCGGTGGAAGACCGTCCCACGCTCGAGAGCCTGCGCCGCTACGCGGTGGCGCGCAGCCTGTTTGCGCCCACGACGCTCCAGCGCGCGATCGACCGGCTCGGGTTCGTACAGGCGGATCCGATCCGGGCGCCGGCGCGCGCGCAGGACCTGACGCTTCGCCACCGGGTCACCGGGTATCGCGCCGGTGATCTCGAGCGCCTCTACGCGCAGCTCGACGTTCACGAGGATTTCTTCGTCAACTACGGCTTCGTGTCGCCGGCGGTCTCGTCGCTGATGCACCCTCGCGGCGGGCCGACGCCGTGGAGCGCCGCGCGCGGACGCCACGTCAAGGCGCTGCTGGCGTTCGTACGCGAGCGCGGCGAGGTGCACCCGCGGGAGGTGGACGAGCACTTCGCGCTCGGCACCGTCACCAACTATTGGGGTGGGTCGTCCAGCGCGACGACGCACCTGCTCGACCAGATGCACTACCGCGGCCTGTTGCGGGTGATGCGGCGCGACAACGGCATCCGCGTCTACGCCGTGCACGAGCACGCGCCGGTCCCGCGCGATCCCGCCACCCGCCGGGCGCGGCTCGATGCGCTCGTGGACGTGGTGGTGGCCAAGTACGCGCCGCTCACCGCGTCGGGGCTCAACCGCCTGGTGAAGCGGCTGCGCTACGGCGTGCCCCAGTGGGCGACCGGCTTGAACCGCGCGGTGCAGCGCGCCAGGCAGCGCCTGTCGCATGCGCACGTGGACGGCGTGGACTGGTACTGGCCGGTTCACGAGGAGCCTGCCGCCGCCGAGCCCGATGACGCCGTCCGCCTGCTGGCGCCGTTCGATCCGATCGTGTGGGATCGGCCGCGGTTCGAGCTGCTCTGGGGATGGGAGTATCGCTTCGAGGCGTATACGCCGGTGCCCAAGCGCAAGCTCGGGTACTACGCGCTGCCGCTGTTGTGGCGCGATCGCGTCGTGGGCTGGGCCAACGTGGCGGCGGCGGGCAGCGAGCTCAGCTCCGACGTCCGCTACGTGGCCGGCCGCCCGCCCCGTGAGCGGGCGTTCGCGGCGGCGCTCGATGACGAGCTGTCCCGCCTCGCGGTGACGCTGGGGCTGTCGGCCGGCCGGAAGGCGCGCCGCGCTCAGCGCGAGGCGATCGGCAGGACGACGCCGGCCTGAAGCCGCAGCGTATTGAGCGCGCCGTCGTCGAACGCGATCGGAAACGAGATGCCGGCGCGCAGCGCGAGGCCGCGGGCCATCCCGAAGTCCACGCCGAAGCCCGGTTCGATCATGAAGAACGTGGCGGAGCTGCCGCAGCAGCCAGTGTTCATGCCGCCGACCAGGAACTGCGCGAACGGATCGACGCCGGGGGCCGTGCGCCCCGACAGGCGGAGCCCGCCTTGAAACGTGTGCAGGCGAAAGGTCTCGCCGAAGTCCGACCGGTAGTTGCCGGCCACCTCGCCCACCAGTGAGATTGCGGATCGATCGATCGGTGCGGCGAACGACAACAGCCAGCCGGCCGGCATGTTGAGATCGGGGCCTTCGAGAATCCGGAGAAACGAGTAGCTGACGCCCAGCGTGGTCTGGGCGGACGCCACCCCCGTGTGCACGGCGAGGGAGAAGACCAAGGCAAGCAGCCACGTCGACCGTCGAATAATCATCATCAGCCTCGGAGTGAATTAGCGTATGCCGCAGATTACTGCACCGAGGAGGGCACGCATGCGCACAGTCTTCGCGTTGAGCTGGTTGATGACACTCGCAGCGGCGCTGATAGCCGCGCCCGCTGTCGCATGGGCACAGGTTGTCGCTCCGCAGGCCGGCTGCAAGGCGACGCCGGCCGAACTCGAGGCAAACAAAAAGGTCGCGATGGAGTTCTTCCGTCCCGGCGTGGACCGCGTGGCGCTGGCCGACACGACGTACAAGCAGCACAACCCGGCGTTCGTGAAGGGCGGCCGCGAGGCGGGCCTCAGCGACTACGAGTACTTCAAGTCGCGTTTCGGCGGGCCGCCGCGCCAGGGTGGTCCGGGGCCGGGACGAGGGCAGGCCGAGGGGCCGCAGCCGCCGGCCGGCAACCCGCTCGAGATCGTGATGGCCGAATGCGACGTAGTCACCGTCGTCCACAAGAACTTCCGCCAGGACCCCACGGCGGCGCCCGGCACCTGGTACGAGGTGTTCACGTTCGACACCTTCCGTGTCCGCAATGGCAAGCTGGTCGAGCACTGGGACGGGGCGGTGATCAATCCGCCGGCGCCGGGCCGCGGCAATTAGAATGAACGCACTATGCCGTCACGCACGCCACGACTCTCGCGCCGCGGGCTCCTGAAACGAGGCGCGACCGCCGCCGCGGCGGTGGCCGCCGGCGGCGCCGCGCCCGCCGCGGCTCAGGGCCAGGCGTCGGCCGTCGTGACCGGGCGCACGTTCCGCGCGTGGATCTCGCGCGGCAGCGGTTCCGGGCGGACCACGCTGCAGGACGTGCGGATGCGCGCCGTCACCGGCCGCATGGTCGTGGTGCGCACGGAAGCCACCAATCTCTGCTACTCGAACGTCGGCGCCGTGCTCGGCATCCAGGCCGCACCGCCGGGCGGCACAGTGCCTGCCAACGCTGCCGCGCCCGCCAACCCGGCCGCCGCCGGCGGGACGCTCGCCGGCACCGACAGCATGGCGCTCATTCAGGGGCACGGCGGCATCGGCGTGGTCGAGGCGGTGGGGCCGGAAGTGCGGCGCGTGCAGGTGGGCGATCGCGTGTGCGTGTCGGGCACGCCGCAGTGCGGCGCGTGCTACCACTGCCTGCGCGGCCGCGCCGACATCTGCCAGCTGCTCGGGCGCAATCTGGCGTCGGATCTCATCCCCGTCGCGGATCTGCGCGACGGCACGCCGGTCTATTCCAACTCGCACATCGGCGGCCTCGGCGAGCTGATGGTCACCTGGGAAGAGTGGATCGTGCCGGTCGTCTCGAAGGCCAGCAACGTGGATCTCGGCATGGTGTGCAGCTGCGTCAGCGTGGCGGGGTTGGGCGCCACCACGTCGGGCACGCTGGCAACGCTGGCGCCGGGGTCGGCCGTGGCCGTGGTGGGCTGCGGGCCGCTGGGCCTCAGCGCCGTGCAGGGCGCGCGCATTGCCGGCGCCTCGATCATCATCGGCATCGACCCGATCCGCGCGCGGCGCGACGTGGCGATGAAAGTGGGCGCCACGCACGTCCTCGATCCCAACGTGGAAGGCGATCGGCTGATCGAACGCGTCCGCGCGTTGACGGCGGGCCCGACCAATCGCACCTGGAGCGGCGGGCGCGATTCGGGCGGGCGCCGCAGCGGCGCCGGCGCCGACCTGGTGGTGGAGGCGGCCGGTGCCGAGTTCGTGCGGCCGAAGCTCGAACAGGGCCCCGATCCCAGCGGCATCCTGCCGATGCAGCAGGCGTATCAGATGGCGTCGGCCGGCGGCCACGTGATCACGACGGGCCTGGTGCGCGGCACGATTGCGTTGCCGGCGTTCCTCTTTGCGATTGGCGGCGTCACGCACTCGGGTGGCCAGGCCGGCGGGGCCAACCCGATGCGCGACATCCCCCGCTTCGTCGAGATGCTCCACGCCGGCCGCTACGATCCCAAGCTGCTCGCCACGCGCGTCGTCGGCCTGCGCGACGTGCTCGGCGCCTACGAGGAAGTCGCCTATCGCACGACGATCACGGCGCTGATGGTGTTGTAGCGAGCGTGCAGCTGTGATCCGCGTGATCACGGCAGGTTTTGAAAAAGGCGTGCGTGGTGGCGACGAAGGACAAGCCTTCGGCCGCGGTACCCCAGCCTGGCACCTTCGAGAACTTACCCTGCTCGTGAAGCTTGTAACGGTTGAAATACTCGCCAATCCGCTGCTGTTCCCCGGTCGTGAGGGCATGGAGCGGACGGCCGTCTGAGCCGGTGCGAGAGAGCACGACCTTTGAATCGAGACCCTTCTCGTCCTCCATCCGCATCAGGCCGACAATCACGCCCGTGATCAGGCGGCCTCCCTCGATGGGCGGACCGAGCACCAGCACATCGAACGGATCGCCGTCGTAGGAGACGGTCTGTGGCACGAAGCCGTAGTTGACGGGGTAGCCGCCGATGCTTTCCGGCAGCGTGCGATCGACGCCGCGCCGGTTGGCCCCCATGTCGAACTCCCATTTGCGGCGGTCGCCCCGCGCGATCTCGATGTAGCCGTTCACCGTGCCGTCGGGGTTGAGCGGCGGAGTGTCGCGCCACACGTGCGACCGGTGCCGCGCTGCCGCCTCGAGGCTCCGGTCCAGTTCCGTCGTGGCCTGCACGGGGAGCGTGACGGGAACGCCGTCGTCGCGTTTTCCAGAGACGACTCCGGACGCGACGAGCAGCACGACAACCACCGCGGCGGCACGAGGCATGAAGGCCGTTGGTGCAACACGCGGGCCACTCTGTCAGGGCGGCCTGAAGGCCGCCCTCTACATTGGCTCATGGGCCGCCTGAAGGCGGCCCCTACGACGGATCGCGCTACGACGGGTCGCGCGCGAGGCCCAGCGAACGGATGCGCTTGTGGAGATTGGTGCGCTCGATGCCGAGCAGGCGGGCGGCGCTCGAGACGTTCCAATCGGTCTGCTCGAGCGCCTGGCGGATGCGCTGGCGCTCGGCGGCGTCGCGCGTTTCGTGCAGGCCCGATGGCCGCTCCGCCGACGGCATCCGGATTTCGATCGGGACGGCGTCGGCCCCGATCCGATCGCCCGAACTCAGGATCGCCATGCGCTCGACGGCGTTGCGGAGCTCGCGGATGTTGCCCGGCCACTCGTAGCGCTCGAGCAGCGCCAGCACGTGGTCGTCGATCGTCTTCGCCCGGAAGTTGTTGCGCGTGCAGAACTCGCCGAGGAAGTAGGCGGCCAGGTCGCGAATGTCCGGCACCCGCTCGCGCAGCGTGGGCACGCGAATCGGCACCACGCTCAGGCGGTAGAACAGATCCTCGCGGAACTTGCCCTCCGCGATGCGCTCCTCGAGCCGCCGGTTGGTGGCGGAGATGACGCGCACCGACACGCGGATGGCCTGCTCGCTCCCGAGCCGCTGCACCTCGCCGTCCTGCAGCACGCGCAGCAGCTTGGCCTGCGACGCCTCGTGCAGGTCGCCCACCTCGTCGAGGAAGATGCTGCCGCCGTCGGCCAGCTCGAACTTGCCGCGGCGCATCGTGGCGGCGCCGGTGAACGCGCCGCGCTCGTGGCCGAAGAGCTCGCTTTCGATGAGCTCGGTCGGGATCGCGGCGCAGTTGACCTTGATGAACGGACGCGACGCGAAGGGGCTCTCGCGGTGGATGTGCGCGGCCAGCAGTTCCTTGCCGGTGCCTGACTCGCCGGTGAGCAGCACGCCGGCGTCGGACCGCGCCACCTGCGTGGCCTCGGTGAGCGCGCGCCGGAAGGCCTCGCTTCTGCCGATCATCTTCGGTGCGTCGCCGACGAGCTCGCGGAAGCGCTGGTTCTCGCGCTGCAGGTCCGAGCGCTCGAGCGCGTTCTTCACCACCAGGAGCACGCGGTCGCGCGCGAGCGGCTTCTCGAGGAAGTCGAAGGCGCCGCTGCGCGTGGCGTCCACGGCGTCGCGGATGGTGCCGTGCCCCGAGATCATCACCACCGGCGTGGAGTCGTCGCTCTGACGGACGGCGCGCAGCAGGTCGATGCCGTTGCCGTCGGGCAGGCGCACGTCGACCAGGTAGAGGTCGGCGCGTCCGGGGCTGCGCTGGGCCTGGAACTCCGCCACCGACCCGCAGATCGTCACGGCGTAGCCTTCGCCTTCCAGGATGAGGCGCAGCGACTTCCCGATGTTGGGCTCGTCGTCCACGATGGTGATCCGGTGTTTTCTGGTCATTGATGTCTGGGAAGGATCACCCGGAAGCCGGCGCCGCCGAGCGCGCCCTCGACGAGCGCGATGTCGCCGCCCATGCGCAGCGCGTTCTTCTTGGCGATGGAGAGCCCGAGCCCCATCCCGTGCTTCTTGAACGTGATGGTCGGCTCGAAGAGCGTTCGCGCGGCCTCCTCGCCGAGGCCAGGCCCCGAATCGTGCACCTCCATCGCGACGTCGTGTCCGTACACCCGCGTGGTTGCCTCCACCGTACCGCCTGGCCCCGCCGCCTCGGCGGCATTCTCCAGCAGGTTCGTCAGGATGCCTTTCACCAGGTCGGCGCTGGCAAGAACCGCCGGTACGTGCGCGTCGAGCGTGCAGCGGTAGGTGGTGTCCGGATGCGCCGGCCTCAGCAGCGACACACGCTCGCTGACGATGGCGTTGATATCGAGCGGTTCGGCGTTCACGGGCGGCTCGCTGGCGAACTCGGAAAAGGCACGCACGCGGCGCTCGAGGGTTTCAATCTCGCCGATGACAATCTGCGCGGCCTGCTGCATGAACTCGCGGTCGCTCTGCGGCTGGCGTGCCACCATCTCTTCCACCGTCAGCCGGATCGGCGTCAGCGAGTTCTTCAGCTCGTGCGCCGTCTTGCGCGCCAGCGTTTCCCAGCTGGAGATCTGCGTCAGATAGACCAGCCGCTCGCGGTTGCGCCGCAGGTGCTCCGCCATGTCGTTGAACGCCGTCACCGCGCGCCCGACTTCGTCGTCGCGCGTCGTGGCCAGGCGCTGATGCCAATCGCCAGCCGCGAAACCGGTGAGCCCCGCCGTCAGCTCCTGAATCGGACGGCTGATGCGATGGGCCATGAAGAGGAGGGGGACCAGCGACACCAGCCAGACGACCGCCACCAGCAGGAGCAGGGTGAGCGTGAACCCGCGCTGGAGATCGCGCCCTTCCGTCGCGCCCACCAGCTCGCGCACCTGGCGCAGCTGTCCTCCGAGCTCCTCCATCTGAATGCCGCCGAGGTCGCGGCTGTAGACGTCCACGCGCGTGCCGGCGCGCGTCATGTAGTCCAGACGATCGCCGCCGGTCCCCGACAGGGTGAACCGTGCCGGCTCGCCGCTGATCCAGAAGGTGCGGACGGCGTCGGGCACGTTGCCGGCGGCGTCCATATCGAACGAGGTGAAGCCGACCCGGCCGGTCTTGGCGTCCCGTTCGAGCGACAGCCGCTCGCGTTCGTAGAAGCGGCGGACCGTGGCCTCGAGCGTCCGCGACAAGCCGTCGAGCTCCCCGGTGGTGGCATAACCGAGGCTGCGCTCGAGCAGCGACATCGTGATCCAGATCGTCGCGCCGAGCGGCAGCAGCGTGGCCACGAAGAACGCCGCGACGAGTCGAGTGCGGAGGCTACGCACGCATCAATTGCCGATCCGGAACGGACCGGCGTCGAACGATCGGCCCAGCGCTTCGTCGCCACGGCGCCGGCTGAGCGCGTCGATGAGCGTCCGCAGCGTGAAAAGGGCATCGGTCTCGGCCGGGGGCGGCGGCTGGTCCTGCACGCGGTACTCGAGCCGTATCCAAAAGGGCAGATCGCGCGCGAAGCGGCCAAGGGCGGTCAGCGGAAGCGCCAGGTTCTCCAGGCACCAGGCTTCGGCGTCCCGTGCGACGAGGTGTGAGATCGAACGCGGGGCGGCGCCGGTGCGCGTCACCGCGTAGCGCTGCTCCCACAAGTCGAAGCTCAGGGTGAACGACTGCCGGTTCTGGGTAATCGTGCTCCCCTGGGCCTTGTCGAGGATCGTCATCTCGAAGTCCACGCGCACCGATCGGCCGTCCTTGAGGTGATCGGCCACCACGCCTTCGATGAGCCGCAGGCCGGAGCCGCGCACCTGGAGCATGTCTCCCGCCGCGCGCACCGTCAAGGACTGCGCCGCGAGGCCGCGTGGGACGGCCATGCAGGCGAGGGCCAGGAGCGCCAGCCCCGCATGCCGCGCTGCCGCCGTCAAAACCGCACCCCCATCATGAAGGTCGCGCCGGCTCCCGGTGCGTCCAGCGGGAAGGCGACGGTCAGGAAGACATGGTCGGTGTGAAAGCCGAAGCCGGTGGACGCGCGAAGGTCGTGGGGACGGCCGTTCTCCCACACCGAACCCGCGTCGAGAAAGAGCGCCGCGCCGTAGAAGCGGTATTCCAGCGACTGATGAAAGACGCGGTTGCCGCCGATCGGCGCCAGATCGAACTTGTTCCAGCCGCGCAGGGTGGCCGAGTCGCCGAGCGTGAATCGCTCGAACAG
>Ga0079218_10000292_pt1 | contig 13976 bp, 7 predicted proteins | sample NCCompost_FD_77181 | JGI IMG/M metagenome (GOLD analysis project Ga0079218, IMG submission 77181) | Agricultural soil microbial communities from Utah to study Nitrogen management - NC Compost | ecosystem: Environmental > Terrestrial > Soil > Agricultural land | place: USA: Utah | collected... | reverse complement strand
TGAGCGGAAGTACGGGTTTGCATCCGTGGTGGACCTGCTGCGTGCGGCTGGCAAGGAGGGCGTCCTCAAGGTCGAGCGCGATCGCCAGGGGGCGATTCGTCTCTTCCCCGGGGTGAATCTCGCCGCGAAATCGGCCGTGCCGGTTGAGGAGCCCGAGATCCTCGACGTCGAGGACGAAGTCTATGCGCCTGTCCCGGAGGCTGAGATCATCTCCGAGCCGGTTGCCGATCCTCCAATCCTCGATGGGGAAGCCGTCCTGGCGGCGGACGTGCCGGTCGCGGAGGCTGTCGAGGGGGAGAAGCCGGCGCGCAGGCGCAGGACATCCACGCGCGCGCCGAAAGCCGCGAAAACCGCGCGTGCGCCCAGACCGCGCGCGAGAAAGTCCGTGGCAAAAAGCGCGTAGAATCCACCACGCCATGCGCGTGATTTCCTGCCTGCTCGTTCTACTGGTCGCGTCCACGGCATCGGCCCAGCGTCTGCCGGAACGCCTTAACGGCGTTCCTCAGGACGCGACCGCCTATCGTGACCTTCGCGCCTCGCGTCCCGATGGACGAACCATTCCGGTCAAGCGTCTGATCCTGGAGCGCGACGCCTATCGCTTGACGCTCGAATCCGGGGCCGTCCATCTGCTCGCGCCGCTCGGGCGCGACACTTTCGGTGCGGTGTTCATCGGGCAGGGCAGCTACCTCCTCAATCCCGCCACTCCCGCCGAGCGCCGTCATCTGCAGCTGGTCGCCGGCGCCAAAGACGTGCTCACCGATCGATTCAGCAAGCTGATCCTGCTCTTCACGGACAAGACGGCGGCGGAAGTGCTGGCGCATGCGCCCGTTGTGACTGGCGCGCCGGATCCCGCAGCCGTCCGCGCGTATGAGGATTACCTCAACCGGCAGCGGGACGACGTCCTGCCGAATCTCCACCTTCGTGTGCTTGCCGATCTGCTCAATCGGCCGGCGCGGACGGATGGCGTGTTCCTGGCCTTCGTCGAGGGCCAGAACCATTCGCCGGTCCTCCTGGCCATCGATCCACTTGGCGTCTCGAACCTGACGCCGCGCTTCTCGTTTTTTGGCGGTGAAGAAGTGGTGCTCTTCTCGTTCAACAACCAGAACAGCGGACTCTGGTACTCGAGCACCTTCGCGCCGCAGGCAAAAAATGGCCGCGGGAAACCGGTCCGCATGCTGGCGGACGCGTCGCACTACGACATCGACACGACGCTCGACGGCGGAGCCCTGCGCGGAACGACCACGGTGACCTTTACGCCGAACGTCGACGGCATTCGTGTCCTGCCGATTGAGCTGTTCCAGCGGCTTCGCATACGGGCCGCCACGATCGACCGCGCCGGCGCGGCGGTCCCCGTCGCCGTGTTGCAGGAGTCAGGAACGGCTCCGGAGGTCGCGGTCCAGTTCAGTGAACCGCTCTCCCGCGGTGTGGCGGTCAAATTGACGTTCACCTACGAAGGCCGCGATGTGTTGCAGGGCGCCGAAGGCCGCTACTCCGTTGGCGCGCGCGACAGCTGGTTCCCCAACGTCGGCATCCTGGACGACCTTGCCACCTACTCGATGACGTTTCGATTCTCGGCGAAGAACGATTTGATTGCGGTCGGCGAACAGGTGAGCGAAAGGACGGAAGGCGGGCAGAAGATCGCGGTGTGGCGAAGCGAACGGCCAATCCGCGTCGCCGGCTTCAATTACGGTGACTTTCAGAAAGTCTCCAGGGTCGATGAGCAGGGAGGTGTCGCGGTCGACGTGCATGTCCTGCGTGGCCCTGAGTACGTCGCGATGGCTGGAACTCCACTGGCGGACGCTGTGAATACGGTGCGGGTCGGCAACCAGTATTTCGGCCCCTCGCCGTTCCCGCGCATGGCGATCACTCAGCAGGTGCAGCTGGCTTCCGCGCAGTCGTGGCCCACGCTGATATTCCTGTCGACCATCTCGTTTGTTGGCGGCAGCGACCTCGCGATGGGTTTCCAGGGACTGGATCCCCGCGCGCTGCAGAGTCTGAAGGAGTTCGGCAACACCGTGACGTGGCACGAAGTCGCCCACCAATGGTGGGGCCATCAGGTCGGTTGGTCGAACTATCGCGACCAGTGGCTATCGGAAGGGCTCGCCGAGTTTACCTCGGCGCTCATGCTCGAAGTGAACAGCGGCCGGAAAAAGGCCGATGCGTTCTGGGCGGAACGGCGAAGCGAGGTGTTGGGACGGACGACCGGGGTGCCAAATGCCGAGGCCGGCGCCATCACGCAAGGCTTCCGCCTCGGCTCGCCCCGCTCGCCCGGCGCGGCGCGCGCCATGCTCTATTCGAAGGGTGCGTTCGTCGTGCACATGCTGCGGATGGTCATGCGCGAGGAAGGCGCGCCAGACCCGGACAGGCCGTTCAAGGCGATGATGGCCGACTTCGTGAAAACCTGGTCCGGCCGGAATCCCTCGACGGACGATTTCAAGGCGATCGCGGAGAAGCACATCACGAGGGACCTGAACCTCGCGGGTGACGGGAAACTCGACTACTTCTTCGACCAGTGGGTGCACGGCACCGACATCCCGACGCTGACGTCATCCATCCAGGCGACAGACCTTGGCAACGGCCGATACCGGATCGCGGGCACCATCACCCAGAGCGGCGTTCCGGCGGAATTCAGAACGCGCGTGCCCATCTACATCGATTTCGGCGACGACCGTGTCGCGCTCCTCGGATCGATCGCTCTCACCGGCGCCACGACGCAGAAGGTGTCGGTTGAACGGAACCTGCCGCAGAAACCCCGCCGCGTGGTCATCAACGCCCATTACGACGTGTTGAGCCGATAAAAAGTCAAACGTCAAAAGGGAAAAGGCAAAAGAGAATCTTTTGCCTTTTCCCTTTTGCCTTTTGACTTACCAGTTACTCTAGTTCCCAGTGTCCAACTACACAGCCAAAGACATCACCGTTCTCGAAGGGCTCGAGCCGGTTCGGAAGCGTCCCGGCATGTACATCGGCGGCGTTGGCACGGCCGGTCTGCATCACCTGGTCTGGGAAGTGCTCGACAACGCCGTCGACGAGGCGATGAACGGTTTTGCCTCGAACATCGTCGTCACGCTGCACAAGGACGGCAGCTCGATCACGGTCAGCGACGATGGTCGCGGCATTCCGGTGGACAAGCACCCGACGACGAAGAAGAGCGCGCTGGAAGTGATCTTCACAGTGCTCCACGCCGGCGGAAAGTTCGAGAAGGGCAGCTACAAGACAGCCGGAGGCCTCCACGGCGTCGGCGCCAGCGTCGTCAATGCGCTGTCGACCGAGCTGTGCGCGCAGGTCAAGCGCGACGGGGCACTGTGGGAGATGACGTTCAAGCGGGGCAAGCCTGCTGGTCCGCTCAAGAAGGTGGGCGCCGCGCGCGGGTCAGGAACCAGCGTCTATTTCCATCCCGATCCGACCATCTTTCCAAAGGTCGAGTTCGATCCGGCGCTGGTCCGCGAGCGCCTCGAAATCGTCAGCTACATCCACAAGGGCGTCCGTGTCACGTTCGAGAACGAAGCCGAAGGAACGAAGGACGTTTTCCAGCACCATGAGGGACTGGCCGATTTCGTGGCGAAGATCGTCACCGAGCGCGGCGCCAAAGCGGTGCACGAAACGGCTTTCATCCTCGAGCGCGAAAGCGGCCCGCGGCTGGACCTGGTGCTGCAGTGGACCGAATCGACGGACGAGCACATTCGCAGCTACGTGAACGGCATTCCCACCGGATCGGGCGGCACGCACGAGAACGGCCTGCGGGCGGGAATCGGCAAAGCGGTCCGCAACTACATTGAAACGCACAACCTGTCGCCCAAAGGGGTGACGCTTGCCGCCGAAGACATTCGCGAGGGGCTGACCGGCGTCCTCAGCCTGTTCATCGAGGAGCCGCAGTTCCAGGGACAGACCAAAGATCGGCTGAACAATCCCGAAGTGCTGTCGTCGATGGATTCGGCTGTCCGCCCGGCGCTCGAGCATTGGCTGAACCACAACCGCACGATCGCCGAGGCGATTGTCGCGCGCATCATCCTTGCCGCGCGCGCGCGCGAGGCCAGCCGCGCCGCGCAGGCGGAAGTGACCCGCAAGACGGCAACCTCCGGACGCCTCAACCTGCCTGGCAAGTTGAGCGACTGCACCACCGCGCACCGCGCCGACAGCGAGCTGTTCGTCGTCGAGGGCGATTCGGCCGGCGGATCGGCCAAGCAGGGGCGCGACCGCGCACGCCAGGCCATCCTGCCGCTGCGCGGGAAGGTGATGAACACGGAAGGGATGACGCTCGCGAAGGTCCTCGAGAACCGCGAGCTGGCGGATCTGGTGACGGCGCTCGGCTGCGGGATGGGCAAGAACTTCGACCTGTCTCGGCTGCGCTACGGCCGCGTCATCATCCTCGCAGACGCCGACTCGGACGGGCATCACATTGCGACGCTGCTGCTGACGTTCATCTACCGCCACCTGCCCCAGCTCATTTCCGCCGGCAAGGTCTTCCTCGCGCAGCCGCCGCTTTACCGCATCGACATCGGCAAGGACACCTTCTGGGCGCTGGACGACGCCCAGCGCGACAGGCTGGTGAAGCAGCACGGCAACGGGCGCGGCAGCCCGGAGATCACGCGCTTCAAGGGTCTCGGCGAGATGATGCCGAAGGTGCTGTGGGACACGACGCTGAACCCGCGGACGCGGCGCCTGCTGCGCGTCGAAATCGCAGATCAGATCGTGACCGATCGCGTCATCAATGAGCTGATGGGTAAGGACGCGTCCGCCCGCTTCAGATTCATCATGGACAGGGCCGAGGAAGCGCAGGAACTCGACGTCTGACCCTCGACGGATACGGGCGATAGAGTTCGATAGAGTGCCAACTTGTCGTGTCTGGTGGCCCTTGTCGGCGAGAATTTTGACAACGCAGACGTTTTCGCTTGACAGCTCAGCGTCCCGCCGCTGCGATCCCCACCGATTCATCTCTCTCTCTCTCTCTCTCTCTCTCTCTGTTGTGCGTAGCGGGTCGTTGGAGGAGGCTCATGCCGACGGTTCCACGGGCACTCACCGTCGCAGATCATGCTGCGACGGACAGAAACAGCTGGTCGTGGCGTTGCGGGAGCAACGTTGCCGACGCACGGACGGCGTCTGAACGTTGGGCACTCTTCGTCCTGTGCGCGTGTGACGCCAAGGAGGACCCCGCGACAATTCCCTTGTGGGCCATGGCTGTGGTAGCAGTCGCCATTGAGCTGACGCTCGGTTTGCGGCCTGCGACTGGCAGCAACCGACCGTCGGTCGCATCGACATGGGAAGGTGAACAATGCTGACGCGCCTTAAGTCTGCCGTAGAAATTGCGACGAACGTCGCACTGGCCGCTGCGGCCGTGACGCTCGCCTGGCGTCTCCTGTATGCGCCTGCAATGCCACGCGCCGGCGAAGCACGTGCTGCGATCGAGAATGTCGAATCACAAGGGCTGTTAATCGCGCTCTCGGCGGCGAACCGAAAGGGGGCACCGGACGCAGAGGTCGTCCTCCTGGAGTTTTCGGATTATCAGTGCCCGTACTGCGGTAAGTACGCGAACGAAACATTTGGTGAGATCGACAAGGCATTCGTCGCTACAGCCCTATGCAGTGTTCGAGAAGCAACTGAACGAAATCCTGGGAGACGGATGACCACCGCAAGGCCTAAACTGGGCGTCGGTCCAGGAGCCCCGCACCATCCCGGACGCCTGAGCATGGGGGATCGGGTTTCTTAACGAGCGCACGAAGGGCGAACCATGAAGCGGTTGGGTTCGGCGACGGCGATTGTCCTAACAGTGTCCGCCTTGGCTCTGGACGGTCAGGAGCGCACGCCGCCGCCGGTATTCCGCACTACCGTAAACGTCGTGCAAGTCGACGCCTATGATACGGACTCGCAAGGAAATCCAGTAAGCGGCCTTACTAGGGAAGACTTTGAGGTCCGCGAGGAAGGAAGACTTCAATCCGTCGCGTACTTCCTGCCCTTCAACATTCCGATCGAAGAATCACGCGAGGGTTCCTCTCTAGTGTTGGTCGAACCGGACGTGCAAACAAACGAGCCGCGAGAAGGGCGTCTGTACATCATCGCCATCGACGATTTGCGGCCCGAGAATGGGCTCCGAACACGCGCGTTTCTCCGTCGGTTCGTCGAGCGGTACTTAGGCGAGAACGATATCGCTGCTGTTGTTCTCATAGGTCGCGGGCGGAGAATCGACACGCAGGAATTCACGTCGAGCCGGAGACTGCTATTACAGGCGATCGATCTCGTTTCAGGATGGCCTGCGGGGCCACCCACCGTTGTTGGATTTACAAACTCTGGATGGTTCGTAACGCAGCAGCGCATGATTGCGCTTCAGGAGTTAGTGGAGTTTCTCGCGCGGATCCCCTCGCGTCGCAAGGCAGTCCTGCTTTTAACCGAAGACATTGGTCTGGACGTAGAGAGCGCAATCGATACGTCACTGTCCCCGTCACCAGCCGGCGAGATCGCACGCGAGATGGTACGCACCGCTCTTCGCGGCAACGTAACGATCTATCCGATTGATCCAAATCGGCTGACACTCGCGGATGTCGTCACCGGCGAAGTCGAAACGCTCCCAACCATCGAACAGGACCGCTCCCGTCGTCAAATGGAGTTGACCAGACGCGTCAACTTACGCTCATTGGCCGCTGTCACAGGAGGGTTCGCGCTCGTTTCGTCAAACGATATCAATGGGATGTTCGAGCGAGTGGTTCGAGAGAACAGCTCGTATTACCTCCTCGGCTACTACTCGACTCTAGACAAATCCGATGGCAAGTTCCGTCGGCTCGATGTTCGCGTCAAGCGTCCTGGTCTCCGAGTTCAGACAGTCAACGGGTACCTCGCTCCCAAGCAGCGGGTCGTGGATGTGCCAAGGACGTCGGGCGTCGTCGCCGTGTTGAGCCATCCGCTGGCGGTCTCCGGCCTGCCGATGCGAGTCGTCGCGGCGCCATATCGCGGCCAGGGAAAGGAGGCGACCATCGCGGCTGCCATCGAAGTAGGTGGCAGCGCTCTCGAATTCGACAGGAAAGGCGACGCATTCACGGCGCAACTTGAGGTTGGCTACGTCGTCAGCGCGGCGACAGGCGCTTTGCCGCCCGTGACATACCGCATGGACCTGGCGCTCAACCCCGACAGCTACGAGAAGGCGCGCGAAACGGGCGTCAGGATTCTGCTCGACCCCCCCGGACTTCGGCCGGGCATTTACCAACTTCGTCTCGGCATTGCGCAGGTCGGGCGCCGCTCGGGAAGTGTTCTATACGACCTCGAGGTGCCGGACTTCACGAAGACTCCACTGGCGCTGAGCGGCATCTCCTTGACGTCTGTCGAAACGTCCGGTCTTTATGTGTCGTCCGGGAAGAACGTGTTGATGGAAGCGCTACCTGGACCAATGACCGCGACGCGTGAGTTCACCTCTGCGGATCGACTCGCTGTCTATACCGAGGTATATGACAACATCACCGGCGCGAACCCGCACACCGTCACGGTGCGGGCCGAGTTGCGGACTTTGGCGGGCGCAGCCGTGCGCAGCGTCTCCGATGAGAGATCATCGGCAATGATGAATCGTCGACAGGGCGGCTACGGCTTCCTGTTCGAGATACCGCTGACCGGTGTCGCGTCAGGAGCATATGTTCTGCACGTTGAAGCGACCGCGAACGCGGGTGATCGGCCCCAGGAGAGCCGCACTATTCCGATCCGAGTGCGTTGATCTCCGCGGGACGTCGTCTCATCTCAGGATGGACGGTCGCGAATCCAGATCCCGGCACCCATCGCCCCGGTGAGCGCAAACAGTTTGTCGTTGCATCTTTGACCCGGCGCAGCGAATCATTGGCGGCGCGTCAGAGGGCGAACCATGAAGCGGCTTGCTTCGGCGACAGCGGTTTTCTTGGCGATGATCGTGCCGGTGCTGAGCCAGCAGGATCGGAACACACCTGTGTTCCGATCCGCCGTAAACCTCGTTCAGGTCGACGCCTATGTGACGGACTCGCAAGGTAATCCGGTTACGGGACTCACCGCGGACGACTTCGAGGTGCGGGAAGATCGAAGACCTCAATCCATCGCGTACTTCCTGCCTTTCAATATCCCGATCGAGGAGCGACGAGAAGGTGCCCTCTCTGCCACGACGTTCGCCGAACCGGATGTGCAAAGTAACGGACCGCGCGAAGGGCGTCTGTATGTGATCGCCGTCGACGAACTGCGACCGGAGAATGGGTTGCGTACACGCGTCTTCCTGCGGCAGTTCGTCGAGCGCCACATGGGGGAGCATGATGTGGCGGCGGTCGTCCTGATTGGCCGTGGGCGCAGAACCGACACCCAGGAGTTCACATCGAACCGGCGGCTCCTGCTGCGCGCGATCGACCTCGTTTCCGGATGGCCCGATGAGGCGCCGCCAATTCACGGCATCGGCGGGCCGCTGGCTGTCGGCTTTAGCAGACCCTCGCCGTATCGCTTATATGCGCTCCGAGACCTTGTGGACTTCCTCGCGCGCATTCCGTCCCGACGCAAGGCGATGCTGTTGTTGACCGAAGACGTTGGATGCGATTTCCAGAACGCTCTCGATACGCCGTCTTCGGCGACGGCGCTGGCCTGTCCGGATATCGGCCGCGAGGTGGCGCGGACGGCCCTTCGGGCCAATGTGGCGATTTATCCGATTGATCCCAATCGTCTGAGTCTCGCGCATACGGTGAGCGGCGAGTTTCAGAGTGTCCCGAGCGTCGAGATGGAACGCCGCCGCCGGCAACTCGAGATGGCCAGGCGCGTCAACTTGCAGTCGCTCGGCGATGTTACCGGCGGTTTTGCTCTCGTCTCGTCCAACGACATCGAGGGAGCGTTCGCGCGGCTGGTTCGTGAGAACAGCACCTACTACAGCCTTGGCTACTACTCGACGCAGGACAAGGCGGACGGCAAGTTCCGCCGCCTGCAGGTTCGCGTCAAGCGTCCCGGCCTGAACGTCCACACGATCAGCGGGTACCTTGCTCCAAGGGAGCGGATTGCGGAGACGCCCAAGAAACCGGGTGTGCTCGAGGCATTGAGCAGCCCGCTGGCGATCTCCGGCCTGCCGATGAGAGTCGTCGCGGCACCATATCGCGGCCAGGCAGAAGAGGCGACCATCGCCGCTGCAGTTGAAATAGACGGCAGCGCACTCGAGTTCGACCAGAAGAGCGACGCGTTCACGGCGCAACTCGAAGTGGGTTACGTCGTCAGCGCGGCGACAGGGCCACTGCCGCCCGTTTCATACCGCATGGACCTCGCATTCAAACCCGACAGCTATGAGAAGGCGCGCACGAACGGCGTCAGGATCATGCTCGAGCCGAAACTGCCACCTGGCATCTATCAACTTCGCGTCGGCGTTGCGCAAATCGGCGGGCGTTCCGGAAGCGTTTTGTACGACATTGAAGTTCCTGACTTCACGAAAGGTCCGCTGGCGCTGAGCGGCATTTCGTTGACCTCGGTCGAAACGTCGGGACTCCATGTGTCGTCAGGAAGGAACGCTTTGACGGAGGTCATGCCCGGACCAATGACGGCAATACGGCAATTCAGCGGCAATGATCGCCTCGCCGTGTATGCCGAGGTCTACGACAACATCGGCGACAAAGAAACGCATACCGTCACCGTGCGTACCGTGTTGCGCACGGAAGAGGGGGTCCCGGTGCGGACGGTCGCGGCCGAACGGTCTTCCGCGGTGATGAATCGCCGGCAGGATGGTTACGGCTTTCTCTTCGAAATCCCGCTGACCGGTATCGCGTCAGGGTCGTACGTGCTGCACGTTGAAGCGATCGCGAACGCCGGCGATCGACCCCGGCAGAGCCGTAGCATTCCAATCCGGGTGCGCTGAGCCAGACCCCGTAACGTTAGGTTTCGTCAACGACGTCAGGTAAACGACTGACTCCGTTTCTGCGTAGTACACTCGCAACTTCGTGGCGCAAACGGGTCCCAAGCCGAGAAAGTTCGATCGATCAATCATCGAAGGTCCAATCGGTCCTGCCGTGTGGAAGCTGGCGTGGCCGACGATGCTGCAGAACGTCATTGCCGGGCTGCAGGGCATCATCGACCACGCGATGGTCGGGCACTTCGTTGGCTACACCGCCAACGCGGCCATCGGTGTCAGCTGGCAGATCATCCTCGTCGTCATCGTCTTCATCAGCTCCGTCTTCACCGGCATGGCCGTGCTCGTGGCGCGGTTTGCCGGTGCCAATCAGCCGGACAAGGTCAACCGGACGGTGTATCAGGCCTTCCTCACCGCCGCCGGATGCTCGGTGCTGCTCGCCGCGATCGGCTACTTCGTTTCGCCGCTGCTGTTGACGCTCGTCAACGCCGCGCCCGAGGTGCGCGCCGACGCGCTCCCGTTCCTGCGGGCGATGTTCCTCGGCATGTTCGGGATGATGATGTTCTTCATGCTGAGCGGCGCGTTTCGAGCCGCCGGCGACCCGCAGACGCCGTTGCGGCTGGGCGTCGCGATGACGGTGCTGACGGTGGTCTTCAACGTGATGCTGATCCCCGCGCTCGGCACGCTCGGCGCGGCGCTCGGCACAATTGCCAGCAGCACGATCGTGGCGGTCTACGGCATCTGGCGCATCACGCGGCCCCACTCGGTGATTCACTTCGAGCCCGGGATGAGCCTGAAGCCGGATTTCACCATCATCCGGTCGCTCTTCCGGTTCGGCCTGCCGACAGGGGTGCAGGGCATTGCCATGAACGTCGGCGGCGTGCTGCTGCTGCGCTTCATCGGATCGCTCGAGCAGAGCGCCGCGGCGCAGGCCGCATACGCCGTCGGCTATACGGAACTCTTCTCGCTGATCACCTGGACGTCGGTCGGCTTGATGGGCGCCTCGGCGACAATCGCCGGCCAGAATCTCGGCGCCGGCAATCCGGAACGGGCCGTTGACGGCGTGCGCGTCGCGGCGAAGGTCGGGCTGTGCGTGGCCGCGGTCATCGGAGCGCTGTTCGTGTTGGTGCCTCAGTATCTGCTCGCCGTGTTCGGCATGACGGATCCAACTGTTCTCGCCATCGGCGGTTCGCTGCTGGGATTCCTCAGCGTATCGGGACTGTTCATCACCGTGGCGTTGAGCTACACCGGTGGGCTGCAGGGCACCGGCGATACCCGCAGCCCGCTCTTCATCTCCGTGATCTCCCAGGTGCTCGTGCCCCTCGGACTGTGCTCGATTTTTCAGGCCGCGCGCGGCCTGCAACCGAACGACATCTGGCTGGCCATCGTCGTCGGTCACTTCACGCGCGCCGCGCTGAGCTTCATGCGATTCAAGCAGGAGAAGTGGCGCAATATCGCGGTGGATATCGAGCCGGCGAGGCCGTAAATCTGAATTCTGAATTCAGAATGCAGAATTCAGAGTGCAGAATTCAGAGTGCAGACTCACGCTGTTAGTCGCAAAAATCTCGTACTTCGAAACGTGTGATTCCCGAGAGACTCAAAAAATGGCCGGAATCTGATTAGTGGTCCTTCGGCCATCGGCGTGCATTGACCGATGGCATGCCCAACGATTCAGCCCAAGACATTCGAGATCGTGCGTTCGCGTTCGGATGCAAAGTCTCCCGCCTCGCGTTGAGCCTGACGCCGCGACCTGGTATTCGGTCGCTCGTCGACCAGCTGCTGAGAGCAGGTACGGCCGTAGGTGCGAACCTTGAGGAAGCGAAGGCTGCTTCCACCAAACGCGAATTCCTTCGTGATGTCGAGATCTCGCTTCGCGAAGCCCGTGAGGCGTGGTACTGGCTGCGCATATACAGCGAGCTTGAACTCGGTGATCCTGTGACCGTGCGCGAGCTCGTCGCCGAGGCCGACGCGATCGTGCGGATACTGACGGCGATCGTCATCAGCACAAAGCGGCGGATGGCGATCATCGCGTTTGTTTCTGCATTCTGCATTCTGAATTCTGCATTCCTGCTCTCCTAGTAATATCCACCCTATGTCCTTCTCTGGAATTCCTCGAGTTCCCGCACCAGTCAACGATTTCAACCGGTCATACCTTCCCGGCTCTCCTGAACGCGCCGAGCTGAAAGCGCGCCTGAAGACGATGGCGGCGGAGCGAGTCGACATTCCGTTGGTCATCGGCGGCCGCGAAATCCGCACCGGACGCACGCAGCCTGTCGTCATGCCGCATAACCATCGTCACGTGCTCGGCGAATGGCACGCCGCGGGGCCGGAGCACGTGCAGCAGGCGATTGCCGCGGCGGCGGAGGCCCATCGCGAATGGGCCAGCTGGGCATGGCACGAGCGCGCGGCCGTGATGCTGCGCGCGGCGGAGCTGCTGAACACGACGTGGCGGGCGACGATGAACGCGGCGACCATGCTGGGGCAGTCGAAGAACGTGTTCCAGGCGGAGATCGACGCGGCGGCAGAGATGGTGGACTTCTGGCGCTTCAACCCGTACTTCGCGCAGCAGCTGTACGAAGAGCAGCCGATCAGCACCAGCGCCGCATGGAACGCCCTCGAGTACCGCCCCCTCGAAGGGTTCGTCTACGCGGTGACGCCGTTCAACTTTACGTCGATCGGCGGCAACCTGCCGACAGCGCCGGCGTTGATGGGGAATACCGTCATCTGGAAACCGGCGTCGAGCGCGATGCTGAGCGGCTACTACATCCTCAAGCTGCTCGAGGCTGCCGGCATGCCGCCCGGCGTGATCAACTTCGTCCCTGGGAGCGCCGTCGAGATTTCGAACATCCTGCTCGATTCACCGGACCTGGGCGGGATTCACTTCACCGGCAGCACGGCCGTGTTCCAGTCGATGTGGACGAAGGTCGGCCAGAACGTCGCCCGCTACAAGAGCTATCCGCGGCTCGTCGGCGAAACCGGCGGCAAGGACTTCATCGTCGCGCACCCGTCCGCCGACGTGCAGGAGCTTGCCGTGGCCATCGTCCGCGGCGGGTTCGAGTATCAGGGCCAGAAATGCTCGGCCGCGAGCCGCATCTACGTTCCGAAATCGCTGTGGCCGGAGGTCACGGAGCGCGTCGTGGCGATGATGCGCGAGATCAAGGTCGGCGACGTCGCGGACTTCAGGACCTTCATGGGCGCCGTGATCGACCGCAAGTCGTTCGAGAAGATCTCCGGGTACCTGGAGGACGCGCGAAAAAACGCCACGATCATCGAGGGCGGGGCGGCGTCCGACGAGACCGGCTATTTCGTGGCGCCGACGCTGGTGCAGGCGCCTGAACCAGGCTACCGGCTGATGTGCGAGGAGATCTTCGGGCCGGTCGTCACGGTCTCCGTCTACGCGGACAACGCGTGGCTGGAGACGCTTTCAGTGATCGATCAGACGTCGCCGTACGCATTGACAGGCGCGGTGTTTGCGCGGGAGCGCGGCGCGATTCGCGAGGCGGCGCAGGCTCTTCGGCAGGCGGCCGGCAACTTCTACGTCAACGACAAGCCCACGGGAGCGGTCGTCGGTCAGCAGCCGTTCGGCGGGGCGCGTTCGTCCGGGACGAACGACAAGGCAGGCTCGAAGATCAACCTGCTGCGCTGGGTCAGCGCGCGGACGACGAAGGAAACGTTCTCGCCGCCGCGCGATTACACATACCCGTATATGTCGGAGGAATGAGGCACCCCTGAAGGGGTGCCCTACGATGATTATTCGATCCGAATCAGCTCGACGTCGAAGACCAGCATGCCCCTCGGCTGACCGGCCTCTCCCTTGTACGCCAGGCTTTCCGGAATCCAGAACCGCGTCTGTTCGCCCTCGACCATCAGGGCCACGCCCTCGGTCCAGCCGGGAATGACCCCGCTCAGCTCGAACGTCACCGGCTTTCCGCGCAGGATCGAGCTGTCGAACATCTTCCCGTCGGTCGTCCACCCGGTGTAATGCACGGTCACCTTTGACCAGGCGGCCGGATTGCGCGGGCCGGTGCCGGGACGCAGCACGCGATAGGCCAGCCCGGTCGCCGTCTTTTTCGTGTCGTCCGGCGGCGCTTTGACGTCGGGCGGCGGGATCGTCGGGCTGACTCGCGTGTCGATGAGCTCGAGGTCGAACACCACAGTCCCGGCTGGC
>Ga0079218_10000291_pt1 | contig 13976 bp, 10 predicted proteins | sample NCCompost_FD_77181 | JGI IMG/M metagenome (GOLD analysis project Ga0079218, IMG submission 77181) | Agricultural soil microbial communities from Utah to study Nitrogen management - NC Compost | ecosystem: Environmental > Terrestrial > Soil > Agricultural land | place: USA: Utah | collected... | reverse complement strand
CGCAGATTGGGCCGGAAAAATCGGGTGGCCACGACTGGAGCACTCGTATTTGCAATTATCATGTTCCTTGCTTTGGCGCCGGGATCCTACTCCGGTCGCCTCTCGACGGTGTTTAACTCCAGTGCCGATCTGACTGGTTCCTCAACCCAGCGAACTGAAGTCCTTAAACGTTCATTTTGGGTAGCTCTTAGATATCCGCTATTCGGTGTTGGTATCGGAAATTTCCACTTTCAGTCCCCTCGTGAGTTAGAGACGCATAACGCTTATACCCAAGTGGCCTCCGAAATGGGTTTGGCGGCGGCGGTAGTTTACGTTCTGTTTCTAATTCACCCCCTGCGACGTCTGCGACTAATCGAAAACCAAAGCTATTCGGAACCGGGGCAAACCAGATTCTATTATCTGTCCGTTGGGTTACAGGCCGCGCTGGTTGGATTTATGGTCAGTAGTTTTTTTGGCGCCGTTGCCTATCACTGGTACATCTACTATTTGGTGGCTTACGCAGTCTGCCTGCATCGCATCTATATAATGAAGACCCAGCCGGAAAATGCCTTGGCTGGTGTGCTTTGGAAGCATCCGTTCGCCAAGAAGACGAAAAAGCTGGTCGCCACGCAAACCGCTTCTCAGTTAGGCGGGGCTTAGAACAGCAGACTTATATTTGTCAGGTGTTTTCATGGACTTGATAGGCGGAATTCACGACACTTTGTCACTGCATGTGCTGATGCCATTTTCACGCCTGCAGAGGTCATCACGCCCATCAACCAGACCGACTCAACAAGCCTTCGACGAAGGCATTCGCTTTCGCCGTGAAGCCGCCGCTTGGGACAACGAAAACCGAACCCGTTGGATATTGGATCGGCTTCGAACCGTCGTGCGACGAGCTTATGAGGAAACGGTTTTTTATAAAGAACTTCTTGACGGAAACCATTTTGATCCGTACGCGGATTTTGATTTCCGCGACTTCGCTAAACTTCCGGTCCTGACTCGAGAACATATTCAGGAGGCTGGGCCAAACATTCTGGCTTCGTCAGTCCCCGCAGATCAAATCCGCAGAGACAGCACTGGTGGCTCAACCGGCGTTCCCTTAAGGCTATGGTTGGGACCAAATGAACGCGGTTGGCGCGACAGTGGCATGGAGCATTTTTACGAGACGCTCGGTGTTCCTGAGGGTAGCCGGGCGGCCCTACTTTGGGGACATCATCTCGACCCAAAGGCAACCGATAGTCTTCGTGATCGCTATCAAGCCTTCGTTTCGAACGTCAGATGGTTCGACTCATTGCGCTTGTCCCCACAGACGCTGGATGAGTATCACCACGAGCTAGAACGCTTCCGCCCGGCTTGCATCATTGCTTATGCCAGCACATTGGGACATCTCGCTGAGCACATACTCGCCAGAAACTACAAACCCAGTTATCCAACGCGCTGTTCTATTACTGGTGGTGAAAAGCTCTGGTCCAGACACCGTCGCCTGATTGAAGAAGCATTTGGCCGTCCGGTACACGAGAGATACGGGTCTCGTGATGCAGGGTGTGTGGGCGTTCAGTTGAATCCAGCGAATACTCTTGAGTACACAGTAGACTGGGCACATTTGCTGGTTGAACCGGAACTGCCGCAATCGGATTCGCCTATTCTGATTACTAAACTTCAGGCCGACGCCATGCCCATGCTTCGTTATCGCATTGGCGACATCGGCCGTTTTCTCCCAAGTAGTAAACCGGGACACCCAACGTTCGTTTTGCCCGACGTCACGGGCCGTGAGCTGGATCGCATTTCCTTGCCTGATGGTCGCTGGGTTACGGGACTCGAGGTTCCCCATCTACTCAAGGATTATCCGGTGCGCGAGTTTTTGTTTTTGCAGCGAGAGGATCACTCAGTTGAGCTCCAAATCGTTCCGCAAAGAGATTTCGATGAAAGCAGCCTTCGCCGAATCCAGGAGATATTGACAGCGAACTTACCGGGCTTACAGATTCAGATTGAACTAATAGAATCAGTCGTGCGCACGAAGTCAAATAAATGGCGTCCTGTAATCAGCGAAGTCAAATCAAATTCCGAGGCATTTGTATGAGCGCGCAATTTGACGCCAACTTCGAATCCAGCCTAGCGCTCGTTGAAGTGCCGGCAAGCGCCTATTTTGAAGCAGACGGCGAAGCATCCAAAGTTTCAGAGGCGATTGGTCGATTGGCTTTTAATCTTGGCTGGGTGCGTGAAGGTAAAGGTGCGTTTGGAAACTTAATCGAGCCGGGCGCGCGGGTACTGATCAAGCCAAACTTTGTGCTGCACCACAATCAGGGAACTGGTGGCATGGAGCCGATGGTTACACACCAGTCGATCGTAAAAGCTGTCGTCAGAGCCGTATTACAGACTGACGCCGCAGCAGTCATCGTGGGTGATGCTCCGATTCAAACGTGTGATTTTTCAGCACTCCTGAAGGCGACCGGACTCGGCCCATGGGCTGCGGACCTGATCAAAGCGGATTCCCGTTTCAAAGGGGTGAAAGACTTTCGCAGGACCACGTCGCAATACGTGAATGGTGTGCGCGTTGCTGAAGAGAACGTGTTGCCTGCAGAGGATTTTGTACTGTTTGATTTGGGCTCAGACAGTCTGCTCGAGCCAATTACCAGTGATGAAGATTTTCGAGTAACGTGTTATGACCCGCGATTAATGGCTAAAACGCATGGACGCGGAAGGCACCAATATCTGGTAGCCAGGGATGTAATGGAAGCGGACGTCGTCATCAATTTGCCTAAACTCAAGACTCATAAAAAAGCGGGAATAACATGTGCGCTGAAGAATCTCATCGGTATCAATGGAAACAAAGAGTACCTGCCGCATCACCGTATTGGCGGAACGAATCTCGGTGGCGACTGTTACCCAGGAAATTCAAGAGTCAAACGCATGTTGGAGTACGCAGCCGATCAACAAAACCTTACGGCCTCTGGTAACGCAGCGCGAGTGTGGGGCGGTGTCGCAACACAATTAAATCGAGTGCTTCATCTTATGGGTGACAACCTTGGAATCGAAGGTTCGTGGAGTGGCAACGATACCATCTGGCGAACTGGACTTGATCTTAATCGGATCATGCTTTATGGCGATGTTGATGGGTCAATGTCTCAGTCGCTCCGTCGACGAGTTGTCCACCTGGCCGACGCGATCGTCGCCGGACAAGGCGATGGTCCACTCTCTCCGCAGCCGCTTCCGCTCGGCATTTTATTCGCCGGAAATAATGCAGCTTGCGTCGATTGGTTTGGCGCGCGGTTGCTTGGTTATGATCCGCAGCTTGTTCCAATTGTGCGCGAGGCGTTTGGCAATTTCCGCTGGCCCATTGCTGCTTCGCAACCTGAAGACACAACCCTCAAAGGAGACTGGGGAGTTGGAACGGTTGACCAAATAATGGTTAATAAGACTCTCCCGGTTACTCATCCCTTCGGTTGGCGTGATGCCGTCCCGCCAACAGTTAATGATAGGCAAGCCTCCTGAACCTTGAGATACAACACACTACAACTAATAGGCAGTTTCCATCAGGGTGGATCAGAAAGACAGGCAGTGCAGTTAACGCGACTGTTGCTGGAAAGCGGACGCTGCAACGTATCTGTCGCAACCCTTGATCGAAGCGGAATCTTGCTGGAAGAGATTGAGAGGCTTGGCCTGAACGAGGTTCCTGAATTTCGACTTAATAGTTTTTACGATCCTCATTTCATTCGTCAGGTCGAGCGCTTTGCGCGATATTTGAAGAAGCACGAGATTGACGTGGTACACACGCATGACTTTTATACCAACGTTTTTGGCATGGCAGCAGCCGCCCTGGCGCGCGTACCCGTACGAATTGCTTCGCGCCGGGAATCTGCCAATCGTCCTGCAAGTCATAGATTTGTCGAACGGTGCGCCTACCGACTTGCTCACGCAGTCGTAGCCAACTGTGAAGAAGTGCGCCAACAGCTCCTGAAAGAAGGAGTACCCGCGCAAAAGGTGCGCACAATTCACAACGGATTTGAGCTCGCACGAGTGCAACCCCCGCAAGCGGAAAGAAACGAAATCCTAAGGTCGCTAAATCTGCCCGAAGCAGCGCGCTATGTAACGATAATGGCAAATATGCGAGCGCACGTGCGAAGTCCGGATCCCATATGTTTTAAGGATCATTCAACCTTTTTGCGAGCGGCAAAACGAGTCCAAGAGACTGTCCCTGAAGCGGCTTTCATAATTGCTGGCGAAGGTGAACTAAAACAGGCAACACAGGATCTGGCTCAAACTCTCGGCATTGCGGAACGCACATTCTTTGTTGGCAGGTGCCAGGACGTTGGTGCCCTGTTGTCGATTTCAGATGTGGGCGTGCTTAGCTCCACTTCAGAGGGCTTCTCGAACGCAATTCTCGAGTATATGGCCGCCGGCCGACCAGTGGTTTCTACAGATGTTGGCGGCGCGCGTGAAGCGATCGTTCATGGTGAAACTGGTTACCTGGTTCCGGCTGGCAACCACGAACTAATGGCTGAACACATCATCTCTTTGTTGTTGCAGCCACAGAATGCTCGTTCCATGGGTGAACGCGGAAGACAGCGTGTGAGTGACAAGTTCTCCTCGCTCAAACAAGTACAGAATATTGAGAGTCTCTACAACGAATTGTTGAAGTTAAGCAATCCAGGGTGGATATCAGAATTATCACGAGTAGATCCGAGTTAGCATGCCGATAACAGACACAAAGAACCGGATTCGGGTCCTGGTTGTTGCACCTTCTCTGGATATTCTTGGAGGTCAATCTCGACAGGCCGTGCGTCTTATGGACGGACTTAGACAAGAGCCGGATCTGGAGGTAAGTTTTCTTCCGCATAATCCTCGCTTGCCAGGATTTCTAAGATCTCTGCAAGCCATCAAATACGTGCGGACTGTAGTCACAACGTTGTATTACGTGGCCTTGCTCCTGTGGCGGGTACGGAAGTACGACATCATCCACATATTCTGCGCGTCTTATTATTCTTACTCTTTATCCGCAATTCCCGCTCTTTACATTACTCGACTCTTCGGAAAGAAATCCGTCCTGAACTACCGTAGTGGAGAAGCGCAGGATCATCTTGAGAACTGGCGAACAGCAGTGCCGACACTTAAATTAGCGGATGTGATCGTAGTGCCGTCCGGTTATTTGGTTGACGTGTTTGCGCGCTATGGGTTGCGCGCCCAGGCCATCTACAACATTGTGGAATTAGACCGTTTCTCGTTTCGCGAGCGACAGCCTTTGCGTCCTGTATTCCTGACGAGCCGGCTGCTCGAGCCGCTTTACAACGTGCCGTGTGTACTTCGCGCGTTTGCAATTATTCAGAAACGCTATCCCGAGGCCAGCCTGACGATTGCGGCGGACGGCTGGATGAGGAGTGAACTGGAAGCTCTCGCAGAAGATCTCAACCTTCGTCATGCAGAGTTCATTGGCTTTGTGCCTTTCGAAGCTATGCCTGACCGTTACAATGCGGCAGATATTTATCTCTCAGCTACGAGTATCGACAACATGCCGAGTTCGCTCACCGAAAGCATGGCGTCCGGGCTTAATGTTGTTACGACCGACGGCGGCGGGGCAATACCTTACATAATGACCAATGAGGTTACAGGATTAATCGTTCCCCGCGACGATCACCAGGCGCTCGCCGCTGCGGCTATTCGTCTTCTTAATGACAATGAGTTTGCATTAAAGCTCGTGCGCAATGCTCATGAGGCCAGTAAGAACTTTACCTGGCCACGTATTCGAATTGAATGGCTTAATCTGTACAAGGATCTTGTTAAAGACAAAGGTTTTTTGATGAGCACTAATAATCAGGGCCGCGTGTCAATGGCAAAGACTGATTCAGCTCTCTAAATTATTCTGTCCCATGAAACAGGTTTTTCGTAAAGGATTGAAACACATCGTAGTAGCCGAAGCTCCGGAGCCAATGGTTACTCCTAAGCACGTTCTGGTAAATCCTCTCTATTCACTCATCAGTAGCGGAACTGAGAGTGCAAGTATTCATGAAGGGATTTTCAAAGAAGTAGCCGAGAACCCCTCACAGTTGCGTAAAGTGTGGGACGGACTGAAAGCGATGGGACCGGTTGCGACCCTTGCGGAAGTGCGGGCCAAGTTTCAGGAATACGCGACGCTGGGCTATGCGGGCGCCGGAATAGTTCAAGAGCGTCACCCTTCTGTCACCGAATTCAAGGTTGGCGATCGGGTGGCTTACGGCGGAGAAGGAACTGGGCATGGCGAAGCCATCCTGGCATCCCAGAACTTGATCGTTCGCGTACCGGACGAGGTTCCGTTCAAACATGCTTGCTTCACGACATTGGGAAGCATTGCACTAAACTCGATCAGGATTTCAGAAGTTGGCGTTGGGGATGTGGTTGCGGTTATTGGCCTTGGTTTGGTGGGGCAACTGGTCGCTCAGTTAGCTCGACTTCAGGGGGCGCGCGTAATCGGAATAGACTTGCGGGCCGATCGCGTGGCATTGGCTCGCAAATCGGCAGTGGATTATGCCCTTGATGGCAGCTTGCAAATCGCAGCAGAAGTAAGTGCGATAACGAATGGGCTCGGCGCTGATTGCGTGATTGTGGCAGCCGCGTCTAAGTCTTCCGCGCCTTGCCAGCTGGCCCTCGAGATTTGCCGGGATCGAGGAAAGATCGTGATTGTCGGGGCAGTAGAGATGAGTTTCCCTTGGTCCGGAATGTACGCGAAAGAAATAAAACTCCTAATGTCGCGTGCTTATGGACCCGGAAGTTACGACCCCGAATACGAAGTGAAGGGCCGGGATTATCCGATCGCTTATGTGCGCTGGACGGAAAAGCGCAACATGGAGGAATTTCTTCGGCTGGTCTCACTTGGACGGGTCGATCTCGAGTCCTTGATCACCCATGAGTTTAGTATTGGCGATGCCGCTCAGGCCTACCAGGTAGTAATGGATGTGAAGTCAAATAGCTTGGGAGTGTTGTTGCGTTATCCCGAACCCAGTTCAGGTGGAGCATCTGAGAAAGTTACACCGCAGCGTCGAGTCAATCTTAACAGCGGGAAAGCAAAATCGGATTTAAAGGTTGCGCTGATGGGCGCAGGTAATCTTGCACGCTGGGCGCACTTACCCAGTTTGTCGAAGATACCGAACGTCAGTCTGCACGCTGTCTGTTCTTCCAGTGGGGCCAGAGGAAACACTTATGCGCGCCGGTTTGGAGCTTCATACTTCTGTTCTGATTACCGGCAGATTTTGGACGACCCCGAAATTGATGTCGTAATGGTGCTCAGTCGAAATCAACATCACTTCTCGCAAGCGTTTGAAGCGTTGATGGCTGGTAAGCACGTGTTCGTTGAAAAGCCGATGGCCTTAACAGAATTACAGTGTCGGGAACTATACGACGCAGTAGTAGTTTCGGCTAACCAATTGAGTGTCGGATTCAACCGGCGCTTCGCACCGTTTTATCAAGATTTGAAGCAATCACTTGGCAAGCGCACTGGCCCTGCCGTGATTAACTGTCGCGTAAGCTCTCCAGGCATTTCAGGTTCCTACTGGATGGCCGATCCTTCTTTGGGCGGTGCCATCATTGGTGAGGCTGTTCACTTTGTTGATTTGATGTACTGGCTGCTCGAATCCGAGCCGATCAATGTCTCCGCATACTGTCTGCCAACAGGAAAAACGGATCCAATCGGAGAAAACAACCTGGTGGCAACTTTTCGCTTTGCAGATGGATCGATTGGTAGCCTTAACTACTCGACGATTGGCTCAAAGAACGCTCAGGGCGAACGGATTGAGGTATTTGCCCAGGGCCTTACTTCGATGGTCCAGGATTTCAAACGGTTTACGGCGGTTTCTAATTCCAAGCGAGTAAAATCCAGTCTGTGGGCGCATAAAGGCTACGAAGATCAACTCAGATCATTTTTTCGTAGCATTGCCCAGGGTGAATCGCCGTCCGTAACCGTGCGAGACGGAGCGCGAGCGACCCTGGTATGCGTGGAAATGTTGAGATCCGCTCAGAGTCTCACTCCGCGCGAGATTAATTTAGAGGCCCTCTTAACCGGTTGAAACGAGACGTTTTACGGTCACCCGGGTGGCGGGGAGTTGCAAAATGACTGAACCTGATGTCCCTGAAATCCTGGACAGGCCAATTCGACTTTTGCTAGTGGCCCCGGCTTTAAGGATCTTAGGCGGCCAGGCGGTCCAGGCTAATTACCTGCTCGAACACCTTCGTCGGGAGCCCAGGTTTGAAGTGGGCTTCGTACCTCACAATCCACGACTGCCCGGCCCGCTTCGCCTGTTGCAATCAGTTAAATACCTGCGGACGATCATAACCTCACTGCTCTACTGCATAAATCTCTTAATTCAAGTTCCTAAATACGACATCGTTCACGTCTTCTCCGCGTCCTACTTGTCATTCTTGCTGGCACCGACGCCAGCCATACTCGTCGCGCGTTTCTTCGGCAAGAAAGTTATTTTGAACTACCGGAGTGGGGAGGCAGAAGACCATCTTAGAAGTTGGCCTCGTACCGCTGTTCCGATCATGAAGTTGGCCGATGAGCTTATCGTTCCATCATCGTACCTGGTTGACGTATTCAACAAATTTGGTTTGCGTGCGTCGCCTGTTGCAAACATCATTGACCCGGACCGATTCAAGTTTCGAGAGCGGCAACCGTTGCTACCGATTTTCTTTTCCAACCGTAATCTCTATCCCTTATACAACGTGGCTTGTATTTTGAGAGCGTTTGCCAAAATTCAACAAAGGTTTCCGGATGCACGATTAATCATCGCGGGAGATGGCAGTCAGCGGTCGTCGCTGGAAGCGCTAGCGCAGCAGTTAAGGCTTCAGAACGTCGAGTTCCGCGGACGCATTGACCCCCACAAAATGAATGAGCTTTACGACGAAGCACATATTTTTCTCAATAGCTCAAACATAGATAACATGCCCGGCTCAATTCTAGAGTCGTTTGCCAGCGGCATGCCGGTTGTTTCGACCAGTGCAGGGGGAATTCGATGCATTGTGAATCATGGAAGTACCGGCCTACTGGTGCCGAAAAATGATCACGAAGGCATGGCCTCTTTCGCTATTAAGCTTCTCGAGTCGCCAGAGCTTGCTAGTTTATTGGCGCACAATGCCTACAAGGAATGTTCGGCTTATACATGGCCGGCAGTCCGCAGTGATTGGTTGGCAGCGTATGCAAGACTAGTTGGCCGCCAAGCAAGGACCGGCACGTCGACTGGTTCAGAACTAATGGTTGATCCCAATCCCTTTCAGGGAGCCGCAGAGGAAGGTTAGAAGCGAAAACGTCTACTCCCCTGGCCGAAAACACCCACCCCAGCGGTCAACCAATACGCGATGATAATAACCGCTAACAGCGATGAAGGTTCGAACCGAAGAGACCCAACCGTGACGGTGGTGATTCCGGCCTACAATTCCGCGCGTTACATTCGGCAAGCGCTGGATTCGGTTAACGCACAGACGATTTGTGATTATGAAGTAATCGTTGTGAACGATGGCTCCGACGATCGCGAAGAACTCGAACGGACACTTCACGCGCATCCGCTCTCAATCATTTATTTATCCCAGGAAAACAAAGGCGTGAGTGCGGCGAGAAACGCCGCTATCCGGATCGCAAGGGGAAAGTTTTACTCGCAGCTCGATGCCGATGACCAATGGACCCCGGATTATTTGGAAGTGCAACTCGGAATTTTAGAGGACAACCCCGATGTCGCGCTCGTTTATCCCAACGCAACTATCATCGGCGATGACTCTGATGCTGAAGTGGAATTTATGAAGATTTCTCCGTCAGAGGGTGAAGTGAGTTTTGAATCGTTAGTGAAACAGAAATGTACCGTAATGACATGCGTGACTGCGCGAATGAGCGCAATCAGGGAAGCAGGAATGTTTGACGAAAGTCTTCGCAGTTGCGAAGACTTTGATCTGTGGTTGAGAATCGTTAAGAACGGCGGCCTCATAACCTACCACCGGCGTCCATTAGCGCTCTACAGGCGTCACCCGGGTAGCCTTTCTTCTGATCGAGTGTGGATGACACGCCATCTTCTTAAAGTGTTTGAAAAATGCGCGCGCACTCTTAAGTTGTCTCCCAGCGACATCGAAATTCTGAATGAACAGATAATTTCTAACCGTGCCAGGCTGCACTTATTCGAAGGTAAGCGCGCTCTAGTTACGGGTGGAGCAAATGCTGCGCTCGTTCATTTTCAAGAAGCTAATGAGCATCTTCAAAATCCTAAACTAAAACTGGTTATTGTCCTTTTACGGCATTTGCCCCGCGTAGTAATTTGGGTTTTTACGGGGCGTGAGCGCTGGCAGTCAGGTCAGGCGGATCATGAACTAACGGGGATCGATCAACCACGGGAAACTTCTGCAACAGAGACTGTGGTGGGACAAATGAAATAAGACCTACTTCTGAAAGCCCAATCATGCGTCTCGATGTAATCATTCCTACTTATAACCGTCAGGACCTCCTTCCGCTAACCTTGAACAGTTTGCTTGCTGCGGAGATTCCCTCGGAATTGGAAGTGAGAATTATTGTAGTTGATAACAACTCGACTGATGGAACGCGACAAGTGGTCGAGTCGTTCCAAAAGAAGTTTGGCGAACGCATTCAGTATTGTTTTGAGCCGCAGCAAGGAAGATCGCATGCACTGAATGCCGGTATAACCGCAACTAGCGGTGAACTCGTTGGCACGATCGATGACGATGAGGAGGTGGATCGGGATTGGTATAAGAGGGCATTCGCTGCGTTTCGCGATAAACAACTGGACTTCATCGGTGGTCCATATGTGCCGCGCTGGAGCATTTCACCGCCTGAATGGTTGCCCCCCTCATACGGAGGTGTTGTTGGTTGGGTAGACGGTGGAGACCGAGAAGTTCCTTTCGACAACAATTATCCAGGCATCCTGATGGGAGGCAACGCAGTTTTCAAAAGGTCCGTGCTGGATGAGGTTGGACTCTATTCGACGTGGCTTGGGCGCACGGATAAGGGATTGTTAACCGGAGAAGACGAAGAACTCTACGGGCGTCTGTTGGCCAGCGGCGCAAAAGGTATGTATCTGCCGGACCTCAGGATCTATCATCATGTAACACCTGACAGGCTAACCAAGAGTTATTTCCGGCGCTGGTGTTTTTGGCGCGGCGTGTCTCTGGGATTGCTCGCTCGCACAAGGGTTCAGCCGTGCCCGTATCTTTTTGGAATTCCGAGATGGCATTATCGCAAGGCGTTTCAGGGTCTGCTCTCGACGACGGCTCATCTCGTGGTTAAGCCCAAGGATCCAGCAAACGCATTCGCCGCTGAACTCGGCATTTGGGATTGGTTGGGTCTCTTATACGGAAGACACTTTCGCAAGGCTGATGCGCTTGCCACTGGAAAATAGTAGCCGCGTTGCAACTCCTGAATGTCTGATACACCCGAAGTTTCCATCGTAATTCCTACCTACAACAGGTCTAAGCTGTTGTGTAATGCCGTGAACAGCGTCTTGGGCCAGGAAAGTCAAAGCCCATTCGAAATCGTCGTGGTCGATAATAATTCCAACGACGATACGAAACTGGTAGTTCAATCGTTGATTCAGAATCATCCCGGGAAAGTGCGCTATGTAGTTGAAACTAAACAAGGTAACGCTCACGCCCGAAACCTCGGAGTCACAACTGCGAAAGGGGCAATCATCGCCTTTATTGATGACGACGTGAGTGTGGAAAACAACTGGCTGGGGGTGCTCAAAGGAATTCTGGACTCTCGTAAGGACGTGTCGTTCGTTGGTGGTAGAGTCTTACCTGAATGGAGTGGATCACCACCCGCCTGGTTAACCCCGGATCATTGGTCGCCGTTGGCGTTGCTCGATTACGGCCCAGAAGAATTGACCATCGCCGGCACCAATCCGCGTGGATTACTCACTGCTAATATCGCATTTCGCAGAAGCGTCTTTGACGAGATCGGAACGTTCTCTCCACAGCTACAGCGAGTAAAAGATCACATCGGCTCAATGGAAGACACTGAGTTTCTCTTACGGGTGTGTCGCAGCGGCAAAAAAGGAACCTATATCCCCGACATGACCGTCCGAGCGCCTGTCGATGTTGAACGATTGACCAAGGCTTACCATCGTCGCTGGCACACCGGACATGGTCATTTTTATGCAGTGATGAATGATTCTGACTGGGAACGTTCCAAGTTTCACCTGATGGGCGTCCCGTCACATCTCTACCAGCAGACGGCCAGGAATGCAGTAATCTGGTTTTCGAGGGTGTTGACTGGAAACCGTGACGCGGCTTTTGTTAATGAGTGTAGACTTCGGTTCTTCCGCGGTTTTTTCCTTCAACGAAAACGAAACCCGCCCATGAGGATCAATTCTCTCAGTCTGTGATTCCGGCATTAGCGATGTTTATTACAAATCTTGCAGTTCGATTGTAATTAGTGTCGCGGTATTTACACTGGCAATCCTCACGTGTTAGGTTGCGCAGGTTTGAACGTGCGGCGCATTGGACCCCGCCACTATTTTCCAAGAACGAAGGGCAAGTAGCTTCGCTAGTTTCCGGTCGAAGAATTACCAATCGAGCAACCGGGGAAGATTTAGACCTCTAGAACCTCCAGAAACGAATTGTCATTAAATAGATCACGCTTCCCTAAGTGATCATTCAGTGAAAGTGTGTGTGATGTTGAGACGCTTAATCCCCCTCTCCCTCGTTTTATGTGTTCTTGTTTGTGCCAGCGCCGTATCCGCAAGTGCGAGTCCGTTACGAGTACTTAGTTGGAACCTACAGTTTGGGCAGGGCACTGACGGAGTTACCAACTACGACCGCATTGCCACCTGGCTTGCACGAATGAATCCAGATCTAATCGCGCTTTGTGAAATGCCCCCAGATAAGATTTCCACTCTGGTGAGTGCCTTGAATGCGCGGACAGGTCGAGTTTGGAACTCACACTTCGTTCCGAAGTTCCCTGGTTGCCCGGAGGGAAACCTTATTCTCTCCACTTATAGTTTCACCGCTCTCGGTTCGTATTACATGAGTTACAACCGTTCAGTTGCGCAGGCAACGATTAACATCGGCGGCAGAAACGTCAACTTCTTTGCTACCCATCTTGACCACACTTCATCGTCCTTGCGGTTGACACAAGCAGATGAGCTCAACAGTTGGACGTCGAACTTCACGACGCCCAGAATAGTTGCAGGTGACCTGAACGCGGGAAATGATACTCCGGAAATTCTTCGGCTCTTGAGCGCGTATCGCGACAGCTGGGTTGACTCATTGAACCTCGGCGCCGCTTACGCTTATCCCGACAATCCTGTGTGGCTAAATACCAGAACGCGTCGCTGGCGGATCGATTACATTTTATTTTCAGCTGATGCGAACAGTCTGTCGCCCGTGTCGAGTAATATTCCAGACACTCGAGATCTCAGCAACACGAATGTTGTGACTACGCTCGGAACGCTTGACGACCTTGGCGTCAGACCCTCGGATCACAATCTGGTTGTCGCTGACTTCAATGTTTCTCCCACAATGCCGACTCCGACGCCGACGCCCACCCCGACGCCCTCTCCGACGCCGACTGCCGCAGCGCCCGTGCTCTTAGCGCGGGAAAGTACGAATAGAGCGGTTGCGTTTCATTCGACATTGTTTACGACAGAGCCGTTCTCGCTATGGTCACTTATAAATCTGAGTGCTGACCAGCGAACAAGAATCATGCTCTTTGCCACCAATGTGGAACTTCAACCTGGTGAAACGCCAGCATCGATCGTCGTTCGCGGGACGGATTTACGAGGTTTCACATATCAACTGCCAGTAGAGCAAGTAACTCGAACACCTGATTTCAGCTGGATAACATCTCTGATTGTGCGGTTGCCGGACGATCAAACTATAAGCGGGGATCTGACGATTAACGTTCAGTTCCGCGGCGCGGTTAGCAACAGCGTGAGAGTTGGCATTAGGCCGCCCTAGATCGCAGAAAATGTCGCTAAATGGTTACGAAATTAAGAGCTTTGACAGTTTTGTGTTGAAATGTTAACGTGCGGATG
>Ga0079218_10000290_pt1 | contig 13998 bp, 18 predicted proteins | sample NCCompost_FD_77181 | JGI IMG/M metagenome (GOLD analysis project Ga0079218, IMG submission 77181) | Agricultural soil microbial communities from Utah to study Nitrogen management - NC Compost | ecosystem: Environmental > Terrestrial > Soil > Agricultural land | place: USA: Utah | collected... | reverse complement strand
TAACAGCAGTGGCTTGATTGCCCCAGGCGACATTGTCACAGCTTGTGCCCCTAGAGCCAGCATGGGTAGGCGTGTTCGGCATAGCTATTTGTGGTTGTGGATTGAGGTAGGGGATTTAGCGGCAATTAATTTGAAAGAGGGGATGCCTCCTTACAAGCGCCGCTACCATGTGCCACTAGAGCGATTAAAGGCGAGGTTGCCAGAACTAGACCTTGGACGTGCCACAGATTCCCGTTTTATTTACCAGCCATTTATGGATGCAGATCCTTCTACAGGCATATACAACCGTCTCCCTGAAGTGATCCCAATTGCCGACCTGGTGATAGACAAAATGACAAGGAGGCCACTAATTGGCAACGTCTAGACTTGTTGGTACCAATGAGACGATCTCAACGTATGGGGATGTGACGAGAGATTATCAGCAAGGGGAACTCCCTACATGGGAGGTCGATACAACTCTTAATCTGGTAACCGGCAACCTCTCACATGTCCTTGAAGTATATGCAGATTCTGCATCTTATACTGACAGCATACAGCTGTTTGGGGCGACTGCGGATGCTACCCGTTTTAGGATTATCCGAGCGGCACCTGGACATGGTCACGGCGGCATCCCTAACACAGGGGCAGTATTTGTGAGTACAACAGATGCCGCCCTATTTTCGCTAGCTGAAGGGTTTGCAACGATCTACGATATCTGTGGCAAATTGACGATCAACTCTGCTACGAACCGTCCTATTTTTGAATGTAGTAACACTGGTAGCGTAAACAAGCGTATCACTAACTGTATTGCTTTCGATGGTACTAACGCAGGGGCTGGATTAGTTCACGGATTTTTAGTACCAATAGATCAGTCATATATCGTGAACTGTTTAGCTGTTGGTAATGACGGTGAGGGTTTTACATCGAATGCCGGAACTACTAACTTTTTCTACAATTGTACAGCAGTTTCTAATACCACTGGGTTTAGAAATTCAGGTGGAACGACCACTAAATTTGTCAACTGTCTGGGGGCAAGCAACACCACAAATTTTTCTAACTCAGGCACGGCGACTGGAAACAATAATGCGTCCAGCGACGCGACGTCAGTTGGCACAAGCCCGCGTACGAGTCAGACGTTCACCTTCGTAAATGCTGGGGCAAGGGATTATCACTTGAGTGCCAGTGATGCAGGCGCATTAGGTTTTGGCGCAAATTTATCGGCTGATGCGACGTTTGCTTTCGACGATGACATTGATGGTCAAACCATCACGACATGGTCTATTGGTTTCGATTCCCGTGTTGCGTCGACTCCTGCTGGGGCTTCAATCTATTATTATTCGATGGTGAGATAATATGCGCCTGTTAATTTCCCTGCTAATCCTGCTGTCAACTGTATCACCACTGGCAGCAGCGACTATATGGGTGGCGACTAATGGGAGTAACACGACAGGCAATGGCACAGAAGGCAACCCCTATTTAACAATTACCCATGCTTATAGCCTTGCTTCAGGGAATGACACCGTGATGGTCAAGTCGGGAGTTTACGCATCAGAGTTAACCACCAGTTGGGGGTTAAATTTGAACAAGAACAATATATCAAGTGCCCCGATAACCGTTAAATCTCAGGTTCGCCATGGTGCAATTATCGATAACAATGATCATGCTGCTTCCCAGTATACAGTCACGATTAACGGGAATTACAATATACTAGATGGCTTTGTTATACGAGATTCGGCAACAATCTGTGTGGTTGTACATGGCGACGATAATATCATACAGAATAATGAGATTTATGATTGTGGTAATCAAGCAGACCCTGATAGCGGCTTGGGTTTAGGTTCCGGGATTGATGTAGATGATGATGGCAATACAGTAAGGAATAATTATATCCATCACGCTGGCAGGCCGGAATGTGCCAATACAGGAACCCACTGCAATCTTGATCATGGAATCTATTTACGAGTGAGTAATGTTAATATTATTAATAATATCATTGCATTTAATGAAGCATACGGCATTCATTTTCATGATACGCCTGGGTCATCTACTTTAACTTCTGCTAAAGTTTACAATAATGTAGTGTATAGTCATGATCGATCAGCACTCATATTCAACTACGCAGTTTCTGGGACTTTAGAAATAAAAAATAACATCTTCTACCATAATGGTTTGCGTAGTGGCGCAGCTATTGATTTATTTAACGATTGCACGGGTAGCAATATTGTCATATCCAGTAACATCCTCAATGACCACCCAGGTGGCACTGTTGTCCGGACTGGGACATGTAGCTTTTCTCAAACGGGCACGATCAATGATAATCCTGACTTCACGAATGCAGCGGCTGGAGATTTTACCCTACAGGGGACATCGCCTGCTCTAGATGCTGGCCTGGCCTTAACTGAATCTAGCCCCGACTATACAGGATTGGTCACTCGGCCCCAGGGCAGTGGCTATGATATGGGTGCATTTGAGGCTGAGGATGGAGGGGATATCATAGATCCTGTGGTGACGATTACCGGACCCACATCAAACACAACATACAGCACTGCGACTACACCGATTACGACAATCGCAGGGACTGCTACCGATGCGGTAGGCACGACGGCGGTGACATGGGCAAATAGTGCTACATCTGGCAGTGGCTCTGGTAGTGGGTGCTCCGGACAGACATCATGTAACTGGTCCGTCTCCAGCATCTCACTGAACGAGGGCAGCAACCCTATCACCATCACCGGGACAGATGCAGCATCAAATACGGGGACCGATACGATTACGGTTACGTTGGATTCAACAGCTCCCTCTAGGAGTAATGGGTCTCCGAGTGGAGCATTGGCAGCGGGGACGACGAGCACGAGCATCTCACTAACGACGAACGAGACTGCAACGTGCAAGTATGGGACCAGCGCCGGGACTTCCTATGCCAGTCTACCCAACACCTTTTCGAGTACCAACAGCACCAGTCATTCGACCACAGTGAGCGGGCTCTCTGACGGCAATAGCTATACCTATTATGTGAGATGCCAGGACTCACTTAGCAATGTGAATACTAGCGATTTCACAATTTCATTTTCTATAAATACAGGAGCGCCGGTGTTCCCGGGTGTCCCTACGGGTTTATCGGATAGTGCTGCATCTACACCAACGTTTCCGGGTGTCCCTACGGGTTTATCGGATAGTGCTGCATCTACGCCAGCCATACCAGGAGCAGCGACAAGCCTAAGTGATTCGGCAGCGGCAACCCCCTCATTTCCAGGTCAACCCACAGGAGTTAGTGGTCCATGATAAGAATTTTATTGCTTCTGTTGCTACCAGCTATTGCACTGGCAGAACCCTTCCCAGTTGATTACACAGAACCTACGGGTCAAGGCGGCTTGCTTGCGATGACATGCGTCTATTCCTGTTTGTGCAAGAAGGCATCGTCATGCAACTGCACGGATTGGGAGCGGCAGGTATGCGTGGACAGTGATGATGGAAATGGGGGGGACCTTAAGAATGATATAACCTTTAATATCCCCATTAATCAGGCTGATTTGCCGGTTACGGTTCGCTATGCCGTTACAGCAATTAATGATAATGGGAATGAATCATCTAAGGTCATTGGAAGCCCTAATCATACATTTAGCGCACCGTAAGAGGAGTTCTAAGGCATGGCTGATTATATGCGCCTAGCAGGTTCTACAGATGTTAGTGTCGTCCTTTTTATCTTTGATCCGGCAACGGGAAATGCAGATACGAGCGTCGTATTCAACACGTCCGGCCTGGATTTACGCTATCGTCGGGAAGGAGCCGCCGCTACTACCATCACAGAGGTCACATTAGCGGCACTGACAACAGCTCATACGGATGGTGGTTTCTTACATATCGGCAATGGTTATTATCGGTTAGATTTACCAGATGCAGCAGTGGCTTCAGGAGTAGCGGGGGTAATGGTTTATGGTGGCTTGACCTCTCGCTCTGTCGTTGGATGCTATATCCATCTCGTTGCTTATAATCCACAGGATGCAGTCCGCCTTGGCCTAACGGCACTGCCTAACGTGGCCAGCGGTTCAGCTGGGGCGATCCCGACCACAGGCACCGGGGCTAATCAGATCGTCCTGGCGTCAGGGTTGGTATCGCTGGATTTGACTGACACATTACCTGGTAGTCCCACGGCAGATACGATTGGCGCAGCCTTTAAGAATGCGTCGGTAGGCATCCCATCGTCGGCCCCTGGTGCGGCGGGTGGCTTGGCTATGTACGACGATCTATTCAGTGTAGTGGCAGAGGGGACGCTCGCATCGGTAGCCAGTGCCAGCAATATGACGCTCGACTCCAACTTTCTTGCGACGCCAGATTTTTACGTGGGCATGTTCTTAGTGCCGCAATCTGGCAATGCAGCCAAACAGCCACGGGCCATCTCGACCTATTCAAGCGGCAGGGTTTGCACGTTCACGGGGACGGGTTCACAGATTAGTAGGCCGTTTACTGTGGCGCCAACACTCGGAGACCCTGTGAAGATCTTGGGGCTGTCTGGGACGATTTAACTGGGGGTTAGCGTGGTACAGATTGCCAGGCCATCGTCCGACATCACGGCTAACTGGACACCGACTACGGGTGCGACGCTATTCGCCTGCATCGATGAGACATCAGCGAACGACGATACCGATGCCATTGACACGGGGGCGAATCCGGTCTCGCTGGTGTGCGAAGTTAAATTCGGCTCACTCACCGATCCGCTAAGTAGCTCTGGGCATGTGGTTAGGTATCGATTCCGCAGAGGGCCACAAGGGAGCAAGAATGTTTCATTGACGGCCGATCTCAGACAGGGGGCGACAAGCATTGCCTCCTGGGCGCACTTGGATGCGGCTATCGTCAATAGTTACACCACCTTTCAGCAGACCTTGAGTAGCGGCCAGGCCGATTCGATTACTGATTATACAGACCTTAGATTGCGCTTGACGGCGACTACGTCAGGCGGCGGTGGCAACACCGGCGTGAGGTTTACCTGGACAGAACTTGAGGTGCCTGACGGGACGCCGACGATCTCACCGGACCCGGTAACAGCCCCCATTCCAGTTGCTGTCCCGACGTTATCAGCTTTGTTTAGCCTGTCACCTGCCACCGTGGCAACTGCAATCTCAGTGGCAGCACCAGCTCTATCGGATGAGGTTCAAGTGATCAGGGGTGTTCCACCATCGCTCCTTTATTTCTTTGCCTCTGGCGTGGGAACGGCTTCCAGTGCTATCGCGGCATCATCTATCAGCGTCTCTCTTTCCGTGGTGGCACCAACACTATCGGTTTCAATGACGATTGGCCCTGCCGCGGTAACGACCCCCATCTTAGTAACGGTGCCCACGCTGCTGGCATTGGTCAGCCTATTCCCTGCTGCGATAACAGTTCCAATTTTGATGACGGTGCCCACGCTATCGGCATCGGTTAGCCTGTCAGCTGCTGTGGCTGCCACCGCCATTTCTGTGGCGGCCCCCACCTTATCGGCAGCAGCCACGCTGGCAGTGGTTACGGTGGGGGTACCCGTATCCGTCACGACCCTGACGCTACTAGGTGGAGTGGCGACGGATGATGCCGGTTCATTCATCTGGTTCTCGCCGCTCTTCTTTCAGACGGCGGGGGTAGAAGAGGGTGATGCGGTTGAAGTAGCTAGTGCGTCATGTTGGTTTGGCTCATCCCTATTCCAGACCGTCGCAGGGGATTAACGATTGGTACAGATCGCTCGGCCGTCGTCTGACATTACCGCCAATTGGGTTCCAACCACGGGGACGACGCACTGGGGCTGCATCGACGAGGTCACCGCGAATGATGATACCGATGCCATTGACACGGGAACGAATCCGGTCGCGCTGGTGTGCGAAGTCAAGTTCGATTCAATCCTCGATCCGCAATCCAACACTGGACATATTCTAAGATATCGGTTCCGTCGTGGGCCAACAGGCGCCAGAAGCATTTTATTAATTGTTGAGCTGAGACAGGGCGCCACCGTCATTGCTACATGGGTTCATGATAATGCCGCCATTGTCGCCACATTTACATCATTTACGCAGACACTGACTGGGCCTCAGGCCGATAGCATCACTGATTATTCAGATCTACGGATTAATCTTAATGCCACCACCTCAGGCGGTGGCGCTGGGTCTGGCGTCAGATTTACCTGGGCCGAATTCGAAGTCCCTGACGCGACCAATGTCACCAAATCACCGTCGCCTGTTACGGTGCCGCTGGCCACTCCTGCATCCACCTTGTCGATTGGCGGGGTGACGATATCACCAGGCTCGGTTGCCATTCCCGTTGCAGCCCCCTCTCTTGCTCTTACCGAAACGATATCGCCCGCATCCGTTGCCATTCCCGTTACCATCGCAGCCCCCTCTCTTGTTGCTGGGGCCGCTAACAAATATTCGGTGATGTCTGAAGTCTTTTTCTTTTTCGTGCAAGGCGTAGCAGCAGTTGTAGGCGACACCATTGTGCCTGCATCGGTACCGATTCCGCTAGTGGCTGCTACTCCGGCTGTGACATCGGCCTTGACGATCAGCCCCTCACCGGTTCCTGTGCCTCTGACGGCGCCAGATCCTGCGCTTGCGGCCGCCTTGGCGATCAGTCCCTCACCAGTACTCGTGCCAGTGGAGACGGCGGCGCCAACCCTTGTACAAGTGGGTGCAATATCGCCTGCCTCGGTTGCCATTCCCGTTGCCATCACGAGTCCGACCTTATCTTCGAGTGCAGCGGTAAGCCCGGCATCTGTCCCGGTTCCATTGGTGTGCACAACAGCTACTCTGTCAGGGGCTTCAGAGATCAGCCCCGCATCCGTCACCTTGCCGGTTCTTACGACTACCCCAACACTGTCTTTAGCCATGACGATAAGCCCGGCAGCAGCAACGGTACCGGTTCTTACCGCGAGTCCTAGTCTTGCGGAGACGGTAACGATTGCGCCTGCCCCGGTTGCTATTCCGCTGTCTATTGCTACGCCGGCGCTCTCTTTGTCGATGACGATCAGCCCCGCATCCGTCACCTTGCCGGTTCTCACGGCTGATCCGCTTTTGGCCGAAGGGAGCACGATTGAGCCAGCGTCGGTAAGCATTCCGGTAGGCGCGGTTGCCCCCTCGTTGTCGCTAGGGGGTGTAACGCTCACGCCTTCTCCGGCATCGGTAGCCATAACGGTGGGGGTGGTTACTACTTACGGGACTCAAGTCTCGTCTCTTGGGGCGGCAGGGTGGGGGCCATTCGGGTTTTTCTTTACCGGTAATACGATAGGCTCGATGACGATTAGTCCAGAACCCGTGGCACTGCCGATCTTTGTTGCCGCGGCAACGGTTTTAGAAGCGGGGGCTCTCGCACCAGATCCAGTCCCCATTCCGTTGGTAGTCGCATCACCGACGTTATCTGCTCCATCGACGACGGCGCCATCTCCGGTGACGGTGCCGTTAAGCGTCCCGAGTGCGACTCTAGCCGAATCGGTTGTCATCGCGCCTGCCCCGGTCTCGATACCAATTGGGGTTGCGGCTCTTACGCTATCGGGCACGCTGACCATCTCGCCTACTGCCGTTCCTGTGCCGTTTATATGGGTAGACCCGACTCTAGTTTCAGGCTCGGCTGCCTTACCCGATCCTGTCCTTCTCCCCATTGCCATCACAACGCCGACGTTGGCAAGTGAGATTACGCTTTCACTTGATTCGGTGTTAGCCTCTATCTTGGTGACGACGCCGACGTTGGCAAGTGAGATTACCTTATCGCCTGCTGCTGTCTCCGTTCCAATCGAGATTGTATCTCCGACTTTACTGGCACCAGGAGCGCTATCACCTGCATCCGTTGAAGTTCCGGTTGAGGTAACAGAGCCGACCCTGTCGGGTGCGATCACTCTGTCGCCTGCTGCTGTCTCAGTACCAATCGAAATTGTATCTCCGACCTTGCTGGCACCAGGGGCACTATCGCCTGCACCTGTTCAAGTCCCAATTGAGGTGGCGGCACCGACGCTATCAAGTGCGATCACTCTGTCGCCTGACACTGTCTCCGCTGCGCTCTCAGTGGCGGCCCCGACGTTATCGAGTGCAATCACTCTGTCGGTTGATGCAGCCTCTGTTCCATTCACGGTAACGACGCCCGCCCTGTTGAGTGCGACCTCTCTGTCGCCTGACACTGTCTCTGTTCCACTCCTGGTAACGACGCCCGCCCTGTCGGGTGCGATCACTCTGTCGCCTGCTGCTGTCTCAGTACCAATCGAAATTGTATCTCCGACCTTGCTGGCACCAGGGGCGCTATCGCCTGCACCTGTTCAAGTCCCAATTGAGGTGGCGGCACCGACGCTATCGGCATCAGTGAGCATTTCGCCTGCCTCGGTCACGGCACCACTCACGGTGACGACGTCGACCCTGTCAAGTGCGATCACTCTGTCGCCTGACGCCGCCTCTGCTCCACTCCTAGTGGCGGCACCGGCGCTATCAAGTGCGATCTCTCTGCCGGCTGATGCTGTCTCCGTTCCACTCACGGTGACGACGCCGACCCTGTCGGGTGCGATCACTTTGTCGCCTGATGCCGCATCTGTCCCACTCGAGATTATAGCTCCGACCTTGCTGGCACCGGGAGCGCTATCACCTGCGTCTGTTCAAGTCCAGATTGAGGTAACAGCCCCGACGTTGGCAAGTGCGATCTCTCTGTCGCCTGATGCCGCATCTGTTCCACTCACGGTAACAGCCCCGACGTTGGCAAGTGAGATTACCTTATCGCCTGCTGCTGTTTCTGCTCCACTCCTGGTGACGACGCCGACGTTATCGAGTGAGATCTCTCTGTTGCCTGACGCCGCCTCTATTCCACTCCTGGTGGCGGCGCCGACGTTGGCAAGTGCAATCTCTCTGTCGGCTGATGCTGTCTCCGCTGTGCTCTCAGTGACGACGCCGACGTTGGCAAGTGCGATCTCTCTGTTGCCTGACGCCGCCTCTGTTTCACTCCTGGTGACGACGTCGACCCTGTCAGGTGTGATCACTTTGTCGCCTGATGCCGCCTCTGTTCCACTCACAGTAACGACGCCGACGTTATCTGGGGTTGCTGCGGTTGCCCCAAGTCCGGTCCTTGTACCGACAGCAGTCCCGGTGGTCGCGGTCCTAGAGGCAGGGACAATAAGCCCCGATGCTGTTCTCGTACCGGCAATAGTCCCCGCGGCAACGCTCTCTAGCGTGGCGACTCTCTCCCTCACTGCGGTTGCCATTCCCCTAGAGTTGTCTACGCCTACCGTTACCGCGGGGATTTCGGTATCACCCGGTGCGGTTGCAGTTTCCATTGCCATTGCAGCACCATCGGTGTCCATCGGGGGGATGACCCTCTCCCCTGCTGCGATAACGATAGGGGCAACGGTAACGGCTGCAACACTAAGCAGCAGTGGGATCACGGTAGCGCCTGCCTCTGTTGCAGTGCCTGTGGTGGTGCCTACCCACAGCATGATGTCGAACAGTATCATAGAGCCAGATGCAGTGGTTATGGCACTCGCACTCACTGCCCCGGCTTTTTCCCTGGGTGGGGTAAGCGTATCGCCTGCACCTATACCCGTTCAGGTGTCGATCCTAGAGATATCCATCGCTAGTGCGAATACCATCGTCCTGGATGCGGTTGGCATTACGGTAAGCCTGACCGCGCCGGTGCTAACCTATGTGGCAACGCTATCGCCTGCACCTATAAGTGTGGCCATAGACTTGCCACCGTCGGCACTCTCAATTGGTGGGATGGTTGTTGGGCCAAATGCGGTGGCCATCCCATTCTTCATCCCAATCCCCTCTCTATTCCAGGGGTTGATTCCATCAGGAGGTATTCTGTATGATAGGGTAGAAGTAGTTGCGTCTGTGTTGTTTGAGCACACCGAGATGGTAGTTTCTGTCCCGTTTGATGCTGTTGAAATGGCCCAGAGTTTTTAAAGGAGAAAAGAAATGTCATTTGTGTATACACCGGCAAAGACGAAGTTACTCAATGGAGCCCTTAATTTCGCGACACAGGACATGCGTATTATGCTGGTGATGACGAACACTACAGCAGATACAGATCAGGATGCCGAATTTATAGCCAGTATTACGACACTAGATCAGATGGACGGTGCGAACTATACTGCTGGTGGAGTTGCTCTAGCCAGTGAGGCAGTCAATGAGGATGCGGCCAATAACCGTGCCGAGTTTGATGCCGCGGATACCGTGTTTGCCAATCTAGGGGCTGGCACTCGAAATGTGGCTGGCATCGTGCTGTACCGTTTTGTCACCAACAATGCCGACTCGCCAGTTATCGCCTACATTGACAGCGGTTTCCCTTACACAGCGAACGGTGCGACGTTGACCATCCAGTGGAATGCTGAAGGCATTTTGCAGGCGACATAGCCATGGCGGAGATTGAGACGTATTTTATTGGCAATGACAATATGCTCCAGATATCAGGGGTTAGGGATGCGGCTAACGGCATTTATCTAAACAATGCCAGTCTTCAGGTAACACTGATCGATGCGGCGACAGAGACGGAGATCGCAGGGCAGGCCTGGCCTGCTACGATGTCCTATGTGAGCGGCTCGGACGGTGTCTACCGCCTAACCCTGGAGTACGATCTGGATGTGATATCGCGGCAGGTGCTGATTGCTCAGCTGGAGGGGAGTCCGAATGGCCTGCGGTTGTCACTTCGGATTCCCGTTGTCGCGTCGTACCGGCAAGGGGAGTAGGGATGGAAGACCTATGTGACGGTTGATGAGGAGGGCTAGGTCCCCGTGGAGGATAAATTCGATGAGAATGGGATTCGGACCTATTTTATTACTGAACGGTTGATAGACTCGAGTGACGACAAGGAATATGTGCATATCAAGGCAAAAAAAGAGGGATTCCCGTTCGTCACTCGTCGCAGGGTCTTGGCAACTGTTGCTGATGATGAGACCTTGGAGATAATTGGAACCGACATGCACCAACAGCTAGGTCTCGCAAAGGATGCTAGTGAAAATGGCACCCTAGCGCCACTTTGCGAGATAGAAGAGGACTAAGATGAGTAACCGGGTACCGCGCGACAAGAAGCTAACGAACCTCCAGAGGATCAGATACGGGGAATTTGCTGAAGAGTACATTAAGGACTTTCACAGGGGGAATGCGTACAAGCGGTGCCAGTGGACAAAGGTAACATCTGATCTTGCTGCATCTGTAGCTGGCTCCAACCTCGTTGCCATCGATGAGGTTCAGCAGATGATCCAGGACGCGATAGATAAAAAGCGCAGGAATATCGGCGTCTCGAAAGACGCCGTGGTCTTCGAGCTGGGGCGAATCGCATTTTCGGACATTCGCAACTACATCGAGTGGGACAAGCATGGGGTCAGATTCAAGGACAGCGCCATCCTCGATGAGGACATGTCGAGGGCCATTGAGACATTTGAGGTTACTGAGTTCAAGCGCCCGGACGGAATCAAGACGTGCAAGATCAAATTCAAGCTCTACAGCAAGAGCGCAGCGCTGGATTCTCTAGCTAGCATTTGGGTCTTTACACTGAGAGGCACGAGGTCAATGTAAGCTACGGGACGATCAATGTGCCGGCATTGGCAACACCCAAGGATTGGATGGACGTCGTCAGACAGGAAATCGAACATGTCAACGGCAACAATGGAAGCACCAAAACCCATATGGGCGGCGAATAGGGGCGGCCAGTGGGCCTTTCTCTGCTGCCCCTACTGGGAAGCCTTGGCCGACGGGGATAGAGGAGGCGGAAAGACTACTGCACTCCTTATAGCCTTTCTGTCTCATGTGGGCAAAGGCTACGGGTCTGATTGGCGTGGCGTGATTTTCCGGCTGAGTTACCCTCAGCTCAAAGATGTGGTGGACATCAGCAGGGCACTGGTTCCCAGGTCATTCCCGGGTGCGCGGTTTAATAAGGTCGATCATGAGTGGACGTTTGAAGAAGGTGAGACCCTTCTATTTAGACCACTAGAGAATCTGCGGTCATATGACAATTTCCACGGCTTTGCATTCCCATTTATCGGACTGGAAGAGCTCTCAAACTGGCCGAATTCGGAGCCCTATGAGGCGATACTGAGCTGTTCCCGCAGGCGTAGTACCAGGGAAGACGTCCCTAGAATCGTACGCTCAACGACAAATCCCTATGGGGTTGGTCACCAATGGATCAAGTCTCGGTTTGTCCAGGGCAAACAGCCATTCGTTCCCTATGGCGAACCGGGTAGAGAACGCATTAGGATTCCTGTCCTGTGGCGGCACAATGAGAAATACGTGGCGGCAGATCCCGATTATCATGCGAGATTGGCAGACACGATAACGAATGAAGCACAGCGGAAAGCATGGCTGGAAAATTCCTGGGACATTATTGCTGGCGGTCGCTTTAGTGAGTCTTGGCTTGAGTCTGTACACGTTATGGAACCGTTTAATATCCCTCAGGCATGGCGAATTGATCGCTCTCACGATTGGGGATCGTCGTCGCCCTACTGCACGCTATGGTACGCGGAGTCGAATGGGGAAACCATTGACGATGGGCGTTCGTGGCCGAGGGGGACGCTATTCGTGATCCATGAGGACTATGGTTGCCAGGGTGACATGTACGCGCCGAACTGGAAACCCAACGTGGGTATTGGTTTGAGCCCCATTGAGATTGCCCACAAGGTCAAGGAGCACGAGACCCACATGCGAGAGTGGGGACTGATCAAGCACCAACCACGACCTGGCCCGGCTGATGATCCCATGTTTGACGTGACCAGAGGCCGGAGTATGGCAAGTATGATGTCAGAGTTAGGCATCATTTGGATGAGGCCAAGCAAGGGCCCTGGCAGTCGGGTTACGGGCTGGCAACTACTTGAGGACAAGCTAAGAGCGTCACTGAAACATCCCATGGAAGCACCTGGGCTTTTTGTTTTTGATACGTGCAAGCATCTCATCCGCACACTGCCAATTGCTCAACGCGATCCCAAAAAGCCTGAAGACATTGACATGGATGAGGACCATGTTTTGGACAGCCTACGCTTGCGATTATTAGCTTATGTTAGTAGTGATGTTATTAGAGGTGTGTCATTGTGATTCTATATTCTTTGGTAAAATAAGGAGAATACCGAATGGCTGAAGAAGGCCTCGGATTCTCCTATTACAAAGACCGCATCTTGGTTGGCCTAGGTGGATTTCTCATTGCCTGGATGATTTATTTAACCAATGGCTATCTATCATTGCCGACACCCTTTACATATGACCAGATTACCAAGATCGTACAAGATCATTCACCGTATACAAGGGATAAGGCGCTCATCGATAACAAGTTTGAGAGGTTAAATGCAGAGAGTGCGAAACTCGATATCATCCAGGTCCGGCTTGTAGATGAAATTATTGCCCTGCGGTTACAGGTTGAAAGGTTGATTGCCACACTGGCAGAGCAACAGAGATATATGCAGCGTCAACTCAGGGGGAAAGAAGACAAGCAACCTGATTCAGAATCTGAACCATAATGGATGAGACCGCTTCAACATATAGAGGGATCGCCTAATGGTAGCACCGGAAGAAAAAGATGCACCGAGGTTAGGGGGCGATCGTGGCCCGGCATCAATTGTACCCCCAGCCAATAATATTCCCTATATCATTGCCGTGGTGGCGATGATCTCAGTTGCCTTTGTTTGTATCGTCGTCATCTCCGTCATGCTTCCGGAGCGTGACAACATGCCTCTGTTTACTATTATTATAGGCTTTTTGGCACCTACGACACTGTCCCTTTTAGCCTTCATGAAGGCTCAGGAAACCCACCTGAGTGTCAATAGTCGGCTTGACGGATTTATGCGCAATGCCGAATCGGCTGCACTCGCACAAGGGCGTGTTGAAGGGCTCACGGCCGGTGCCAATCAGGCAAATCTAAGGACAGATACGCTTAGGACAGATGCGGCCAGTGAGCTGCGGCAGGCTGAGGAAAGAGAAAATAGATAATCTAGGACTCTGTTCTTTTTTCGGCAGAAACAGAATTTAGTTGAGCGAAAGTATCCAACATGCCTGTAGACACACAACACCCTGATTACTCCCGCAAGATTGCCCGGTGGGACAAGAACCG
>Ga0079218_10000289_pt1 | contig 14004 bp, 15 predicted proteins | sample NCCompost_FD_77181 | JGI IMG/M metagenome (GOLD analysis project Ga0079218, IMG submission 77181) | Agricultural soil microbial communities from Utah to study Nitrogen management - NC Compost | ecosystem: Environmental > Terrestrial > Soil > Agricultural land | place: USA: Utah | collected... | reverse complement strand
GTCGCCGACCTGACGCTCGCCGTGGGGGCGGGGACGATCAAGCCGGTCACCGCGGAGGACACGTCGGATCACCGTCTCGAAACCGAGGAGGTCCGGCTTCCGGCCGACACGATCGAGAGGATCGTCCGGGCGCGTACCGAAGGGCGCCGAATCGTGGCGGTCGGGACGACCGTCACGCGAGCGCTCGAGGCGTGGTCCCTCCGGGATCCGGGCCGCTCCGCCGGCGCGCGATTCGAGACCGATCTCTTCATCACGCCGGGGTTCCGGTTCCGCGTGGTCGATGCCCTCCTGACGAACTTCCACCTCCCGCGCTCCACGCTGCTGATGCTCGTCTCCGCCTTCGCCGGCAGGGAGAAGGTGCTGGCCGCGTACGAGGAGGCGGTCCGGGAGGCGTACCTCTTCTACTCGTACGGGGATGCCATGCTCATCGGCTGATCTCGGGCGGGGGATTAAAAAATTAAGGCTGGCGATGGCGCCAGCCTTATTCTATTCGGACACCTGCCGGGCTCGATCAGTATGCCTCGAGATATTTATCCACCTCCCAGGGCTGCACCCGGGAGATGTACTCGGCCCACTCGCCGCGCTTGGCTTCCATGAAGTGCTTGAGGATGTGGTCGCCGAGCGAGTCCTTCACGACGTCGTCCTTCCAGAGGTTGTCGAGCGCCTCGGACAGGTTCGCCGGAAGCTGCTCGATCCGGAGCCGGCGCTTCTCCCGCTCGCTCATCTTGAAGACGTTGCGGTCGACGGGCTCGCCCGGATCCATCCGGTTCTTCACGCCGTCGAGTCCCGACGCGAGCATCACGGAAAAAGCGAGATACGGGTTGCAGGAGGGATCCGGCATCCGGACCTCGATCCGGGTTCCCATGCCGCGCCGCGCGGGGACGCGGACGAGCGGAGAGCGGTTGCGCATCGACCACGCGACGTTCACGGGGGCCTCGTAGCCGGGCACGAGCCTCTTGTACGAGTTGACGAGCGGGTTCGTGACCGCGACGAAGGCCTTCGCGTGCCGGAGGATGCCGCCCGTGTAGTGAAGCGCGGTCTTCGAGAGCTGGTGCTTCGCTTTCGGGTCGTAGAAGACGTTGTTCCCCTTCTTGTCCAGGAACGACTGGTGGACGTGCATCCCCGATCCGTTCACGCCGAAGATCGGCTTCGGCATGAAGGTCGCGTGCAGGCCGTGGTCGAGCGCGACCTTCTTCACGACGAAGCGGAAGGTGGAGACCCTGTCCGCGGTCGTGATCGCGTCGGCGTACTTGAAGTCGATCTCGTGCTGGCCGGGCGCGACCTCGTGGTGCGCCGCCTCGACCTCGAAATTCATCTGCTCGAGGGCGAGGACGATGTCGCGCCGCGCCTCTTCGCCCCGGTCGACGGGCGTCAGGTCGAAGTACGCGCCCTGGTCGTGCGTGTCGACGATCGGGTCGCCGTTGGCGTCCCGGCGGAAGAGGAAGAACTCGGCCTCCGGACCGGTGACGAGCGTGTAACCGAGCGCCGAAGCCTTGTCCATCTGCTTCTTCAGGGTCTGGCGGGGACAGCCGGCGAACGGGGAACCCTCCGGGTTGTAGACGTCGCAGATCAGGCGCGCGACCTTGTTCCCGCCGTTGTGCGCCCAGGGGTAGATCGCGAACGAATCGAGGTCCGGAATCAGGTTCATGTCCGATTCCTCGATCCGCGTGAAACCCTCGATCGAGGAGCCGTCGAACTGGATCTCGCCGTCCAGGGCTTTTTCGAACTGCGACCGGGGAATCTCGACGTTCTTGATCACCCCGAAAATGTCGGTGAACTGGAGCCGGAGAAACCGCACGTTCTCCGCGTCGCACACCTTCAGGATCTCGGACTTCGTCAGACCCGGCCCAGCCGCGTCGAACTTCAAAATCTTCGCCTTCGGCAAACCGTCCTCCTTTTTTTGCTGAATTTGCAGGATTCTACGGTCATTTTGGCAAAAAGCAACCGATTTGTGGCCCTCTGAGCGGAAAAATCTACCGCTTCTGCACATTCGGGTGTGCAATCGGTCACCCGGCCGACGCGGGTAGAATTCGAGCCATGGAAGCGCGCGCGGGCCGGTGGCCGTCCCGGCAGGAGGCCGAGGAGCTGCTCTTCGAGTTCACCAAGGGGGACGCGCTCCGGCGACACGGACGGGCGGTCGAGGAGGCGATGCGCGCGTACGCGGGCTGGTTCGGGGTGACCGATGAGGCGCAGGTCGAACGGTGGGGGGTCGTCGGGTTGCTGCACGACTTCGACTACGAGCAGAACCCCACCGAGGACCGCCACCTCCACGTCGGCGGCCGCATCCTCCGGGAGCGCGGCTACGACGAGGAGATGGTCCGCACGATCGAATCCCATGCCAACTACATGAACGTGCCGCGGGACACGCCGATGAAGAAGGCCATTTTCGCGTGCGACGAGCTCGTCGGGTTCATCGGCGCCTGCGTCAAGGTGCGCCCCTCGAAGACGATCGCCGACCTGCCCCCTTCTTCGGTGCTGAAGCGCCTGAAGGACAAGGCGTTCGCCCGCGCGGTGAACCGGGACGACGTCCAGAACGGCGCGGCCGGGCTCCCCCGCCCGCTCGAGGAGCACGTGGTCTTCACGATCGAGGCGCTGAAGCGAATCGCGCCCGAAATCGGAATGGGGTCTGATCCCGCAGGGGTCAGATCCCTCCCTGAAGAGTGAGAGCCGTTCTCTTGGTAGGATTGGAGTTGGTCTCGTTCCGAGGTTGAAAAGCCGCCGAAAAGGAACCTTATGTCGACCGAAGTCATCTCCCCCCGGACGATCCGCGCCCGCAAGATCCTGAAGGACCTCTCCCGCGAGGAGCTTCGCGACCTCGCGCGGCCGGGCGAAAAGACGAGCGAGTACGGGTCCCCCGTCTACGCGACCCGCGTCAAGAACCGATCGGCCAAGAACACTTACGTCGTCGCCAACGGCGCGCCCATCGGCGTGATGCAGCAGCCGATCGAGCGGGAGAAGGCGGAAGACGCCATCCGGCAGGTGCAGGAGAAGCTCTCGGAAATGGAGCTCATCCAGGTCGACCGGCGAATGGGGATGAGCGCAGAAGTCCCGATTCACTGCCGGCTTTACGTGCCGCGCGAGTACGCCCGGATCGCGTACATGTGGAACAGCATGCTCTTCCCGTCCGACTCGTCGAAGGAGCCCGACTTCCTCTCCGTGTACGTGCCGGACTGGCCGGAGCGTCTCATCTTCCTCGACGTCGATCAGGGCTACACGTACATCCTCGGCACCGACTACCCGGGCGAGGCGAAGAAATCCATGCTCCGCCAGGCGATGTACTGGATCAAGCGGCGCGGCGGCCTCGGGTTGCACGCCGGTTCGAAGGTCCTGCGGGTCATCGGGCCGGACGCCGAGCTCCGGGACGTCGGCTTCCTCCTCTTCGGCCTTTCGGGCACAGGCAAGACGACGCTCACGCTGCACGACCACGGCCTCGAGGAGCCGGAGCGCGCGATCATCAAGCAGGACGACGTCGTGCTCATGACGGCCGACGGGCGCGCGTTCGGGACCGAGGACGGCTTTTACATCAAGACGGAGGGGCTCGAGCCCTCGCAGAAGGTGCTCTGGGGCGCGGCGACGCACGAGACCGCCGTGTACGAGAACATCAAGCTCGACGACCGGGGCAAGGTCGACTTTCTCGACACCTCGATCACGTCGAACGGTCGCGGCGTCGTCCTGCGCAAGTTCATCCGGGGCACGGGCGAAGGCGTCGACCTCGAAAAGGCGAACAAAATCGTCTTCATCACCCGGCGAAACGACGTCGTGCCCGTCTGCACGCGGCTGACCGACGAGCAGGCGGCGGCGTACTTCATGCTCGGAGAGTCGATCGAGACGTCGGCCGGGGACCCGACGAAGGCCGGCCAGGCGAAGCGCGAGGTGGGAACGAACCCGTTCATCGTCGGACCGGAGGCGGAGGAAGGCAACCGCCTCCTCGCGATCCTGCGCGCCAACCCGGACATGCAGGCGTACATCCTGAACACCGGGTCCATCGGGGCGAACGACGGATCGCCCGGCGAGAAGGTCTCGATCCGGGTCTCGACGGAAATCATGAAGCAGATCGCGAAAGAGGGGATCGAGTGGGAGAAGGACCCGGACTGGGGCTACGAGGTCCCGAAGTCGGTCCCCGGGCTCGACCTCGCAAAGTACGATCCCCGCACCTACTACTCGCCCGAGAAGTATCGCGAGCTCGTCGACCGGCTCCGCGTCGAGCGGCGCGGCTGGCTCGCGCAGTTCCCCGGCCTCGACCCGGCGATTCCGCGCGCGGTCGAGGCATAAGAGGCGGCGGCAGGCGGCGGATCGCGAGATGGTCGAGGTCAAAGGCTTCAAGGAAGGGCTCGAGGACGTCGTCGCCGCTGACTCCTCCATCTGTTACATCGACGGGGACCGGGGCGTCCTCTCCTATCGCGGGATCGACATCCACGAGCTCGCCGAGAAGTCCACCTTCGAAGAGGTGTGCTTCCTTCTGTGGGAGGGGAGGCTTCCGCGCCGCGAGGAGCTCGACGAGACGCGCCGGGTGATTGGGCAGGAGCGCACGCTGCCTCCGGAGATGCTCGAGCTCCTCTCCTCGCTCGTCCCGCACCTGACCCCGATGGACGCCCTCCGGACGATGGTCTCCGCCCTCGCCGAGACCGACCCGGACGTCCGTGACATGAGCCCGGCGGCGAACCATCGCAAGTCGGTGCGGCTGACCGGTCAGATCTCGACGATCGTCGCCGCGCACCACCGGATTCGCGAGGGTCAGCCGCTCGTCGATCCGGACCTGTCGCTCGGGCACGCCGAGGATTTCCTCCGGATGCTGAACGGCGCGAAGCCCACGGCCGAAGCCGTGCGCGCCTTCGACATGGCTCTCGTCCTCCACGCCGACCACGAGCTGAACGCCTCCACGTTCGCGGCGCGCGTGACCGCGGCGACGCTCGCCGACATGCACTCCGCGATCACGTCCGCCATCGCGACGTTGAAGGGACCGCTCCACGGCGGCGCGAACGAAGCGGTCATCCGCATGCTTCTCGAGATCGGTTCACTGGAGCGGGTCGACGACTACATCCACTCCAAGCTCGCCGCCAAGGAAAAGATCATGGGGTTCGGCCATCGCGTGTACCACACGGAGGACCCCCGCGCGACGCACCTCCGGGCGATGTCGAAGGCGCTCGCCGAGTCTTCGGGCGAAACGCGCTGGTACGACATGTCCCGGCGCATCGAGAAGATCATCAACGAGGAGAAGAAGCTCAACTCGAACGTGGACTTCTACTCCGCGTCCGTCTACTACATGCTCGGGATCCCGCCCGACCTCTTCACGCCGATCTTCGCGGTGTCACGCGTCGCCGGCTGGACGGCCCACGTCCTCGAGCAGTACGAGAACAACCGGCTGATCCGGCCGCGCGCCGAGTACATCGGCCCGGAGTACCCGCAAGCGTACGTGGCGGTCGAGGGGCGGTAGTTTGACATCTTGATGCCTCGGCGATAGCATCATGACGTGCGAACCACACTCACGCTCGACGAGGACATCGTCGCGAAGCTCCGATCCGAGACGCGAAAGACCGGCAAGCCCTTCAAGCAGGTCGTCAACGAAACGCTGCGAGAAGGATTCCTCGCCAGGCGGAAGAACGAGGATCTACCCCCGTTCAGGGTAAAGGCTCGCCCCCTCGGGCTACGTCCCGGACTCAACTACGACAAAATCAGCGAGCTGATCGAGGAGGCGGAGGGGCCTCTGCACAGGTGATCCTGATCGACGCGAACCTCCTCCTCTACGCCTACAACCCTTCCTCCGAACATCACCCGGCGGCTCGCGACTGGCTCGAGGCGGTGATATCCCGAGAACAGCGAATCGGTCTCTCGTGGATCGTAGTCCTCGCGTTTCTCCGCCTGGCGACGACCCCGCGGATCTTCCCGGAACCATTGACGATGAGCGAGGCGATCTCGATCGTATCGAGCTGGCTGGCGAGACCCAACGTGGTGCTCCTCTATCCAACCGAGCGGCATTGGGAGGTTCTGAGCTCACTTCTCGCGGTTACGCGCACACGCGGACGGGACGTCACCGACGCTCATCTCGCAGCTCTATCCATGGAGCATGGCGCGACCTTCTGCACGAGCGACCGCGATTTCGCCCGGTTCCCCGGGTTGGAAACGCTCGATCCGCTCGAGAGCTGAACGGCCGGGCCGCCCTTAGGGAAACTCGAACCGGGGCGGGTTCAGAACGAAATCTTGAGAGCCGCTCGTACGACGCGACGACCCTCTGTCTTAACAACAATCGCTTCAAGGTGACAGCGGAGTGGCGATCCTTGGACGCCGCTGGTATTGGATCGGCGGCTATGCTGACGAACGACTCCGGCTACTTTTCGTTCTTCGACGCGAGCAACGTCGAGATTCTCGTCAAGACGCTGAATGGATGCGGCCTGAACAGCCGGTACTGGGTCTTCGGAGCGGGATTGACGGACGTCGAGGTTACGCTGCGAGTCACTGACACCTACAGTGGAGTCGTCAAGACGTATGACAACAGCCGCGGCACGGCGTTCCAACCAATCCAGGACACGTCAGCCTTTGCCACGTGTCCGTGACACGCCTTCGAATTCGTTTATGGAGGAGGAAGCCGACCATCCTGCACATGGCTCGCAGGAAACTAACGGCCGCGCGCGTCCCTGCTAAGGATGCTTCCGCGGGGCCGCCCGCATTCCTGCGGCGCTTTTCTGGAGTGCTCGGACGAGTACGCTGCTCGGGTCTTCGCTCAGGCGTCGACGCGGCCGGACGGGGCGATCGAGCTTCGCTCGACTTCCGCCAGCAACTCCATCAGCCCGCCGATGTCCACCGGCTTCACGAGGTGGTGGTCGAAGCCGGCCTCGCCGGAGCGAAGCCGGTCCGACGCTTCGCCCCAGCCGGTCACGGCGATCAGCACCGTCCGCTCGGCCCAGGGCTGGCGCCGGATCGTCCGGGCGACCTCGTAGCCGTCCATCTTGGGCATCCCGATGTCGAGGAGGACGACGTCCGGGCGGAAGCGATCGGCGGCTCCGAGCGCCTCGACTCCGTCGTGCGCGGTGCGGACTTCGTTACCGGTCATTTCGAGGAGGATGGCCAGACCAGCCGCCGAGTCCGCGTTGTCGTCGACGACGAGGACACGCAGCGAGGAGGAGAAGTCGAGAACGCTCGGCCGCCTGCCGCCCCGCGCCGTCTCCATGGAGACGCGCCCAATCGCGGGAAGCCGCACGACGAACTCGCTGCCGGTCCCCGACCCTTCGCTTCGCGCCTCGACCGTTCCACCGTGGAGCTCGACCAGCCTGCGCGCGAGCGTCAAGCCGACCCCGAGGCCCCCCTGCGAACGGTCGATCGAACGGTCCGCCTGCGTGAACATCTCGAAGATGCGGGAGAGCATCTCCTGTGGAATCCCGATGCCCGAATCGCTCACGCGGATGACGGCGTCGTCGCCCTGTCGCTCCGCGGCGAGCCGGATGCGGCCGCCGCGCTCGGTGTACTTGGCGGCGTTGTTCAAGAGGTTCGAGACGACCTGAGCGAGGCGAGTGGGATCGGCTTCGAGGTGGATGTCCTCGGAGGGAAGGGCCGCCTCGAAGTCGTGGCCGCAGGCGTCGAGAAGCGGCCGGCTCGTCTCGATCGCTCCCTGGAGAACGTCCCGGAGCTCGACCCTTTCCTTGCGCAGCTCGAGCTTGTTGGACGCGATCCGGCCGATGTCGAGGAGATCGTCGATCAGGCGCGTCATCTGACTCACCTGGCGGTCGATCACCTCGAGCGCCCACTGCGCCTCCGGAACGTCGGGCGTCCGGGCGTGGAGGATCTCCGCGGCGCTCCGGATGGGCGCAAGCGGATTCCGGAGCTCGTGGGCGAGCGTCGCCAGAAATTCGTTCTTGGACCGGTCCGCGTCCTTCAGGATGTCTTCGACGCGCTTGCGGTCGCTGATGTCGACGAGCACGTTGACCGCGCCGAGCAGCTTGCCCCGGTTGTCGCGGATGGGGTTTGCGTGGGCGAGCGCGGTCAGGCGCTCTCCGTCGGGCCGCTCGATGACGATCTCGTGGCCGTTGTACTCGCGGTCCGTCGTGAGCGCCTTCGCCATCCAGCACTCGTCGTGGGCGATCGGGTCTCCGTCGGTGGAGAAAAGCTTGAAAGAGCCGCAAAAGCGGTCGACGGGGTCGTTCAGCTTCGGGCTGCGCCCCCAGAGCTTCGTCGCGTGCTGATTGAAATAGGTGATGAGCCCGTCGGAATCGCACGTGTAGGCCCCTGCGGGGAGCTTTTCGAGCAGCTGTCGGAACTGCGACTCCCCCTTGTGGAGGGACTTGTGGAGGGCGAGCCCGGTCCTCGCCTTTGCGGCGACCACTTCGCCGGATGCTCTCTGCATGTTTGGAAACCCCTTGAATGCGTAACTTACCGAAGAAGTCGTCTCCCCTCGGGGGAAGCGCGACCTCATCGGGGCGTTGTCGTTAGTCGCCCGCCTTCATGCACGAATCGAGCCGCGACGGCCTCAACTGCTACGCCAGGTCTTTGCGCATCGGAACGAAGTCGATGGTGACGGCCTCGCCCAGCCGGTGCTCGGTGCGGTCGCGCCCGACGTACCCCAGCGCCCGATAGAAGCGCTCCCCCGGGAGAGTCGCGAGGAGCTCGGCCGACCGAAAGCCGTGCTCCCGGGCCTCCGCTTCGCAGCGCTCGAGGATCGCGCGCCCGATCCCGCGGCGGGCCCATGCGGGGTGAACGAAGAACGCCCGGATCCGGGCGGAATCGCGTCCGGGGACGAGGAGCTCGGAGCGTCGGCCCGGCTGCGCGTCCCCTCCAAAGAGCGTCTTTCGGCGGCTCCACCCTCCGCATCCCACGATCTCGCCGTCGCTCTCGGCGACGAAATACGTGCCGTCACGGATGAGCTCGCTGTCTACTCCGAACGCCCCTTCGAGCGCGGCCTCGATCTGGGCGGCGGAGTAGTCCCCGCGGGAGAGGCCTCTCGCGGATTGCGCGATCAGCTCCTCGAGCCGCGAACGATCCTCCAGCGTCGCTTTGCGTAGAGAAAAACTCACGCGATCCACTTCCGAACCTGCTCATCGGTCGCGTTGCCGCCCGTCAGGACGGTCGCGACGAGTTGCTCGCCGAACCGCTCGCGGTGGGCGAGCACCGCCGCGAGCCCCGCGGCGCCGGCCGGCTCGAGCACCAGACCGAGGTCCGCGTGAGCGCGCCGGATCGCCCCGACGATCGCCTCGTCGTCGACGAGCAGAACGTCGTCCACGACTCCCGTCAGATCCTCGATCGCCTCCGCAAAAGGGCTGCGGACCGCAATCCCGTCGGCGATCGTGTCCGTCCGCGAGAGCTCGCAGCGCCGGCCCGTGCGGAGCGACCTCTCCATGGAAGGAGCTCCGCTGGCGCACACGCCGATCATTCGAGTCGCCGGGGAGTGCGCCTTGACCCACCGCGCGATGCCCGCGAGGAGCGCGCCGTCGCCGAGCGGAACGACGATCGAGTGGAACGGCTCCGACCACCGCAGGAGCTCCATCCCGATGGTCCCCGCGCCCTCGGCGATTTCGCGGTCGCGGCCGTCCTCGACGAGCCGCGCGCCGGTCTCGAGCGCGAAGTCGCGCGCCGCCGCATGGGCGTCATCGAAGTCCTTTCCGACGGGACGGACGTCGGCGCCGAGCGCCCGCATTCGCTCGACCTTCAGCGGGTTCGCGTCGACCGCGGTGTACACGGTGAGCGCCAGCCCGCGCTTCCGGGCCGACCAGGCCATGCCCTGCCCGAAGTTGCCCGCGGTCGCGCACGCGAGCGGCATCGGACCGTCGAGGGTCGAGGTCAGGAACTCCGTTCCGCGCGCCTTGAACGACCGGATCGGGTTCATCGTCTCGACCTTCACGACGAGGGGGAAGTCGAGCCCGAGCGCCTCCGCGAGGAACTGTGGCGAGTCGAGGAAGACCGGATCGATGACGCTCGCGGCCTCCGCGATTCGATCCAGGGACAGACGTCGCTCGCTCACTCCGGCCGTGGAGCCTAACTGACTCGCCGGCGTCCGCCTCGCTCGGGAAGGGAAATCACCCCGACGGTATGAGCACGAAGTCGATCCCGTGTTCCAGACAGAAGCGCTTGAATTCTTCCATTTCGTGCTCGGACGAGAGGAGCGGCTCCTCTCCGAACCGGATGCAGCCCGGGTTCCACGTCAGTCTCGCGCCCGCCGGGAGCCTCGACAGGAAGGACTTCAGCGCTTCGACGGTCCGGAAACCGCTGTTCCCGATCACGAAGAGGGACTCGACGGGCGCTTCGCCGACGAAGATGAGCTTCATTTCGTACACGGGAGGAGGCTCGGGCCGGGACTCGGCGATTGCGGCGGTCAGGGAAAGGATCGATGCGATGGCGGCCGCGGCGGCGTGTCTCATGCCTCCTCGGACACCGCCCGGTTGTGGAGGTTCCCGGAACTTCACGCGGTTACTTTCAGGTTCGCGACGACCTCGGCGGACGGGCCTTCGACCGCGCTACGGAAGAACCCCCAGGAACAGGAGGTCGAGCGCGACGAGCGCCGCGCCGGCGAGCGGCAGGATCAGCCACCACCCCGCCCGCCCCGAGCGCGGGTGAGCTTCGACGCTGGCCCAAGCGCTCGCGCCGAGGAGCAGCGCGGCGACTAGGGTGAGCGCCCGCCCCCCGTACCACTGTGTCTGGAGGCGCTCGGCCATTGGACTCAACCCCGCGGAGCCGTGCGACGTGAGATAGGCGAGCGTCACCCCGAAAGACAGCGCGAACCCGAAGATCTCGAGCGGCAGTCCGACCGCGAAAAGGAGGAGCGAAAGGTTCCGGAATCGACGCTCCCGCATCGGGCCCGCTCCGCCATCGGCTCTCGCAGACCCGCTCGTCTCACTCCCCGAGGTACGCCTCTTTCACCTTCGGGTTCGCGGCGACGTCGGCGGACGGCCCTTCGAGCGCGACGCACCCGGTCTCCAGCACGTAGGCGCGGTTCGAGTGCTTCAGGGCCGCGTTCGCGTTCTGCTCGACTAAGAGAACCGGCGTGCCCTGCCGGTGGATCGCCTCGATTGCCTCGAAAATGGTGTGAACGAGGAGCGGCGCGAGCCCGAGCGACGGCTCGTCCAAGAGGAGAACCTTCGGGCGGGACATCAGGGCGCGGCCGATCGCGAGCATCTGCTGCTCGCCGCCGGAGAGCGTCCCTCCCGTCTGCCTCGCGCGCTCCTTCAGGCGGGGGAAAATCGCGTAGACCTTGTCGAAGTCCTCCGCGATGCCCGCACCGTCCCGGCGCGAGTAAGCCCCCATCTCGAGGTTCTCGAGCACCGAGAGGTTGGCGAAGATCGCGCGCCCCTCCGGCACGAGGATGAGGCCCTCGCGCACGAGCTGGAACGTGGGGGTGTCCCCGGTCGACCGGCCGTGAAAGAGGATCTCGCCCCCGGCGGGAGGAACGAGGCCCATGATCGCCCGCAACGTCGTCGACTTTCCCGCCCCGTTCGCGCCGATCAACGTCACGATCTCGCCCTCGTCGAGATGGAGCGAGATGCCCGTGAGCGCCTGGATCGCGCCGTAGGTTACGGAGAGGTCGGTGACCTCCAGGACGCGCTCCGGGGATCCGCGGGGCGCCGTGCTCACGCGCCCCCCAGGTACGCTTCGATCACCTTCGGGTCGCGCTGGATCTCCGCGGGCGTGCCGACCGCGATCGTCGCGCCGTAGTCTAGGACGTGCACGGTCTCGCAGACGCCCATGACGACCTTCATGTTGTGCTCGACGAGCAGGATCCCCATCCCGAACCGGTCGCGGACCCAGCGAATCAGGTCCATGAGCTGGTGCGCCTCCTGCGGGTTCATCCCCGCCGCGGGCTCGTCGAGAAGAAGGAGCCTCGGCGTGGTCGCCATCGCGCGCGCGATCTCGAGACGCCTCTGGCTGCCGTAGGGCAGGTTCTTCGCCCTCTCTTCCGCGAAGGCCTCGAGGTGAAAGATCTTCAGGAGCTCGCGGCTCTCCCGGTCCACGCGCGCTTCCTCGGAGTGATGCGTAGGGGTACGGAGGACGGCCGCGGGAAGGTCCGCGGACTGGCGGCAGTGGAACGCCACCTTGACGTTCTCGAGCACCGTCATCTCGCCGAAGAGCCGGATGTTCTGAAAGGTGCGGGCGATCCCGCGGCGGGTGATCCGGCCGGAGCGCTCCCCCGCGATCGGGTGGCCGTCGAAGGAAATCCGGCCGGACGTCGGCTTGTAGACCCCGGTGATGACGTTGAACACCGTCGTCTTGCCCGCGCCGTTGGGGCCGATCAGGCCGTAGAGCTGCCCGGGCGCCACGGACAGGTCGAGCTGGTTGACCGCGACGAGTCCGCCGAAACGCATCGTGACGTCGTGGAGATCGAGCAGGCTCACGGCGTCCTATCCGGAAATGGCCGGGGGCGCCGGATCGGTTTTGCGGCGGCGCGACAGAAAGGACTTGAGCTCGCGGTGCCCGAGGATCCCCTGAGGCCTCACGATCATGATGACGACGAGAAGGAGCGAGAACAGCAGCATCCGGTACTGGGCAAACTCCCGCAGCCCTTCCGTCAGCCCGATGAAGAGGACGGCGCCCAGCACCGACCCCGTGATGGACCCGAGGCCGCCGATCACGACCATGATGATGATCTCGAACGACCGGATGAAAGTGAACGAGTTGGTGTGCAGGTACATCAGGTAATGGGCGAAGAGACCGCCGGCGATGCCCGCCATCGCCGAGGACACGACGAAGGAGATGACTTTGCTGCGAGTCGTGTTGACCCCCATCGCCTCGGCCGCGATCTCGTCCTCCCGGATCGCGATCAGGGTCCTTCCGAACGACGACCGGACGATCCGCGAGACGACGAGGATCGTCGCCGCGGCGAAGAGGTAGATCCAGAAGAAGTTCGCGAGCTGCGGGATTCCCCCGAGCCCGCGCGCGCCTCCGACCGCGTCGATGTTCAGGATGAAGACGCGAATGATCTCTCCGAAACCGAGGGTGACGATCGCGAGGTAGTCGCCGCGCAGGCGCAGCGACGGCACCCCCACGAAGAACCCGGCGATGGCGGCACAGACCGCGCCGGCGGCGAGCACCACGAGAAGGATGACGGCGTTCTGCGCGGGCACCGGAAGAAAGCCGAGCGCGTCGCGCAGCCGTTCCCCGAACGTCAGCGTGATGAAGGCGGACACGTATGCGCCGATCGCCATGAATCCGGCATGCCCGATGGAGAACTGCCCCGTGACCCCGTTGATCAGGTTCAGGCTCACCGCGAGGATGATGTTGATGCCGGCGAGCGAGAGGATCTGCAGGTAGTACGGGGAGATCGAGAGGCCTTCGATCAGCGTCCCGGAGAGGACGCCGTTCAGGAGAAACAGCGCCCCCACGAAGACGACGGCGAGGACGAGCCCCTTCAAACCTTTTCCTTCTCGACCCGGCCGAAGATCCCCTGCGGGCGGAGCAGCAGGACGAGGATGAGGATCCCGAACGCGATCGCGTCGCGGAACGTCGAGGAGAGGTAGCCGACGACCATCACCTCGGACGTCCCGATCAGGAGGCCCCCGATCACCGCGCCCGGGATATTGCCGATGCCGCCGAGCACGGCGGCGACGAATGCCTTCAACCCGTAGATGATCCCCATCAGCGGGTCGATCTTCGGAATCTGCATGCCGATGAGCACGCCCGCGGCGGCGGCGAGCGCCGATCCGAGCGCGAAGGTGATCGCGATGATGCGGTCCGTGGAGATCCCCATGAGCTTCGCCGCGTCGAGGTTGAAGGAGACGGCGCGCATGGCCTTGCCCGTGCGGGTCTTCAGGATGAAGAAGCGCAGGAGGATCATGAGGAGGAACGAGACCGCGATCACGGTGAGCTGCTCGCTCGTGAGCCGGACCCCGCCGACGATGAAGTCGGCCCGCGGCGCGAGGGAGGGGAAGAACTTCGGGTCGGCTCCGAAGACGAGCTGGGCGCCGTTCTCGAGAAAGAGCGACACGCCGATCGCCGTGATGAGAAGGGTGAGTCTGGCCGCGCGACGCACCGGACGGTACGCGAACCGCTCGATGATGATGCCGAGCACCGCGCACGCGAGCATCGCGC
>Ga0079218_10000288_pt1 | contig 14019 bp, 7 predicted proteins | sample NCCompost_FD_77181 | JGI IMG/M metagenome (GOLD analysis project Ga0079218, IMG submission 77181) | Agricultural soil microbial communities from Utah to study Nitrogen management - NC Compost | ecosystem: Environmental > Terrestrial > Soil > Agricultural land | place: USA: Utah | collected... | reverse complement strand
GGAGGATACTCGCTCTGATGAGCTCCGTGCGATCAAACTTTGGGACAGCGCGTCCGGCCAGTTACTGCGATCCGTAGATCGAGAAAGCGAAGTTCGCAGTGTGGCCTTCAGCCCCGACGGAAAATTGATTGTGAGCGACAGTTACGGCTCAAGTTCGCTTGTGATTTGGGATGCGGGCTCAGGCAAGAAAACGCGTGTACTGAAGGGCAATCTTGCAGAAGTAGATGCAGTCGCTGTGAGTCCGGACGGAAAGCTGATCGCCGGCGGGAGCGGTGCACAAAGGATTGAGTTGTACGACGCGGTAACGGGAAGTCTGTTGCGAACTCTCGAAGCACCTATGCAAGAAGTCAAAGGCGGCCAGTGCGAGGCGGAATTCGGGACGGCAACCTCTCTCGTTATAGCCTTCAGTCCCGATAGCAGGTCGATCGTCAGCGGCGCTTGTGATCACACCACCACGCTCTGGGATGCTGTTACCGGTAAGCGGAAAATTTCGCTGAGGGGCCATTCGGGTGCGGTGGTTTCAGTCGCCTTCAGTCCCGACGGAAAAACGATAGCGAGCGGAAGTCTGGATCAAACAGTAAAGCTGTGGGACAGCGGCAGCGGCAAGGAACTGCGCTCCCTTGCGGCTCATTTAAGCGAGGTGCACACAGTTGCTCTCAGTCCCGACGGGCGATTGATTGCTCGCGGCGGCGCGGACGGTAAGGTAAAGCTTTGGGACACTGCCACTCGTAATCCGTTGCTGTCGCTCGCGGGGCATGTCTATCGCATCAATGGCCTGGCTTTCACTCCTAATGGCAGAATTCTTGCGAGCGGCGGCGCCGACAACAAGATCCTTTTATGGAATGTAGCGACTGGCCGCTTGCTACGAAGAATGGAAGCGGGACCGATTCATGGCGCATCCGAATCTGCTCCGAGACTTACCTCACTCGCCTTTAGTCCCGATGGAAAACTAATTGCCAGCGCCGGCAATAGTTACCGCATCACTATTTGGAACGCCACCAGTGGCAGAGAAATTCGCTCACTCATGGCCAATCCGAGCAGCGGCACCTTGTCTGTCGAGAAGGTTGCGTTTAGTCCGGACGGAAAAGTGCTCGCGGCAATCTATCAAAACTCAAACCTTATAGTCTGGAGTGTGGCTTCGGCTAAACAATTGCTCTCGGTGGAAGCATCCGGCGTAACCTCACTGGCTTTCAGTCCTAATGGCAAAGAGATTGTTACGGGCAATGGCGACGGCACGATCAAGCTTTGGGAGGCAGCGACGGGCAAGGAATTGCGCAGCTTCGCAGGACACACAGAATGGGAAGGCTCCTCATTCCTTGGCCCTGACATTTTTTCTATCGCCTTCAGTCCTGAGGGAAAGACATTTGTTACGGCCAGCCGCGACGGCACTCTCAAACTCTGGGAGTCGGCGAGCGGGAATCTGCTACGGACCCTCAGCGGACACAAGTCAGAAGTGCGCTCAGTCGCATTTAGCACAAATGGGAAAGTGATTGTGAGTGGCAGCCTGGACGGGACGATAAAGCTGTGGAGTCCGAACAACGATGAACCGCTTGCCTCATTAATTACTTTGGACCTGACGGACTGGGTGGTTGTAACACCTGACAATCATTTTGACGCTTCGCGCGGAGCCGAGAAGCTGATGCACTTTGTGGCAACTTCACCTGAGGGCCAATTCAAGATCATCCCGCTCGCAGAGTTAAGGTTGCGTCAGTATGAAGCGGGCTTGCTGCAAAGGTTGTTGAAAGGTGGAGTCTAAGGTGAAGTCCGCAGTCTTCTCACGCTCTGCTTGTCTTATAGCATTGTTTGCCTTCGCATCTTATTCGGCATCGCAGATGCCGGTTTCGCAAATTGCGAGCGGCACCTGCTCAGCGACGCTCCTTTGTAAACCGCAAGCCGCCACGCAGGATGAGGATCCCACCCTGCTGGAAATTGGTAAGCCCCTCTTACGATCAATCGCAGGCGGGCAGGCCCATTCGTACAAGATTGTGGCCAGCGCCGGTGACTATCTCAACGTTGTAGTCGATCAGCGCGGGGTTGATGTAGTCGTAAGCCTCTTTGCTCCAAATGGCAAGAAAGTTTTGCAGGTTGATAACCCGAACGGGGCTTATGGCTCAGAACCGTTGCTGACAATTGCTGACGCTACCGGCCCGTACCGGGTGGAGATAAAAACCTTCCCAGGAAGTAAGAATGCCGGATCCTACGAGGTTCAGCTTCAGGAACTGCGAGCCGCAAGCGATGAAGATAAGAGCCGCGTTCCACTCGTGCAGGCGGCCCAGCGGGCTTTGGATCAGGCAGTACAACTCGCAAACCAAAGCCCGGATGCAGCTCGCCGCGCGATTGCCATTTATGAAGAGGCTGTCACTCTCTGGCGTCGACTTAAAGAGCCTTATTGGGAAGCACTGTCCCTTTCCAACCTCGCCCAAATCTTTGACTTCCTGGACACGGATGAAAAAGCTGTCGACTACTACAACCAGGCGCTCTTGTTGCAAAAAGCCGTTGCTGATAATCGGGGAGCAGCGACGACACTCGATGCCTTAGGCGAGATATTCCTGCAACATGGTGACAAACAAAAAGCGCTCGATTACTTCAACCAGGCATTGCCATTTCGTAAATTGGCTGGCGACGTTCGCGGTGAGGGCTTAACTCTAGTGGGTTTGGGCCGTATCGCCCTAAGTATCGGAGAAACTAAGAAGGCCTTTGATTTCTTCAATCAAGCACAGGCGCTTTCCAAGACGGCGGGTGACCGCGGAGCGGAAGCCCTCGCGTTAGCTAACATTGCCAAGGTCTACTTCCATGTTGGTGATCTGCAAAAAGCGCTGGAACTGAACCAAGAAGCGCTAGCGGTGTTTGTAGCTTTAGGTAATCGCAGCGCTGAAGCCAAAACGCGGATTGATATAGGAAGCGTTTTCTACAGGCAGGGGAACAGACAGAAGGCCATCGATCTCTTCATGCAGGCCATCGCTTTTTTCCAGTCGGTTAATGATCGCAGGAGTGAAGGCACCACCCTGAATAATGTCGGATTTGTTTATCAAAATCTGGGTGAGAATCAGCGAGCCTTGGAACTCTATAACCGAGCGCTGCTTGCGCAACGAGCTGCCGGTAACCCGGGCGGTGAGGCGACCACGCTTAACAACATTGGCGCTTTTTACTACTTGCTCGGCGAAGGCCAAAAGGCTTTGGAATTCTATGGCCGTGCCCTCGCACTCCATCAAGCTATTGTTGATCCCAACGGCGAAGCCATCGCACTCAATAACATCGGTACAGTCTACAAATCGTTGGGCGAGACAGATAAGGCGGTTGAGCTCTTCAATCGCGCGCTCGTTATTCGCCGGCGTATCAACGACAAGGATGGCGAGGCCAATACTCTCAACAGTCTCGGAACGATTTACGAACCCACCGATCCAAAGAAAGCCCTGGGGTTCGTCAACCAGGCTTTACTGTTGTATCGGGAATCGGGCAATCGCGGCGGAGAAGCAGCCACGCTTGGCAATCTCGGAGCTATCTACAAAGACCTGGGAGATATCAGGAAAGCGCTCGAGCTATACAACGAAGCTTTGTCACTGGACAAGACTATAGGGGATCGACACGGTGAGGCCACTGTGCTCAGCAACATTGGCACGCTCTATCAAAACGCCGGCGAAAATCGTAAGGCATGGGAGTTCCATGGAACGGCTCTGACAATTCGCAGCGCGGTCGGTGATCGACCAGGTGAAGCCCTGACACTGATCAACCTGATGCTGCTTGCAAGCGATCATAATCGCTCCCTAGCAATCCTGTTCGGAAAGCGCGCCGTCAACCTCTTGCAGCAACTACGCGCCAGCGTGGCTGGCCTCGACAAGGAACAACAGAAGTCTCTTCTAAAGAGCAATGAACGAACCTATCGCATCCTCGCTTACATGTTGATCGGCGCCGATCGACTGCCTGAGGCGCATCAAGTCCTAAATCTATTCAAGGATCAGCAATTCTTCGACTTCAATCGGAACACTGATCAGACGGTTTCTATTCTCACCTTGACGCCACGTGAATCGGCAATCAACGCAACTCTAGAACAAGCGACGCAGCGGGTAGCAACGGTCGGCGAACAACTGGCTCAGCTTTCACACAGAGTTGATCCGAGCGAGGTAGCGGCTGAGCGACAACGTCTCGAGGTGCGCTTGAAAACCGCCTCAGAAGGATTTTTGCTAGCCGTTAGGGAGGCCGCCACTGAATTTTCTCGCGCCAGTTCGGAAGGAAATAAAATCGTAGAAATTGCCGATACGGTTCAACTGCAAAAGACCCTGCGTGAACTATCTCAGCAAACTGGGCAGAAGGCAGTTGCTGTTTACACGCTGCTCGACAAAGAACTGGAAGGCGAAGGAGACGGATCATTCTCCGCCCTCGTTGTCACCCCAGAGGCTATTACGTTCACCACACAACCTGTCAAAGGAGATGCGGTGAATCAGAAGGCTCTGCAACTTTGGGGATTGCTGCAAAGTGATCAGTATGATCCCCGGCCCTTGGCCGAAGAGCTCTACGCCGTAGTCTTCAAACCAATTGAATCCCGGCTGCCAAAGGACACGACAACAATCCTATGGTCGCTCGATGGCAATTTGCGGTATCTGCCGATGGGGGCGCTTTATGACGGCAAACAGTACCTCGTCGAGCGTTACAACCACGCAGTCTTTACTCGAGCGGATGGCGAACGCCTTACAAGAGCGGTAAGCCCGCGTTGGACCGGTTTGGGATTGGGCAGCTCAGAAGCGCATACAGTTGAAGTTCTGGGTGACAAGATCAGTTTCAATGCTTTACCCGGAGTCACGGAAGAGCTTCGTCAACTGTTTCGACAGAACAACTCACCTGGTGGCGTGATCGATGGCGAGGTGTTGCCTGATGCGAAATTTACAAAAGCTGCCATGCTCGCTGCCCTGAAGCAAAAGCGACCACTCGTCCACATCTCCAGTCACTTCAGCTTTCGGCCCGGTGACGAGGCGCGGTCTTTTTTGTTGCTTGGCGATGGCACGGCTATGACGTTGGAGGAAATGAAACAGCACTTAGGGCTCTTTAGCGGCGTGGAACTGCTTACGCTCTCTGCCTGCAACACGGCGGCACAGCAGGAAGGCAACGGCCGCGAGATTGATGGGTTCGCCGAGTTGGCGCAGCGTTTAGGTGCCGCTTCAGTGATGGCAACGCTCTGGCCCGTGGCGGACAACAGCACTCCCTGGTTGATGCGCGAGTTTTATCAAACTCGCCAGAGTGGCCAGGGCTTGTCGAAAGCAGAAGCCTTTCGCCGCGCGCAGCTCGCACTCTTAAACGGAACTGCGCAAACACAACCTCTACCGGCGGCAGAAAAAGGGCCTGCCCCCCCAATAACAATCGTGATCGGTGAAAAGGGTGGCAAACGTGATGGGGCCGGAACGCGTGCTGATGTTGTTTATGTCGACGCGGCTGACGCTCCGCCTTTTAAACGCGACGACAACAAACCTTTTGCCCATCCCTATTACTGGGCGCCATTTATTTTGATCGGTAATTGGAAGTGAGGGCGCCCAGCAGTAAGCAGTCTCTCCTGCGATTGAGATGACGCCACAAGTGGCTCGACGTCTCGACTCGTTTAAGACTCTGGAAGATTTTTGCGGGGGGCGACTCCGCGGTCGGATCTAAAGACGACGTATCAGCTTTAGCTGGAAAATCGTCAACGCGTTGAAAGAGGCAATTGGAACGTTGCCTGACGACGGCATCCCGGAGGAAACGATTAGCTACGTCGCCTTACCGGAGCGGTGTGATTCGTGACGCACCTTCAACCTGCCGTTCTGTAGAAACCCTACCAGCTCGCCTTTGTTATTCACTACCGCCAGCGAACCGACACCGTTGCTCTTCATTAATTGCCGCGCGTACTCAAGGGTGGCTGCAGGATCGACGAAGAAGCGTGGAGCGATTGGCCGCATCACCTCGCGCGCGCGTGTCAAGCGCCAGCGCTCGCGTGGGAGAGACTTCAAATCTTCGAGTGCGAGGATTCCGTGAAGTTGCTGCTTCAGCGCTACGGGAAAACTTGTCTGACGATGGAGCGGCAGAAAGTCGTCAATCAGTTGCGTGATTGTTAACTCTGGTTCAATCGCAATCGGAGCTGACATTGCATCACCCACGGTCACGAGCCTTGCTCCCTCCGCACTCTTCACCACTTTCCATGCGGTGTCTAACAGGAAGAGTCCAACAACGATCGACCAGACGCCCATGAAGTAAGGCTGGGCCGGCCGCCAGTTCGGCGCAATCATGATGTAGACGCCAAACAGGATCACGGTTCCGGCTATTAGCACGCCACAGATCCCTGCCATACGGGTCGCTTGGGAAATGTTGCCACTGTTTCGCCAGAGGATCGCGCGCAACACCCGGCCGCCATCAAGAGGATAACCAGGCAACAAATTGAAGACTGCGAGTAACAGGTTGCCCCAGGCAAGAAAGAAAAACACGACGATGGTAGCGTGGTATTCACCGAGTGCAGCAACCTTGCTTCCACCAAAGGCAAGTATGGCAAAAAGAAAACTCGCGGTAGGACCCGCCACCGCAATGCGAAATTCCGCGCGCGGATTCTCCGGCTCGCTGCGTAAACGAGCGAGACCGCCAAAGGGGTGAAGCACGATCTCCTCGATTTCGATCCCTTCGAAGCGCGCCATTAGAGCGTGTGACAGCTCGTGGCCGAATACGGAAACAAACAAGCCGGCAGTCGTAATTACTCCTAATACCCAAGCGGTCGCCGGCGCCAGCGGAGGCAATTGAAAACCGCCCAGTTGAAGAATGTTGCTTTGCAGGTTTCTGGCAATTAGCCACGAGCTCAACCCGACTACTAAGAACCAACGATAATCAATGCGCACCGGGATACCGTAGACTCGGGCCAGCGTGATGCGCTTACTGAAAATCTCGCGGAGATTCATATCAGATTGCCGATTGGTCTCTTGGGAAAGAAGTGGATTAGAAGAACACAATTGGCAATCGGCAATGGCCAATCGGCAATTCCTGGGTCCTTAGTCATAGCTTTCAAAAACAGCGTCCTGCATATCGATCAAGGGATGGGCTTCAGTGCGCGCCACGCGCCGGAGCAGCAACGGTTCGTCGTACATTTGGGACAAACCACGCACGATTGCCAACCGGGGCTCCTCAGCAACGATTACTGTTAAGCCAATCTCCCTCTGCAGGTACTGAGCGAGACCCGGCAGCATCGCGCCGCCGCCAGTGAGGATTAAGCCGCGGTCATAGATATCGCCGGCAACCTCGGCCGGTAACTCTGTGAGTGTCGAACGAACCTCTTCGGCAATGCGGCGAATGATGGGGAGTGTTACCGAATAGACTTCACCAACGCTGACATTAACAGCACCGGGACTCCCGGTTTGCACATCTCGCCCGCGCACTTCCATCTTCCGACTCTGGTCTTTCGGTTCGAGAGCACTACTCAGCTCCAGCTTAATTCGTTCCGCTGTCGGTATTCCGATCGTCAAGCCGCGATGACGGCGCAGCCTATCCATAATGGCTGCGTCGATATCCGAGCTGCCGACTCGCTCAGCCCGGGCAGCGATTATGGTTCCATTAACGATGGTTGCCACGTTAGTGGTGCCTGCGCCCACGTCAACAACTGCCGAGGCATGCGGATCGTCAACCGCCACACCCGCCCCAATTGCGGCTGCCAAACCTTCTTCCACCATGTAGACGCGTCCGATATGAGCGGCCTCTGCAGCGCTCAGCAAAGCTCGTTGCTCAACCTGTGTCACGCCGGACAGGACGCTCATGATCGCGCGGCGGCTGAAATGTGAGAACCCGCTACGTGCTTCCTGCACAAAATGGTCAAGCATCGCTCGCGTCGTCTCAAAGTCAGCCACGACGCCGTCAATCAAAGGCGCGATGACGGCGACGTCGCGAGCCTCACGACCCTGCATTTTTTGTGCTTCAAGTCCCACTGCCAACACATTGCCGGACATTTTGTCGACCGCAACAACCGAAGGTTCATCGATTACCACGCCGCGCCCGCGGACGGACACGATCGTGCTCGCCGATCCCATGTCGATCGCCATCGAATCAGACACAAGATCGCGCAGCGCGGTAAGACCCATGAACGAACTGGTCTTGCTCATGAACGACATAAAGCTACAAACGCAAATGGTGAACGCAAGCGGACGCTCAAACTGTCCGGCCGCTATTCACCATTGAGTTCCGATCCTCCTTGCCGGTATTACCAATTGGTCTCGAGTGTCAGGTATCGGGTGTCGGCTGAGAAATAGGAAATCCAAACTGCACCTAACACTCTGACCTTGGGTCTGGCACCTGATACCCGACTCCTGAAACCCGCTATTCATAACGCTCCGCTCGAGCGTTGCCAGTCAACGTCAAACAAGACGACAGGTTGCTCGCGGTTCTTCACGGTAATCGGGTCACGCTTCGTGAGCTTGTAACGATTACCCGCCGCCTTTGCGGTGGCCTCACTAATCAGAATCTCACCGCCGCGGGCATTGGATTCGAGCCGCGACGCGGTGTTAACAGCGTCGCCGATTGCAGTGTATTCCGAGCGCCGTTCGGAACCAATATATCCGACCGTGACTTCACCGGTGTGCAAGCCAATGCCGACCCCGATTTCCACGAGTCCTTCATCGCGCAGCTCCTGGTTGATGCCGATGACGCGACGCTGCATTGCTACAGCTGCATTCAAAGCGTTGGAAGCATCTTCCGGAGTTGTCGTCGGCGCTCCAAAGAGGGCCATCAAGCCGTCGCCGAGATACTTATCCAGCGTGCCGCCGTGCGCGAAAATTATGTCGGTCATGGCAGAGAAGTAACGGTTGAGCAACCCTACAATCTTTTCCGGAGGCGCATGTTCTGAGATGCGAGTGAATCCGCGAATGTCGGCAAACAACACCGTAATCGTCTGGTTCACACCGCCGAGTTTGAACGACTCTGGATTGTCGAGCATTTGCTTGACGACATACTCAGGAAGAAAGCGACTGTAGTTGGCGCGCGCCACTTCTTCGCGCGCCAGTCGTTCGTGCGCGCGAGCATTTTCGACAGCGATGGCCGTCTGTGCCGCGACCGCGCTAATCAATTCCAGATCGTCAGGTTTGAAAGCGGCAAAGGGATCGAGTCGATCTGCATAGAGCGCGCCGTGCACGCGCGACTCCGCTACCAGCGGCGCACAAATAGTTGAGCGCACGCCCTGCGAGACAATTGAATCGACGCCGGCAAACTCGGCATCCGAAGCGGCGTCCTGCGAAAGCAGGGCCACGCGATCGCGCATCACTTTCCTGGTAATGGTTCGGCCAATGCTCAGCTTGCGCGCATGATCGTCAAGTCTCTCGTCGCGCGCGCGCATAGCTATGGGATTCAGACGCACATCATCCAAGTCGCCGGTACCGTTGTGTTCCGCGAGCAGCGCTACCACTCGATCTGCCGGAGTCGCCCGAAAAATGACGTCAGTTGCCTTGGCAAATATCTTTTCGAGGTTGAATTCGGAGCCCAGCGTTTTGCTCATCTCGTAAAGCGCGCTCAGGATGTTAGCCTTGCGTTGCAGCGTGTCGAGCATCTTGTCGCGCACTGGAGCTGCTGATACCGCACTCGGCTTATCCGTCATCATACTGGTCATCACGTCGTTGGCGGAGATCAGCAGTTGAGTGTGTCCGAGGGGCTTATCGTCGTAGCGGACTTCGCTGGTGCGCTCTTCGACCGTCTGTTCAAACCGAAGCGTACTGGCGCCGATGGTGATGCGATCGCCGTTCTTTAGGTCCCATTCCGGTTGCGGCTCTCCATTGATAAAAACCTTGTTGGCACTGCGACGCAGTTGCCCATTGATCACCGCACCGTCGACAATTGTGAATCGACCCTCTTCCGATTTTATGTGGGCGTGGTAACGCGAAGCGCGGGGGTCGTCGATTACGACTGCGTTGTCAGGCGCCCGGCCGATGTTGCACACGCCTTGCGCAGGAAAGTTATACTGCCACTGGCGGCCGCTGGCATCAGTGATCTTCAGAAGAGCCATGGTAAAGACGTTACCGAATTCGGGCGCTAGATTGGGATTGTCCCAAGAGTGCTTTCCGAAGTTGTTTGTGAGGATTCAATTCTACAAGCAACTCAATTGCGATCCTAGCAGCGGAAAGAGATGCTGACAACATATTCATAATGCTTGTTCCAGGCTGCGGCTTTTCACGTGATAACTTCAATGAGCACGCCGGCAACTTCAAACTCAGTAGTTCAGGACCTGCTGACCGCACCTCCTGTTCAGGCTGCGTTCCGGCTTTTCGAATCGGAAGCCGAGAAAATTACCGAAGAGCAAATTGAGATCTGCGCCATTGCCGCGCCTCCATTTGGCGAACAGGCCCGTGCCGAGTATTTCCGGCGAAAACTCAGCGAGTGTGGATTGACTCAGACTGAGATCGACGAAGCAGGAAACTGTCTGGCCTTATACGAGGGCCGCCACTCAGCTTCTGTGCTGGTTGTCAGTGCGCATCTCGATACGGTCTTTCCCGCAGCCACCGATTTGACGTTACGCCGCAACGGCAATCGCTTACTAGCGCCAGGAATTTCAGACGACGGTTGCGGATTGACCGCACTGCTGGCACTCGCGCGCGCCCTCACGGCTAACAAGATCCAGGTCGACACTCCAATTTTATTCGTAGGCTCTGTGGGCGAAGAAGGTGAAGGTAATCTCCGGGGCGTGCGGCATCTCTGCAACGCCGGAAAATGGGCTGGGCGAATCGCCGCTTTTGTCAGTCTCGACGGAGCCGGTCTTGAACAAATCACTAATGGAGCGCTTGGTTCACGACGCTATCGCGTGCAAGTGCGGGGGCCGGGAGGCCATTCCTGGGGCGACTTTGGTGTAGCCAATCCGGTTCACGGATTAGGTCGCGCCATCTCGAGCCTCGCCGCCTATCCTGCGCCTCTGGATCCCCGCACCAGTTTCAACGTCGGCAGAGTCTCAGGTGGTTCCAGTATCAATGCCATTCCTGGCGAAGCGTCGATGGAAGTTGATCTGCGCTCGATTAGCGAGAACGAGTTGGTAAGACTGGACGCATTCTTTCGCCGCATGGTTCGCGCAGCTGTTGAGCAGGAGAATGCGACAAGGCGTAAAGACACACCGCCACTCGAACTCAGCCTCAGTCTGATCGGGGAGCGACCAAGCGGGGAGACGCCGGCGAATTCCCCCATCGTGTCACTGGCCCAGGAGGCAACTCGCGCTCTGGAAGCTAAGCCGGTGTTGGAACGCGCTTCAACGGATTCAAATGTCCCGATTGCACTGGGTATTCCGGCAATCACACTCGGCGCTGGGGGAACCTCAGGTAACCCGCACACGATTGACGAGTGGTACGACCCACGCGATCGTCATTTAGGTTTGAAGCGAGCCCTGCTGGTAATGCTGGGACTCGCTAAACTCTTGAACTGAATTTTTCAATTCCGAGAATTCTAGTTGATCGGAATCGTCACGGTCGCCGATCCCGCTTTACCTGGCGGGAAGCGTTTCTGGCGTGCTATGCGCAACGCGGAAGCATCCCCACCGGAAGCCTGGACTACGCGACCAGATTCATCGTAGGTAACTGTCACAGAAACTCTCTTAGGGCCGGAGGTATTCGCGGCTGACGGAGAAGTTGCAGCATTCAATGCCGCTTTCTCCTCGCGGGCCTTAGCGCGATCTCTTTCTCTCTGTCTCCTGGCTGCCACTGCCGCGGCGTCTTCAGTTGAAGAACTTGCCGCAGGTGACTCAGTCGCCACAGCTTCCGGCGAAGCACTAACCTCCGGCTGCGGTGCGGGGGAGACGGCAGTCGGAGCCTCAGCCACAACAGCAGCGGCTTTGCTGCGCGAGTACCAACCAGCGGGGACCCCGATAGCGGCGACGCTTCCAAGTAACGCTACGGCGACTGCTCCTGCCAATAATGGCTTACGCGTCGGAGAGTCGGTATTCATGAAAGAGAGAAATTTGGGCACGTGAGAGTGGTGACTCTGATCACTCTCCGAGGCTTTGTTGACCGGTTTTGCGTCCTCGGCGTCAGGAGCGTAGCCCTCTGGAAATGCTTCTGCCGGCGCGATTCCTTCGTCCAGCCGCCGTAAGCCCTCCAGCACTACCTGTGTCCAGGGCTGGTTAATCGTGCGCTCGGGAGCTTCCGCCGAACCGCTGAATTCGAATTTCGCATTCGCGAGGGTGAGCGCGTAATAGACGGCGTCAATTCCGCGCAGCACACCAATCTGCGCATGGATCACGGAACCCGCCTGTAGATAGAAATAACCCGATCCTTGAGGATAGAGAACTCTAAGACGGCCCGATTTGCGTTGATTACAAAAGAACTCGATGAGTTCGGAAAGTGAAAGGTCGCTGAGGTGTCCCGTCAATGCCATGAGAGTAGCTCCTACTATCGGGAAGAGAGATTTGTTGGAGGGGAAAAAAAGCGGCGGCACCCGGGTTCCCAGGCGCCGCAACTTGAGTTACTGCGAGAGGGAGAACCTGTAACTGATCGTGCCGAACACTTTCACGGGCTGGCCGGAAAGTTTGGTGGGAGAAAAACGGGCACGCAACGCTGCTTGAATGGCCGCTTCGCGTAGAGTCGACGGCCCATTCGCTGCGTTAGCGGAAATCACTTTTCCATTTTCGTCGATTACCACTTCCACTGTCACAACCCCCGAGGTGCGCATGCGCTTAGCCGTTTCCGGATACATCGGCGGTGGCAAGAAGGTAGCGGCTCCATTCAACACGCCCCCGGACACTGGTCTCAAAATCGGCTTCGGCGCCGAAGTTGGCGGCGGTTCTGAATCAAGCACAACGCTCGGAGAGCTGGTTGAGGGTAATGTGTTTTTAACTTCGACGGGAGTACCGGCGCTGAGCCTGTCACCACTCATCGAGGCTGCGGGAACCGATTGAGCAGCTTTGTTAACCGCAGGTTGTTTGTTTGTTGCTATCTCAACAGGCGGTTGGGGCTTGGGCTCCGAAGTTGTCTTCACCGTATTGTTGGTCGTCGGATTTCCCGAAGGCGGAACTGCGTTCGGTTGCGCGGCAGCGGTTGTAGCCGGCGCTGTTGCCATCTTCACCATGTTCTCATCGAGGTAATACATGATTGAGCGATAGGTGATTTCTGTCGGTTCAAAACTCATCCTGCCTGAATCGACGACGGCAACGGAGGTAATCATCTTGTTCCAGTTCCCGGCAAAGTCGAATTCGTATTTATAGGTTTCCTTGCTCATTAAGGAGCCATCGTCGTTCAGCAAAATCATCTCGCTGATGTTGCCCTTGTCGTCATACTTGTAGGTCTCTTTGCCGGTGAGGGTCGCACCCGCCACCGGAAAGTACTGGTTCTCAACTTTGTTACCTCTCAAGTCATAAGCAACAAGCTCGAGCAACGAGCGCTTGCCTTCGACGATGCGCCCTTCGGCGGCCATCAACTTAACAACCTCGGTGCGCACCCGGCGCACCGGCCCGACCAGCCCGTCCTTAACACGATCGCTCTCCACCGGAGCACTGGCAGAACGGGGCTGAAGGGTATTAACCTTCGCGCTTAAATTTGATTGAGCCATGCTGCTGCCACCGGCCAGCAAAGCGACGGCAATGAGAAAAGGCGCGCTGATGCGTGTGAACATAAGTAACTCCTGAATCGCTGAGGTTCGGACAAGTTTGATTGAATTTACGTGAGGCAGGGGTTTTGACTGCTAGAACCGAGGGCCGCTTTAGACTGCGGCAGGCCAATAATAGCGAGTTGAACAGTGTTTGTCTAGGGAAAACACTGCTTGGTGCGGAGGGATTAATGGGCTTTTTCCGGTGTTCTGGCAGGATAGGACGCCAGCGTCGCCACTATTTGGTCGATCAGCCGGACGCTGCTTGGCCTCCCGGTCTTGTCGTTGCAAATGATTGAGAAAGCAAAGATCTCGCCTTCCGAAGTCGTCACGTAGCCTGACAAAGCCGCGTCATAAGTGATGTAGCCAGTCTTGGCTGCGACCCGATCCGGATAGTCCTTGAGCCGGTATCCCAGTGTGCCGTCGCGACCGGACAAGGGAAGCGATTCGCGAAAGATCTGACTGTTTGGACTCCGCTGC
>Ga0079218_10000287_pt1 | contig 14020 bp, 12 predicted proteins | sample NCCompost_FD_77181 | JGI IMG/M metagenome (GOLD analysis project Ga0079218, IMG submission 77181) | Agricultural soil microbial communities from Utah to study Nitrogen management - NC Compost | ecosystem: Environmental > Terrestrial > Soil > Agricultural land | place: USA: Utah | collected... | reverse complement strand
GATTCAGAATGGGCTACACATTCGAAGAATCCTTGTCCGCCGAAGCCTCGGCGGAGGCGGAGGCCCATCGCACGATCACGTCGGCCACGGATCCGAGCACCTCCTCGCGCGGCGTCCTGGCGACGGCGAACGAGTGGTCACCTCCCTCCACCACGTGCAGCGTGGCCGGACCGGGGATGGTGGCGATGACGGGGCGCAGTTCGTCCGGGGTCCCGAAGGCATCGCGGCTGCCCTGGACGACGAGCAGCGGCGTCCGGATCGCCGGGAGGTGCGCGGTGCGCAGCTGCTGCGGCTTGCCGGGCGGGTGAAGCGGATAGCCCAGGGCGACGACACCCGACAGACCCGGTCCGGCGCCACCGTGCGCCACGTAGCCTGCCGCCGCCAGGTGCGTGGCCATGCGGCCGCCCATCGACTTGCCGCCGATGAGCAGCCGGTGGCCGGAGAAGCCGTCGCGTCCCGTCGCCCAGTCGATGACGCCGCCGAAGCACGTTTCGAGCACGGGCGCACGGTCGGGCACCTTGCGGCCCGCGTGCATGTAGGCGAAGTCGAAGGTGACGACGTCGATGCCGAGCGCCGACAGCCGCGCCGCCATGGCCGTCATGAACGGATGGTGCTGTCCGGCCCCGGCACCGTGGGCCACCACCAGGAGGCGGCCGGCCGGCGCGGGTGCGCGATAGATGGTCGCCGCCGTCGCCCGCCCCGAACCGAGCGGCACGCTGTGACGGTCGCCAGCGGGGTCGGGAGCGGAAGAGGGGCGTCGGGCAGGCATCGAAGCAGTCGCGGTGGCTAGGGAGCTTGAAGCGCTGTCAGAAAGCGCCGGATCCGTCGCGCGTTGGTGCCCGTGTCGGTAGTGCCGTGGCGGGAGACCGAGCGCACGTCCACGCGCGTGCCGGTGCCCCATGGGGTCAGGCGGACCACGATGTCGTCCGTGAACCCGAACCACCGGGTCGTGTCGGTGGCCTCGAGACGTCCCGCGGCGGCGTCGCTGGTCACAATCGTCCAGCCCTGGTTCTCCGCCACGAGCCGCGCCCGATCGAAGACGAGTCCGGGCGGCTGCGACACGACGACCGGCGCGAGGTCGGGGTAATGCTGCCGCTGCAGCTGGTCCACGCCGGCCGAGCGCGTCAGCGGGTTGCTCTCGCCTGGCCGCTGCGCTGCAAGTGCGTCGAACGAAGGCGGGTTCTCGAGGTCGGTCGTGACGTCGTGCAGCGGCGGCGCGCCCTGCGCCTGCCGGAGCCACCCGTAGCCGATCGCGGCGGTGAGGATGCCGATCACCACGCCGAGGCCGGCCACGACCGCGGCGCCGGTGCGCGCTTTGCGCCGCGACCAGACGAGCGCCGCGACCGACACGGCGGCGCCGCCCAGCGAGATGTAGGCCGCCCAGCGCACGACCGCGAACGCGCTCGCCAGCGGGACGCCGAGGCGGTAGGCGGGCCCCGCGGCGCCCAGCAGCGCGAGCCCCGCGAAAGCAATGCCGCATGCCAGAAGGGAAGGCCACATGCGGCCGAATTGTAAGCCGGACCCGCGTCGTACACTGTGGCGTGCGCCTCGACGAGCTCGGGTGGGACGAGTCGCTGGCCGCGGCCTACGAACCGTGGTCGGCGCGCGCGGACCATGTGCCGGCGCGGGTGGCGGTGGAGTTCAACCACCTGTACCGCGTGTACGTGGACGGCGCCGAGGTCGAGGCCGTCGTGTCGGGCCGCCTCAAGCACCACGCCGAGAGCCGCGGCGAGCTGCCGGCCGTCGGCGACTGGGTGGTGGCGCGGACGCGTCCCGAGGAGGCGCGCGTGTCGATCGTGCACGTGCTCCCGCGGCGCAGCCGCTTTTCGCGCAAGACGGCCGGCAACGTCACCGACGAGCAGGTGATCGCCGCCAACGTCGACGTCGTGTTCCTGGTGATGGGGCTCGACGCCGACTTCAGCCCGCGGCGGCTCGAGCGCTACCTGCTGCTGGCGCGCGAGAGCGGCGCGTCGCCGGTGGTGCTGCTCACCAAGCCGGATCTCAGCGACGACGTGCCGGCCCGTGCGGCGGACGTGGCGGCGGTGGCGGGCGGACTGCCGGTGCACATCCTCAACCCGCGCAGCGGCGAGGGCGCCGAGGCGTTGCGCGCCTACATCGCGCGCGGCGGGACCTGCGCGCTGCTCGGATCGTCGGGCGTCGGCAAGAGCACCATCGTCAATCGCCTGGTCGGCGCTGATGTGCGGAAGACGCGAGCGGTCCGCGAGGCCGATTCGAAGGGGCGTCACACCACGACCCATCGCGAGCTGGTGCCGGTGCCGGGTGGCGGTCTGCTGCTCGATACCCCGGGCATGCGCGAACTGCAGCTCTGGGCGCCCGGCGACGCGGTCGAGCAGGCCTTCGACGACGTCGAGCGGCATGCCGAGGGGTGCCGTTTCAGCGACTGCCGGCATCGGGAGGAGCCGCGCTGCGCCGTGAAGGGCGCGGTGGCCGCTGGGGTGTTGCCAGCCGAGCGGCTCCAGAGCTACCTGGGGCTGCAGGACGAGCTCGCGCATCTCGCGCGACAGCAGGATCAGCGGGCGCAGCTCGAAGAGAAGCGCCGCGGACGCATCGGCGCCAAGGCGCTCAGGCAGTCACTGCGGGCCAAAGGACGGTAGCACCACCGTTCGCGCGGGAGGATCGGGCGGGTAGTCGCTCGGGTCCGGCAGCGGGCGCGGCTGAATCGCCGCCGCCCGTGGCGCGGGCGGCGGCGCGGCGGGGATCGGCGGTGGCGCGACCGGTTGCAAGGCGGCCACGCGAAGCGCGCCGGCGCCGAGCACGAAGAGCGCCGCGACGATCGAGAGCACCCGGTGCCAGGCCCAGCGGCCGCTGCGCACCGGGACGCCGGGCGCGGTCATGGCCAGGACCTCGCCAGCTTCGCCGACGATCGCGGCGTCGATCGTGCCCGCGCCGGCCTGCGCCCCGGCCATCAGCGCCCGGTCGCACAGCAGGTTGATCAGCCGGGGCACGCCGCCGGTGAGCGACGTCACGGCGTCGATGGCGCCGCTGTCGAACCGCACGCCGCCGTCGTTGCCCGCCACCGAGAGGCGATGCGAGACATACGCGTCGATGTCGGCGCGGGACAGCGGCTTGAGCATCGCCCGGACCGACACGCGTGAGTCGAGCTGCCGCAGCGGTTCTTGCGCCAGCGAGTCGAGGAGCGCCGGCTGGCCGATGAGGATCACCTGGAGCAGCCGCGTGGTGTTGGTCTCGACGGTGGAGATCACGCGGATCTGTTCGAGCACCTCGGCCGCCAGGTGCTGCGCTTCGTCGATGATGAGCACGCCGTGCGCGCCGATCGGGTGCAGCGACAGCAGGAAGTCGTGTAGCGTGCTCGTGAGGTCGTGGCGCGACGCCGAGCCGGCGCGGCCGCTGCGGATGTCGTCGCGCGAGATGACTCCGAAGTCGAGCAGGATCTCGCGCAGCAGCTCGTCCACCGACAGGAACGGGTTCAGCACCAGGGATGCGAACGACGTCTTGTCGAGGCGCGTGAGGAGCGCCCGGGCGATCGTCGTCTTGCCGGTGCCGACGTCGCCCGTCAAGACGATCACGCCCTCGTTGCGGTGCGCCGCGTCGAGGAGCTGCCGGATGGCGTCGTCGTGCGACTCGCTCAGGTAGAGGAAATGCGGATCGGGCGCGAGCGAAAACGGCGGCTGGCCGAGGCCGTAGTACTCCTCGTAGGTTTGCGCCGCCGCACCGGTGGCCCGGATGGTCAGGGCTTCGCCCACGTCCCGCAATATAGCACCGGCCCAATCGCCTCCCGTGAGTGCATGGCAAGGCGATTGGACCGGTGCAACAGTGTCTGTTTCCCGGCGCGCTGACGCGCGCCGGGGTCACTCTATAATCCCGCCCATGGCCCGCCGCTGCCTGGTGTCGCTGGTCCTGCTGCTCGTCTGTGCCACCGCCGCCTGGCCCCAGGCTCGGGGCGGGGGGGCGCGGGGCGGCGGGGCCGCTCCCTTCTTTGTCTCGACGCTGCCTCCAGCGGAGCTGCAGGGCAAGCAGGCGGTGGTCGAGACCAGCGTCGGCACGATGGTTTTCGAGCTGCTGCCGGACGCGGCGCCCAACCACGTCGCGCACTTCATCACCCGCACGCGCGAAGGCGCCTACAACGGCACGACATTCCACCGCGTCATCACGATGGGCATCATCCAGGGCGGCGATCCGCTGTCGAAGGATCCCGCGCAGGCCGCGCGCTACGGGACTGGCGGCCTGAACCAGCTCCGCTTCGAACCGAACGCCGAGAAGCACACGCGCGGCGCCGTGTCGGCGGTGCTCGTTCCGGGGCGCCGCGACAGCGCCGGGTCGCAGTTCTTCATCAGCGTCAGCGATCAGCCGGCACTCGACGGCCAGTACACGGTCTTCGCGCGTGTGGTCGAGGGGATGACCGTCGCGCAGAAGATCTCGACCGTAGCGGCCGACGGGCAGGTGCCGAAGGAGCGCGTGGAGATCCGCCGCGTCGCGATCCGCGACACGCCTCCACCGGTGCCCGAGCCCTTCGTGTCGGCCACGGTGGCCGAGATGGCGGCGAGGCGCGTGGTACTGGACACGTCGCTCGGGCCGATCACGATCGAGCTGTTTCCAGACCGCGCGCCCACCCACGTGCGCCAGTTCCTGCGGCTGGCACAGGCCGGCGTGTACGACGGGACCGCGTTCCACCGCGTGGTGAAGGGCTTCGTGATCCAGGGCGGCTTCATGCCGAGCCGCCGCGAGCCGCCCGACGAGAAGCAGGAGTCGTACATCCGCACGCTGCAGCCCGAGTTCAACGACACGCTGCACGAACGCGGCATCGTGTCGATGGCACGCGGCGACGACCCCGCCAGCGCCACGAGCTCGTTCTTCATCGTGCTCGCGAGGACCCCGGCACTCGACAAGCGCTACACGGTCTTCGGACGCGTGACGGCCGGGCTCGACGTCGTCGAGAAGATCGAGGCGCAGCCGGTGGACGGGGAAACGCCGGTGACCCGCGTCGAGGTCACGCGCGCACGGGTGGAATAGCGAACCGGCGTTACGCCGGTTTGCCAGACGCTGAGACGCGGCGGACCGCCGTCACGACACCCACTAGGAAGTCGAGCATCGCGTGATCGCCGGCCTGCAGCCCGCCGTCCATGGCTTCGGGGCCGATGCGTGCCACGTGCGGGCTGTCGGGCTCGTCCGCGAACTCGTAGTGGACGTCGTACGACAGCTGGCCGTGGATCGAGATCGGCTGCACCTTTCGCAGCACCGCCTCGCGCGTCCCCTTTAGCATGCCGCCATTATCCCCCTACCCGCCCTACCCGCCCTCCGGATCTTCGAATGGCAACCAGCCGTCGGGGAGTGCGCTGACCCTGGCGGCGTCCACGAAGTTGTGGACGCTCACCCCGAGCAGACGCACCGGGCGCGACGCGGCCTCGGTGCGATCGAGCAGGCCGACGGCGCGCCGCTCGATCTGGTCGCCGTTCTGCGTGGGCTGGTCGCTGTGGCTGCGCGTAATCGTCGTGAAGTCGCTGTAACGGAGCTTGAGCGTGACGGTGCGGGCGCACAGCTCGCGGCGGAGCAGCCAGGCCGCCGCGTCGCGCGCCATCTCGGCCACTTCCTGCCGCATCTCCGCCACGTCGGTGAGATCGGTGGCAAAGGTGTTCTCGCTGCCCGACGACTTCGGCGATCGCTCCGAGACGACCGGGCGCTCGTCGAGGCCGTGTGCCAGGCGCGTGAGCCAGTCGGCGAGCGAGCCGACGGCGGCTCGCAGCCGCGCCGCATCGGCCGTGCGCACGTCCACCAGCCGCGTGATGCCGTACGAGCGGAGCTTGCCCGCCGTCACCGGGCCCACGCCCCACAGCGCGTCCACGTCCAGCTCGCGCAGAAAGTGCTCCACGCGCCCGGGCGCGATCACGGTGAGCCCGTCCGGCTTCTGCCAGCCCGACGCGATCTTCGCCAGGAACTTGTTGGGCGCCACGCCCGCCGACGCCGTCAGCCCGGTGAGCGCGCGGATCTCCGTCTTGAGGCGCCTGGCCACCGTCATGCCGAGCGCTTCACCCCAGGCGTTCTCGGTGACGTCGAGGTAGGCCTCGTCGAGCGAGAGCGGCTCGACGAGCGGGGTCACCGATCGAAAGAGGCCGAACACCGCGTCCGACACGGCCTTGTATTTCGTGAAGTCCGGCCGGACGACGACGAGCTCGGGGCAGAGCCGCACCGCGCGCGACATCGGGATGGCCGACCGGACGCCGTACTGCCGCGCCTCGTAGCTGGCGGCCGCCACGACGCCGCGGCTTTCGGGCCGGCCGCCCACGGCCACCGGGCGCCCGCGGAGCTCCGGCCGGTCCCGCTGTTCGACGGACGCGTAGAACGCGTCCATGTCCACGTGCAGGATGCGGCGCGGGGCGGTCGGGCCCTGGGCGGCGAGGCTACTGTCCAGTGGATCCGAAGCCACCTCGCGTCTCCTGCCGCAGGCTGGCGGTTTCCTCCCAGATTACGCGCGGCGCGGGCAGCACGATGCCCTGCGCGAGGCGATCGCCCGGCTTGATCGTCACGTCGGACGTCGAAACGTTCAGCACCTGGATTCGCACCTCGTCGTCCGGACCGGCATAATCGGGGTCGATCACCCCGACGCCGTTCGCCACCATCAGGCCGCGCTTGAGCGGCGTGCTGCTTCGGGCGAAAATACCAAGAAAGTATCCTGGCGGCACCTCGATGACGAGGCCGGTGGGCACAAGGGCAATCTGGCGCGGCGCGACGGTCACTTCGGCCGACGCGGAGAGGTCGAACCCGGCGGATTCCGCCGTGGCGTACGTCGGGAGGGGAACCGTGGCGTCCAGCCGTCTGATCCGGATCTGCATCGCGGCAGCATACTCTCGCGAGGCTACGCCTCGCAGCTTCGTGCGTAGAAACGCGATCGCCGCGTTTCTCATCGCGGTCACGCTCGCCGCGCCGGCGACGGCGCAGGATCTCCGCGCGCCGCTCCCGGTCGATTCGAGCGTCCGCACGGGCACGCTCGGAAACGGGCTGAAGTTCTTCATCCGCCGTAATCCCAGGCCCGAGGACCGCGTGCTCCTGCGACTGGCGGTGCAGGCCGGGTCGGTGGACGAGGCCGAGGACCAGCGCGGGCTCGCGCACGTGCTCGAGCACATGGCGTTCAACGGGACGTCGCGGTTCAAGCCCGGCGAGCTCGTGAGCTACCTGCAGTCGATTGGCGCCCGCTTCGGTCCGCACGTGAACGCCTATACGAGCTACGACGAGACCGTCTACATGCTCGACGTGCCTACCGACCGGCCCAACGCGCTCCAGCGCGGCATGGACGCGCTGAGCGACTTTGCCGGCGGCATGACGCTCGATCCGAAGGAAGTGGACAAGGAGCGGGGCGTCGTCATCGAGGAGTGGCGCGGCCGGCTCGGCGCCGGCACGCGGATGCAGCAGCCGCAGATCGAGGCGATCTTCGGCCCCACGTCGCAGTACTCGAAGCGCCTGCCGATCGGCACGCCCGAGTCGCTCCGCACGTTCACGGTGAAGCGGCTGCGCGACTTCTACACGGCCAACTACCGCGCCAACCGCATGGCCGTGATTGTCGTCGGCGACCTGGATCCCAACGAGATCGAGGCGATGATCCGCCAGCGGTTCGGCGCGATGCCTGGCGCCCGCGGGGCGGCGGCCCGCCGCACGTTCCCCATCCCGCCGCACAAGGAGACGCGCTTCGTCACCGTCTCCGATCGCGAGGCTCAGGGCACGAGCGTCAACGTGATGTTCAAGGGGCCGTTCCACGCGCTGGAGACGCTCGAGGACTACCGCCGGTCGCTCGTGGAGTCGTTGGCGTACCAGATGATCAACGGGCGGTTCGCCGAGCTGTCCCGCCGGCCCGATGCGCCGTTCCTGGCGGCGTCGGCCGGCAGCGATACGTTCGGCGCGTCCGTGAGCGCCGCCAGCTTCGGCGTCCGCGTGAAGGACGGCGAGACCGAGAAGGGGCTGACGGCCCTGACGACCGAAATCGCCCGCGTCCGCCAGTTCGGGTTCGGGGAGGCCGAGCTCGATCGCGCGCGGCGGGGGGCGCTGGCGCAGTACGAGCGCATCTACAACGAGCGCAACAACACCACCAGCGAGCCGCTGGCGTCCGAGCTGTTGCGGCACTATCTGAGCCGCGAGGCGGTGCCCGGCATCGAGCGTGAGCTCGAATACGCGCGCCGCTTCTTCGCCACCATCACGACCGCCGAGGTGTCGGCGTTCGCGCGCGAGATCATCCGCGACGACAACCGCGTGGTGCTGTCGTCCGCGCCGGATCGTCAGGGGCTGGCGCCGGTGACACGGGCACAGCTGCAGGCGGCGATCACGGCTGGCCTGTCGGCGTCGGTGACGGCGTGGAGCGATCAGATGGAGGGCAAGGCGCTGATGGCCAAGGCGCCCGCGCCGGGCACGGTGCAGGGCCGCCGCGAGGTTCCCGAGATCGGCGTCACCGTGCTGACGCTGTCCAACGGTGTGGAGGTATGGCTGAAGCCCACCGACTACCGCGCCGACCAGGTGGTGTTCAGCTCGTACGCGAAAGGCGGCATCTCGAATGCGCCGCCCGAGCAGTTCTTCAACGTGTCGCTCGCGTCGTCGCTCGTGGGCATCGGCGGCATCGGCGGTCTGTCGCCGGTCGACCTCGGCAAGCTGCTGGCGGGGAAGATCGGCAGCGCCTCCGCCTACATCTCCACCTACACGCATGGCATCACCGGCTCGGCGACGCCGCGGGATCTGGAAACCGCGCTGCAGCTGGCCTACCTGCACTTCACGGCGCCGAATCGCGATCCCGGCGCGCTCGATCTGATGAAGCGCCGCCTCGAAGCGTCGCTCGCCAACCAGGCGCAGAGCCCGGGAGCGGTCTTCGGCGAGCGTGTGCGGCTGCTCAACACGGTCGATCACTACACCGCGAAGCCGTTCAAGATGGACGACATCGCCAGGCTCGACGCGCCGGCGATGTGGGCGTTCTACAACGAGCGCTTCAGCAACGCCGCCAACTTCACGTTCTTCTTCGTGGGCAACTTCACGGTGGATGAGATCACGCCGCTCCTCGCCACCTACCTCGGCTCGCTGCCGTCGAAGGGGACGCCCGATTCGCGCGCCGCCGACGTGCGCCTGCAGTTTCCGGCCAGCGTCCGGCGCGAGACGGTGACCAAGGGGCAGGAGCCGCGGGCGCAGACCATCATCACGTTCTTCTCGGATACCGGGCTCGACGAGGCGCAGACCGCCCGCATCCGGGCCGGAGCCGACATCGTCGAGAACAAGCTGCGCGACATCCTGCGCGAGCAGTTGGGCGGCACCTATTCGGTGTCCGTCGGCTACTCCGACACGTCGCCGCAGGCCGGCTACGGCACGACGACCGTGCAGTTCGGCAGCTCGCCGGAGAACGTCGAGAAGCTGAGTACCGCGGTGATGACCGAGCTGGACCGCCTGCGGCGCGAGGGCCCGACGGCCGAGGACCTGCAGGCCGTGAAGGAAGCCGACAAGAACGACCTCGCGCAGGCGCTGCGGCAGAACGCGTACTGGCTCAACGCGCTGCAGGCCACGCACCTCCTCGGGCGTGATGCGAAGATGATTCCGCGCCGCTCCGAGCGCACGGACGCGCTCACCGTCGAGAACGTGCACGAGGCGATACGAAGGTACCTGCCGTCGGATCGCTACACTGTCGTGACGCTGCTCCCCGAAGCACCCGCTACGCGGACACAGTAGCCGGGTGGGTCAGGTAAGTCAGGTAGGGGGTCGGGTAGGTTCAGAGGTTCTCCCTACCCGGCCCACCTGACCTACCAGACCCACCTGACCGGCACGCCCACGTTATACTCGTCGTTTTGAATCCCTTCTGAATCGAATGCAGTACATCTACACGATGAAGGGGCTCGGGAAGGTCCATCCGCCCGACGCCCAGGTACTCAAGGACATCTGGCTCTCGTTTCTGCCTGGCGCCAAGATCGGCGTGCTCGGCCTCAACGGTGCCGGCAAGAGCTCGCTGCTGAGGATCATGGCCGGCGAGGACACGTCGTTCATCGGCGAGGCGTTTCCAGCCGACGACATCTCGGTGGGCTTCCTCCATCAGGAGCCGCAGCTCGACCCGAAGAAGACGGTCAAGGAGAACGTCGAGGAGGGCGTGGCCGGCACGAAAGCCATCCTCGATCGTTACGACGAGCTGAATATGAAGCTCGGCGAAGATCTGTCGCCCGAGCAGATGGACAAGGTGCTGGAAGAGCAGGGGCGCCTGCAGGACCGCATCGACGCGCTCAACGCCTGGGAGATCGACTCGCAGCTCGAGCTCGCCATGGACGCGCTGCGCTGCCCGCCGCCGGACAGCGACGTCACGACGCTCTCGGGTGGCGAACGCCGCCGGGTCGCGCTGTGCCGGCTGCTGCTCAAGTCGCCGGATCTGCTGCTGCTCGACGAGCCCACCAACCACCTCGATGCCGAGTCCGTGGCGTGGCTCGAACGGTTCTTGAAGGAATACAAGGGCACCGTGGTGGCGGTGACGCACGACCGCTACTTCCTCGACAACGCGGCCGAGTGGATCCTCGAGCTGGATCGCGGCCACGGCATCCCGTGGAAGGGCAACTACTCCTCGTGGCTGGACCAGAAACAGCAGCGGCTGTCGCAGGAGGAGAAGACCGAGACCAAGCGGCAGAAGACGCTGCAGCGCGAGCTCGAGTTCATCCGCATGTCGCCGCGCGCGCGTCAGGCCAAGGGCAAGGCGCGCCTGAACGCCTACGAGCAGCTGCTCAACGAAGATCAGGCCCAGAAGATCGAGCAGGTCGAGATCTACATCCCGCCGGGGCCGCGGCTGGGCGACGTCGTCGTGGAGGCGCGTGGCGTACGCAAGGCCTACGGCGATCAGCTGCTGATGGACGACCTGTCGTTCACGCTGCCGCGCGGCGGCATCGTCGGCGTGATCGGCCCGAACGGCGCCGGCAAGACGACGCTGTTCCGCATGATCACCGGCGCCGAGAAGCCCGACGCGGGCACGCTGCGACTCGGCGAGACGGTGCAGGTGGGTCACGTCGATCAGAGCCGCGACGCGCTCGACGGCGGCAAGTCGGTGTGGGAAGAGGTCACGGGCGGCAACGACGAGCTGGTCGTGGGGAAGAGGACCGTGGCGTCGCGCGCCTACGTGTCGTGGTTCAACTTCAAGGGCGCGCAGCAGCAGCGCAAGGTGGGGACGCTGTCGGGCGGCGAGCGCAACCGGGTGCACCTGGCGAAGCTGCTGCAGAAGGGCTCCAACCTGCTGCTCCTCGACGAGCCGACCAACGACCTCGACGTGGACACGCTGCGCGCGCTCGAAGAAGCGCTCCTCAACTACGCCGGCTGCGCGGTGGTGATCAGCCACGATCGCTGGTTCCTGGACCGCATCGCCACGCACATGCTGGCCTTCGAGGGCGACAGCCGCGTGGTCTGGTTCGAGGGCAACTACCAGGACTACGAAGCGGATCGCCGGCGCCGGCTCGGCGCCGAGGCCGATACGCCCCACCGGATCAAGTACCGGAAACTGACGCGGTAGGGCGGTCCTGCTGAACCCGGGAGACGGCGCATGACTTCTGAACAGGCCAAGGCCGCGGCCGACCTGATGACGACTGTCTGGGAATTCGAGTTCCCCGCCACGTGTCGGGTGCTTGCGGCGGTGAAGGACGACAACCGCGACTACAAGCCCGACGCCAAATCGCGGACCGCTTGGGACCTCGCGACACATCTGGCCACGACCGACATCTGGTTCATCGACAGCATCTTGAACGGTGCCTTCGAGTGGGACCCCGAGGCGGTGAAGCGGGCCGAGTCGCAGTTCAAGACCGTCGACGACATCGTCGCCTTCTACACGAGGACGTTTCCCGAGAAGGTGAAAGCGCTCCGCGCGCTGCCGGGCGACACGCTCGCAGCGACGATCGATTGTTTCGGCAATTTCAACTGGCCGGCGGTGCAGTACATCGGCTTCGCCAACAATCACAGCATCCACCACCGCGGCCAGCTTGCCGCCTACCTGCGCGCGATGGGCTCGAAGGTTCCGAACATCTACGGTCCCAGCGCGGACGACAAAGAGTAGGCCGCTGTTTCCCGATCTCCGCGCGTTCATCGGGCAGCTCCAGCGCGACAACTCGATTGTCACCGTGGACGCACCCGTGGACCCGCGGCTGGAAGTGGCCGAGATTCACCGCCGCGTCATCGCCGCCGGTGGACCCGCGCTGCTCTTCACCAACGTCAAGGGCTCGGACTTCCGCCTCGTCACCAACCTGTTCGGCACGGCGCGGCGCGCGGAACTGGCGTTCGGCGAACGGCCGCTGCGCTTGATCCGCCGGATCGTGGAGCTGGCCGAGACGCTGATGCCGCCGACACCCGCCAAGCTGTGGGGCGCGCGTGACGTCGGTCTCGAGCTCCTCAAGGTGGGGATGAAGCGGGCGTCGAGCGGCCCGGTCACCGAGCGAGTCACCGCCGACGTGCGTCTCGATCGCCTGCCGGCGATCACGTCGTGGCCCGAGGACGGCGGGCCGTTCATCACGCTGCCGCTCGTCTACACCACGCATCCCGATCGCCACGGCCACAACCTCGGCATGTACCGGATGCACGTGCACGATGCGCGCAGCACCGGCATGCACTGGCAGATCGGGAAGGGCGGCGGCTATCACTACGCCGTCGCCGAGGCGCGGCGCCAGAGCCTGCCGGTGACGGTGATGCTGGGCGGGCCTCCCGCGCTCATCCTCTCGGCCATCGCGCCGCTGCCCGAGAACGTGCCCGAGCTGATGCTCGCGTCGCTCATTGCCGGCCAGCGTCTGCCGCAGGTGCACGGACTGGGGCCGCATCCGATCGTCGCCTCGACCGAGTTCGCGCTGCTCGGCGAGGTGCTGCCGGACGTGCGGCGTCCCGAAGGCCCCTTCGGCGATCACTACGGCTACTACTCGCTGCAACATGACTACCCGGTGTTCAGCGTGCAGCGCATGGCGCACCGCGCCGACGCGATCTTCCCGGCGACGGTGGTGGGGAAGCCGCGCCAGGAGGACTTCTTCATCGGCGACCTGCTGCAGGAGCTGCTGTCGCCGCTCTTCCCGCTGGTGATGCCGGCGGTCGAACGGCTGTGGTCCTACGGCGAGACGGGCTACCACTCGCTTGGCGCCGCAGTGGTCAAGCAGCGCTACGCGCGCGAAGCGATGGCCAGCGCCTTCCGCATCCTCGGCGAGGGGCAGCTGTCGCTCACCAAGTTCCTGCTGGTGACCGACCGTCTGGTGGAACTGCGCGACTTCAAAGCCACGCTGGAGCACGTCCTGGCGCGCACCCACCCCGAGACCGATCTCTACGTGTTCTCGAACCTGTCGATGGACACGCTCGACTACACGGGGCCGGCGGTGAACCTGGGCTCCAAAGGCGTCTGGCTGGGGCTCGGCGACCCGGTACGCGACCTGCCGCGCCGGTTCGCGGGCCCGGCGCCGGCCGGCGTGCGCGACGTGCGCGTGTTCTGCCGCGGTTGCCTCGTGGTCGAAGCGCCGTCCTGGGCCGACGAGCCCGGTGTGCCCGCCCGGCTGGCGGGCGACACGGCCTTCGCCGAGTGGCCTCTGGTGGTGCTGACCGACGACGCGGCGCGCGCCGCGCGCAGCGAGATGAACTTCCTGTGGACGACGTTCACCCGCTTCGAGCCGGCGGCCGACATCCACGCGCCCTCTCGCGAGATCGTGCGGAACCACATCGCCTACCGGTTCCCGATCGTGATCGATGCGCGGCTGAAGCCCGGCCTGCCGAAGGAGCTGTCGTGCGACGGGGAGACCGCCGCGCTGGTGACCGGGCGCTGGAAGGAATACTTCCCGAACGCGCCCGTTGAAATGGGGGATTCAGAAAGAGCGCATCTCGACTAGCGCGTCTTTCGGTCAGGTAGGTCTACCAGACCCACCTGACTGACGCGCTCGCCTCAGTGCAAGGATCTTGGTACGGCGAGCGTAAAAGCGCTGATGGCCGCGTCGAAGCGCGTGCCGTCCTGTGTCACCATCTGGTAACTGCCCTGCATCGTGCCGACGGCCGTCTTGAGCGGGCAGAAACTCGTGTACTCGAAGGCGCCACCCGGCGG